>LWDU01036574.1_pt1 | contig 10601 bp, 6 predicted proteins | sample 727161 | NCBI WGS metagenome assembly LWDU01 (sample SAMN04566230, study PRJNA314399) | hydrothermal vent metagenome | isolation source: deep sea hydrothermal plume seawater | place: Mexico: Gulf of California, Guaymas Basin | collected 2004-07-11 | reverse complement strand
CACCGGGTCATCATGAATATGACAGACGACCAGATCCGGACGGACGTCACCCGCCACATCGACAGTGAAAGCCCCGCGACCATGCCAACTCTCCGAAAAGTAATCACCCGGTCGCGACACCGCCGTTAATGCACCTGTCAGGTGTCCCCGATACAACAATGGCGTCTGCCGGTATTCTGCACTCGGCATGTCGGTCACGTTTCCGTTGGCAACGAACAGATCAACAAACGTGTCGTGATCAGCATCCAGCGGAACAGCGCCCCAGCCAACCATCTGCCGACTGGACGTGCTTAACGGCGTGTCGGCCGAGCGATCCACAAAGATCCCCGAACCAAGATTACTGAACAGCACATTTCGCTCTCGGATGAAGTTCGTCGTCAGGAGATCAAATTCACCGTTGCCGTCAAAATCTGAACAGGCAATCCCCATGCTGCCCATGGATCTGCCGTTTGCGTTGAATGCCAGCCCGCACTCAATACCGACTTCGACGTAGGTGCCTCTGTCGGTCCTTTGAAACAGCAGGTTCCGGTCCCCGTCGTTGGCCACAAAAACCTCCGGAATGCCGTCGTTTGTGACATCGGCGATAATCACGCCCAAACCATACTCAGCCTCGTCAGCGATGCCCCAATCCTCGGAGCGGTCCGCAAACGTTCCATCTCCCAGATTCTCGAAGACCATGTCCGGAACCGGGTCCCAATGATGGGGGTGACAGTGAATTCGGACTCCGCTTTCCTCACACACCGGAGTTGGAGCACTTGCCGGTACGTCTGCGTATCCCGTCACATAAAGATCCAGATCGCCATCCTGGTCCAGATCGCCGAACGCGGCAGTGGCTGTCCACTGATCACATATGATGCCCGCAGTGGTTGTGACTTCGACAAAGGTCCCATCGCCCTGGTTTTTGAACAGACCGACTGAATTATAACCGGTCACCATCAGGTCGGGAAAACCGTCGTTGTCGATGTCTGCCGCCGCACAGCCGTGGCCGTAACCGGACCAGTCAAATCCGCTGATCTCACTCACGTTTTCGAATCGGCCTCGTCCTGCCTGACGAAACACGTGGATTCGGTTTCCCCCACCCCGCCTATGCGACAACGGGTCTCCACCATCAACAAATAGTAGATCATATCGCCCATCGGCATCGAAATCGGCGGCCGCCCCGCCACCACCAAGCGTCTCGGCCAGATGAAACTGCCCGGTTGCCCCACTGTTATATTGAAAGCTGAGCCCCGTGTTTTCGCACGCATCAAACGCGACGTCGCAGTCCCCGCCTCCCAGGCACGCACCGTCGTAGTGGGTTGAGTTGTTTCAGCGAACGCGTCCGCAACACTCACCAACTCTCGAAACGGAGCGTCGCCATCCCACGACTGCATATTCTCCGTCAGCATCGCAGCGACGTATCCGGCCGCAGCCAACAGGACGAAGGCCGAAATTGCAGTAAGTCCGGATAACCGGAATTTCATCTGTCGCGATGTCACCGTTCTGCCTCCATACGTTTCAGATAATCGCGCAGCAGGAGGACATGCGAATCGGCACCGACCTGTTCACAAAGTTCGGAAAGCCGGGACCGCCATCGCCTCGATCTGCTGCAGCCCGTCCAAAGCCAGTGACTGACGCCTGTTTTCAGCCTCATCGTCCGTGAGCCTGAGGGCCCGGCAGTAATCAGAGCGAATCTCACGGCTCAGCGGCCGCAGTTCCACCGCCTTCTGAAAGGCAGGTACGGAATTCCCGGGAACATCCAGGGCCAGTGCGATTAACCCCTTCGCATGCCAGAATTCTGCTGCGTAGTCGGCAACCGGCTGATCAGGCAGTAATTTTTCTGCTGCCTCAGAATTATTCGAACGACATTCGACCAGTGCCAACATTGTACGCATCGCTGCCGAATCGTAATACGGCGTCAGCAAAGTCTTTGCCTCTGGAATTGCTCCAATGGCCAGAAGGCAGCGCGACAATCCAATGCGGGACGATTCATCCGAGACATCGGTCTTCACGTACCGTTCAACAGTCTTCTTCAGCGACGCAGCATCAGAAATCAACGCCTCACTTCCCACCATGACACGGATCGTCTGGTTGTCCACACCGACGTTTTTCGCTTTCGTTCGTACCCACCGCATCAGTTGTTCATGATGCAGACGCACGCTGGCAAGGCCAATAAGCCTGTCGTAAGCAGGTCCGTTGCGCGGGTCCGCTGCAATGGCCTGCCGCCATGCTCGTTCGGCGACGGCAGCATAGTTATGAGCATAAGCCACTTCACCCGCCCGAAATTGCGAATGCGCGGCGCTACCAAATTCGACATTCGTGTCCAGCAGAACGGCAACTTCCAACAGGGGCCGGCCGTCATGCGCGGCCACCTGAATAAGAACGTCACGGGCCAGTTTGATGCCGGGAGATCGTCCAAGTGCTGAGCGTGCCAGGTCTTCCGCACGTCCAACGTCGCCATCGTTCCATGCGATCCCGGCCTGTTCCGCCAGATCTTCCGGAGACGGGCGTACAGCCATACGCAGGCCGACACCCGCTGCGCAGAATACAACCGCCAGAATAAGATGAATCCGCTGGCGGGCCATTGGGGTTCGTTCCTGCAGAAAAACAGATGCAACACGTTCAAACCGCTATTCTTGCAGTCCGACAGGATCTTCGAAAGTCTTCCTTCTGTACTTCTGACGGCGACGGGGCCATAGCGAGCGTCCAGCCAGATTCCGCGATCGTTCACACTGTTGAACTTTCTTTACTTTTCACTGATGCAGTAAGGGGGACGGAAATCGTTACAGCGTTTTTTTGTCTCATGGCCGCGGTTGACGTGTTTTGACAGCAGAACGGCTGCCCCCACGAGCCGGAACCTGTTCCGTCATTTTGTAAACTGCTGCAGGGATCCTCTCGGAGAGCGCCATTCATCGTGGTCAACCTGTGCGTGCCTCAGATCCTGAGCATTTCGCCGAACGCGAAGCAGCGTCACAGAACTGGCTCAAAGGAATCTCAGAAACGAGTGATCACCGTCACACCACAGCCGGAAAAATCATTCATGCGAGGCAGGATTTCGCAGGCTTCCGTCAAAGACACGGTGCCGCCAATAAGCTTCCGGGGCTGTAGTTTTCCGGACTCGATCATCTGCAGCATTGGTGCGTATTCGAAGGCCTGCATGCCATGACTGCCGTACAGTTCCAGCTCTTTGGCAACCACGGTCGACATCGAAATCGGAGGGTCGACTTCAGTGCCCAAAGTCAAACCGATCTGCACATGCCTTCCTCGTTTGCGGAGGCACAGAATGGAATTCGCGCACGTCTGATGACTGCCCAACGCATCAATGGACAGCGAAGCACCACCTGCGGTGACATCGACGACGGCTGCGGGAATATCTTCTACCTGAGCGGCATTCAAAACCAGGTCAGCCCCGCAGTCTTTGGCAAGACACAGCCGTTCATCGTTGATGTCAACGGCGATCACACGAGCCCCGGCTGCAGCGGCGATCATGACGGCCGACAATCCGACACCCCCACAGCCATGAACAACAACCACATCTCCGGCGTTTACGTTGCCCTGATGAATGACGGCCCGAAACGATGTTGCAAATCGACACCCCAGACTGGCAGCGGTCACACTGTCGATTGACTCAGGCAAGGTCACCAGGTTGACGTCTGCGTAGCGAATTTCAACCAGTTCCGCGAACGCTCCCCACGCCGTGAAGCCCGGCTGCATGTAATTGTCACAGATGTGCTGGTGGCCGGCCAGACACTGCCCGCAGCTGCCGCAGCCACAGCAGAATGGTACGGTCACACGGTCCCCGCGTTTACAGCGGGTGACGTCATTCCCAACTTCGGCGACTACACCGGCGAGTTCATGTCCGGGCACATGAGGCAACTGCACGTCACTGTCATGCCCGTGTGGTCAAAAAACTCAGCCGAACTCCAAACGCCTGTGAATTCCCGATTTGCGACAGCTTAGATTCTCCCATCTCAGCCGCTTGATTTCACCCGTCTGCCCCGGACACTGGCCATATTTCGGCGCCGACCATGTCCTTCATACTCCACCCCTGGCACATCGTATCGGTACCATAAACATATCAGAGACATTCCCATGAAGTTGGAATTGACATTTTCTAATGACCGGACGCACCTGCCGAGCGTTCATGGATTCCTGACCGCAACGCTGGCGCAGTTTCCTCTGGACGTCTCGGCTGCCGAGAAGCTTGAGACGTTTATCGAGGCAAGTGTGGAAGATGCTATATCGCAGGCATATGCTGCCGGTGAGGAAGGATTGATCCGGCTGAAGATTGAGGAACAGCACGGAAAGCTGGAGATCCGCGTTCGGGACTTTGGCATCCCCAGGGATGTCCACCTCCTGGAGAGTGCATTGCAACATGCCGGAGCCACAGGGGCGCACCGACTGGGAGTTCTCACCGTCGACGTTGCAGATGAACTGCACTGGCTGACATTTGGCCCGGAAGGCAAGGCGCTTCAGGTGGTAAAATGGCTGCACGAAATGCATGTCGGGGACCAGCCCAACACTGCAATGCCTCCACCATCTCCTGCTGATGTGCCAGTGGCGTCTGAACAGCAATACACGATCCGGCGGATGCAGGCGTCGGAATCGGAACAGGTTTCACAACTGATGTACCGGACCTATGGCAACTCATATTTCAACAGGGACGTCTACTACCCGGACCGCGTGACCGCGCAGAATGAGCGCGGCGTTGTGCGATCGTACGTTGCCATCAGCGAAGATGGAGCAGTCGCGGGTCACTACGCGCTTGAGCGAAATCAAAGCGGACCCGTCGCCGAAGGCGGGCAGGCTGTCATTGATCCGTCACATCGTGGACGGGGACTTTTGGGTCGGATGAAAAATTTTGCGGTGCAGGAGGCAAAGCAGCTGGATCTGATCGGCTGGTATGCCGACGCCGTCACGGTGCATACGTTGACGCAGAAATCGAACGATGCCCACGGGGGTAAACTCACGGCCGTCAACCTGGCCATTGCGCCAAGGAAAGAAGCTTTTGACAAGACTCACGAGCAGCCTCAGCGGGTTACGTGTCTCCTGTATTTCCATTGGCTCAAAACACCTGCCACACGAACTGTACATGTGCCGGCACGGCACCATGCAATCATGGGTGAGATTTACAGTCGAATGGAGTGCCCGGTCGAATTCGGAGACAGCTGCCCCCCTGCGGGGCACGGCGCCCTGACTGTAAAAATTGATGCCGGGGCAGTCCGGGCCAATATCTGCATCAACACGATCGGTGAAGACACAGTACACGTTGTCCGACAGACCCGGCGCGAACTTGTCGAACGGACACATATCGAAGCGGTATTTGTGGACTTGCCCCTGGAAGATCCGGCGACAGGGATTGTCACTGAACAGCTGGAGGTTGATGGCTTTGGCTTCCTTGGAATCCTGCCACTGTTTGGTGAGCGTGGTGATTTGCTGCGACTCGCCTACTTAGTCGAGCCACTCGAACGCGAAGCAATTAAAACGCTGGACGAAGTTGCGGGGCAAATGGTGGACTACGCACTTCAAGAACAGAAACGCGTGCGAACCGCCTTCTGAACAGCCTTGCGCGTTCGGCATCAGTGGGACATGGTTGGAGCAGTAAAGGCATGTTCGGCGCCGAAAATCGTCAGTTTCCGGTGCCGAATCAAGCGGCGGAGATGAGAGACTCTGGTGAGCCGTAAGTCCCGTGTTTCACGGCGTTTTGAGTTCGGCGGAGTATTTTGACCCTACGGGTGATATATCCGTTGTTTATGATGCTGCAACTGTGAAGCATCTGCAATTGCCATGAGAGACGACTTTGAAATTGCCGTTGATACGTCGTGAATCAGCGGGTCTTAGTGGTTAAACAAAAACTCGCGGCTGTTGATCAGGGCCCAGAGAACGTCTTCCAGGCCGCTGCGGCGGTCGGCAGCAGTGCTGACGATGGTGGCGCAGTGGCCAAGCTCTTCGGCAGATGGTTGACGACTGAGCGCTGCAATGTAAAGCTCGATGAAGGCCTGTCTGTCGGCCGCGCTACTATCGATCAGTTTTGAAATCCGGCCCTGCTTCTCCGTGAGTTTGCGATGCACAAGCTCTCCGTTTGCGAGTTGCAGCACCTGAGCCAGATTGGGTTCTGCGGTCCGTTCGCACTCGCAGGAAACAATTCGCTGTGGTCGCCCCAAAGTGTCCAGAAAGTACGAGCTGAATTTCGGATCGGGCAGTTCGATGGCTCGAGTGCCAAGTGGTACTCCCGTGAATCGTTCCTGAGTGCCGCAAGCAGTATCGATGGCGTCCAACAGGACTTCGGCGGGGAGACGTCGCGACGGGAAGTGCGAAAAGAATCGTGTGTCGCCCGCATTGTCTTCTGTTGCGGTGGACGTGAGTTGAAACGTCTGCGAGATCATGATGGATCGCATTAGTTTCCGCAGGTCGAAGCCGTCATGCACAAAACTGTCGGCGAGCGCGTCGAGTAATGCCGCGTTCGAAGGTGGGTTCGTTGCACGAAGATCATCGATCGGTTCGACCAGAGCCACCCCCATTAAGTGTCCCCAGGTGCGGTTGACGATGTTGCGAGCAAACAATGGATTCTCCGGCGACGTCAGCCAGTCTGCCAGCGGTTCGCGCAGGTCTCGTGACGTAATTGTTTCCATCGGCGAACCGCCCAGCGGTGTGGGAGGAACGATGACACCGGAACGCGGATGCTTGATACTTCCGGACCTCTTCAGCCTGACGACCGTGTCGTTGCCGAAAACGCCAAAAGCGCTGCTTCGTTTCGTCGTTACCTGTGTAAAAAACGCGGCCAGGCCGTAGTAGTCCGACTGACCGTATGATTCGAACGGATGCTGATGACACTTCGCGCATTGCAGTCGCACACCCAGAAAGACCTGCGCCGTGGTTTCTGCCAGATCCGTTGGCACGCTGGAAACCTTATAGTAATTCGCCTGTCCATTCTGATAGATCGATCCCTGCGCGAGCAGAATCTCTGCAGCGAATTCATCCATCGGCTTGTTTTCACGAAGTGCTGCGCGGATCCAGTTTGCGAACGCCCACATGCCAATTTCACCAACTTTGTCGCGATTGTTTCGCAGCAGGTCACCCCACTTCTGACTCCAGTAGGCGCTCCACTGCTCGATGAAGACGTCACGCCGGGGATCCCCCGTCAGACCGAGCAATTCGTCCACCAAAGCGGTTCGCTTGTCCGGCTCATTCGACGCCAGAAATGTTTCAACGCGTTCCTGCGACGGAAGCGTGCCGATCGCCGACAGGAAGGCTCGCCGTAGAAAATGTTCGTCACTGCAGATCGGTGACGGTCGCAGTCCGAGTTTCTGCCATCGCGATTTGACATGTTCGTCTACAAAGCTCCGCGGCTGGAATCCGGACAAGTCAACATTGTCTGCAAACGGTCGGACGACCGAAGAAACTTGAGCTCGGCCTCGATACCGAACCATGATTGCCGCCTGGCCTTTGCCGTCCGCCGTGACGAGCCCTCCGCGGGTCACGACGGCGATTCCCTTGCTGAGACTGTCATAACGTGCACGGTGCGTTACGTCGCGTTGGCTGCCATCGCTGTAAGTGGCGACCACGCGCAACTGCTGAGTCTCGTTCGCCTGATATTCACGTTCGTTCGGCGTGACAGTGATGTCGGCGATTTTCGGTTCGTCTTTCAGGGGGCCTGCCGCACCGGATTCGATCCATTGTTTCAATGCCTGAAATTCCGCGGAAGTGGCAACCATTCGTTGGCCGCCGCCATGCGGAATCGCGGCGATGGCTTTCTGGAGCAACAGGCTGTCATTCGGAGAAACCAGTGCAACGCGTCGCTGACTTGCTTCACGCACGATGGCAGGATGATCCTCCTCCGGCGCAAACCCCAGCAGCGACAGTTTGAAATTACCCTGGCCAAACTGGCCTCCGTGACATGCTCCCTGATTACAACCTGCCTTCGTAAGCGCTGGAAGTACGTCTTCCGTAAAACTAACGGGATGATCAAGTGCAACTGCGGTTACGACGACGGGAACCTCGACAACCCGGGACTGGTAGGTTACTCGCAGAACACACCGACCATTGGCGACGGGAGCAGCCTGTCCGCTTGCCGAGATTGTCGCGACTGTGGCGTCACTCATAGCCAATGTCGATTCGACGTTCACATCAATAGCGCGGCCGCCACTCATCGTTGCGGTTACGACAATCTGCGACCGACTCAAAGGGCCAGCCAGGTTAACAATGGCAGGCTCAACATTGATCAACGGGAACGCAGCGTCGTCAGCGCGCAACGACATGCTTTGCGAATTGGCGAGCAAGCACAGGACGGCAAGGTACGCGGCGAACCACTGTTGCATAGCGAAGTAGACTGAATTGTGGGCAGTATTTGAGGCGGGATTTAACTTATTAGGAACACCGATTTCGTCAATTGTCCGAAACGGTTCGTCGCGCAGCAAGGACCAACAGACAATTCTGCGAATCCGTGCAATATTCACATGACCCAACACGAGTTGAAAATGGCATTCTCATAGACTTTTCTCCTCCCCGGAATTATCATCTACCGCGTGGTGTAACCAACCAATCACGCCTTTCTTCCGCAGGATTCGAAACACTCCCTCCACCCATCGCCCAACCTTCCCCAACGTCCGCTGTCTTCAACGAGCCCACCTCATGCTGAACCTCTTTCCACATCGGCACGGTAATTGCCAACGCGGATCGCGTCGTTCCTTTCTCATGCAGGTTGGTTCGCTGACAGGGTTTGGTCTGTCGCTGGATACCGCGCTGCGGGCCCAGGCTGAATCGAACGTTTCAGGTCCCGATTTGAATTGCATTCTCATCTGGACGCGGGGTGGCACAAGCCACATTGATTCGATTGATCCGAAGCCTGAAGCCAACGCGAACATCCGCGGCGAATTCCCGACCATTTCAACAGCGCTGCCCGGAGTTCAATTTACGGAACTGATGCCGAACTTTGCGAAGAAGCTGGGAACGTTTTCGCTGTTGCGCAACCTCAACCCACGCAACGGCAGTCACAGCGTGGCCGATGCAATTATGATGTCGGGCAGGCCTTTGAACCCGACGATCACGTATCCGTGTTTCGGATCCGTTGTCGCCAAAGAGCGAGGCAAGCGAACTTCGCTGCCGCCGTTTATTCAAATCGGATCAAACGTCGATCGTCGCGAACGCGCGGGTCTGGCGGGCTATCTGGGAATCGAACACAACCCGTTTGAAGTTCCCGGTGATCCCAGCAGCGACAAATTCACAGTGCGCGACGTCACGCCGCCCGGCGGGCTGTCGCTGTCACGTTTTGCACAGCGTCGCAAGGCACTCAAACTGCTGGACAAGTTGCCCCGCAAGGCCGACAAATTTGCGGGTGCGCTCGAAGCGACCGACAAGTTTTATGAAAACGCATTCGAAGTAATTTCGTCGCCGCAAACCAGGAAGGCCTTCGACCTGGCGGCGGAAAAGGAACAGACGCGTGACGCTTACGGTCGACATTACTTCGGGCAAAGTTGTCTGCTGGCGCGGCGGTTGGTCGAATCCGGAGCTCGATTCGTCACCGTCAGCGACGGAGGCTGGGACACGCACAGCAGTAACTTTAAGACGCTCCGAAAAAAACTGCCACCAGTTGATCAGGCCATGCCGGCGTTGATCGAGGACCTGCAGCAGCGAGGGCTTCTGGAAACCACTCTGGTTGTCTGGATGACTGACTTCGGCCGCACGCCTGTAATTAATGCCAACGCCGGTCGCGACCATTCGTCAACCGCCAGCTACATCTGCATGGCCGGCATCGGAACTCCAGCGGGAACGGTCATTGGCCAAACAGATTCCACCGCAACACGGGTCGAGGGCGACGAGTACTACGCTCACGACGTTGCTGCGACGATCTACACCAAGCTCGGCATTCCGCTGGACACGTCGCATGTTGCTCCCGATGGAAGGCCGATCTGGCTTTGTGAGGGAGCGCCTATTCGAGAATTGATGGGCTAGCGCCGTCCACCTTTTCTCGTTTCGCGACTCGTTAGAAGTTTCGGCCGAACGTTCCGGCAGCACGCGGTGCAAATAATGGCTCCTACTCGTACCTTGCCCTTTGAATGTCGCATTTTGGATTCACCATGAGACACCTCTTTGCGATTGCCCTTGTTGCGTTGTTCGCTGATTCGGCGTTCGCCAAAATTGGATTTCGTCAGCTATTGAACTTTCACCCGGTTGCTGTGCAGCGAGGCACTCAGCAAACGGTCCGTTTGCGCAGCAACTTTACCCTCGACAATACGTACGCGGCGTTTTTTGATCAGCCGGGAATTGTGATGGAGTTCGCGGAAACGGAACCCATCGCGGCCCCTCGCAAGAGCCGAACGCATGTCGGTACTCCGTTTCGCTTCAACGTCACGGTGCCGGACAATCAGCCGACCGGCGTTTACGAAGTTCGCGTTGCCACAAAGCAGGCGGTGTCGAGTATTTCACATTTACTGGTGACCGATTTTCCGGTCGTGATGGAATCACCAGACGACAACGACAAGCCGGACACGGCTCAATCAGTCCCACTGCCAGCAGCGGTCTGTGGAATCTGCGAACGTGATGAAGACGTCGACTGTTATCGTTTTTCCGGCGTCAGCGGCCAACGGATCACGGCCCAGGTGTACGCGCAGCGAGTGACTGAA
>LWDU01000647.1_pt1 | contig 10601 bp, 11 predicted proteins | sample 727161 | NCBI WGS metagenome assembly LWDU01 (sample SAMN04566230, study PRJNA314399) | hydrothermal vent metagenome | isolation source: deep sea hydrothermal plume seawater | place: Mexico: Gulf of California, Guaymas Basin | collected 2004-07-11 | reverse complement strand
TTCTCCAAGTGATGAAGTTCTTAATGATGAACTTCCTGCTCTAAATATTTTGTTACTGTAAAAGAATTCATTTGGATTATCGTCATATACTCCAGTTGCTACTGGTGGTAAATTGTATGGCATAACTGAAGATTGTACTCCTCCATTTTTATCATAACCTGAGTAAAGTTGTGTTGGTTTTGTTTCTCTTAGTAAATCATTTGCTTCTCTAAGTGATTCTCTAGTAAGTTCTGGATGCATTGTTAATTGATAAGTTTCTTCTGATTCATCAAAGTCCTCTGGTTCTTCCCCATGATCTACTGATTTGTGTAAGTCATAATCTTCATTTGATGTAAACAAGTCATCACAAGTACTACATTGTAGGTATTCATCTCCTTCAACATTAAAGATTTCTTCTACATCTTCTTCATCGTCAATTTGTGCATCTACTTCTTGTTTTGTTACATCTGGTAATTCATCATAGTCTTTATCTGCGATATCTGCTACAGTTTGATCTTCTACTAATTCATCATCATTAATAACTGCATCGGATTCAATTACTATGTTCTTTCTAGACTCAAATGCTTGATTTCTCCACCATTGTCGTGCTTTTTCTGTAGAAAGTCTATAATTGTGGTTTACTTCTCTATCTGCTGATGGATTAAGCATGACAAAGATAGAATTTTGTAGTTTATAAACATATTAAAAAATAAATATGTATTTTAAACCTACTTATATCCAAACCTTTCATTAATATAGTCGAACATATCTGGATATTTCTTTACACCATGACTTTTTGATGTAATGTAAGATATTGTTTTATAGTCATCATTAATAAATATAATTGGAACACAATCAATTAAACTTCGAAGTGCCATTCGTATATCCCTTGTTACAATAATCCAACCTTTTTTCTTAGCCATATCTGTAAGTTTTTCATCTCGTTCACCTTTCCTGAAAATATCTGTAGAGTTTATGACTTTAGATTTGTTCATTTTTTTAATGTCTATTGATGAAATTTTCACATTCTCATCTATGAGGTATGTTTTAGTCCTTCTGAAAATCAAGATTCTTCCGTTGCCTATAATCCTCTATTACTAACTTTAACTGTTCTATATGATCAGATTTTTGTTCAACGTATGGTATTACGGTTTCATCATCTGCACTTATTAGAATAACTATCTGTTCCACCTTATCTCCTGTCATTTCCTCAAACATTAATGCGTATGCCGTGGCTTGTAGGAAATATTTTTTTATCCAACTCTTTTGTTTTTTCTTTCTTGAACTTTTGAAATCTATTATACTTAGTTTACCATCATATTCTGCTATACAATCAACCCTTCCAGCAACTCCTAATCCATCTGAGTAGAGTGGAACTTCCTGTGCAATAATGTTGTCTATCTTATCCAATTCATGTTTCATCTGTTCAAACAGTTTCATGGCTCTTGGATTCTTATCCATATCTTCTGCACGGTTGTTTAGATAATTTTCAACAATTGAATGCATCTCTGTTCCAGTTTTCATTGCATAATCCATTACCTTGTCTGCTTCAACCTCCCCAACTCTTTTTCTCCAAGCATTAATTCCAGTATCAGAAAGTAAACTTAGTACAGTTGTAACACTTGGAAGCAAACTTCCTGTAGGACTTTCATAATGTCTTTTGCCCTTTATGTATCGTTCCTTAAGATCTGGTGGTTTCTTAAAGAAAACATGTCTAAAAAATACCATGATTTAAACTCCCATTCATACTATTTATACTTACATAGTCCATGATATTTTATACATTTTGTTCTTTTCTGAAATTTTACTAGCAGTTTTCATTCTTTCTAATTCTACTAATATTAGATTCTCATTTGCAAATACTTTGTAAGTCATGATCTTTTCAACCAACTCGCGTGGCAATGCATATCCATCTTCATCTTTGATTGAATCATATGCAAGTCTAATTGCTTCCATTTTACCATCCTTAGTCTTTTTTAATGTTCTTTCTGTAACCATTTCTCCATCTTTGAAGTTTACTCCAAGTGTTTTCATACCATTACTAAATAATTCCAATGCTTCTGTAACGTGTGTTTTATCCACTTCTTTTGACATGTGCCATTTTGCTATTGCTACTGCAAATTTCATAACTGCATTCTCTGTTCTTGTTTCTGTTCCACTTTTCTCTCCACCCTTTTTCTCAAGTTCTTCAAAGTATTTGTTTGAAGTATCGATGGCTTCCTCAGTAACTTTTGGATCTATATTCTTTACATAGTTTATGAATAATTTTATTTCATTATCAGTTAGGTATTCTTCTGGTTTACCATGTATATCAGATTTTTTAAAATGTTCACGGATTTTACCTGAATCATAATCGATGGAAGATTTACTAAATTTGAATATAATATCAAATCTGGTAATTAATGGTTTTTCTAATCTTGCCAAGTTCTCATATATTGTCTTACTATCATCATAAACACCCTCAACTGGATTCATACTTGCAAGTATTCCAGTTTCTGCTTGTGCATTGAAATCTTCTCCTGCAACGTGTTTTGAAACTCTACCGTCAATCATTGGTGCTTTTAAATCTGCATAAATATCTTCTTTCAAATCCCCGAACTCATCTAGGAATACAACTCCACCATTATACTCTGGTAATAAACCTGCTCTAATTGACCATCTACCGTCATCCATTTTTACTGCTATTGCCTTTATTCCAGCATTACTTACTGTTGTAGAATCTGCAAGTACACAGTTATCAGAAACATTTATCGTATATTTCATAATTGTGGATTTGTATGTATCTGGATCTCCCACAAATAATATATGAATCATTGGTGGGTTTCCCTTACCAATTTGACCTATCCATTTAGAACCAATTAAACTACAAAGTACTGCTTTCTTTTCATTTCTCTTTTCATATATGTTGTATGCAAATCCATCTATAACTGATTCTACAAGTTTACCTTTTTCTTCCAATCCCTTAAACTTTTTAATCAATTCTTCATCAGGCATTTTATTACCTTCTATATCATCTACATCTCTTACACATATTACCTGAATTGTTGGTATGAATTGTCTGCTAATCTTTCCATCCTCTTTTGATAATGGAACACTTCTAAAAACTCCTGTCACTATAAGTTTATCACTTAGATTTACTTCCTTCACTGTATGCCCATAAACATCAGCACTTACTGTGTATGGTAATTCTCCATCACTAAAGTCATCTATAATCTCACGAAGAACAAGCCTTCTTGTATCTTCTGATTCATCTGGTTTGTAAAATTCGTATAGTACATTACAATGTTTGCATTTGTCTCTTATCTTTGGAACAAATTTTCTTGTTATTATATCATCACAGTCTGGGCATTTTATAAGTGCCGTTTTTGTCACGGTTCTTATTTTTGCCCAATTGCTTACTTTTGATTCAAATGTTACAAGTGATCCTTCATACTCTTGAGCATTCAAACTTTTTATGTTTAAGTTTACAGGAAATATTAATTCTAATTTTAATCTATTCATGAATCTTTTTGCTTGTCTTGTTACTTCTACAAAATTATCTTCATCTACGTTTACTATAACTATTGATCTCACAGCTGCATCCCTGATTATGGTTCTAAATATATCAATATGTTCATTTAGTATCATGCCAATTATATCATGTTCATTAATATCTACTGTGAATTTATTTGATTCAAAAGATTCAATTAATTCATTGGCTCTGTTTAGTAAAAAATATTGTGTGAGTTCATTTTCTGGACTTAACCTTCCATTATTATCTACCATCCCCATTACTGAACTCATATTTTCATTCCTCGTCTTTTACATTCTTTCATCATTACTTCTCTTTTCTCCGTGATTGCTTGTAGTATGTCATATAATTCCCCATCACTGTATTGAAACAACTTTTCTTTGAATGCTAAATTTGAGTCATCAAACACATTTGGTTTTTTTACTGTTTTTTTACCGTCATGTGAATTAATTGCATCCACCATAACCGTGTTAAAAAAACTATTGAATGATGTAAATCCTTTATCATTCATTACTTGATGTAGCATCGCTATATTTGCTTTCAGATAATCTGAAAAGTAAACTGACGTATGTCCTCTAGGAGCTTTTATCATAACGTTGTCATAACGTTATGATTATATAAATTAAACTACCCTTGAAACAAATTTATTTTTTGAAATATACTTTTTATTTGATTTTGGCATACCCCATGACACCCTAACTTTTTCTTTTTCTTCATCTGATATAACCATGAAATCTATTTCATCTAATATTTCATTATTTGGGTGAAATCTTTTCAAGTGTTCTGTTAAAGTTTCTCCAGAAAACTGAGGATATTGTGATTTTATAGATTCTTTGAAAAATAAGACAGAACATAATTCACAGAAATCAAAAAACTTGTCAGTGACTTTAACAAAATCTTTTTTCTTTGATTGATATTTACCTGTACTCTTTGGACAATTATGCCAAATACCTTGAGCATTCTTTAACCATTTTTTACCCTTTGGTGTTGAAACCCAATTATAACCATATTGTTCTGTTTTACATATAGGACATCTAGCCAAGTGTATTACCCATCTCTTTTGTTATTTCATCTTTAACTAATTTAATTGTTTTGTCATTGTATTTTGCCTTGAATAAATATGGCATTTTATAACTGTCAAAGTCTACAACCTTCCAACCAGATTGTTCTAATGCTTCTTTTTGTAACTCATCTTTTAATTGTTGTCTTGATGAAACATGATGATATCCACCATTAAGTCTTATTGCTACTTTCTTCTCAGGTATTGCTATATCAAGAATACATTTACGATATGGTTTACCATCAACTTTAAGATTTCTTATAGGATATTCTAAATTAATTTTAAGTGTTATATTCTGAATTGCAATAAAATCACGTACAAATATTTGTTCTGGTCTGTATTCAGAATCCCACATACCTTTTCTTGCAAAATCTTTATTCATATCATTTTCCAAAAAAGTTATTATTACCTAATCTCCTCATAAATTATTCCTTTCTTGGTCTATCCCAATATGGAGATTTACAATGAGAGCAATTTTTAGGTGTAGACAGGACAACTTCTAGTATATTCATGCCTAACTTATCTCTTTTTGTATCTGGTCTTTGCATCCATTGATATTCACATCGTTCACAAGTGAATTTTTCAACAGTATATTTTTCCGATTTCATGAAGTAGATTATATATTATCCTATTTATAGGTTTGTAGGGTATTAATCATACTCAACTATTCCTTTATCTTTCATTACTTTTATATTATGTCTTTCTAACATGGATTCCATTTGTTTTTTTATCTGTTGTTTCAAAAATGGTTGTTCATCAAGTATTTCTTTTGGAACTCTAACTCTAGTTACTTGTACTTGACCGTCAACTTTTTGTTTTAAAGAAATACTAAACCTCTGGCTCATGGTCTTTCTCGTATGGGCTAACCATTTTAAGATGTTTTCTTTTACCCATCTCATAGGAATCTAGTAAAATACTAAAATTTATCTCTAATAATGGTTCCCAATCATCTCCTTCTGATCTTATTTCTTTTATTTGTACTTCTCCATTTGCTTTAAGTCCTGTGGTTACTTTGTATTTGTAATCTGCTTTATAGTTATGTCCACTAAATGTTGTTTCATTATTCAAAGGCATAAATAAATAAAAAGGATTAGACGTATAAACCTTACTAAACTTGTTGTTCCAACGTGGCACGAAGTTTTTCCTTGTAAACTTTGCCTCTAGGTTTGCTACGAAGTCTATATGTGCAACATGGACACCAAAGTCCTTCCCAAGCTATGTAAATACTACAGGTTTGACATCTTTTTTGTCCTTGAGCATATCTTGAACCAGTTTGTGGTTTTTGTGATTTATATCTGTCACATACGCCTTTACAAGCCAATTGATTGTTCCTTACGCTTCATAATATAACGTAGATTATACCTTTAATAAACCTATCTAAACAGTTGGTTCTTGTATTCCTTTTGCACCAAGTTCCAAAACAACCTCGTTCTTTGCCTTGTTTGGAGAATCTACAAGTATTGCAGTAATTTTATCCTTTGACATACTTTGTGGTTTCTTGAGATAAATTCTATGTGTAAATGTATGACCAATAACATTTCCTCCAACTGGTCTAATATTATCTCCCATTACACCAAGTGCTTCCTGTGCTTGGTTTGTTACAAGACATATAATGTTCTTGGATTCCACAACACTTTCTAATAGTCTTACATGTGAAGATAATTTGACCTGTCTATCTGAAAGTGTTCCTCTGCCTTCAAACTCTTTTCTGAATTTTCCAGTTATTGAATCAAGTACAACTAATGTTGCTTGTATGTCTTTTTCAAAATCATGTGTTTCCAATTTCATACCTTCCTTTGCTTTTGGATGATTCTGATGGGTTGGTTCACTATCTTTTGTGATCTCACGTTTTTGACAATGTTTACATAATTCTCCTGAAATCATTGATGAAAGATTTGCAACCACAAGCATTTGTAATGCACTTGTCCTTGGTCTGCTTATGTGAATATTGTAAACGTATTGCATAGCCTTTTCATATTCTTCATCATTGAGTGGTTCTTTTGTCTCACATTTCTTTTCCTGTGTTTTTGTCTGTGGCTTGGTTTTAATTAATTCCCTATTACATACAATTTCAAATAATCTCTCTGGTCTGTATGAATTTTCTGTATCAATGTAAATTACTTTGGATTGTTTTCCAAATTTTGATAATCCACCACCTTTCCACCATGTTCCACCACATTCACATTTGTCGGACTTTATCTTTTCTTCATCATCTTGACCACATGATAGACAACATTTTTCCTCTGGCATTTGTGCCATGATACATCCTACCATCATGAACTGTGTTTTACCACTTCCGAATGCTCCGAAAAATTCAGTAATTACTCCAGTTTCAAAACCACCAGTAATCTCGTCAAGTTCTTCAACACCTGTTGTCATAAATTTTATCTTGTCTTTTCTAAAGTTATAGTAATCTTTACCACTTACCACAATACTTGAAAGTACATCCTCACTGTTTAATGATTCATTTGCAACCATAGTCATTTTCTTTGCATCATCCCATGATATGTCTAACATTCTTGAAAGTGATTCCTCACCATATCCTAAAAGATCATCAACTGTGTATATTCCATTTGAGTATAATTTCTTTAAACGAACTGTTCCAATACCTTCCATATCCTCCAATTTAAGACCTATAATATCATTGACTGCTTCCATCTTATCTGTAACTACTGTGTCAACAGGACTTATTGTTTTCTTTTTAGCCACTCTTTAAATCCTCAAATTTTCTTACTGCTATGTTAATTGCTTGTCCTCTCCTTGCAACATTTCTTTGATTATCTATGTTAAGTGAATCAAATATTCTTGCAAGTACAACCATCTCTGCTTCTGCTCTCATTGCACAATCTTCAAGTAATGCAAAGTCATTCTCTCCTATTCTTGATTTTGCCTGTTCAAATGTAAAGTTTGTTGATGGTACAGTTGGTTTTTCTTCATCATCCATTGAGGCAATTGATAAGGTTGATGTACCCATCTCAGCATTTTTTTCCCATCTTTTATCAAAATCATATCTACTAGTACCTATGTTTTTTTGAAGAATGTGTATTTCTTCTTCTATTTTTAATGCTCTAGTAGTTCTTTTTCCACCTTGTATGATTTTACCATACTCATCCCATAGATCTCTTAATTCTGTCATTATTTAATCACTAAACTCTCTGTAAATATAAACTATTGCTTTTTGCCTTTCTTTGGTTCTGCTACTTGTGGTTTTTGCTCGGCTTGTGCTTGTTCTTTAACATATAGTTCCCCAAACTTTTTTGATACATCAATAAGATAATACAATTTGATTTCTTAATGTTGAAACATATTGTTCTAATGTTATATTCTGTTGTTCTGACATATGAAATTATAAGAATTATGGATTATATAACCTTTGTTATAATTATTAATAAAATAAACCTAGATTTTTTAATGCAGTAACTATGGTAGAATTAGAAGCAGAAGTAGATACAGACTGTCTTGTTACTGGAGTTTTACCAAAGAATCCTATTTTAGCTCCTGTAGATGCATTAGTTCCACCCTCAATTTCAATTCCATTTACAAGTGTACCACCAGACATTACACCTAATTGCAATAATCCATCTTCTGTACCATTTGTAATATCTTGTGATGAAGCAGATATTCTTGCATATATTTCATCTTGACTGCTGGAATTTTCTGCCATAAAGTCAATGTTAGCAAGAGTTCTATTATCTTGAGGACTGTTGGCATTTTGAATTAGTTGTAATGTATAAGCAGTTGAAGTGCTGGTGGTGGTTTTAAACACTGTAGTTGCATTAACACCCATGTATGTATTAGTTCCTGTCCATGTTTGATTAGCACTTAAAGTTGGCCCAGTTCCTGTGGGTTCTAGTTCCCATGTATTTGAACCATCTCTTACTTTAATTTTAGCAGTTGTACCACTTCCACTATACCATATAGAACCTGATATTCCAGCATAAGTTGTTGATTGACCATCGAAGCCAACTCTTTGTAAATTATAAACAGATTTGTTATTTGCGTTTATGTTTACATTTAATGTAGGTGCTGAAAGGTTGTCCAATGCTACAGTGGCTCCACTGCTTCCACCTGATTCTAAATCAACAGGAGTTCCAGTAGAATGTCTTATAGTTAAGTGATGACTTGTACTGTCAACATATATAAGATTTTCACTAGATAATGGTGCTGATGGTGCAATTTCTTCGGTCATACCTATTCTTGAATTTGTTAATTGTAAGACATATTTTTCAATAGATATTGCCTGATTGCCATCTATGGAAAAGTCGTAGGTATCTTGAGTATCTGGTAGTGAGAATCTCATTCCTCCAGTATCATCCGTTATGGTTTGATTTGTCTCATAAAATGCCAACTGATTAATTCCAGTTATGTTATTATTTCCCATTAACAGATTATTATTCATTTCAATTGGTCTAGAAAATATAATTTCATTGTCTCCACCATCACAACGGAAGAATTCTGTAGATAACTCAATGAATTTTATATCTCCACCACTTGGTACAGTTATTGATATGTCATTTGGTGCAGATGATTGAATTTTCTTTGATGTTCCACTTCCAAGATATAATGAAGCTGAAATAAATCCACTTCCCCAATATTTTGTAGATCCACCAAGATTTCTTACTGTTGATATGTCAGGATTCAAGTTTTGGTTTATGGAAGTTGTAGTCAAGTTATTCAAATCTTGATCAGCACCACCTGAACCACCAGCACCTTCTAAAGATACTACACTTCCATCTGATTTTTTTACAGATAATTCAGAGTTATTTGTTGAATCTGAAAATATTCTTCTTTCATCTATTGGAACAGTACCTACTGATGTTGGTGTTATTTCATCAAACTGTATATAATTATCATTCATATTTAATGGAATCTTACTGGTAATTAAATTTTCAGATATGTAGAATGTATTTGTACCTGATGGAATCTGAACAGATACAAGATCACCAGTTGGAACTGTAATAACCATACCAGAAGTGCTGGAATATATATCAACCCCTGTTTCACTAAAAGATATATCATCAATATTTTGAATATCATTTCCTTCCATATTGAGATCTACATGGGATCTAATTGTATTAGTAGAGTTTTGAATTTCAAATCTATCTGCAAGTGCTTCTGTAAATCTTACATCAACATTAGTTACTGCATCAAACAAAACTTGAGTTGTAGCACCAGTTCCAGCTTGTATAGCCATTCTTGCAGTAGAATCAGATCTAACTATATTTACAGCATTTACATTATTGATATTATTATTTCCTACATTTATATTTCCTGTCATTGTTCCTGTACCATCCAACTCTAACCATTGAGTATCCCCTGTTGAATTGAAATAATCTAGAGTTACAACATCAGTAGGATTGGATGGGTTTTGAACACCAGTGATTTTATTTGCATTCATGTCTAAAATTGAAGCAGATTTTGCATTGAATGTTATTCTATCTGTAGTTGCATCTCCTAATATAACATCTGTAAAAATTGTAAATTCCCCATCACTTTTATCCCATTCAAAAACATAACCAGCACCATCAGTTGCACTTTTACGAAGATAGTAATCAGTTCCAGTTGCAAGAGTTAAACCAACAAAGTTTGAAGTTGATGTTCCACCACTATTTATAAGTCTTGAAGTACCATCAGATCTTGTTGTCAGTATGTCATTTACATTAATCAAACTATTATTACCTGCATTTATACTTCCAGTCATTGTTCCTGTACCATCTAATTCAAGCCACTGTCCATCTCCTGTTGAATTGAAATAATCCAATGTTACAACATCAGTAGGGTTTGAAGGATTCAACACACCAGTAATTGTATGTGCATTCATATCTAATGTAGTGGTTACAGGGTTAGGGAAACCTGCACTTATATTTGATATATTTACATTGTTTCCTCCACTTCTAATCTTTACATCGCTTCCACTAAGGAAAATTGAACCGTTTGCACTTGGATTTGCCAAACTTGCAGTTGGTAATCTAATACCCATTGTATTGACTTCAAACATTTGTTGTGTTGCAGATCCACGAACAACATTAAATTTAAGCAAACCATCTTCTG
>LWDU01043386.1_pt1 | contig 10603 bp, 9 predicted proteins | sample 727161 | NCBI WGS metagenome assembly LWDU01 (sample SAMN04566230, study PRJNA314399) | hydrothermal vent metagenome | isolation source: deep sea hydrothermal plume seawater | place: Mexico: Gulf of California, Guaymas Basin | collected 2004-07-11 | reverse complement strand
TTATATTGTCAAGAAACCAGGGGTCGATCCCTGTAAGTTTATAAACTTGGTTAATAGAAATACCTCTTCGCAAGGCAGCAGCAACATGCCAAAGTCTATCCGAAAAAGGTTTGCTCAACTTGGCTAATAATTTATCTTTTTGTTGATCTGGAGATAATCCAACTTGATTCAAACTGAATTGGAAGTCCTCTTCAAAACCATAAATACCTGTTTCCAGGGAACGGATAGCCTTTTGCAAAGCCTCTTTAAAGGTGCGGCCTATGGACATTACTTCACCGACAGATTTCATTTGGGTAGATAAGATTGGCTCGGTTTTCAAGAATTTTTCAAAAGTGAAACGGGGAATTTTTACCACGCAGTAATCCAGAGTCGGCTCAAATGAGGCCGGCGTGACTCGCGTAATATCATTTTTGATTTCATCGAGGGTATACCCAATTGCTAACTTTGCAGCGAACTTTGCAATAGGAAAACCAGTTGCTTTAGACGCTAGAGCAGAACTTCTGGAAACACGAGGGTTCATCTCTATAACGATCATTTCACCGGTTTTGGGGTCTATGGCGAACTGGATATTCGAGCCTCCCGTCGCAACTCCAATTTCACGGATGATGTCGATCGCCGCGTTTCTCATTATTTGATATTCTTTGTCGGTAAGAGTTTGAGCGGGAGCAACTGTAATACTATCGCCGGTATGAACACCCATAGGGTCCAGGTTTTCAATGGAACAGATAATAACTACATTGTTATTTATATCCCGCATTACTTCCAATTCGTATTCTTTCCAACCAATGAGCGATTTTTCAATCAATATCTGATTTGCAGGACTTGCTTCAAGCGCAAACTCAACCAGTGCTTCAAAATCATCTGTAGTATAGGCAACACTACCTCCTGTCCCACCAAGGGTGAATGACGGACGAATTATTGCGGGAAAACCAGTGTCTCCAACAATTCTCCAAGCCTCCTCTAACGATTTGGCATTGCCACTAGGGGGTACCTTCTGACCAATTCGAAACATTGCTTCTTTAAAGAGATTTCGATCTTCTGCTTTATTGATGGTTTTTATACTTGCTCCAATTAACTCGACATTATATTTTTTCAGAACACCTTTTTCAGCAAGAGCTAAAGCAGTATTTAGGGCTGTTTGTCCTCCCATCGTTGGAAGCAAAGCATCGGGCCTATCACGCTCTATTATTTTCTCAACCACTTCAGGGGTAACAGGCTCTATATAGGTGCGATCTGCAAATTCTGGGTCGGTCATAATGGTTGCTGGATTGCTATTTACCAAAATGATTTCGTAGCCTTCTTCCTTTAATGATTTGCAGGCTTGGGTTCCAGAGAAGTCAAATTCGCAAGCTTGGCCAATAATAATAGGACCAGATCCGATAAGTAGAATTTTTTTTATATCAGTGCGTTTAGGCATTATTTTTATAAATATCTGAGATGTTTATTTACTAGGATTATTTTCAACTTCCGCTTTCATTAGGTTTGTGAATTTCTGAAACAGATGGCTGGAATCGTGAGGCCCTGGTGAAGCTTCAGGATGGTATTGAACTGAATAAATGGGCAAGTCTTTATGGCTTATACCTTCAATGGTTTGATCATTTAAGTTGACCGATGTCACATTTATCGAGGGCCCGACAGAGCTTGGGGTAACAGCAAAACCATGGTTCTGTGAAGTTATTTCCACTTTTCCAGATAGGATATCCATTATGGGTTGGTTTCCACCATGATGTCCAAACCTTAATTTAAAAGTCTTTCCGTTTAATGCCAAGTTTAAAAGTTGATGGCCTAAACAAATACCGAAAATCGGGACTTTTCCCAGGAGAAGTTTAATATTTTCAATTGCGTAGGACACCCCTTCGGGGTCTCCAGGGCCATTTGATAAGAATATACCGTCTGGATTTAGAGAAAGTACGTCTTGAGCCGACGTTGATGCAGGAACCACCCGAACTCGACAACCAACCTCAACTAACTTTCTTAAGATTGTTCTTTTAATCCCAAAGTCATAGGCAACAACGAAATATTGTTTATCCTGCGGGGATTTAAGAATCGTTTCTCCATCACATATTTCCCACTCACTCTCTTCCCAATCATACGGCTGCTGGCAAGTGACATTTTTCACTAGATCTTTACCTATAAGACCGGGAGAGTTTTGTGCTTTACGAATCAATTCCTCCGGATCCTTAGTAATCGTAGATAATACTGCTTGCTGGGCACCTTTTTCACGGATACGACGTGTTAATGCTCGAGTATCAATTCCCTGAATACCAACGACTCCGGATCCTTTTAAAAAATCCTGGAGATTCCCTTTTGATCTCCAATTACTGGGAATGCCGCTCAATTCTTTAATAATTAAACCAGAAAGGTGAGGGCGGTCTGATTCAAAATCCTGCGGATTGATCCCATAATTACCAATTAGAGGATAAGTCATTACAACCATTTGACCGCAATAGGAAGGATCTGTAATAATCTCTTGATAACCAGACATACTGGTATTGAAAACTATTTCTGCCTCGACTTCACCCTCGGCGCCAAAATGTTCTCCTGTAAAGACTTTTCCGTCTGATAGAGCTAAATATGCTTTCATAAATTTAAAAAATTTTTGGCGGGTGGTTAACTGTTATTGGCTGAATAAACTGACTTTCCTGCTACCAATGTATGAATAACCTTCCCTCTTACTTTCCAGCCTTTGTAAGGTGAGTTTTTACTGCGAGACTTAAATTTTTCAGGTTCTATTATGTATTTAGTTTTAGGGTTAAAAATTACAATATCAGCATTCTTTCCAACCCCGAGTGTGCCTTTATCTAAATTAAAAATACGGCAGGGTTGATGAGTGAGAAGGTCTACCGCTTTTTGTAATGAGATCACCTTTTCATCGACCATTTTAAGGGTTAAGGGTAGAGCCGTTTCAAGTCCAACGATTCCAAAACAGGCTTTACTGAATTCAACTTGTTTATCGGCCAAATCGTGAGGAGCATGATCCGTAGCGATGATATCGATGGTCCCATCTCGCAAACCTTCCTTAATTAATTCCAAGTCTCCTTCGGTCCTTAGAGGTGGGCTCATTTTAGAATTGGTATCATAATTCCGGCAGGCTTCTTCGGTAAGGGTGAAATGATGTGGCGCCACTTCACAAGTTACGGGGAGACCTTTTGCCTTAGCTTGGCGAACCAAATCGACAGCTCCCCCACTGCTTATGTGGGCAACATGAAGCCGTCCACCAGTTTTAGGAAGCAAACATATATCCCTAAAAACCATGATATCCTCTGCTTCTACTGGCATTCCTTTTCCTTCGTTCATGGAACCATCACGGGTTAGGTCTAGAATCTCACTATGTTGTATGCAAGGCAGGTCAAACATTCGGCTATACTCTAGCGCTCTACGCATTAACTCACTATCCATAACGGGTCTACCATCATCAGAGTATCCAATACATCCGGCTTCCTTCAATTCGCCCATATCAGATAAGGTTTCACCCTTAAGTCCTTTACTAATAGCCCCTATGGGAAGAATATTTATTAGATTAACTGCCTTAGCTTGAGACAAAATTAATTCCGTAACCGAACGATTATCATTGACAGGAAATGTATTAGGCATAACCGCAACAGTAGAAAACCCGCCGGCGGTTTCTATTGTTTCCTTGTATTCATGACCGGGCTCCCTGAAATGAACATGCATATCACAGAACCCAGGGGCCACAACACAATCTTTCGCGTCAATAACTGGAATATTTTTTATACGACTTCCTGTTATTTTCCCCGGGGGTTTAATGGCTTCAATTTTTCCATCGGTGATCAGGATATCAAAGGAAGCATTGATTTGGTTTGCAGGGTCTATAACATGACCGTTTTTAATTAGGGTTTGCATTTTTCTCGCCAAGTAATAAATAAAAAAGAGCCATTCTAACAGCAACTCCATTGGTGACTTGATTTAAAATAAGAGAATGGGAGCTTTCCATAACATTCAAAGCAATTTCAATTCCTCTATTGACAGGGCCAGGGTGGATAATAAGAATATGCTCGGGTGCCTGTGCTAAAACTTTTGAGGTCAGGCAAAAATAGTTCGAATATTCACGCAAGCTTGATAGAAGTCCTTGGCTTTGCCTTTCCAATTGGATACGAAGAACCATTACCACATCCACATCTTTAATTGATTCTGAAAGATTATGACTCACCTCCACACCTAAACGTTCCAGTTCTACAGGGATCAGAGGGGGTGGACCAACTACTCGAACTTTCATACCCATGGTATGCATTGCCTGGATGTTTGAGCGAGCTACCCGGCTATGCTTGATATCACCCACAATTAAAACTTTGAGTCCTTCTAAATAGCCTTTGTGGTTGCGAATTGTAAGTAGATCCAACAAAGCCTGGCTAGGGTGTTCATGTGACCCATCCCCTGCATTGATAATTGGACTGTTAACATACTCAGCCAAAAGTTGTGGGGCTCCAGAACAATGATGCCGAATCACCAATATATCTGGATTCATTGCTTCTAAATTTCTGGCGGTATCAATTAAGTTTTCTCCCTTAGTTGCACTGCTGTTGGAACCGGAAATATTTATGACATCTGCACTTAAACGTTTTCCCGCTATTTCAAATGAAGTTCTGGTTCGAGTACTAGGCTCAAAAAATAGATTGATGATGGTTCTGCCTCTAAGGGTAGGGACCTTTTTAATAGTTCGTGTAGATATTTCTTTAAAGGAATCCGCAGTATCTAGAATTTGTTCGATGTCACTTTTTGATAAGCCCTTCATACCCAAAATATTCTTATTGGACAATGGCATCAGATCGACTGCTCCTGAATTAGCACTCTATCTTCGCCATCTTCTTCTTTCATTAACACTTGAACTCGTTTGGATTTTGGGGTGGGAATATTTTTTCCAACATAATCAGGCCTGATAGGTAATTCACGATGGCCGCGATCTATCAATACTGCCAATTGAACTGTTGATGGCCGTCCAAAGTCCATGAGTGCATCAATAGCTGCACGAATGGTTCTTCCTGTAAATAAAACATCATCACACAGCACGACATGTTTTCCTTCTAAATCAAATGCTATCTCTGTTTGTTTTGGTTCCAGTTTATGATTCCCGTTTGCCAAATCGTCTCGGTAAAGGGTGATATCGAGTATCCCATGGGCCACTTCTACATCCTCTATTTCCCAAATTGTTTTTTTTAGACGTTGTGATATCGTAACTCCACGCGTTCGAATCCCTACTAAAGCAATATTAGCGGCACCATTATTTCGCTCAAGAATCTCATGAGAAATTCGGATGAGTGCTCGTGAAATGTCTCTTGAATTTAGGAGTGTGGAACTCATTTTTAAGGTATAGGCAAAAAAAAACCTGCTCCAGGCAAAACTCGCCTAAGCAGGATATGTATATGTATTTATTTCATGTCTCATCTGAATTTCCCTTGATAGTCTCACAGGACTATTTTAAAGAGCTTAGTTTTGAATGCTACTTCAATTGTTATGGTATGTCAAGTTTGTTGCAAATTTGACCTTTAATTGATTAATAATTTATGCGTTCGTTTCAAATTTTATTATTTTGCTTTCACCTTTTTCCAGCTTAAAGTTACATTTCCTTTACGGATTTTCATCTGGCAACCCAAGCGCATACCCTCTTCAAGGTCTTCTGGCAATAAATAATCTCTTTCCTCATCTGTAACCTTGGATACATTATCTTTCCCTTGGATCACAGTAACCTCGCAGACCCCACAGGTTCCCTCTGTGCAACCAAAGGATAAAGAAACATCAGTTTCCTCACAAAAATCAATTAATGGCGTCCCATCTTCTATCTCATGTTTCACACCATCTGTTTTAAAGTTTATCGTTGCCACAAAATCTCCTTTAAGGATGAGTATATAGAAAGATTCTCCACATCCATTGAAAGATTCAATTTGGTTTGTAAAGGAGTATATCTTTGCTAATTAAATTCCCGTATCCTGTAAAAATTTTATATGTAGGATTTGCTCTTCTGTTAATTTTTTGGGTAATATGATTGATATTTGGATCAGTTGGTCACCGCGAGCCCCTGAATTAAAATTTATACCCACGCCGGTCAATTTCAGTTTACTATTATTTTGAAATCCAGATGGAATTTTCACAGATTTAATTCCGTCCAATGTCTCTACTTCGATCGAAGTCCCCAAAAGGGCTTGAGTTAATTTTATTTGTGCCCCCACTACAATATCTCTTCCTTCCCGTCGGAAAAGGGGATGTCGAAAAACATTGATAAGAAGATGAAGATCGCCGCGGCGGTTGCCGGATAAAGATAATTGGCCTTTTTCCTTAAGGCGCAAAACTTTGCCATGGGAAATACCGGGTGGGACTGTTATCTTGATTTCCTCAAGGACATCATTTCTGGAAATAGAAAGGGTTCGATGACAACCTAATGCAGCTTCTTCAAAAGAGATGGAAAGTTCTTTTTTTAAGGGTGGAATCTTTGGCTCTCGCCTTGTTGATCTACTTTGAGAAAAGGAATTACCAAATCTACCGCCAAAACGCTCCTCTGCACCTTGAAAGGGGTTTCCACTCCCTTCTCCAAAACCAAAGCCTCGAAGAATTTCATTAACATCGAAATCTCTAAAAATATCTTCTCTAGAAAATTTTTGGTGAAATCCTTCAGAACCAAATTGATCGTACTGCTTTCGTTTCTTTTGTTCACCCAAAACAGCATAAGCCTCGCTGATATCTTTAAATTTATCTTCAGCATTTTTATCACCCTCATTCCGATCTGGATGGTACTTCAGGGCTAGTTTTCGGTAAACCTTTTTAATATCTTCGTCAGAGGCTCCTTTAGAGAGCCCTAAAATGGAATAATAATTTTTCATTTCTCTAATTAATTGATAAATAAGGGGTAATTTGATTGACTGTAACAGGATGGAACATAAATGATTATATATTACTGAAGCATGAAAAGCTCAAATAAATTAAAATTTAGGCTGAGCAAAGCAATGCCTTCTCTGTTTTTAGATAATAATCAATTCGGGATTACCACCAAACAATACCGATTAAAAGATTGTTTTAAAGCCAAGGAATATATTCAATAAATATTACACAGTTAACTATTAAGTGAAAAACCTTGTTTTGAAATTTCATATTGAGATTCATTCATAATCTTCAAGAAAAAAACCGCGCTAATTTTCAACTTTAGGAAACTTTTTTAAAAAATCTACCTGAATTGATCCCGAATAATATATATAATTTAATAATTAATTTTAATGATGAGGGTAGATTTGGATATTGAAGAATGGATTAATGGAACAACAACTAATATCAGTAATGAGCTTGGAAGGCCCATACTTATAAAAGTATTTCAGACTAATTGCCCGGGCTGTTTTACTCATGGCATTCCAGAAGCTCTTGAAATAATGAAGAAGTTTTCAGACACTCCACTTTTAGTATGGGGTTTGGCCACCGCATTTGAAGATTTCCATCTAAATAACCTGGACAATTTGAAAAAGCTGATAGGTTTAGGAGAGGTCGTTGGTGAAACGTACGCAGTTTTAAATCGTGAGGGTTTACTTAATGATAATAATAAACTGGAATATTCCATACCTTTTCCGATAGCTTGGGATAAGGTAATTCCTTATAAACCTTCTGATTATGTAGTGGCTTCTCAGCAAATTATAGATAAAGATTTCCCGCAATTTAATTCTTTTCCAGTAAAAAATCAAAAGCTCATAACGAAACAAGTAATAGACTATTTGAAACTAAAAAAATTCGAGGCGAAAACGTTTGAAACCTACGAGCTAAAGGGAACACCCTCAACCCTATTGATTGACAAAAATGGTATTCTGAGGGGAAAATGGTTTGGATCTGGATATGGGTTGGAGAGAGAAGTTGAAAAAATTATAATTTAAACGGCCCATCAATAGTTAAGTCTATACACCCACATCAAGATGGCTAAACCGAACCGTAATTTGTATGGACCTATTATTTTCCCCTTATTATCTAAAGCGGAAGCATGAAAAACCCGTTCATTTTATTATTCTTTTTATAGGGGGATATGAATCTCACCTTAAGCGAAGAGGGTAAAAATTTTTACCGGCGAAATAAAATTATTATTTATTAATTAATGAAAAATAATATAACTCCCAAGTTGCATAAACTCCAGCGTTTGTAGAAAATTTAGAATCATAATCGCGTATTAATTTTCTAAGACCTCCAGCTTTAAGCATTCGCATAGGAGTGGCCCCAATTTGTTGAAGGTTTTTTAAAAGAGATCTTGTATTAGAGGAATAGATCGTCCTCGTTTCTGCATCAAAACTTTTTATGATAAAACCTGCGCCCCGAATCATTTTCTCCCATGTTTCATTTTTGTGTAGTTCTATGGGGCTTATCATTCCTGTGGCCTCCCTGAATTCCACAAGAGTTTTTGGCCCAAAAGTACTGAAAATTAATTCCCCTCTAGATGCTAAAGCCTGGTTTAGGTTTTTTAATGTTTTTTGTGGTTCCTGAAACCATTGAAACACTGCGTTAGCACAAATTAAATCTATATTATAAAAATTAATACGCTCTGCGTTTCCAGGTAATATTTTTATGTTTTCTGATAACGAAAGAGTGGTTTTTAGGATTTCAAGCATTCCGGGTGCAATATCATTAAGAGTTAAATTTTTTATAGGTTGCGTAAGCAGGTGTCTCGAAAAAAGACCTGTTCCGCATCCTATCTCTAAAACATTTTTGGGTAATGGAATAGGCAGAAAAGAGGCTAGCTTTTCAGCCATGGATTTTTGCAAATGAGCATAGCGGTCATATGATTTTGCATGTTTGGAAAAATTATTTTTTAAATTTCCATTGCGTAATAAAATTTGTTCATAGGGTTTCAAGAAGCACTTCCTGATTGTTTTTCAAGTAATTTGATGATAAAAATGGAAATTTTTAAAAAAATAACCACAAGAAAATATTAAAAATATGCCAAAAAATTTCCCAAGTCATCAGGTTTAATTCAACTGGCCCGCGAGGCGTTTTAAAAGATTTCCCGGAGCATGTCCAACGCCTTGAATTATATCTAAATGAGGAATATGTTGTTTGAGTAAACCTGTATTAATGAAAATATCATTTTCTCCTACAATGGACAAAAATAATTTAGCATCCTCTCCTTTTACGCGAAATGTGTTTAGAAAATCTAATCCTCTTATTAAAGTATCTGTGTCTGGCAAATCATTAATAATATTTTCATGAAAGGGAAGGTTTGAATATGAATAAAAAGATTTTAAGGTGGTTTGCTTATCCAAATTTTTCTGCAAAACTCTCGACAAGTATTTCAATTGTGTTTGTGAAGTGGTACCCCCCAAACTATCACTCTTTAGAAATGATAAAATAGGTGCTAATAACGCTTTTTTAGTATTTTTGGGTAAAAAATGTTTATATTTTAATAACCAGAGACTTCCCAAAGAATATCCTATATATAGGTCGGCTGGGTATCGTTGCAGCAGCATTTCAGCTTCTTCTTGTTTGTCCGGGGTCATGGGGTAAATTACTTCTACCCGAGAATCAGGAAATGCATTAGCCACTTCAGCAGCAAACCATTCTTTTGAGATAGCCCATCCTGAAACTGCTGTTATGGTTAAATTTTTATCCATGGAACCAGTATTTCTTCCAACTCATTCAAGGATTGTTGGGTTACTCCGGTATGTAATGAAATTCTCAGCCTTGAAGTGTGAGGTGGTACCGTAGGCGGTCGAATGGCCCCTACCATAATTCCCTGTCGCAAAAGATAATCCCTTATTTCAATTGTTTTGTCAGGGCTTCCAATCACTACAGGGATGATGGGCGACTCATATGAAACGCCTTCTTGTATTTTTACTTGAAGCGTTGTTCGTAGTTTTCTGGATATATTCTGAAGATAATTGCGCTTTTCTTTTGAGGATTGCAATATTTTTAGAGCTATTTCAGCTGAACCTACCTGGGCTGGAGGTAAAAATGTTGAATATATAAACTCTCCCGCACGATTGATAAGATAATTAATAAGGCTTGATGAATCAGAAAGAACATATGCTCCCATGCTGGCTAATGATTTTCCAAGTGTACCAATCAGAATATCGACTTGATTTTGTACCTGCATTTCCTCTGCAAGCCCTCCACCCGTGGCCCCAAAAACACCAGTGCCATGGGCTTCGTCTAGGATCAGAATGAATGGGTATTCTTTCTTAAGGGCAACAAGTTTTTTTAGATCAGGATAATCCCCATCCATGCTGAACACACTCTCAGTAACCACAAAAATAGTTTCATAATGTTTATGATGAGATTCCAGAAGTTTGCGTAAATGTTCTAAATCCAGATGATGGTAACGTTTAAAGCGAGCAGGATTTTGAGTGATCGCTTGAGCCAAGGAATAATGAATCAACTTATCTGCAAGGACAAGATCCTTTTGGCCTGGCAGATGCTTTAAAATTGCTTGATTGGCCATAAATCCTGAATTGAAAAGCATTCCATGGGATTTGTGCTTCCATCTGCACAATTTATCGAGCAAACTCTGATGACAAGGAAGAAACCCCGAAAGAAGGGGCGAAGCACCACTCCCTGTCCCATATTTTTCACAGGCATTATTGGCACCTTCAATAACTCGAGAATCTAGCCGTAACTGAAAATAGTCATT
>LWDU01039517.1_pt1 | contig 10603 bp, 4 predicted proteins | sample 727161 | NCBI WGS metagenome assembly LWDU01 (sample SAMN04566230, study PRJNA314399) | hydrothermal vent metagenome | isolation source: deep sea hydrothermal plume seawater | place: Mexico: Gulf of California, Guaymas Basin | collected 2004-07-11 | reverse complement strand
AAGTTGGCGATTACTGCCGAAGAACTTGGCCGTAAGAAAGGCGAGAGCATCAACGAAGCTTACAATCGCTATGAGAAAAAGACTCCGCGCAAAACTGCTTCCTCTACTAGCAAGCCCAAGAAGGTTGGTTTCATTCGTCGCGCTCTTCTTGGAACTGAAGCAGCCGATTCAGCTGCCGAGGCGGTGGCCGAAGTCGGCGAAATCGCGACGGAACAAGTCGCCGAGGCAACTGACGAAGCGGCCGAAGTCGTGGAGGCGACGGACGGTGTAGCTGAAGCGACGGCACTCAAACTGAGCTTGACGCTGTTGCCCGCGACTGGCGGCATGCTCGCCGAGCCACAACGCGCAGTCGCGGAACCCGAAGCGCCGGTTGAATTCACAGCAACAGCCGAAGCCGTCGACGACACCGGGTTGGAAGAAGAAGTAGAAGAGGTCGAAGAAGAGATCGTTGAAGCCCCGCCCGCGGCCGACACTCCGCCCGACCCCGGCGAACTTGCGACCAACGACGACGCGCTTGAACTCCCCGACGAAGAAGATCTGCCAAAGGGTATCGAAGTCATCGTCGTCCAAGCCCAGCGTCGCAGTGAAGATATTCAGACCGTCCCCGAATCCGTCACGTCGTTTTCGGCCAACGATCTTCTCGAGCAAGGACTCGAAAGCTTCACCGATTTGCAATTTAGCGTGCCGAACTTGTTCGCGGGCAGCGGCGGACTCACGCAGATCACTTCCCGTGGCGTCGGCAGTGAGATCGTCGGGCCGGGCATCGACCCGGGTTTCGCTGTCCACGTCAACAACGTATTCTCTTCCCGCGAAAGCACGGGGCTCGTTGACTTTTTTGACATCGAACGCGTCGACGTCTTGCGCGGACCCCAGGGAACACTGTGGGGGCGCAACTCGACCGGCGGCGCCGTCAACATCGTGACCAAGCGCCCGGAACACGACTTCGACGTATCGGGCGACGCCGAATACGGCTCGTTCAAGCACGGAGGAGATGCGACCCGGTTGATCGGCATGCTCAACATGCCGCTGGTTCAAGACGAGCTGGCCCTGCGCATCGCGTTCCTCACGCTTTTTGACGACGGTGCAACGCGCAGCGTGGCCGACACGAACGACCAGCGCCTCAACGGCGCCGGCGCGACTTCGATGCGGGCAAGCTTACGCTGGGAACCCACCAACGACATCACGGTGGACTTGATTGGCAGCTATGGGCGTTCGAGTAACCCGGGTCGCGCACCGAAGTTTGACGGCGACTACTTTACGCCCGGGGTGTTCATCGCAGCGGGAGCGGGGCCGGGCATCGACTACGACGGCGCCGTCGCGAACCCCGACAGTCCCTATCGCGTCGCACTCGACGAGCGACAGGAAACCAATTCGACCCTCTACAGCCTCACGCTGATCACGAAGTGGCAGGCCGAAAACTTTCAACTCGAGTCGATCTCGGGCTTCCAGAGCACCGACTTCAAGCTCCACCGTGACGCAGACGGTTCGAGTCTGCCGATCTCGACGTTGGACTTGAAGGACAAGTCGCGGCAACTCTCTCAGGAGTTCCTTGTCCATTCAACCTGGGCTCGCCGCTTCAACTACACCCTAGGCACGAACTACCAATACGACTGGACGCCCGAGACGGACGTCTTTGTGCCGAATGCGCAGAACACGGCCGACTCAGAGAACGTGTTAATCATCTACTCCAACCTCGATGGTAATACCCTTGTCGACGGATGCGACCCCGACGCTGTGCCCATTTTCCCTGCATGTCCCTTCGCCAGCTTTTCCACGGTTCGCGAAGATTTCCTCGACGCGCACACCGAAGTCAAGAATCACGTCTTCGGGGCATACGGAAACTTCAGCTATGAAGTCATCGACGACCTGACGCTCACCGCCGGCGGACGGTTCAGCTACACGTACCGCGACTGGAACGAGGAATCGACATTCCAGAGTTTTGTCCGGGTGGGGGGCCCTTTTGGCCTCCAGGTCCTTCAAGTGGGCTCCCCCAAAAAGAAGAGCTGGAAGTCTGGAACCTGGAAGGCCAGTGTCGACTACAGGCTACTCGAAGACCACAACCTGTCCGCGACCGTCAGCACTGGCTCTCGCGCAGGCGGCTTCAACTTCATCGACGAGAATTCCTTCGGTAGCGAGCAGATCCTCGCGGTCGAAGGCCGCATCAAGAGCGTGTTCTTTGATCGACGCCTGATGATCAACATCACCGGCTTCTGGTACGACTGGGATGATCCGCAAATCCGAGGCACCGAAGACAACATTCCATTCACCACCAATGCGCCTTCGGCGGAAGCCTATGGCGTCGAACTCGAATGGCGCGCGCTACCGATCGCGGGATTCGCGCTCAACGGCAGTTTCGGGTGGCTCGAAGCGAACTACGACAAAGATTTCGTGACCATCGACTCGGCCAACCCTGACTTGATCACGACGGACCCGACTGCGCGCGCGACGGTGGTCAACATCAACGGCAATCGCCTGCCACGCAGCCCGCGCTTTAGCATTTCTGCCGGCGCTCAATACGAATTCCTGCTCGACGACTATGGTTCGCTGACACCGCGTGTCGACTTCTATTACCGCGGCACGGTCTCGTTCCGGCAGTACAACGACCCGGAAGACGAACAGTCAAGCTACACTCGAACCGATGCACGCATCACATGGAAATCTGAAACCCAGCAGTACTGGGTGCAGCTCTTTGTACGAAACCTCGAAGACGAGTCCGTGAAGACGAACCAAGAATTGCTCGCGGGCATCTACCGACAGCACTACTACGACCCGCCGCGCAGTGGCGGGTTTCGCGTGGGTTACAACTTTTACTAACAGGGGTTCGCTGGAGCATGGCGAAGAGGATCGGAACTTCAAGCTGCGTTTTGGAGAAGCGGCGGAGAACTCGGACGTCCCCTTCCGGGGCCTTTCAGGCGAAACGCGCTTTGAAAAGCTCCGCGCTCAGCGGACCGGACCACGGCACGTCTCGCATCATCTCCGCCGCCATACGACCGATCTCATCACTCGTCATGACGCCCCACGCGTTTCCGCCAACCGCGATGCCTACGCGATCGTCGATTCGCTCGATATACGGGTTGCCGGTGGGTGTGTAGGAAACCATGCAAGGCAGGGCGTGGGCCTTTCTCGGTTCGAAGCCCGGCAGAAGCTTGCGAAGCATGCCTACGACGAGCTTCGGGTCTTCCTCGACACCCTTCCCGCGAAACCACGGGCCGATGCCGCTGTCTCCGGCAATGGGAGAATCGACAGAGCTTGCTGTAGCCCCTTTGATATACCACCGACCGTCTGGATACTGGAGCGGTGGCATCGCGAAGCAGACGGGCGATTTCTCCTCGCTGCCAAAGCGGCACGTTACGGTGGGAAGTTCTGGGCGCGACTCGCCCCGAACTTCGACGAGTACGGCTGTGACCCCGTAGAGGTACATCGCCAAGCGACGCTCCAAGAGCTTCGCAGCATTGGTGAAGGCCCCTGTCGCGATGAGGACCTGGTCCGCGGAGATCGCCTTGCCGTTTTTCAGAACGACTTCAATATCGCCGCTTCTTCTATTGAGCGCGACCACTTCGTCCCTGATGACCGTCGCTCCGTTCGCTTCCGCCGCACGAAGCTGCGCCTTCACCATGCGTCTCGGGTTGATGACGCCGCCGTTCGGCTCGACCAGTCCACGAGAGCCCGACTCGAAGCGAAACTGGGGAAACTCGTCGGACAGCCCCTGGTCATCCAAGTGGACCGTCTCGACGCCGAGTTCTCTGCCAACCGCGTCGATCCCATCCCAGTTGTAGTAGTGGTCGTCGCTGAAACCGGCCGGGCCGACGCGAAGGTTTGGATGTCGACGAAAGAACGAGATGCCCGTCGCCTTCTCGACCTCCTGAAATCCACGAACGGAGTCCTTCGCCAGTCGAACGAGGACTTCCTCCGAGCTGGCGAGCTCGAATTGTCGCCCCTCGTCGTAGTGGGATGCGAATGCTCCCTCGTGCTGGCTCCAGTCCTCCGGCTCCTCGGGGCCGACGACAACGACGTCCTCGCCGGCGGTCGCCAAGTGACGGACGGCTGCAGCGCCCATCGGCCCACGACCCACGACGACAAATGCGTGACGCCTGGATGCCGCATCCGAGCCGCGAGCAACCCGGGACGCGGTGAGGCCTGCGGCCTCGGCAATCACGGACCGCCTCGTGAACTTTCGAGTCCTCATCCCCTGCCCTTCCGTTGTTGTATTTCACGCTGGCGTTCGTGCCAGCGCGACAGAAACAGAAACCCGGGACATGACCCATAATCGTGTAATCCGAGGGTCTTGGCCTAGGCATCGACACTTGACTCTGAGCAATCTCACCGGGGGTAGTAAAAATAAACCCCGCTTTCCGCCACGCCGATACTAGACGTTCTGACGACTAAGCCCCGGCGGGACCTGCCACGACAACGACTTGGCCGTCTGTTCCTCTTCGATCAACTCACGATTGCGTTTCGCGAGAAGAGCAACGTCGTTGCTTTGGGCGAATCGGAACTTCAGGGTCAATCAGCGTTCCTGGGCGAACAGTTGTGGAAGGAAGCTCGCGAGGTGGTTCATTTCTTCGGCGCAGTGAATGAAAAGATCTCGCGCAATTCGACTCGGCAAGATGCGGTTTCGCAACCCGCGCCGATTCAGGAGACCGTCGATCACGTTCTCGTCTGGAAGTGCGCGAAGATGCACTTCACCGATCCAGAAGCGGCTGCGCATTTCGCAGCCTTCGTTGGTTTCGCGAATCAAGTGAATCAGGTACCCGGCATCTACGGGGCGATCACTAAAGCCAGTTCGGGCGCACACGGCGGTCCCGATGCGGGCTTCTTCAAACGAAGACTCGTCGAAGCCAAACTCACGAGGTTCGCGGAACTGGATCGCTAGACGTTGAATCGACGGCCCAACGTACTCATCGACGAACGATGTGTTGCCAACATACTTCTGTCGGTACGTCAGGTCCTGGCCGTGGCGCTGTTCGCGCCATTCAGTGTAGAGGTGCGCTTGCGGGTGCCAGAGTTTGTAGCGTTCGGTTTCGTCGCCGTGCCAGGCGAACCACCAGTCGATCATCTCGGCGGTCGCCCCCGGAAACTGCGTCAGGACGGCAACGTGCACCGTGCCGTCGTCCAGACGCGCGAACCCGTTTTCGAACGGAAGATAACCCGGTGCCAACAACCGATTGACTTCGGTACGCGGAAGCGCGTCGGCCGGGTTCGACGGTCCCTCCTCCAACACCTGCTCGATGTGTTCCGGCAGCGGATCCATCTCCCAGCGAAAGAAGCGTTCGTAGGACTTCCCGCGAAGCTCGTCGCGAAGAATTCCCAGATGCACTCTTCGTTCTCGGTCGGGCGCTTTCGTTGCTGGGCTCATGATTTCGAGTCTCGATTGGTGGTTTGCTTCTCGATGCCATTGCACACGGTAGCTTCATGGTCGTCGAGGATAGGAACTTCAAGCTGCGTTTTGGAGAACCCGCGGAGTAGGTTGGACGCGTGAGTCCGGGAGTGGCTGCGTGTCCGGGCTTCGCCCTTTCTGACCGAGTGGGGCGACGCGCGCTTCGGGCCCCGGCCGGCGCTTGGAGCGCGCCCTGCTGCGTCCCTTCGGCCACGCGCTACTGGAAGCTCAGGGTCGGATACGCCTCGCCCAGCACAGACTGGCACTGTTCCGGCGCCACTCGGCCTCGCTCGGCCCACGCATCGGTCGCCTTGAGTCCCTGACCGGCAGCCGAATTGAGATCGCGCAGGATGACGCCGGGCACCTTCACGTCGCCCGCAAGCAACAAGTGATGTGACGCGTCTGTGGAGTCATAGCCGGCGCTGCGCGCGTTCGCCTCGTTTCGGCAGGCAAACACGGTGTAGGTGCTGCCCCAGCCGCCCAGGTCCTCGTCACTCAGGGACGCGACCGTCGCAGTGGTCTTCATCTCCACCGCCATGAAACCGTAGAATTCACGACCGGACGCCGCCTCGGGCACACGACCGCGAAAGACCGCGCACTGGCCGCCCTTGAGGCTCGGGTAGGTGATCATGTAGCGGGCGTCCTCGTTGGGAAACACGCCGGGCAGGCTCGCGTCTGCGGGGCGGAACATCTGCATGTCACGCTCCGACGTCAGCTGTTTGGCGAGAGCGTGGCCCACAGCGTGCTGGATCGGCCATTCGAGGACCTTGCCGTTGAGCCGCGCCTTGGTCTCGCTCGCGGTCTTCCACGGCTCGCCGTCTACCGTCACGGCGAACTTCTCGGCCTGGGTCAGGCTGGCCGGGTGGCTCTTCGTGCGGTAGATGCGGGCCAGAACCACAAAGTCGCTCTCGGTCGAGGTGAAGGTCGTCGTGAAGGTCCGTCCCGCACCCTTGTCCGCCATGTTGACCGAGGCAAAGGGCATCCCGTCCTCGCCGTAGGCCGTCAGGGCGGCGTACCGCGCCCAGGTCGGGAAGCTGCCGGTGAGCGTCGCTGTGGTGTCCTTCTTGAATGCGGTGACCCAGTACTCGACGCTGAAATCCGGCATGGCGACGTTGAGCGAGTTGGCCCGCCGATCGTCCGACGCATGCGAGAGGATGTTCCACGCCGACCCACGGTACAGCTTGTAGACGAAGCCCAGGGCCCGCTCCATCTTGGGGGCGCGAGAGTTCTCCCCAGGCTTCTGATCGACGACGCTGCCGCCAGCCTGATCCGGAACCACGTCGGGCGTGGGAGTGCAGCCTGCAACCAGCAGACTCACGGTCGTGATTGCCAGCACGATGGGCTGCCTGCCGTAGCGGGTGTAGTGGGCGTAGTGGATGCTCATCCTCATCATTGCCAAAAACGACCTAGCAGACAGCAAGCGGGCGCTCGTCAGCCTGTTTGTCGCCCCTTTCCTACTCTCTGGTGTGGGCGGATAGGAATTTTGAGCTGCGTTTTCCGCCTCACCGATACTAGCCGTCGAGGATAGGAGCTTCAAGCTGCGTCCTGGAGAACCCGCGGAGTAGGTTCGACGCGTGAGTGGCGAGTGGCTGCGTGTCCGGGAATCGCAAGAATGCACTCGAGAATTCTCGCCGCCTCATCGAGACGACCAGAGAGGCGTGCGATCTCCGCGTTTAGTTCATGCAGTTGGATCCTTCGCGGATCTTCGTCTTGAAGAGTACCTGCCTGTGACAATGCCTCGCCCGCAAACTGCTTTCAAATGCCTCGGGACTCACGCCGCCAAGGTGGTTGTGGCGCCGGGCTGGTACCTGACAGGGACTGGAACTTCGTTTGCCGCACCCTATGTAACTGGGACTGTGGGTCTAATGCTTTCGGTAAACTCGTGCTTGACCTTTGAAGCAGTGCCAGGAGTTGATAGCGGCAATGTTGCCCGTCGCGTGCCTCCCGATAGGAACTTGACACAACGCCCGCCCGCCACCGGGCTTCTCTCCCCGGCCGCCGATTTGACATATCGTCCCGGATCAGCACGTTTGGCTGTATCCCGCCAGCAGCATTCGGTCACCTGGCGGACGGCTTCATCCTTGAACTCGGGGGTAAATCGTTGACGACCCATGGGACTCCGTCAGATAGCCCAATGCTAACCATCCTCGTGTCCACGTTTTCAGGGGAAGTCCAATCGGGCCGGGGATTGGAAGCGAATCACTTACCCAATGCCCTAGAGCGCCCTTGAGCCCGGGACGGGGTTGATATGTTTCGTCTGGGAGCGACTTGTCAGAAGGCCTTGTATCGGTGGTGCAGCAAACGCTGCCTATATTGCCTCTCCGCTCACCTCGGAGTACCGTTCTGGGTGGAAGAGAGCGCTGCTTTGAAAATGCTGACATCGAAGAAACAATGGTGAATCGAAGGGCTTGGCCGCACGGCGGCCGCGTCGAATTCAGCGGCCGATCGGCTTCCCTCACCCGCTGCGCCGCATTCACGTTGATTGAGTTAATGCTCGTGATCGCGATCATCGGCATCATCGCCGCCATTCCGATCTCCCTTATAATCGAAGCTTTGGGACTGAATTCCCAACCCACCGTCATCGAATCGCTGCGTACCGTCGCCCTCGCCCAAACCGTTTATCGCGGGGGCGACCTGGATGCGAATGGCGTTAACGACTACGCCCCAAGCCTCTCACAGCTCGCCGGGCACTGCTCATTGAATGGGACCTTTGATCCCTGCGGTCCACCCAACCCCAACCTCCCGTTCTTCTATCTGCCGCCTTCCCAATATTCCTTCCAGATGCTGGGCACGGAGCCCCCTCCGAACGCAGCCTTCCGTGTGCTCGCAGCGCCAAAGAAGGCGTTTCCGCATCACCCACTATTGACCATCGATGAGACAGGACGAATTTTTTCTGCGTTCGGAAAGATTCCCACCACCGGAGACACGGTGGTCGATGAGGGAACCGGGGATCTTTCGAACTGTGCTGCCGGCTGCGAGGGCGACATCACAATCGCGATACATGACCTCGCCGCGATCGCCGCATTCGAAGCAGCACTGCGAGATCTCGCAACCAACACGATTTTGCAACTCGCCTCCCTGATCACCCCTGGCCAGTTGATTCCGGAACCCGACCCGATCCGAGATGCGGCCATCCTGCTGAGCGACAGCACATCGGTTGAGGAACCGCTGTTCCTGGGACTCGACGCGGATGGAAGCGGGCTCGATTTCGCGTCATTTTTGAATGCAGACCTCTTCGACTTGTCACGCACACTGGCCGCCACCTTGCCCGCCGGAAGCCCAACCGCGCCCCCCTCTCCGACTGTGGCCACCGACGCATCCGTTGCTGCGCTGATCGCGACCTACCAAGATGACCTCGCTACGGCACTCGAGTTCGACCCTGATTCCACACCGCCGAAAGTACCTTCCGCGGAGTTGACCGGAGATCCTGTCGCGTTCCTACTCGCAATCCTTGCTGCTGCCGTCCCATCACTGGGAGCCAAAGGTCTCCTGTTCGTTTCCGCGGGTCTCGTTGCCCTAGGGACCTACGCCTTGTCGCGCCGGAGACGCCTAACGGGAGCCGTCGAGGATAGGAGCTTCAAGCTGCGTCCTGGAAAACCCGCGGAGTAGGTTCGACGCGGGAGTGGCGAGTGGCTGCGTGTCCGGGAAAGACCCCGACGAAATCGAGGCGACCAAGCGCTCGCGATCGAACCGTCGTAAAGAAGGTCGGGCGTCGCCAGTGCAAGAAGGAGTCGGGCTACCACCAGCAGGCCCGTGTGGAGAACACCTTCTTCCGGTACAAGTCGATCATTGGCGGTCGCGGGCCAGCATCGCTGGCCTAGCGCTTGCGACTGCGTTGGCCGCGGCTCCGGGCTCGTCATCCCGAATCGCAGGAAGCTGAAGCGCTGATCGCGTGCAACATCTTGAATCGGATGTTCGAACTCGGCAGGCCAAAGTCTTTCGCTATGAAGTAGCCGATTGGTGCGGCAGAGCTGACTTTCGCGCCGCTATCGGATTCATGCACCAACGCCCCTACGATCCGTCTGCGGACAGCGGGCCCTCCGAATCTCCTACCACTGGAAGCTGACACCCGCCTTGCCACCGACTTCCTTGAAGGAGCTATCGCTGCCAGCGCCGATGTAGAGGCCGATGTCTTCGGTAAGGCGACCGGAGCCGGTCACACCCAAGGCGGTCTGGTCCTTGTAATAACCCATGCCAAGGTTCAGGCGGAAATTCTTGCCGGGATCCGGCAGGAAGACCTCCATCGCGTTGGAAATCGCGATGCCGCGGTAGGCATCGTGCTCGATGGCTTCGATCTGGTTCTCGTTGGCAGCGAGCTGGTCCTTGATGACAGCGAGCTGGCCCATGTTGGCCGCATCGGTCTCTGCTGCGCCGGCGGCGACTCCATGGAGCTGCACGGGCGCGCCCGTGCTCCCGCCGGCATGGCTGCTTGCCGTGCTCGCGCCCTTTTGGCTGCTTTCCGGACTCGCCTCGAAATGCTCGAAGGTGACTCCGTCGGCATCCATGCGGATCGTGGTGGCTTCATCGCCGCCGCTCGTCAATGTGGTGCTGTCCGCGCTGACCACCAGGCCGTGCTCGTTACCCGCGTTGTTTCGGAAGACCACGCGCGCGCTGGACTTATTGACAACGACCATGTTCTCGCCGTCCGTGGTCGTTGCACTCAGCATCGCCCAGTTGGCTCCCACCGAAACATGGGCTTCGTCGGCCTTTGTGCCGACTGCGCGAAGAGACGTCACGCCAGAAGATGATGCGACCGACACGGCCGACGTCATGATGCCGAGGGCTGCCTCGTTATCCTGGATCGAAAGTGCGTTGACCGCGATGTCGGCAGAGTTGCTTACCACCCCGGCGGCATTGTTGGCAATGTCGATGGTGTGGGTGGCGTCGGTGGCGACCCTCGCGGTGGCTTCGTCGCCGATGGCGTCGGCGTTGACGCTCTCGGCGTTGCCAGCTCGCAGCGTCTCGGCGGCGATGGCGTCGGCATTGACGGTCTCGGCGTCGCCTGCACGCTCAGTCTCGGCGGCGATGGCGTTGCCAGCTCGCACAGTCTCGGCGGCAATGGCGTTGGCGTTGACGCTCTCGGCGTTGCCTGCACGCAGGGTCTCCGCGGCGATGGCGTTGCCAGCCCGCACAGTCTCGGCGGCGATGGCGTCGGCGTTGACGCTCTCGGCGTTGCCTGCACGCAGGGTCTCCGCGGCGATGGCGTTGCCAGCTCGCACAGTCTCG
>LWDU01044626.1_pt1 | contig 10609 bp, 11 predicted proteins | sample 727161 | NCBI WGS metagenome assembly LWDU01 (sample SAMN04566230, study PRJNA314399) | hydrothermal vent metagenome | isolation source: deep sea hydrothermal plume seawater | place: Mexico: Gulf of California, Guaymas Basin | collected 2004-07-11 | reverse complement strand
TTTTCAAAGCTGGTATCAAGATCTTCTTGATGAGGCTAAAATTATCGATAATAGAAAATATTATTTTTAATTATTATTTTTTATAAGGCACGAAATTGTTCCTTTAATTCTTCAACAATGATCAATTAACTCATGTAAATTATATCATGGCAATAATTGAATCCCGAGTAGATCCATCATCAGAAAAATATAAATCTAATTTTGATCATCATATCAAACTTTCTGATGATTTAAGCAATGTCCTTGATCAAGTTAAAATGATGGGCCCTCCTAATCGGGTAGAAAAACATAAATCAAGAGGAAAGCAAACTGCTAGAGAACGAATCAATAATCTGAAAGACCCTAATACGGAATTTTTAGAATTTTCAGTTTTAGCAGCCTACAATATCTATGACAATTAAAGGTAGGCAGTGTATTGTAGTTGCAAACGACGCTACAGTTAAAGGCGGAACATATTATCCACTTACAGTTAAAAAACATCTTCGTGCACAAGAAATTGCCATGGAAAATGGTCTACCATGTATTTATTTAGTTGATAGTGGCGGTGCGTATCTTCAAAAACAAGATAATGTTTTTCCAGATCGTGATCATTTCGGAAGAATTTTTTATAATCAAGCAAGAATGAGCGCTGAGGGAATACCTCAGATTGCTGCTGTTATGGGAAGTTGTACTGCTGGTGGTGCTTATGTACCCGCAATGAGCGATGAAGCTATAATTGTTAACAAAACTGGCACTATTTTTCTTGGAGGACCACCACTGGTCCAAGCTGCTATTGGTGAGGTCGCTACTGCAGAAGAACTGGGCGGAGCAACAATGCATACAAAAATTAGTGGTGTTGCTGATCATTTCGCGAAAAATGATGATGATGCCTTAGATAAGATCCGTGGTATCATGAATCATTTACCAAAATTAAATCAATTAAATCCTGATGAGGTAATTGATCCTAAATATGATATAAATCAGATTCTTGGTATTCTAACTAAAGATCATCGAACAACTTTTAAAGTAATGGAAATTATTGCAAGACTTGTTGATGGATCAAATTTTGAAGAATTTAAATCTGATTATGTAGGTATTATTGCTAATAACGGGGTCTTATTTAGCGAAAGTTCTTTAAAAGGCGCTCACTTTATTGAACTCTGCTCACAAAGAAAAATTCCTATGCTATTTCTACAAAATATAACTGGTTTTATGGTTGGTAAAAAAGCTGAGCAAGGTGGAATTGCTAAAAATGGAGCAAAAATGGTTCAGGCTGTTGCTACTACTAACGTTCCTAAGTTAACAGTCATCATTGGTGGAAGTTTTGGAGCAGGAAATTATGCTATGGCTGGACGAGCATATCAACCAAGATTTTGTTGGATGTGGCCTAATGCTCGTATTTCTGTTATGGGAGGAGATCAAGCAGCCAATGTCCTTGCTACAGTAAAAAAACAACAACTTAATAAAGCTGGTAAGGAAATATCTCCTGAAGAGCTTGAAGAGCTACAAAAACCAATAAAGGTGAAGTATGAAAAAGAAGGACATCCTTATTATGCGAGCGCTAGATTATGGGATGATGGTGTAATTCAACCGACAGAAACAAGGAATATTTTGATTCAGGCATTACAGGCTGTAAATACAAAACCAATTGAAGAAATGAAGTTTCCCGTATTTCGAATGTAATTTTTATTATAGTTATAATATTTTATAGACTATATTGAATAAACAGTCCCACACCCTTTTATATATTTTATTATCTATAACTATGGCAATATGGGGACTATCTTGGACTAATGGGAAAATCCTATCCCAATACTGTTCCTCTTCAATTTTAGCATTTTGGAGGTTTTTTCTATCGAGCATATTTATGATTCCAGTACTATTAATAACTAAAAATAATTTTAAGGTCAATTTTGAGGGTGTAAAATATATTTTTGTTGGGTCTATCTTGATTTTCTCTTACAATATATTTTTCTTCATGGGCACCAATTTAGGCTTTGCGAATGTTGGAGGTGTAATCGTACCTACATTGAATCCAATTATTACTTTTATTCTTTCAGTAATAATTTTCAGAGAAAAAATTTATAACAAAGATTTTATAGGGCTAGCATTTGGAATTTGTGGAGGAATAATAGTCCTAGAAGCTTGGAACCTATCTGCTGGACATATGATTACAAATGGCAATCTATTTTTCTTATTTGCTTCAATCTCATGGGGTATAATGTCAATAATTTCAGGGAAATCTCATAATGCTGTAGCAACACTTACATTTAGTTTCTGGGTATATTTTATCTCTTCATTATTTTGTTTATTGATGAATGTAAATAACGATATATTAGTTGTTATAAACTTTGACTTCGTGTTTTGGTTTAATCTAATTATACTGTCAATTGGGGCGCAAGTTTTTGGTACAACAGTCTATTTTATTGCAACAACAAAACTTGGTCCTCCGAAAGCCAGTTCTTTTATTTTTTTAGTTCCAATAACAGCTCCAATATTTAGCATGTTTCTGATTGGTGAAAAATTGGGAATATATACTATAATTGGTGGAATTATGACTATGACTGCAGTTTATTTAATCAATAAAGAAAAGATTCAAACTGAACCAATTGATTAAATATTGTTTTGGAGTGCTTCTAATAACTTTTTTGGAGGCTTAACGGCCTTTCCTGATTGATCTATAAATGCGTGTATCGTATGACCCGTGACAAGTAATTCATTATTATTACTTCGATAAATTTCGTAATCAATTCTCATTGTCGCTTTTGGAGATTTATTTATTAATGTTTTTACCAAAAGTATATCCTCAAAATTTGCACCCAATTTATAATCACAATGGCTAGTAATTACTGGTAAAAAGTATCCTTCATCTTCTATTGAAGTAACATCAATTGAAATTGATTGTAATAGTTCTGTACGTGCTGCCTCAAAATATTCATAATAACGTGCATAATAAACCACACCCATCTGGTCTACGTCCTTATAATACACCTTTGTCTTATAAGTGAATTTTATCATTATTCTTCTTGGAAGAACCCCATTCTTTCATATCGTTGTATTCTTGATTGGAGATAATCTTTTTTATTATTTTTTTCTTCAATTAAATCAAGTTCTTCTAAGATAATCTTCTTAATGATATCATACATTTTCTCAGGTTCCCTGTGTGCTCCACCAGTTGGTTCATTAATAATTCTATCACAGATGCCTATATCTTTTAAATCTTTGGGTGCAACCTTCATTGCATCGGCAGCATCTGAAGCCTTCGTGGCGTCATGCCACAAAATTGATGCACATCCTTCAGGACTAATTACAGAATACCAAGTATTTTCCAACATAATTAATCGATCGCACAATCCTATTCCAAGCGCCCCTCCACTTGCACCTTCTCCGATAACAATAGCTAATATTGGGACATTAAGCTTTGCCATTTCCATTAAATTCCTAGCGATTGCCTCGCCCTGCCCCCTTTCTTCTGCCCCTAAACCTGGGTATGCTCCAGGAGTATCAATTAAAGAAATTACTGGAAGATTAAATTTATCTGCTAAACGCATTAAACGTAATGCTTTACGATATCCTTCGGGACGCATCATTCCAAAGTTCCTATATAAATTTTCTTTTGTATTTCTTCCTTTTTGTTGACCAATAAATAGAACTGAACGTTCATTGATCTTGCCGATACCTGCTATTATCGCCTTATCATCAGCATACGTTCTATCTCCATGCAATTCAATAAATTCTTCAGTAATTCCATTGATATAATCTAAGCTAAAAGGTCTTTCTGGATGTCTTGCTAGTTGCACTCTCTGCCATCGATTTAGGCTTCCATAAATTTCATCTATTTTTTTATCTCTTCTTTCAATTAATCTATTAAGCTCTAAAGGATTACCATCATCATTTTCCAAAGATTGAAGTTTAATTATCTTATCTTCAAATTTTTGAATAGGCTTTTCAAATTCTAAATAATGTTTTGCCATATTAATTGCTGAATACTGTTTTCATAATAATTTCAAGATCCATCGTAAAACTTTGATTCTGAACATAATAATGATCTAAAGCCAGTCTATCTTCAGGATTGAATTTTATAGATCTTATTCTTTCCAATCCAGTTAATCCAGGTTGACATATCAAATTTGGATTCGGCTCAGTAATTTCAAACATAGTTGAGCCAACTAAACTTAAGTCACCCAATAGAACTGCAAATAAAAGCGGTAGCTCTCTAATAAAACGAGACCTTACATTAAAGATAGTTACATTAAACTTATTTCCTTCTAAACCCCAGTACTGTTTTTTCCTCCCTTTTTTTAGTAATAGCAATAATAAAATAATGGGACTAAATATAATTAACGTTAATAATGAAATAGTTAAATCAAAAACACGCTTTGTTAATCTATGCAAACTATAAAACAGACTATATTCAATATTTAAGAAAGATAAGTCTCCAATATCTTCAATTGATGCCTTTCCTAATAATATTTCTTGCTTCCTCGGTATCATCCGATATGTTAATCGTAAATCTTTAGTTTGATTCATTAAATTTAAAATTTCTTTATTCGTAAATGCGCTAGTTGAAAATATTAATTCTCTAATACGATATTTAACAACAAGATCGCGCAAATCAGATAGTTGGCCAATAAAATCTATAGGAAGCTTATTTTCTTCTTCAGGTAATTTTGTATCAATAATACCTATCAACTCTAATCCTGTATCAAATCTCTTTAATAAACTATCAGCGATTCTTAACCCTTCATCATCAGCGCCAACAATAAATGTTTTTCTAGTAAAAAGAATTGGATTCTTCTGTTTTACATGATTCAGAAGCCCTCTTGCCATTAAGAAATGGACGAATACTCGCCAGCCAGGAATAAGAATAGAAATAATTGCTGACCCAAAAATAATTACAAATCGTGAAAAAGCATATTGTTTGAAAAAATATGTAAATGCAACGGCTAAAAAGAAACCCGTTACTGAAGAAATAATTGCGCGTGAATAAGATAAAATATATCGATTATATAATTGAAAAATAAAACCAACACCTATCCAAAATATTATATAAATAGATGGAACTAAACCATTACTCATTGTTATTGGCTCAAAATGTGAAAATCGCATAGAAATTGCTATCAAGAATGCCGATAGAATAACAATAGCATCTATTGTAACAGAAAGTATTTGTGATCGTTTTTCACCAACCATTGAAAGAAGTTTTCGTATATATATACCACAACGAATTGCAAATTTCATTATCCATCCCGATCCAAATGAAAAGTGCTTATCCACAAATAATATCATCGCATTATAAAATTCATTTATACTATCAAAAGGAGCAGATTTAACTGATTCTCCTTGGTAATGAATTATCTGCGTATTGGGGACATAATGTACCTCATAATTATTTTTCCATATTCGTGAACAAAGATCTAAATCTTCACCAAACATGAAAAAACGCTCATCAAAACCCTTCAATTCATGGAACAAGAATGATCTAATAAACATGCAAGAACCACTGATAGCATCAACACTAGATATTTGATCTTCATCAAGATATGTTAGATTATATTTCCCTGCCCATTTAGAATTTGGAAACAAACGGCTTAAACCAAGTAATTTAGGTAGGGCAACACTTAGAGTTGGAAATGAACGTTTACATGCCAATTGCAGTGTCCCATCAGCATTAAGTATTTTAGGCCCAATCATACCAACATTAGGATTATCTTCAAGATAATCTTTCAATGTAGAGATTGTCTCTTCTTGAATAATTGTATCAGGATTTAATATTAAATAATATTTACCCTTTGCTATTGCCGCAGCTTGATTGACTGCGCTCCCAAACCCAACGTTCTCTGTATTTTGAAAAATCTTAATTTGTCGTAGATGACTATATCTTTCTTTGAGATATGGAACTGTGTTATCAAAAGAATTATTATCAATAACAATAATTTCAAAATCATCCAAATCAGATTTAATTATAGCATCAATTGCATGAGCTATATACTGACGAACATTATAACTTACGATTAATAATGATACATTTTTTTTCATAAATATTACTTATGCCAACCAAATAGTTTCCATATTCTCATTCTCCAGATAACAATAATTGCTTCAAACATAATTTTTTTAGACATTTTTGATTCACCAATAGTTCTATCTGCAAAAATTATTGGATGTTCAAATATGCTGTATTTCTTCTGCCATGCCCTCCAATTCATCTCGATCTGGAAAGAATATCCTTGGGATTTAACGCCATTAAGATCTATAGAATCAAGCACCTTTCTCTTCCATGCTTTAAATCCGCCTGTTGAATCCTTAATAGGCAATCCAGTTACAATTCTCGCGTACACATTAGCACCATAACTAAGCAGCAACCTCTTAATTGGCCAATGAACTACACTAACACCATTTATATATCTACTTCCAACTACCAAATCATAGCTATTAAGCAACCTAACCATCTCTTTTATTTCTATTGGATCATGAGATAAATCGGCATCCATCTGGACAATGTTATCATAATTTCTTTTCAATGCCCAATTAAAACCATATTTATAGGCAGTCCCCAAGCCTGCTTTCCCAGGACGTTCTTCCAAATACAAATTTTTATATTTCAACTGTAATTCTTTTACAATATCGGCTGTTCCATCAGGTGAATTATCATCAATAATTAAAATATGATAATTTTCATCAATGTTAAATACGCTTTCTATGAGAGATTTTATATTTTTCTTTTCATTATAAGTTGGCGATATAATCAACGTATTCATAATAAAGATACCATTCCATCTAATGCTTTTTGGATTGGAAGAGCTTCTATACCTAAATCTAATTCAATCTTGTTAGTGTATAAACCACTTTTCAAAGGTCTTCGTGCAAACCAATTTGATTAAAGTTCCATCAAGACCAAATGTAGATGCTATCATCTTTGCAAATTCAAGTCGATTCAAAAAATCTCCACCACCATAGTGATATAAGCCACCAACATTTTTTTCAATAATTATTGAGATTACTTTTGCAAGATCATTAGTCCAAGTAGGATTATTCCACTGATCATTCACAACTGTTATCATTTGTCTCTTTTTAAGTGAATCAACAACCCAATTAACAAAACTTGCTTTTGTTCTATCATTATAACTGAAAATAATATTTGAACGCAAAATAACCCAATCTATATCTGATTGTTGAACCATATTTTCTCCATATAATTTTGTTTTACCATACACGCTAATGGGATTTACTTTATCATCTTCAAAATAAGGACCTTTCTCACCATCAAAAACATAATCTGTTGATATATAAATGAATTTCCCATTAAAGTTTGCAAGTAAATTCTCTGTTCCCTTTACATTTACATCAAAAGCAATTTCTGGTTTTTTTTCACATCCATCTACATCTGTCATTGCTGCAAGATGGATGATAATATCTGGTTTGTAATCACGAAATACATCTTCAACATTTTTTTGATTTGCAATATCAAGCTCAATACACCGGTATTTTTCTGTTGTAATAATAACTCTACCAGTTGCTAAAATTGATTCATTTGATAGAACTTCACATAATGAAGTACCTAACTGACCAAATGCCCCTGTAATTAATATTTTTTTCATAATACGTTATCTATTATAAACAATAAATGATTTTGCAATGAGATCTAATTGTTGCAAAAAAATTACTTTATTGTTTCCTGGGTGGAATATCATTGCATGTATATAATAAGTTCTATCAGAAATCCCATCATAAAATAAATAAGCTAAAAATGGCCCTCCTTGCGTATCATCAATGGATTCCCATAATCCATTTACTTTCCAAGTAAGCCAATGATTAAATTTGTTGGTAGTATTTAATTCAAAATAATTTTCACTGTATTGAATATTCTCAAAGTATTCTCTTGGGAAATCCATTATAAATTCTTTTGCTGAATCATAATTTTCAACTATTGCTCCCTCCCGCCAATGAACTGCAACCCATCGAAAAGGCATTTCACTACCTATCCAAAATAATTGCTGTTCTGAACTATCTGTAATAACCTCATAACCCCAAGGTATTTTTATACTCCATCCATAATCTTCAATCAAATGTTTTTCTAACTCTTTTTGTCGTGTATTGTTAAACATATATTTTTCTTGACGTTTTTTAAATAATGTAAAAAATTGGCTCTTTATCTTTTCATTATTTTTAGTCGCAAATTCCTTAGCCTTTTCAAGATTTGGAGTATTTATTACCATTAATAATTGATTTCTTGCAAAAGGATCCTTTGAGATAATAATTGGTTTATCTCCAGATATAGAATTATGATACTGTTTATCAGATAAAATATTTTTTATCAAATCAACTGCAGGGTTTGAGGGATATTTCCCTATTGCTCCAATTACAATATGTGTACTGTTCTTTATTCTTTTATAATCTTGAGGTAAAACAAAAATTAATTTATAGTATGGCTCTGGTTCGGGAGTAAATAATGTATCATTGAAAATTGTGCTTAGTATAGATTGCAAATGAACTTTATCTTCCATTGCAGAAACAACAATAATTTCATCATCTGAACCAAGAGCCTCTCTTTTAACCGCACAACTAAATTGGAATATTATTAAATACCCCAATAATATAAATCTCCACTGTGATAAATATTTATTCATGGTGTTACAAAATTAGTACATTATTAACCAAAAACAACTTAATTGCTTTTACAATCGACTTGAAAACTTAATATGGAGTTTAGCTTCTGATATAAGGTCTCCTCTTCCAAATCCAATTGTCGCACTTACAATTGAACTTCTAGATACTTGTTTAATTCCCATTCCAAAACCCAAGGGATAGGGCTTATGTTCTTTCTGAATAGCACTCTCTATAAATGCAAATAACTGAAGGTCTTTTCTAACATTTGATACTAGCTCCATTGAAGGAATACAAAGACTTGCAGATATAAATTGATCATCTCTATAACCTCTAAGGTTATTTACGCCTCCATATCTAATTTTTTGCCCTTTGTGAACATTGCCATTTTCTACCCAAACGCCTTTTACATATAAATTTATATGATATGATAGGAATGAGTTAATACTCCAATAAAATCCATTATCTAATGACCAATCACCCTTTGGATTTGAAATATTATCCTCAATTTGCTTTCCAATTGATACTGAAATATCCCAATAACTACCATTTGTTGGAAGCCACCTATGGTTCCTTTTGTCATTTATAATGCCTAATAAAATCGAAGAGGATTTATGGTTTAAAAGGCCCAGTGAATTACCAATATTAGTAGGAACAATTGTTAAAACACTGCTACCATAAAACCATTTACCGTAACGATTCGGGCTAGAAAAGATCCTAAATTCTTTTTTTTGCAAAATATATTCTTGGTCTCTTAATTCTTTATCAAGTTTTAACTGTAATCCAAAAGGCAAGTTCCATAAAGATGGCTCATAATGAAGGATCGAAATTATTTCTGACTTTTCATTAAGTCTTTTCCAGTGAAACAAAGAATTGCTTGCAGTAGACCATATATTTTCCAAATATAATTCTATCTCTCCATTAGTAATCCAATTACCATCATTTGCTCTATTTGCACCAAATAATCCTGAAATATTATTTTCAAATTCAGGAATTATATCTAATAATAGAGCTAATCCCCCTCCTTTGGTTTTACCATATCTAAAATGAATACTGTTCTGCAAAAATTTATAGGATGACTCTAAGCGTTCAATTTGTTGAAGAATATCTTTTTCAGATGAAATATCTAATATTGATTTTAACAATGACTGATAAGTTTGACTTCTTACCTGTTTATTATCTTTGATAAATAATGTATCAATATATAGCAATTCATGATTTGCAATATATTTTACAGCGATAGGTTCCACGCCCTTAATTGAAGTAAGAGTATAACTATAATTTATACTCTTATCATTTCTTATTAAGGAGTCTAAATACTCTTCTACACTTCCAGCGTCTAACAACCCTATTTTTTCTTCCTGACCAACTGTCAGTTCTACTACTTGACTATATAAAATAGATGTAGCTATTAATATTATCTTAAAAATAGGCACGCAATTCTCCACTCAGATTAATAAAATTATTATATCGAATATCAGATATATAATTAATATTTATATTTATTGAAAAATTATCTTTTAGAAAAACATTACCATTTATGCTAACCCTCCTATTTTCACCTATACCATGTCCCCGAAGCGCCTCAGGCGGCAAGTAACGTGCTTCACCGAACAAATCCACATTCGACCATTCAAATCTGGTTTGTATTCGACCTTTAGAACTAAAAAAATGTAGCAGATCAAATTTCACCCCTTTTAAGGAGGATGAAAAATTATTTAACTGATGAGTGCCTGCATCATATCCAAATTGCAAATACCCTTCTATATGTAAAACTGAAGAAAAACGTTTTTTTAATCCAATTTCAGACCAATATCCTGCTGTACTACGATCTCTCAATGAAGAAACGCTAGACTTAATATTTATGCGATGTTGATCTAATTTTAAACCAAAATGCATTTCATTTATAATAGGTTTTAAATAATCCACTCCATTTTCATTATTAATTCTTAAATCTGGTCCTCTTGGATCCAAGCTATTTAAATCTTTCTCATTTATATTCCATATCTTTATTTGGTGGCCA
>LWDU01000419.1_pt1 | contig 10611 bp, 11 predicted proteins | sample 727161 | NCBI WGS metagenome assembly LWDU01 (sample SAMN04566230, study PRJNA314399) | hydrothermal vent metagenome | isolation source: deep sea hydrothermal plume seawater | place: Mexico: Gulf of California, Guaymas Basin | collected 2004-07-11 | reverse complement strand
AATAAATCATCGGTTTGTCAAAGACAGGCAATAGTTGCTTGCTGATTGATATGGTCAGGGGGTGGAGCCTTGTGCCGGACCCGCCTGCGAGGATGATGCCTTTTCGATTCAAGGAGTGTGCAACGTGTGGAAATTCAAAGACATTATAATGGTAATTAGTGGCTTCGTGGCTCTTTAGTTTTCAGTCAAGGCCAAAGCGCTAGTTTTCAGGTAAAATGCGGGGATGGACAGCGTAATAATGACGAATCAATCAGAGGTTAGCTCAGACAGGCAGAAGCCGTTGCTGGGTGAAATGCTGATAAAAAGCAAAACGATCACCGAGTTAGACCTGCGTAAGGCGCTGGATCTTCAGACGTCCGTAGGTGGTCCTGTTGGCTCCATTTTGATCAGGGTTGGCGCGCTGTCTGAAGAAGCGCTGTTGCAGACATTGGCCGAGCAGAACGGACAAAGAATCGTTGGCGTTGATGTGCACCTTCCCGATTTTCATGAGCTTTTTATGGGGATGGATGCCAGCGGTATTGTCTTTGATTGGTTTCTTGATCAACAAGTTGTTCACTGGCTGGATGGCGATCGCCTAGTTTGCGGATGTAAACAACGGTCCGATTTTGTCATGGATGCGATGCGGTATTTTTTCCCGGATATCGAAATCGAGTACTGCCTGATTTCGAATCAGGAGTTGGATGCGGTTTTGGACTTTATCAGGAAGGAAAAATCAGTGGATGACCTGATCCACAATTCTGGTTCTTCAAAAGCGCTGCGCGAACTGGCAGAAGAGGCCCCGGTGGTGGAGCTGGTTAACAATATTTTAGCGCAGGCGATTAATACGGATTCGTCCGATGTTCATATTGAGCCGGATGAGGAAGGGTTTGCTGTTAGGCTCCGCACAGATGGTATTTTGTATACGAAGTTCCGTCAGCCGGCGGAGCGTTTCCCTGCGGTGGCGAGTAGGATCAAGTTGATATCAGGCCTTGATATCGCAGAGCGCAGGTTGCCTCAGGATGGTCGGATCACCACTAGGATTTCGGGCTCGGATATGGATATTCGCGTATCGACGGTTCCTGGTGTTCACGGGGAATCGATCGTCATGCGACTGTTGCCAAAGCAACGTGATGTCGTACAGCTAAAGAATCTTGGCTTAGAGGACGACCACCTTGTGGCGGTCAGTCAGGCGATTGGTGAGTCAAACGGCATGTTCCTGGTGACCGGGCCCACTGGTTCTGGTAAATCGACAACCTTGTCTGGCGCTCTCGGTGCTGCCAACGATGGGCGGAAGAAAATCATCACGGTGGAAGATCCTGTGGAATTTGTCGTACAGGGAGTCACGCAAATACAGGCCCATGCTGAGATTGGCTATACCTTTGCGAAGGCCTTGCGCGCGATTCTCCGGCAAGACCCTGATGTCATTATGATCGGCGAAATTCGGGACAAAGAGACGGCTGATATCGCTATTCAGTCAGCGTTAACAGGTCATATGGTGTTGTCTACGGTGCACACAAACGACGCCCTGTCGGTGTTTACCCGCCTGGTGGACATGGGGGTAGAGCCATTTTTGGTAGCAGCCCCTATGAAGTTGGTGCAAGCACAGCGTTTGGTTCGGCGTCTTTGTGAACATTGCGCTGTGCCAATGGCAATACCCGACAAGGTTGCGGAAGGATTCGACCAGCTAGGTCTTGATATAGCGCCCAAATGGAAGCGAGCGGTGGGTTGTGAGCGCTGTCTTAATGTTGGATACCGTGGGCGTATCGGTATCTACGAAATCTACCCGATTTCTGTTGCAATGCGTGACCTGGTGGTTAAGAAAGTAGCGACGTCGGAGATGCGTGCGTTGGCCGTAGCGGAAGGTCATCGGAATATGTACCAGGATGGGTTGATCAAGGCTGCGCGGGGGGTAACCACGCTAGAAGAAGTGATCCGCGTCACCAGCGGTGTGGAAACATAAGATGAAGCTACAGTACGAGGCTTTGCAATCGGACGGCGGCAACCTTGTTAAGGGTGAGTTAGATGCTGGCAGTGAACGTGAAGCTATTCGTCAGCTTGAAGTTGACGGCATGCTGGTGGTTGATATTCGCGTTTGTGAAGAGCAAGCGCCGCCCAGGTTTCAGCGAGATGTCAGTCGACAGGAGGTCGTCCTTGCGCTGTTTGAACTGTCAACGTTGCTTGAATCCGGTGTGTCGATAGCCGAGGCGATCGATTCGCAATCGCAATCGCAGTATCACCCTAGATTGAATCTTTTTTTTAATGCGGTTAGCCAACGACTTCGTAGTGGTGAGTCTCTTGCTCAGTCTGTGCAAAAATCGGATCTTGATTTGCCAGACTACCTGATTCAGCTGATGCAAAGTGGGGAGCTCAGCGGCAGTCTGCCCGAGTGTCTTCGAAGAGGCGTGCAGCAGATGGAATACGAGTTAGATATCACGTCCCAGTTTCGTTCTGCGCTGATATATCCAGCAGTACTGTTATTAACCGGTGTGGTGGCGGTCGGTTTGATTTTCGTCCTGGTGGTGCCGCGGTTCGCTCATATCCTTGAACGTGATGCTGATTTACCTTGGCTGGCGACTGCGGTGTTAACCAGCGGTCTTTTTTTTAATGACTATTACCCGTTTTTGTTGGTGGGGGCTTTGGCCTTGGTGGCGGCGGCGGCATGGTATCTTAGGCAGCCGAAGGTGAGGGCTTATTGCTATAATCGTCTTGCGGTCCTGCCAGTTCTCGGGCCTTGGTTGCTTGAAACGGAAATCGCGCGTTGGGCAGCAATGATGGCAGCAATGACGGCTAGCCGGGTAGAGCTCCTTACTGCGCTGGACATGGCAGCCATGGGTATGGGCATCGACGTAAAGCGCAAGAGTTTGTTGCGGGTCGTTGACAATGTGCGTAATGGTGAATCGCTGTCTAAATCGCTGGCAGATCATCGAGTGCTGACTGCGACCGCTAATAACCTGATCCGTGTTGGCGAAAAAACCGGCGCGCTGGCGCCTATGCTGGAATCAGTCGCCAAGCTTTATGATGTCAAGTGTAAGAATCGAATGACAACAGTCATTGCCTTGATCGAACCCTTGGCTATTCTTTTTATAGGCGTCGTCATCGGCGTTCTGGTGCTGGGAATTATCCTGGCGATCACAAGTATTAATACGGTGTCTATTTAAAATGCGTTATAAACAACATTCCGGCTTTAGCATGATTGAGCTGATGGTGGTCATGGTGATTATGGGTTTGATTGCGGGTCTGGTGGGGCCGCGATTATTTGGGCGGGCAGATATAGCTAAAGTGCAGACCGCAGAAACGCAAATCGAAATGATGAAGAGTGCGGTCAACCTTTTCTACCTTGACGTAGGTCGACTGCCAACCACTGTAGAAGGCCTGGAAGCGCTGGTGCGTGAGCCATCAGACGTCGATTTTTGGCGAGGCCCCTATCTGGATAACGAAGTACCCATGGATCCCTGGCAGAACCCTTATCGTTATGAGTCAACCCGATCTGGCATCTCTGATTTTTCCCTTTATGCCTATGGGGCAGACGGTGCTGTTGGGGGCGAGGACCTGAACGCTGATGTCGGTTATCTGCCCGACAGCTAGGATGCCGATAAAAGCGCTTGGTTATTCGCTGATTGAACTTTCCGTCGTGTTGGTCATGATCTCGCTCGCCACTGCAATAGTGATACCAAATCTTTCAAGTGCATATCAGGGCTTCCAGAATCGTAGTCAGATGGATGAAATGATTTTGCGGGCAACGTCTCTGAGCTACAAAGCCTATTCTTCAGGAAAGCGTATCCACATCGCGTCAGCATCAGATGCCATTGGACTTTTGCAGCCGGGCGGCGAATGGCGAATCGAAGTGGTTGTACCGTTAAGTGTCACTTCGAACGGGGTGTGCCTTGGGGGTGAGTTCTTGTTTGCCCGGGAAGATTTTTCCCGGCGAGTTCGATTGGTCCCTCCGTATTGTCAGGCTGCTGCAGAGAACAGTTATGAGGAATAGTCAGTCAGGATTCACGCTCGTCGAGGCCATGGTCTCGATCGTTATTCTCACGATGTCGCTCGTGGCCACTTACAGTTGGGTCAATGTCAGCATCCAAATGTTGCTTCGGTCTGATGAAGTAATGACGCAGGAATTGCTGATTGGCAATTTGACTGAAGAGTTGGAACTGATTGACCTGGATCAGGTCAACCGCGGAGCGATGTCGTTAGAAGACTTGCGGTTGGAATGGGAGGCTATATCGCTAGAGAGAAAAAGCGGCGTGAACAATCGGGGGATGAGCGGGTACTACGACCACACCCTTTACGACGTAGAGATTAACGTGTTTCGGTCAGCGGTGCCGGTGTCAGCCTATGTTGTGCGCAGGGTTACCTCGCGTCGGGTGCGTGACCCTAGGCGTGAAGGTTGAGTATTCAATCCAGGCAGTATGGGTTGTCCCTACTTGAACTGCTGGTGGTATTCGTCATTATCTCAATGATTTCGAGTGTGCTTGCCCAGGGGCTTGGTTTTGGCCTCGCGTTGTATGACCGGGTCGAAAACCGGGGAAGGCAAATAGAGCGTGATGTCCTTTCGTCACATTGGTTCAGACAGGTCAACGGTAGTCTGATGGCTTTATCCGAGCCAGGACAGTCCCTTATAGGTGACCGAGAGGGTTTTTTTGCCACGACGATAAACCCGCTGTTGGCTGCCCCGGGTATACCGGCGAGGATTAAGTGGTCGATTTTAAATGGTGCACTGATCTATGAAGAAGGCGACCAGGCATTCCCTGCTGGGCGGTTGTTAAGAAGTGCTGAATTGCGTTATCTGAACCGAAAGGGCCAATGGTTAGAATCCTGGCCTGAGGATCCCAACAGTTATGAACTACCAGGCGCTATTAAGGTGGCAGGAGTAGACCATTCGATATTTTTTGCAGCGGTCAAGGTACGTTTAGAGCCTGACCTGCTGCTGGAGGAGCTGCGCCGTGACCGGGAATAGGCCGTCGCAAGCGGGCTTTGTATTAGTCAGCAGTATCTGGTTTGTTCTGATTATGCTCGTCTTAGCGGGTCTCTTTGGCTTCTATGCGTCAGAACAGATGTCCAAGGCAAAGCAGTCGAAATTACGTATTAATGACCAAATCAATCGTCTGTCAACGGAGCAGACGCTGCTCTATGTGCTCGCAACCTCAGCTAGCGACCGCGCTGGGCTTAAAGTGAACGACGGGGAGGGCGCGAGAATAAAACTTGACGGCACCCACTACCAAAGTTTTGGTGCGGTTTACTTTGCCATCAGTGATAAACAGGGGCTGATTGGATTGAACCCGAGTCCAAATTACCATCTTGAAAGATTGCTCAAGGCGTTTGAGAGTGATGGGCTCCGGCGCGAAGCATTGCTGCATGCCCTGTATGACTACATCGATATCAATGACCGTGCCCACCTCAATGGAAAAGAAGCGCCGGCCTACCGGGTTGCGGGCCTTCCTTTGCCAACGAATGATCATCTGAAGTCACCGGCCGAACTGCACCGGGTCTATGGCTGGAGTGACTGGCTTCGAGAGCATCCGGATTTTAAGGCCAGCGATTGGTTGGGCGCAGGTTGGCGCTCGCGACTCAATGTCAACACAATGCCCGAAGACCTCATTCCGCTAGTTCTCCCCGTAACCTCGGTCGAGGCAGAGGCGATCGCAGCGCAACGTCGTGTAAAACCATTCCGGGGGTATTCTGACTTTAGCCTGTTCCTTAACAACCGCGTGTCGTTGGCCGATAATTATTATGGTTTTATACCCTCAGACCATTTCAGGATTAGAATTTTCTCAGCCAAAAATCATAAATTGAGTACAATAAGCGTCCTTTTCAAGCCACTGAGCGCCAGCTCACCCTGGGAAATAGATCATCGATATCAAAATGAGCGTGACTTCGACATTGCAGAACCTGCTCGGGTTGTCGCGGCAGAGTACTTCTCTCGGGAGCTGTCTTCATCTGAAGACGGGCGCTAGCTTTCAGCTGGAAGAAAGCGTCTCTGCAGATGTTATATGGCCGGAAGAAGACTATTGGATCATCGGAAGAGAGTTGCTGTTGTATCAACTTATCGATCTGTCGGGTGTTCCTGGGAACCTCCGCTTAAAGGTGCTTGCCCAAAAAGTGAGGCAGTTCGCCCCGTTTGAGCAGCCTGGTCACTGCGCTATTCATCGCGATGACGCAGCCATGGTCTGGATGTGGGATGAATCCGCAAGGCAGATTGCGCTTGATGCTCTGGTTGAACGTCAAGGCAACCTTGCAGGCCACGTTCAAAAGTTGCGCCCCCTACCTGAAGCGTTGTTGCATCCGTGTTTAGAACACGGAGAGGTTACCCAAACTTGTTTCAGTGGCAGTGATCGGCAGAAATGGCATCAAAATAAGTTGGTCAGCTCGCAATGGATGCCGTCGTCTGCCGCCGCAGGAAATATGCAGTTGTTAGCGGAACCATGGGGAGAGAGAAAGTCTGTAGGGTTTTTTGATGAGCGGCTGCTGGCCCGCGGTGGCGTGTTGGTTTTCGCGGCGATTATCCTTTTTCAGTTGGGGGCAATGTCAAGATTGCTCTGGGAGTCAAAGCAGCTTGGTCAGGATTTATCTTCCAGCCGTAAAGAAGTACGTGAAGTGCTTGCCCTTCGAGAAAAAGTGCGGGTAATGAAGAAGGAAAACGGGCGACTGGTTTCCTGGTTGTCTACCCCGAGCCAGATCGGCATTTTGGCTGATTTTGATGAACTACTGACGCCTTCAACAGTCGGCATTGTTGACTGGGACTATCAAAACGGTGATTTAAAAGTGACGGTTGAAGATGAAAACCTGGACAACAGGGCTTATGTGGAAAGCCTGAGCAAGGGGGAGCGATTCTCGGAAGTGCGTGTGGAACCTGGCATTGCTAAAAACACGGCGGTCATTCGACTGAAGGTTGTTCGGTGAAGTTGCTCGCTGACAAGGCATCTATGATGCAAGGTGCGCTGCTGGCCGAGCTGGACTCTAATCGAAGGTTGGTTAGATTGCTTCTGGCTGTCTTTTATATCCTTGCAATCTACATTGTCTTCGGTTTAAACGATAAAAATGAAAGTCTGGCGATAGTGTTAGCTCAAATGGAGCGTCAGGCATCCAGATCAGTGGACGTTGACGACCTTCAGCGATGGGCGGAAAGGTTGGCGACGGAAGAAGAAACGCAATCATTGTTGGTGAAAGGTTGTTGGTCAGCCCCCTCGGCGGGACTGGCCAGTGCAGATATGCAAACATTGCTACAACAGCTAACCGGCACCTACTTGATAAAGAATGTCAGGCTAACCTTGTCGCCACCCCTGACTCACGAGATAGCAGGTCGAGAAGCCTGGGAGATCCGCGCTCAAATTGTCGGTAAGGCTACGCCTTCCAAGTTACTCAGTTTTGTGAGTGCGCTCGATAAGCCCTCCTCCTATTTCGGGATCGAACGACTTCTTTTCTCTGAGAAAAGAAATGGGATCATTAACCTAATGTTGTATGCATGCTTCGTTGAGGATTCTCAATGAAACCGTTCGTGCCTATCGTTTTAATATTGTTACTGGCTTTTTTCCTTGGTGTTTTTAGTGTGAATGCGAGAGACTCCTCCACTTTGGCCCAAGCGGACCCTTGGGGCGCGACCGAAGTCCCCGGTCGTGAATGGCAGAAAGGAGCTCTCGAGCGGCTAGCCAAGAATGATCGTTGGGAGGTTGAACTGGAAACAATGCAATCCAGCAAGGTGCAGGTGGATGATTTGGGGGCCTTGTTTCGGTTGATTGCCGTCATTAATTCAGACGCAAAGTATTCAGTTCTGCAGTCTAAAGCCCCGGAGGGTCAGGTGTTGCGGTTAGCAGAAGGCGACATGATCAACCTGAATTGGACAATACAGGAAATCGGGAATGGAAAAATTATCGCTACGTTTAACGGCCTGGAGCAAGCACTTGAACTTTTCCCTGGTAACTAAGCTCGGTTGGCGCTTGGTAAAACGTTGGTCTTTCTTAATTGTTCCGTTGATGGTGTCAGCCTGTGCCACCCAGCAGGAGCGTAGCGACTTTGAGTTTTCGAGCCTCCGTGAGCCGAAACAAACGGTCGTAGGCCCGGTTGATAAAGAAGATCTGGCTGGGTCATCGTTGGAATCAACGCAGGTCAATGTCGGTCCCTTGTCAAGTTATAAGCCAGGCGTCGCGGATTTTTCCGGGTTGCAAACCAATCAACCGTTGCCCGATGCTCAGTTCAAAGGCAGTTACAATAACATGGCAGTGAGCACGTTCATTAATGAGGTGTTTGGCGACCAGCTTGGGCTTTCGTTCTCGATTGAACCTGAAGTGCAGGCACTGAGTGACCTGGTGAGCCTGAGGCTGGTGAATGAAGTCAGCGCGGCCGAGTTGCTTGCCGTGGGGCTGGAGACGCTAGCCAGCTATGGTGTCACCATGACAATTCAATCTAGCTTATATTCTTTTTCGATGAGTGATAATGCAACGGCCAGCGGAACGCCCCTTGTGGTGACCGGTCAAGCATTGCCGGAGGTGCCTGCCAGTCATCGTCCCTTGTTCGTGTGGGTTCAAATTGATGTCGTCAGCAGTAATGCCCTGAACGGCTGGTTAGGTAACGCCATGCGTGGTCAGGAGTTGCAAATAACAACCGTCCCTCAATCGAACGCGCTATTACTTCAGGGCAAGCCGGATATTATTGAGGAAGCACTGAGTATCGTGGAATTACTCGATCAACCTGCCATGAGAGGCAAGTTTTCCTCAATTGTCGAGCCAGCTTATGGCGACAGCGAATTGATCGCGAAGGATCTTATAGAGATCCTAAGGTCTGAAGGATACGATGCCAGCATGCGTCCGCCCGGAGGCGGAGTCCTCTTATTGCCACTTGTAAGTGGCAATAGGCTCGTTGTCATTGCTTCGGCTCAGGAAGTTCTGGATCACGTGGTTGATTGGGTGAAACTGTTGGATAAAAAATCGACGACGTCAATAGAAAGCGGCCTTTTTATCTATCAGGTCCGAAATACAGACGCCGAATATTTGGTTGACCTCTTAATGGAACTTGAACAAGTTGGTTCGGTGGGTGGTCTTGATGATAAAGAAGCGGGGCGTGCGGTTGGAGCAAGGTTTATAGCCGATGAGAACCGGAACGCGATTATATTTAAAGGTAGCGGCCAAGATTGGATCGAGTTGCTTCCTTCCATAAAAGAGATGGATCAACCCACGCCAAGTGTGTTGGTAGAAGTGATTTTGGCCGAGGTAACGCTCAATGATCAGGATGAACTAGGTCTTGAATTTCTGGCGCGATCCGGCGACGTGACGTTCTCTACCATGAGCGGTATTGGGCTAGGCGGTAGTGGCATGACGGCGACCCTCAACAGGGCAGGCGAAACCAGAGCTGTGATCAATGCCTTTTATAAGAGTGACCGGGCAAATATTAAATCCAGGCCCAGGCTAATGGTCAAGAGTGGACAGCAGGCGTCGATCGACGTGGGTAATGAAATCCCCGTGGTCACCAGCACGTCGCAATCCACTGATGTCCCGGGAAGCCCGGTCATACAGACCGTTACATACAGGAATACAGGCGTTTTATTGCAGATTGAGCCGGTTGTCCATTCTTCCGGATACGTCGATATACGAATATCGCAGGAGCTGAGTGAAGCCCAGCAAACGTCAACGAGCAGTATTAATTCGCCAACGATATTCAATCGCAAGCTGGAAACCACGGTAACCCTGAAAGATGGTGGTTCAGTGCTGTTGGGTGGGCTGATTTCAGAAACCTCCTCAACCTCTAAAAATGGTGTGAAAGGTTTAGGTCGGCTGCCGGGTATTGGGCGGCTGTTCCGAAAAGACGCGAAGGTCAGTGATAAGACTGAGCTGATTATGATGGTGATTCCTTACATCATCGAGAATCCAGACGAAGCGATGAAAATAAGCGACCGAGCGTTGGAATCACTTGAGTTAACGCGGTAAGCTTATCTTCGTTAGCGACCAGAAACAGTAGGTCATTAGGGGTTTACAACCGCTATATGAGGCCTTATGATAGCGCCATTGCTTGGTTGAACCATGACCTAAATGAACGGCTAGGCCGCTGGCAAGAAACGCATAAGTGAGATAACTCACTTATGGAAAACTAAAATTTTTTTCTAGACATAAATATTGGAGTACTAGAATGCTTAAAAAACTCTTAATTCCTATGGGGCTGGTTTCTGCGTTGGGGGCTAGTACTGCAATGGCTGCTATTGACCTGGATGAGCTGGTGGCTGCATCAGTCGGCACGCGGGTGATAGCTACAGACTCGATTAGCGCTGTTAACAAGACAACTGGCACGGGCGCGAACGTTGGCTCGACTTATTACCGGGTTGAAAACGTTACCAACCAGCTCGACGCTGAAGTCGTGGCTGGCGTCGGCTTCTCGGTTGGTGATCAGTATTGGGTGCGTTTCGACCTGACTGGCGCAGCTTTCTCCACAGTTATCGCTGCAGGTAATTTGATAGTCGGCGCCACCGCCGATCCCATGGACGCGATTGCGCAAGGTGGACAAGTTGGAACAAGTAGCGTGATCTTTACCACCACTGCCACTAATGCTGTTGATCAAAGTGACGTCTTTACCTTTGCTACAGCCAATTATGGTTGGGATGCTACTAGCGCGGCTACAATCACCAGCGGCATTTACGAGAAGCTAAGT
>LWDU01036513.1_pt1 | contig 10612 bp, 5 predicted proteins | sample 727161 | NCBI WGS metagenome assembly LWDU01 (sample SAMN04566230, study PRJNA314399) | hydrothermal vent metagenome | isolation source: deep sea hydrothermal plume seawater | place: Mexico: Gulf of California, Guaymas Basin | collected 2004-07-11 | reverse complement strand
GTGTTGGGCCCGTTGTCATTCAGATAGACCACGATGGTATTCTCACGAATACCGAGCGTGTCGAGTTTGCTGAACAGCCGCCCCACGTTTTCATCGATGTTGGTGATCATCGCCGCGATGCGAGCCAGCTTGTCACTTTCCGCCTGCAGCCGCCTGGGGTTGAGTTTGTTGACCAGAATCGGCGTGAAATCAACTTTGCTGTACTCGTCATACAGTTCCTGCGGCACATCATGAAACGGACCGTGCGGAGCGTTGGTCGCAATGTACGTGAAAAAGTTGTTGCCGTCCTGAACATTTTTGTCGATGAAGTCCATTGCCGCATCAAAATAGATGTCCGTGCAGTACCCCTTCATCGGCACTTCCTTGCCGTTCTTGATCAGAGTCGGATCGGTGTACTTTCCTTCGGCGCCGAGAGGATCAGAGGGCTGACCGATGCCGCCTCCGCGATGAACAAGGCTGTCCTGAAATCCCTGGTCCATCGCACGCAGCGGATAGTTATCGCCCATGTGCCACTTGCCATAAATCCCGGTGTGATAGCCGGCGTCACGAAGGAACTCGGCCAGCGTCACTTCTGCGGTGTCCATCATTGCTCGCCCCACATAAGTGTCGATGCATCGTGTTCGGTAGTTGTATCGGCCCGTCATCAGGCTGGCCCGAGTTGGTGCGCAAACCGGGCTGACATAGAACCTGGTCAGAAATCCGCTGCGTTGATGCATCGCATCCAGTTCGGGCGTTCTGATCACATCGTTGCCGACAAACCCGTAATCACCGCCTCCCTGATCGTCGCTCATGATCACGATGACATTAGGACGTTCAGCGGCGACCACGTCCGTCAAAAATCCAGTGAACAGGCAACCGAGCGAAAAAGCCAGGGTAAGAAAGTTGCGAGTTCGTGTTAGATCGTTAAGACAATACGTCTGCATTCTTGTTTTGGCCATGGATGTAACTAAATTCTGTTGCCATTGAGTTCAGGGACTGAATCGTGTGGAAGGCACATTGTACTGTGCCAGATTGTTTCTAAAAGGAACAGAAAACACTGACCACGGCAACTCATCTCCGTAGTTCCGTAGGGCCGGTGAAACCGGCCGTTTTCTCTTATCCTTACCCACAGGCTTGTAGTCGCGAAGCGACGAATGCGAAAATGCATCCGGCGTGAGCCCACGGATTGTGTCTGCCACGAAGCGTCCTGGCCACTTCGCGGCTTACCCGATTTGTGGGTCACGACAAGGTCCGGCGACCGCTACCTGCCAGTTTGAAACTACAATCCGTTACTGCACCCCACGACCGGCCGCACGGAATCAAACCTTGAATGTGTCTCGCCGAATCCTTAGCCTATTGTCAGTTCTGATCCTGAGACTGACCCACCTTTGCTCGCCCTGCCCTGTCAATTGTGATGCTCTCCACGATCCATCTCATCAAATTACCGCTGTGTCGATTCAAAGCGGCACCGGTCGTCCTGATGGCAGCCGCAACACTTCTGACCGTGACTTCTGTTCACGCTGCAGACGGCGATTTGCATAAACAGATTGACCGATTGATTGAGGCCCGGACGCAGGATCTGACGTTTGGAGCTACCGCTGCTGATTCTGAGTTCCTGCGACGTGTTTATTTGGATCTGGCCGGAAGAATACCGTCGGCTGATGAAGCTCGACGATTCCTCGCAAACACTTCGCCGTTGAAACGAACCTCGTTGATTGACGCACTGCTGGCTGGCCCTGACTACCCGCGACGCATGCAGGAACTTTTTCACGTGATGCTGATGGAACGTCGTGGTGAGCATGACGACTGGACCAGATTTCTGCGGACGGCCTTTGAACAGAATCTGCCATGGCACCAGATTGCTGCCGCAATTCTGAAACCCAATGCCGACAGTGAAGACTTTCGCGGAGCCGCTTTCTTTCAGACGCAACGACTGGTGAAAGAAGGAGCGATGGCTCCGGTTGATGTGCCGGGGCTCACTCGCGATGTCGGTCGTCTGTTCGCGGGAATCGATCTGCAGTGTGCTCAGTGCCACGATCACCTGACGGTCAACGATTATTCGCAACAGGACTTCCAGGGCCTGCACATGGTGTTCGAAAACGTCGACATTCGTCGGGACGTCAAGTTCCCAGCGATCGGCGAGAAGTTGATGACGGACCAAAAGGAATTTTCGTCCGTCTTTGAGCAGGTGGCGATTAAGACCAACCCGGTTGTGCCGGGAGGTAACGAAATTGCAATCGCCACCTTCGAAAAGGAACAACAGTACATCGAGTCGCCAGACCGCAAGAAAAGGACCACGGGCGTCCCACGATTCAGTCCGCTGACTGAATTGTCGTCCGGGCTGGCATCACCGTATAACGAATTGTTCTGCCGCAACATTGTCAACCGTCTGTGGTTCATGATGATGGGGCGAGGCCTTGTGGAACCACTGGACCTGCATCATGCGGACAACCCCGCGACTCATCCGGAACTGCTGGAACTGCTGGGTCATGAATTCGCAGCACACGACTTCAACATTCGCTGGCTGCTGCGTGAGCTGGCTCTTTCGAAGACCTATCAACGATCAACGTCGCTCCCGGACGGTGAGGCCGTGCCGTCGCGAGCGTCATACGCCGTGGCGTTGGAAAAACGCATCTCTGCCGAGCAGCTGTTTTGGAGTGTTGGAGTCGCCTGCGGTGAGTTCGAGGCCGTCCGGTTTGACTTGAGGGCGGCGGATGATTCAGCCGACGGCGCGGCTGAGAGCGAAGACACCTCCGACGCGGCAACCGATAATGTCCCACCTTCGCCCGACGGCCGGTGGACCGCAGAGCAGCTGGTGGAAAAATCCGAGACGCTCGCAGCGTTGCAGAAACAACTGCAGTCCACGTTTGGTAACCCACCGAAGGAACCGGAAGTCGACTTCACTCCCACGGTCGCGGGCGCACTGTTTTTGATGCATTCGGAGGATGTTCGCAGGCTGCTGCAACCCAGACCGGGCAATCTGAATTATCGTCTGAGTCAGCTGGAGTCAGACGATGAGATTGTTGATGAACTGTTTCTGTGCGTGCTCTCGCGACAGCCGAGCCCAACCGAAGTGACAGACGTGCGGAAGTACTTGAAATCAAACGACGATCGAAGAACCGAACGTCTGGCCAATCTGACATGGGCCCTGCTGACGTCCACAGAGTTTATGGTGAATCATTGATATCGATGACGGATACGTAAGATTCGGAACATATTTCCTGCCGCAGGAAGGGGTTCACTTCTTCTGCTACGGCACAGCAAAGTGACGCTATGAAATCGCCAGCCTGCAACATCAGCCAGCACAGTATCTCCCGTCGCAGAATTCTGGGCGCAACGACTGGTGCGGCGTCCGGCCTGGGATTGGGCGCACTCGGCGGCCTGGTGCAGCCGGCCATCGCGGAAGAGCTGAAGAAACAGGAAAAACAGGTTCTGTTGTTGTGGCTGGATGGCGGAATGAGTCAGCTGGAAAGCTGGGACCCGAAACCCAACACTCAGTTCGGCGGTCCGTATCGTTCCATCCCGACGTCGTTGCCTGGCATTCACATCAGCGAACTTATGCCTCGCACCGCAGCCATGATGCATCACCTGGCCGTCGTCCGCTCGATGGAAACAGTCGACAACAGCCATTCGTCCGGTGTGCCTCGCATGCTGCGTGGTGATCCGACGAACCGAGGCGTTGTGTATCCGTTCTGGGGATCCGCCGTCGCAAAGCTGATGGGACCAACCACCAGCGGTCTGCCGCCGTACATCTGGGTTAAGCCTGGCAACGGAGGATTCATTTCGAAGTACGCTGGTTTCCTGGGCGCGAAATATGGTGCGTTGGCGCTGGGTGATGGCAAACCGCCCACAAACCTGGTGCGGCCGGATACTTTGTCTGAACGCAATGCCAAAGAACGTCGAGAGCTGCAGCAGCTATTCAATCAAAGATATGCGGCCAAGCGACGCAAGCAATGGAACGAGGCGAACAGCTACGTCTATGACGTCGCTGACACGCTGATGAAACACACTCGGCTGTTCGATGAATCGCTACTGCCGGATAAAGATCGAGAACGTTACGGCAAGCACGACTTCGGCCGCCACACGCTGCTGGCTCGCAATCTGCTGGAAGCCGGTGTTCGGTTTGTGCAGGTGACGTCTTACGGCTGGGATACTCATGGAGATAACTTCAATGCCCACGCCAGTCGAGTGCCCAAAGTGGATCAGACATTCGCTGCACTGCTGCAGGATCTGATTGATCGCAGCATGATGGATAATGTGCTGGTGGTAATGATGGCCGAATTCGGCCGCACGCCGCGGATCAACGGTTCTGTCGGGCGAGATCACTGGCCCAATGCGTGGTCGATGGCGATGACGGGAACTGGGATTCAAACCGGACAGGTGCTGGGTGAAACATCGCCGGATGGCACGGAGGTGACATCCAATCCCCTGGACATCGGGCATCTGTTCCACACGTGGTACACCGCTCTGGGTCTGGAATCGCAGCACGCGGAGTTCATCAACGACGGCCAGCCGCTTCCCATTGCGAACGACGAAATGACACCGGTGAAGGAGCTGCTGTCATGATAGACACCGAAAACGACACGAAGACCGCAGTACCGAAAATCGAAGCTCGCGAACTGCGGAAAATCGAAACGGACCGGCAGGTCTGCATGATCAGGTACAGCCCCGACGGCAACATACTGTTTGGCGGCGGATACGATGCGCAGATTCGGCGCTGGGATCTGACAGCAGAAGAGCCTCAGGCTTTGGAACCATTGACCGGACACCACGGCTGGATCCAGTCGATGGCGTTTCTGCCGAACGGCCAAACCCTTGTATCGGTGGATTCGTGGGGCCAGCTGTGTGCATGGTCCGTGCATGACGCCGTTCCCAATCTGAAATGGCATGTGGAGCAGGCTCACGATGGCTGGATTCACGATCTGGCCGTCAGCAAAGACGGTTCTGTTCTGGCGACCGTTGGGCGAGATCGTTTTGTGCGATTGTGGTCGGCGGACGACGGTGCACTGATCAAACAACTGCCTCAGCACGAGCACGAACCGTTCTGCGTGGCCATCCATCCGGACAACCAGTCTGTTGTCAGTGCCGATTTGTTCGGCACGCTGCAACACTGGTCCGTCGATTCTGGCGAACCTGTTCGAGAGCTCGCTCTGGAAAAGATGCATTACTACGAACGAATTCAGGACGTGCGAGGCATCTTTGTTCTGCAGTTTGATGACAGTGGCGAATCGTTGATCTGTGCCGGAGGCCAGCCGACGAACACCGGTAATCATCAGGGTATTCCGACAATCCATCAGATCGACTGGAAGTCATTCGCACCAACCAGATCGCAAACTTTCGGAGTCACGACTGATGGATTCGTGTTTGATCTGATTCAGCATCCCGCTGGTTATTTTGTGGCGGTGACCAGCGGCAATCCCGGTGCCGGGCAGTTGTTGCTGATCGATCCGGCCGCGGACGAGCCGTTCTTCAAACACACAAAGATGTCAAACTGTCACAGTGTGACTCTGCATCCTGACGGTAAGACGCTGGTGGTGTCCGCGACCAATCGAAACAGTCAGGGCAACGGGGCCGTCCGCGACAAAAAAGGCCAATACCTCGGCAACAGCTCGCCCCTCCACGTGTTCGAGATCGCGGAGCCCGCCGAGTCCGAATCGGCCTGAATTCCGTAGCGCAGCTTCGTAGGGCCGGTTCCCACCGGCCGTTTTCAAACGCGAATTGGCCGGTGGAAACCGGCCCTACATTCAGTGCGATATCCAGAAGAAAAACACCCAGCCGGGAATCGACAATTCAGGATTTTTTTCCCTTTTCGTCCGAATCAGAGATCTCAAGTCGCAGCCATGTTTTGGCGTAAGCCCAGTCGTTACCGGCGGTTGAACCCGATACTCCCAGCGCCCGTGCGGCCTCGGCCAGAGTTAAGCCGGCAAAGAATCGCAGGCGGACCAGCTCCGCCTTTCGCGGATCCTGCTCATCCAGCTTCCGCAAGGCGTCGTCAACTTCCAGCACGTCCAACGACGGACCGCGAATTTCGAGACTACGCCAACAGTTCATCGATCACCTTTGCCGGTAAGACACCGGTGAGGCGTTGATCCAGGCCTTGATGCTTGAATGTAAAGCGTCGCGGATGTGCAGCGGGTCTTTGACGATGTTGTAGGAGAAGTCGTCTGTTTCGCCGTAGATTGCTCCGCCTTTCGTTCCGCCGCCGGCCATCCACATGCTGAAGCAGCGTGGGTGATGATCGCGGCCGTAGTTTTCTTTGCTCAGTCCGCCCTGTGAATACATGGTGCGGCCGAATTCGCCGCCCCAGATTACCAACGTGTCTTCCAGCATGCCGCGTTGCTCAAGATCTTCCAACAAAGCGTAGCAGGGACGGTCAACATCTCGACACTGGTCAGGCATTCGACCGGCGACATTGGAATGATGGTCCCAGTTGTTGTGGTAGACCTGCACAAAGCGAACGCCACGTTCGGACAAACGGCGAGCCATCAGGGCCGTGTTGGCGAACGATCCAGGCTTCTTTGCATCTTCGCCGTACAGGTCAAACGTACTCTGTGATTCGGAACTGATGTCGGTCAACTCCGGAACGCTCGCCTGCATCCGGAATGCCATCTCGTACTGCTGAATTCGCGTCTGTGTTTCCGGATCGCCCACGGTTTCGTAATTAACTCGGTTTAGTGAATTGAGTCCGTCGATTGTACGGCGCCGAATTGATTCGGGGACTCCGGGGGGATTGTTGATGAACAGAATAGGATCACTGCTGCTGCGAAACGAAACACCGGAATGCTGACCGGGAAGGTAGCCGGCACTCCACAAGCGTGACGAAATCGCCTGTTCCTGCTCGCGATTACCGGGGATCGCCACCAGCACGACGAACGCAGGCAGGTTCTCGTTCACCGAACCAAGACCATACGACGCCCACGCCCCCAGGCAGGGGCGTCCGGTGATCTGATTGCCGGTTTGCATCGCCGTGATGGCGGGTTCGTGATTGATCGCCTCGGTGTGCAAACTTCGCATCCAGCAGATTTTGTCCGCTTTCTTTGCGAGGTTCGGCAGCAGCTCGGTGTTCATCATCAGGCCGCAGTCGCCGGCGGCGCTGAACTTAAACTTTGAGGGAGCGATCGGAAACCGCGACTGTCCACTGGTCATCGTGGTCAGCCGCTGGCCGTTACGAACCGACTCAGGCAGATCCTTATCGTACCAGTCCCGCATAGCCGGTTTGTAATCGAACAGATCCATTTGTGCAGGGCCGCCCACCATGTGCAGGTAGATCACTCGCTTTGCTTTGGCAGTAAAATGAGGCTTTACAGAGCCCGTATTGGACGCCAGAGCTGACGGTGGGGCCATCAGTGAAGCTAATGCCGCTCCACCCAGCAGATGTTTTCCGCTGGAAAGAAAGTTGCGTCGCGTCTGTTGAAGTTGTGCTTCATTGAAGATGTTCATGTTGTTGCCTTTTTGTGCTACGAATCCATCATCCACCCTCAGCGCAGGCAAAGGATGCTGGCTGAATGTTCAACCGGCTATTTATTCAACGCTTCGTCCAGATTCATCAATTGGTTGCAGGTCATCGTCCAGGCGGCCAGTTGCGCCGGGTCGAGCGATGCATCAACAGGTAAATCACCGAATGCCAACAGCGCGTTCGCGTCTTTCGGGTTGTTTGTGTAGTACGTCATAAAATCGACATGAGTGGCCATGGCCAGTTGCAATTCCCGCTCGATCAGTGAGCGACAAAGTACGCGACGGGCAACAACGTCCATGATTCTCCTGTCGTCAACGCCCGCTTCTTTGATCGCCAGTTCGGCCAGTTTTCGAGCCGCCTCGACATATTGGGGACCGTTCAATGTGACAAGTGCCTGCAGCGGTGTGTTGGTTCGTTCGCGACGTACGGTACAGACTTCGCGACTTGGCGCGTTGAACGCCTCCAGGCCAGGCGGAGGCACCATTCGTTTCCAGAACATGTACAACGAACGGCGGTAAAGACTATCACCACTGTCCTGTTTGTAATTCCGCGTATCGCCACCTGGCACTCCGACGCTGTCCCAAATGCCAGTGGGCTGGTAAGGCCGAACGCCGGGCCCGTACATCTTTGACGACCGCAGCCCGCTGACCGATAGCGCGTAGTCGCGAACCATTTCAGCATCCATGCGGAAGCGTGGGCCGCGCGAAAACAACGCGTTGTTGAGGTCCTTCGCAAGCTTGTCCTTTGTCGTAACGGCGGCCTGTCGATAAGTGGCGCTCATCAGAACCTGTTTGAACAAACGCTTCACGTCCCAGCCATTGGCAACAAAATCCGTCGCCAGCCAGTCCAGCAACTCCGGGTGGGTTGGTGGCGTCCCCATCACGCCGAAGTCCTCTGGTGTGACCACGATGCCTTGTTCAAAAATCTCCTGCCAGAAACGATTTACGGTCACGCGAGCCGTAAGCGGGTTTGCCGGATCGACGACCCACTGTGCAAGCCCCAATCGATTCTTCGGTGCGTCCGCCGCGAACGGATGAAGCGATTCCGGTGGAGCGGCAGTGACTTCTGCACCGACTTGATCGTATTGGCCTCGCATCAGGATATTGGCTTTCGCAGGACGATCCGCTCGCTCGACCTGCACCAGAGTGATCGGGCTGCGTGATTCGATCGACCCGCGTTCTGCTTCCAGTTGGCTGACGGCGGCGACAAGTTTCGGGAACGCGGCATCGTGGTGATTGAGGTAATACTCAAGCAGGCTGGCCTGTTCCGCATCCGTCCGCTGGTCGGCCGCCTTTTCGAGTAACGTGGCGAACAATTCGGTGTCCCGAAGTCGCCCCACTTCATCAACAGTAAGCACTCGATTAAAGAAATGAACATCCTGAACGGATCCCCCTTCAAATACCGCCCCTTCGCTGCGCTGACCAATTCGCAACGGTGTTTCTGTGCGGATGTCGGCGTCCGGCTTGAGAGTATTGGTGTCCGTTCTGGTGGCCTGCTTATTTCCATCCACGTAAATTGTGACGCCTTCCGGTTTGCCGCTGCCATCCCAGACAACACAGACATGGTGCCACGTGTTCTTTTTGATCACCGGTTGCTGCGTGGAAACTTTGATTAAATTGTCCGGCCAGCTGTCGACGAGGTGCATCGCCAGTTGACCATTCGCGATAAACAGATCCCAGCCGCGATGTTTGTTCTTTTCGTCCATGCGAGCAATAATTCCCGCGGCCTGCTTCGGATTGGACGTTCGAATCCACTCAGCATGTGAAAACGGTTGCTCAAGCGAAAAGTCGCCCAGTGTTCCAAGGTTCAGTGTGCTGCCCGTCTTTAGCTGAATCGCCGGGCCGATTTTCCCCTGCTTGATCCAACTCGAATCGCCGCTGGCGACGACAGGCGCCTGATCCGGCGCGCCAATGGCAGCAACCGTATTCCCCTGTCCTTCCGTGATGGGCAACGAAACAAGGCGACCGTCGACAGGAATATCCTGCCGCAAAGAATCGGCGGATGTCGCAGCCAGCCAGACACGGAATGGTTCCTGAGCGGCAGTTCGGTGATCGGCGAGAGACTTTTTCGCTGCCGCGATTTCACCGTCGATCGATTCCCATCGTGCTCGATCGGCTTCGGGCGGAACGCGGAGAATCGGGCCACGGCCATCCTTTGAGTTGCCATCTTTGGCCGGTTGAGTTGTGTTCCGAAAGAACGCTGCCAAAGAATAAAAGTCTTCCATCGTCAGCGGATCAAACTTGTGATCGTGACACTGACAGAAATTCGTGGTCAGGCCAAGATACGTCCATCCAAATGTCTGCACCCGGTCCGCCGCATAGACGGCCAGATTCTCTTCATCGATCGTGCCGCCTTCATTAGTCGTCATCGCACAACGCTGGAAACCGGTGGCAATGCGCTGATCGATGGACGGGTTTTCCAGCAGGTCACCGGCGAGTTGTTCGATCGTAAATTGATCGAATGGCTGATTCCGATTGAAGGACCGGATAACCCAGTCCCGGTACAGCCACATTTCGCGGTAATTGTCGAAGTGCATTCCATGTGTGTCAGCGTAACGAGCTGCATCCAGCCAGAATCGACCGCGATGTTCACCCCATGCTTCCAACTTCATCAGCCGATCAACCCACTGAGACAATGCAGCATCGCGGGATGTCGTATAGTCCGCCACAAACGCATCAACGTCTGCCGACGACGGAGGCAACCCGGTAATGTCAAGGTGTAGTCGACGAAACAGCTTTCTCGAATCTGCTTCCTTAGCGGGGCTGAGTCCTTCACGTTGAAGACGTTCCAGCACAAAACGGTCGATTTCATTTTTTGCCCATGATGCGTCCTGCAGTTCCGGCAGGGCGGGCGTTGTTGGTGCGATCAGTGCCCAGTGCTTTTCATACGGCGCACCCTCAGCGATCCACCGCTTCAGCAATTCCTTCTGCTGTGCTGTCAGCGTCTTGTTTGCATCGGACGGCGGCATCACCGCATCTTCATCGTGCGAAAAGACGCGGGCGATCAGATCGCTCTTGTCCGGTTCGCCTGGAATAATAGCGCCGGATTCGATGGCGGCCTCTCGTAAGTCAAGCCGCAGATCCGCTTCACGCTGCTGCTGCCAAAGGCGCTGCCGGAAATTGATCCGAACGACGTCCGCAGTCAGCGAATTCACGAAGTTCTTTCCGCCGCCTTCGC
>LWDU01032353.1_pt1 | contig 10613 bp, 10 predicted proteins | sample 727161 | NCBI WGS metagenome assembly LWDU01 (sample SAMN04566230, study PRJNA314399) | hydrothermal vent metagenome | isolation source: deep sea hydrothermal plume seawater | place: Mexico: Gulf of California, Guaymas Basin | collected 2004-07-11 | reverse complement strand
GTGGATGCTAGTCTTTCGACCGATTCATTTAGGACCTACTTGTCGCGATATTGCTGAATCTGTAGTGTAGCCTGGATATCACTCTAGCCTCCGGAGCTGGAAACCCGTGTTCGAATCGCGGCAGATTCGCCATTTACTCGTCACAAACCCTTGGGTGCGTCAACATAGTGTTCAAGCGGAATCACATAGACGCAATATCATGGCGTTTGTATCAAGCCGACGTATCGACTTCCCGATGGTCGATTTGGCAAAGATTGTCTACTATCCAAAATTTTGGGATCTAGCGCACCGATTCTACGAAGAATCCTGGGAGTTCTCCTGTGGCATGCATTACAATGAGATTCTGAGTGAACACCAAATCGCGTTCCCTCTTGTCCACAGCGAAGCCCAGTTCCTACATCCTCTAGCCTATGGCGACACAGTTCATTGCTCTATCAAAGTTGCAAAAATAGGAACCACATCTGTAACTTGGCACTACGAATTCCGTAATCAAGATGGTATTCTATGCTGGACAGCAGATCAAGTGACGGTGTGTACCAATATGAGGCAGGTGAACAAGAAGATTCCCGTCCCGGGATGGATGCGTGAAGGATTGGAAAAGATGCAATCTAACTAGGGTTTTGGCCATTTTTTTGCTAAAACTTTTGCGAGATCGTCATCCATTCTTGCATCCCACCAATTTGCATTACGCCATATTGCGTATCGACCCCGAATGCCCCGTAAATCTGCATTTTCGAGCCTAGTATTTTGAAAATTAGACATGTTCATTCTCGCCTTCAGGAATCTTGCTCCTCGCATATCAGCCCCATCAAATGCGCATTTCATCAAATTCGCTCGTAAAAATGAGGCATTTCTCAAATCTGCGCCAGAGAGATTTGCACCTTCTAAATCTGCTTCATCGAAAACAGCTCTGCGCAAATCAGCTCCTGAGAGATTCACATCACGCAAATCTTCGCCGATGTGAGACGTAAACGACCAATCTTTGTGCTCAGGATTCTCCGGCGCGGCTTCTTCACTCAAGAAGAGACCCTTTCCATATGATTTCGGCCGGCGTCAGTAAGTACAACATAGCGGTTTTTCTTTGGCATCCCTGTTGGGTATTGGAGCAATGGTTCTTGCTTATTTCCTCTGATTCCACCCTCTAACATACGATTGATATAGAGTGAAAAATTCCATTTTTCTACTTCCCCCTCAGTCCATTTTCCTGCTAAAGATATCAAATTTTTCAATTCACGAGGAGGTGTATTAGTCTCTTTTTCGACAAATCGTAGATAGTGAATTGCCGCCAAAATAACATCTCCTGTTTTTTCGATATTACACGAATCCAAAAGTCGACGAAACGCAGAGCCACGCTCTGGAATTCCGCTTTGAATAGCTCGCTGCGCAGCAGCTTCGACAGCCTCTTCTCTAGCTTTTCGAATAACAGATAAATTTGCAGTCCACGAACCCTCTTCTTTGATTTTCAGCCAAGTATTATCCATTTCTTTCGCTGACCCGGAAAGATCTATTTCTTGACTCCCCACTCTAATGTAGATTCTTCCTACGTCCGATCGACCGCCCTCGCTCATGAATTAATACTGAATTGTCGGCTTTTGTAAATTTATCGCCTCGTTCTTTAACAAATTAGGCAGAGTTACTTTCAACCGTTGCATTCAAGAAATCTATACACAGAGGCGGTTGATATGGGAGCAGACCACACCGGGGCCTATCCATTGGTTCTGCATGCTGAAGCAGACCCGAATCGCCTCGGTGGAACAGCTATTTGTGGATTTTCCACTGTAGGTTCAGTTGGTGTTATCACAACATCACATCTTATCAGCTCGTTGAATTTAGATGTGATGGGGACTGTTTTACATCCTCAATTTCCTGCCATTGCTTTAATCCACGATTCGATTCCAAAGCATCCAGTTCGTGTCTACCAAGGCGAAGAAATAGGAGTTTTTACTTCAGAAATACAATTTCCGTCTGAAAATGATATATATTTCGGCGAAACCGTTCTAGAATGGTTCACCAAGGGAGGTTTCGATCGACTAATTGTCATTGATGGTGTTGTTAGCAATGAACTTGGAATTAAAGAAGATAGTGAATTATGGGGAGTTTCTTCTTCACAAATTGGCAGAAATCACCTTGACGATGCCGGAATTCAACGGATTCAACACGGCATCGTTTCAGGAATTTCGGGATATCTAATCGCTGAAGGCGAGCGAAGAGGTCTCGATGTGACCGCTCTGCTCGCCGAATGCAATCCTATGTATCCTGATGCGCGTGCTGCGTTAATCGCTATCGAGGGGATATCTGAACTTCTAGATAAGGAAATTCCTGTTCAAGGATTACTCGACGATGCAAGAAATATCGAAGCGCGCGTCAGAGAAGCTTTCGAGCGCGCACAATCAACAGCCCTTCCAGCACCACGCGATGAAGATGATGACGATGAAGTCCACATGGTCTACTGATTAGTAGAATGGATTTGTTCCAGCCGCGTGATCGGTTGTATCGACGACTTCAGTAATACCAGGTACATTCTCGATTATCATTACTTCAACTCCTTGTTTCAGAGTCACATCGGCCATACCACAGCCTTGGCATCCACCACCAAAGGCGATCAATGCCTTACCCTCATTGATGCCGATAAAATCAACATGTCCGCCGTGTGAAGCCACAGCAGGATTCACTTTCTCTTCAATAATTTCAGCTACGGATTGGGATAATTCGTCAACCCAGAGGGGATTGGGATTATCGAAAGAGAAACCACCCCCCATCAGTGTCTCCTTGAAATCTAGAGTTGTTCCATCTATGTATTGAACGCTTTTTTGCGCGATTAACACATTAAAACCACTCGAATTAATTTGTATATCATCGTCCTTCGAATCTTTATTTTCAATCAATTGCAAATCATATTGGAAGCCTTTTGGACCTCGGCCTATAATTTCAATTCGAACGGCAAGGTCTTCTCCACCATCTGCTTGAGAAATGAATTGTTCGAGCATCTCACGAGCCTTGTCGGTGATAGTCAACATAATTCTCATCCTCCGCTGAAGTCTGCCGTTTTTCAACCTGTCTTTTATCGAGTAACACTAATTGCCTTGATTCGGTTGGCAAGGTTGTGCAGTCAACCGTGCTCGATGTATTTGACCGGCAATTGAAAGATTTGCGTATTTCGGTTACGGATAGATGTAATTTCCGCTGCCGTTATTGCATGCCTAGAGAAAGGTTTGGTGAAAGCCATACCTTTCTTCCACGTCGTGCTCTATTATCCTTTGAAGAAATCGAAAAAGTGGTTCGCTCTTGTCTTCCCCTTGGTTTGGAAAAAGTCCGAATTACTGGTGGCGAACCACTATTGCGGCCAGGTTTAGCCGATTTGGTCCGACGAATATCTTCCCTCGGCCTTGAGGTTGCTTTGACAACGAACGGATCTCTTTTGCGAGATCAGGCTGAAAATTTACGCGAAGCAGGTTTGTCTCGTGTGACTGTAAGTTTGGATGCCCTAGACTCCAATATTCATTCTGTAATGACGGATAGTGCGATTCCTGTTGAGGATGTATTGGATGGAATTGATGCCGCACGGGAGGCAGGTTTGTCTCCTGTGAAAGTCAATTGTGTTGTCCAGCGTGGCGTCAACGAATCTGAAGTCGAAAAACTCATCACACATTTCCGTGGAACGGGTGTTGTTGTTCGTTTTATCGAATATATGGATGTTGGACGAACAAATGGTTGGCAATTAGGTCAGATTGTTCCCTCAGAAAAGATCCTTTCTCACCTCAAAACAATATTTGATTTAGTTCCACTTGAATCAGAGAATCCAAGCGAAGTCGCAGTTCGTTGGGTTCATTCTGATGGTTCGGGCGAAATTGGATTTATTTCATCTGTATCAGAACCCTTCTGTGAAAATTGTTCTCGCATCCGTTTGTCTGCAGACGGGCTATTGGTAACTTGCCTTTTCGCTACCGGTGGGCACGACATTCGCGCTCTGATTCAAAGTGAGTCTAGTGAGAATGAATTGAATGAAGCCATTGCTGCGATTTGGCAGCGACGTGACGACCGCTATAGTGAAAATCGCTCCAGCGAAACCGGGTCATTACCTCGAATCGAGATGTCATATATCGGAGGATGAGTCGAAAAATCGCATCGGAATTTTTCGAATAAGTCAACTTTCTGACTGAATTGAATTTGCAACTTCAACAATAATATGCCACGGTGCATCGGTGCGAAATGCAGGTTTTGCATAATGAGCTCTAGCGGCACAGTGCCCTCTTTCTTCAAGTAATTCTACCATAATATTTGGACTGGGAGGTGAGCCGATTTTCAACCAACTTGCCAGGTCATCGGTGAGGATAAAATGCGGGGAATGAATCGCAGTGGCTTCGCTTGAAATGTAACGCACATTCCTTGAAATTTTTCGCTGTTCTAGTTCAATTTCTTTTTCACTCCACCCCAGTGGGTCATCTTTTCGAAATATTGGAGAAGATTGTGAAAATGTTGCTTGTTCAGTAATTTTCTCCATGACTTCTCTCACTCCGGTCGGGCCAATCCACATCGGTCCAGAAATCCGCTTGTCCCCACTATCCACAGGTTGACTCAATGGGATGAAACAATGCATTGGTAAGATATCAAGATCCGATTTTGGATGTAGATTATTTTTAATTGAAACCAATACTTCTGATTCAACAGGTTTTGCGATTCTCCAACCGATATTTTCTTCGAATCGATTTGCACCTTCTATTGATCTCGTAACTTTAACAGAGACTCTAAGGTGATGCGAATCCCAAACTGACAGAATCGGCTCAATAAAGCGGTCGTGGCTGGCTGCGATTCGAGCGATATTGGCAAGCATCACACGCATTCCAGAATCATGGCACAATCCATCTGTCAAAACACGAGCGCCATAGCGGCGGAGTAGTGCAGATTTTGATGAGCCAGTCAATGCCGCCGAATCTGTTGCACTAACTTCGATAACCGCTCTGCGAGCTAATGATTGGATCGCGGTATCGAGAAATGGCATCGGTGAGCCGAATGGGTCGATATCGACCCAATGTCGACCATGATCGAGTACCGCTGTGCGCAAATCACCTACTCTTTTCCTCAAAATTCCAAATTTGTTTGGAGGGAATTCCTCATGTGTCGCCATTGCCCAATTGAGTGATTTTTCATCCATATCGCAAATTGTAACATCGAGCCGAGCTGCAATTTTTTCCGGCAATTCGTTTAACCAGCGTCGTGCCCGTAATCCGCTAGCAGATAATCCATCAATTGCGTAAATTTCCTTCTCACCAAGATATCCTGACTCGATGACTGTTTGCATCAAAATCACACTGCGGGTTCGTGAACCCGCCATCGCTGGATTGTAGAAGACAGCAGTCGAATCCTTTGTTGCTGGACCAACTCCTTTCTGAGAAACCCCATCCGAAATTCGGAATAATGTCCGCCCCTCTCGATGAAGCTCACCAGGCCAACCAGCGAGTTTCTCCATGGGCTTCCGACAAGCCCATCACACAAGGCATTGACTACCTAAGCCCGACTAATAATGTTCGAAAACCACTTCTGGATTTACGTGAGTCACACGGTTTCCTTCATCGTTGACAACACCGATTATCTGACTACCAGGTAGCCGGTCAGATATCCACGATTCGACAGATTGAGCGGCATTTTGGGAGACTACGAGAACCATTCCCAGACCCATATTAAAGGTACGATGCATCTCGCGAATTTCGACGGATCCTTGTTCAGCTAACCAAGTGAATTCGGGCGGGATTGGAAGTGGGCTTTCGATATGCCAACCCAAACTTTTGTGTAGGCGAAGAAGGTTTGAAAGTCCTCCTCCGGTGATGTGCGCCATCGCTTTTATTTCACTGATTTCACAGGGCCCATTCTCATCTCTACACTGTTTGATTAAATCGATTAATGGGTCGACATAAATTCTTGTAGGATTAAGCAAAACTTCACCTAAACTTACTCGAGAGGTGCTGTTTTTTCCTTCAAACCTCTCGATTTCACGAGATGCATGTGTGGAATCGAATGGGGCAGTTTCGGTTAGGGAATAGCCTGTTCTTTCGAGAATTGCTCTTACCAATGTGTAACCGTTAGAATGGATCCCACTGCTCGGTAAACCGATCAGAAGGTCTCCTGCTTCGAGGTTTTCACCAGTGATTGCTTCACCTTTAGGGAACCATCCTAAGGCAGTTCCAGACATGTCAAGTTCTGTTACGATTCCAGGTAGCGTCGCAGTTTCACAAGCTTCAGCGAGAGATGCGCCGAGAATTGCATGGGTTTCAGGGTCGGTTTTGACCACGGCAACATAATCAACGAAGGCGAGGGGTTCTGCGCCGACACAAAGCAAGTCGTTAACGTTCATCGCGACACAATCGATACCAACACCCTCGTACCGTCCGAGTTGATTAGCGAGCATCAATTTCGATCCGACGCCATCGGCGGCAAGGGCGAGGCAGGAATCTCCAAATTCGATAATTCCTCCAAATCCCCCAGGCAATGGGACAGGGGCACCATATTCACCGGGTTTACGGGTAGATGTGCCCAATGCCCCGATTAAACTTGCAACCGCCGCCCCTTCAGCATCGATGTCCACGCCCGATGAGGCATAGTCGAGTGGCGTGTCTTTCATGACCTTGTGAAGTGGCACTAGCGCATGAACAATTCTGTTTGATATTTTCTTTGAGGGGCCGAATAAATCTTTTTCTATTAAAAAATAGATATTTTCGTATTAATTAACTGAATTAACGCATCTTTTTGATAATGGATGTAATAATGTCTATAATAGAAATGCTTTCTCGCTGAGAAGACTGAAGGGTGAATACTCGATGGAAAACAAGAAAATAATTGCAATGATAATGACCCTAAGTATGGTAGCGGCTGCGTTCGCTGGTTGCTTAGGCGGGGACGACGAACCAGAACCAGAACCAGAAGACGTAATGGGTTGTATGGACGCTACTGCGAACAACTACAACGCCGATGCGACATCTGATGATGGGTCGTGTACGCACGACGAACCAGATCCAGAATGGTCACTAACAGCCGCTGACGATGTCAACGCTGTTTTCGTGACTTCAGACTGGGATCCGATAATCCCTAACTTGAATGACGGAGAGATGTGTGACGCAATTCTTTCTGCTATGACCAAGACAGATGAAAGAGAAATTGTGGTTGATTTCACACGTGGTTACTACACAAGTAGCCAAGGTGTAATCGGTGCCTCAGGTTCTGCTATGATATCTGATGCTCTTGATCTAAATGCTGCTGGTACAAGAGTAGCAGTCCAATCTGGAACAACTTCAGATATCTGGACAAATGCGAATTTGCCAGACGCAACAATTGTTGCATACGCTGACTTCCCGTCAGTAACGGCATCAATCAGTAACGGTGATGCAGATTATGCTATAGGAGACTCTCCTGTAATGGCACTATCTGGTGAACTAATGGTTACTTTCTCAGATGAGACATTCGGGCTTGCTGTCGATGATGGCGATTCAGAACTTCTTGCAGCATTGGATGTAGCAATTAGTGCAATAATTGATTCCGGAGAATATGATTTAATTTTCAGTGCATGGTTTGACGGCGCTGTTGTCTTAACCGATGACCGCACCGCAGACACAGCAACAGTATACCCTATGGCAACAGAAGGTAGCAGACTATCACAAGTTCTAGAAACAGGTAATCTAAAATTCTGCTCAGATACTTCATACCCTCCGTTTGAGAGTCTTAATGCTGATGGTAATGCAGAAGGTTTCGATGTAGATATTGGAAATGCAATTGCTGACGAGATGGCAGCACACTACATGAGTGTTGCAAACCCAGTGTTTGCACCATCTGTAATTAAGATTGGATTCTTGAACCCAATTACTGGCCCAATTTCTCAATTCGCAGCTCCTTTCACATTTGCAGCAGCAGCAGCAGCAGCAGATTTGAAATCTGCATATCCTGGAACCACCTTTGAAATTGTAGAAGTCGATTCAGGATGCGACGGTACAGTAGCAGCAACAGCAGCTGCAGTTGCTGGAGCAGCTTGTTCTGGTGCATCAATGGGTGCTAACGCAGTATTATCAGCAGCAGGAGTCCCTATGGTTTCCTATGCAAGTACTAGCCCAGCACTCTCAGACGCAGTAGCTTACCCGGACTTCTATCGTGTAGTTCCAAGCGACGCAATTCAAGGCGACGCTATGGCAGACATGGTTGCAGCAAGAGGCGTAAGTAACCCAGCATTAATCCATATGACTAACGCATATGGAGCTGGCCTTGCAGATTCATTCGAGGGATTCTGGCTTGACGCAGGTAACTCACTTTGTCTAAAGACAGGATATGATGATACAACACTATCAGATGCTTCAGCATTAGTTCAAGCAGTTGCAGATGGTGGATGTGATTCTGTAGTATTAGCATCATACTCTGCAGATGGTGCAATGATTATCGAGACTATGGCAGGAATGGGAGTAGCAGTACCTATTTTCGGTGCTGATGGAATCGCTGGTGAAGCGGCTCTGGGAGATTATTCAAACCCAGCAGCAGCTAACGGCGTTCAAGTAACTAAGCCTAGAGCAGCAGCAGGCGCTGGTGGCTTCGCAGCTACTTGTGCTGCTGATGCGGTATGCAGTACTGGAATTTTCCAGTCAGAATCATACGATGCAGTAATGATGATCGGTGAAGCAGCAATGCATGCCGGTGGAACTGATATGGCTACACATTTAGACATGGTTGGTATGATGTATGAAGGAGCAAGCGGTGTTCACGACTTCCTAGCAAACGGAGACGTTGCTGGAGCTGGATATGATGTTTGTTCTTTCAATCACGTACCTACATATGGCGATTACTTCAATTGCAACATGATGTGGACTGCTAATGATGGTCTATCAGCTGCACCATTTATGGGAGCTACTGTAAAGATCGGTTTCCTTAATGACGCAACAGGACCAATTGCAGTATATGCAATGGGCTTCGTAGCAGCATCTCAAATTGCTCTTGGTATAGCTAACACAATCGGATGGAACAGTATGGTCCAATTCGAGATAGTTTATGCTGACTCTGGTTGTGATGGTACTATGGGCGCAACTGCGGCTCAAGCACTAGTTGATGCTGGTGTTGTAGGAGTAGTTGGAGCAGCATGTTCCGGTGCAACTATGGGTGCAAATACAGTTCTCGCAGCAGCAGGGATTCCAATGATTTCCTATGCAAGTACTAGCCCAGCACTTTCAGATGCAACAGCTTATCCTGATTTCTTCCGTGTAGTGCCAAGTGATGCTTTGCAAGGTCAAGCACTTAGTGCAGTAGTTCAAGAAGATGCACCAGCGGATGATTCCGTAGGGCTTATTCACATGACTAACGCATATGGATCTGGTCTTGCAGATTCATTCTCTGCTGATTTCATGGTTATGAAGAAACAACAACTGATTTCACAGCGGCTGTTCAAGCATTAGTGGATAATGGTTGCACTTCAGTTGTATTAGTATCATATGCATCAGACGGTGGAATGATTATTGATGAAATGGCTTCACAATCTTGGTCTGGCCAAGTATATGGTGGAGATGGAATTGCAGAAGAAGGTCTTGCAGCATCTACAAGTTCTAGTGTTGATGGCATAATTGCTACCAAGCCAGCATCTGGAACAATGGGTACTGTAGGATATGTATTCGCTGGTCTATGTGCACAATCTCCTGACTGTGCTGGTGGTATCTATACTGCTGAAGCATTCGATGGAGTTGTTGTAATGGCATTAGCTGCATTCGCACAAATGGCATCACCTGGAGCTACATTATCTCAGGTAATTATGGCAACTGGTCAAGGATTAGAGGGAGCGAGTGGAACAATTTCTTTCCTTGCTAACGGAGACAGCCCTGGTGCAGGATACTGTGTTGGAGACTTCACAGAAGATGCATCTGGCAATGTTGCCTTTACTTGCAACCGCCACTGGGATCCAGCAAACGGAATGTCTTGATTATCTTAATCAGGCAACGTAAAGCAGCGTGGCGGAATTTTTCCCGCCACGCTGCCCCTTTTTTTTTCAATTTGATATTATGATTTAGTGTGTGTGTAGTCAATGCTCCAGCAGATTCGCGCAAATTATAATCAACTTTCAACTCTCAACAAAAGACTAATTCTTGCTTTATTGCTATTCTTTGATTCTCTATTCTTAGGATTATCTCATGGTAACGGTGCCCTTAACATTCTTGATTCCATTCTTCTCGACAAACTACCGACCGATTTAATCTGGTTATTACAGTTTTTAGAATCATTATTTGCCGGTTTTTTAGTGGTGAAGATTTTCTTCGATGATATTCCGAAGGGTTCGATTAAGACCTTTGCAATGTTTATTTCACCATTATTAATGGTAGGTATAGTTTTTTTAACAATAGAAGCATTACTACAAGGGCTCGACACAAGAGCTACAATCACATTAGATTTAATTTCTATCAGCACAGGAACTCTAACCTGGGCTTCTACATATCTTGCAATTGCGATTGGATTAACTTTAACATATAAGGTGCAAAGATATGGTAACTTTGCTCAATCTGAATTCTTTATGATTGGTATGTACTTAGGAATGATAATGGTTTGGAGCGATTATTTTTTTCCTTTGTATGATGCTCCGAAAGATGGTGTCTTAACTTGGT
>LWDU01000364.1_pt1 | contig 10615 bp, 13 predicted proteins | sample 727161 | NCBI WGS metagenome assembly LWDU01 (sample SAMN04566230, study PRJNA314399) | hydrothermal vent metagenome | isolation source: deep sea hydrothermal plume seawater | place: Mexico: Gulf of California, Guaymas Basin | collected 2004-07-11 | reverse complement strand
GGGGCCAAAACAAGGAACAAAAGACGACAACGGGTTCGACTCTCTTTTTGCCGACTGTAAAAGTAAAGTAGACATCATCCACATTGACCCTTGGAAACAGGAATGGGCAAAAGGCAGAAAAGGAGATATGAACTTCGCTACAGTGAATACAGCTATCATGATAGATCAGTGCTGTCGTAAAAGTGATACTGTTTTATTCGAAATAGGAACAGAGGAGGCTATTCATCGCTACGAGGCTTCTGAATTAGTTCAATTTTTAAAAATAATTAAAAATTCCTTAAGAGAAGAGAAGTTCAAGAGAGTAAAGTTTGCGGTTATTCAGTCCGGGGTCTTTGATGAGGAAAGATGTAAAGATATGATATCTATATGCAAAGACTTTGGCTTGTTGAGTAAAGAACACAATGGAGACTACTTAGATAAGGAGGATATTCAGCGCAAATTTGAACTAGGGCTAGACGCCATAAACATAGCACCTGAGCTAGGAGTAGAAGAAACCAGATGCGTTTTACATAAAATAGAGGAAGAAGAAAGAAAAGACTTGTTCGAAAGATTATTTAAAGCTTGCCATTTGTCTAGGTTTTGGGTAAAATGGTTACCAGATGGATTTTTTCCGGAAGGCTCGTACAAAAAAAGGCTCTTAGTTGAGGTTTGCGGACATTATATTTTTAATACTGACGAATTTAGAGATATAACTAAAGAGCTAAGCGGACTGCAGGAATTAATTAAGCTTAGGTTATCGGACAAAATAAAGAAATTACATGAAAGTTGCATTGTGCTTAATAGGAATGATAGGGGGTAAGGACGGGAAGTACGGCCTTAACCAGTCTTCCGAAGTACTTGAGGTAGGCTTCAAGCATTATAACAAGCACTTCCTAGAGAAGAACGACGTAGATGTTTTTTGCCATACCTCCTCTCTTGATTTTAAAGAAGAAGTCTTATCTTTATACAAACCTAAAAACTATCTTTTTCTAGAGGAGCCGATTTTCACTATCCCAAGGTATGTTACAGGAGAACGAAAAAGAAGGCAAGCTCACTACCATAGGTGGTTCAGCTACCAAGTAGTAAGTGACCTAAGAAGGAAGCACGAAGAAGAGACCGGAACAAAATATGACTTTGTTTATATAGGTAGATACGATATCGCATGGCAGAAAGACGTAGACTTTAATCTCCTAGACAAAGGAAAATTTTATTCAGCTAACTGGAATAGGCTTTATAAAAACGGACAGGTTATAGCCAATAACGATTGGTATTCAAGTGAAAACGAGCTTCTTATTGAGGGAGAGCTATCAGAAAAACAGAAAGAAAAAGGATATGAGTCCAAGCTGGTTGGTTACCCACACAACGATGAGGGCTTTATTGATCAATGGTTTATAAGTAACCCAGATTATATGGACAACTTCTGCACCCTATTTAAGCACTTAGATGACTACACCAAACCGGGCAAATTTTGGGACAAAGGTAGATCTAATTTAGTTGATGCCGCAGGAAACATATCAAACCACAGACTAGCGCCCGCTCATCTAGAAAAAATAGGGCTACTTAATAAGCTAGACTTTAAATTTCACCTTCATGACGACTTTCCTCTAGTTAGGAGAATGGTTTTTAAAAGAAAATGACCCCAGTAAGAACAATTATATTAGACATTGACGGGACTTTAATAGAGCACAAAGGGACTCTATCCAGAGCAACCAGCGAATATGACCCCAACGACGAACCCCTAAAAAACACCATAAAGAAAATTGACGAATGGGAAGGTAAAGGGTACAACATAATCTTAATGACCGGAAGGAAAGAGTCTTCTAGAATCTTTACAGAGAGGCAGTTGGCAGCTATGCACATTTTTTATGACCAATTAATTATGGGCGTTGGAGGGGGAATTAGACATTTAGTAAATGACAAAAAGCCAGATGGAACCTTGACTGCATTTGCGCACAACTTAACCCGTAACGAGGGAGTAGGAGAATTAAACATATGAGTAAAAAAGTATTAATCACAGGCATACTCGGGCAAGACGGATCCAATATGGCAGAATATCTTCTTGATTCGACAGACCATGAAGTTTACGGTATGCAGCGTAGATCAGGCACCCCAAACTATAAAAACATAAAAGAATTTAAAAAGAACCCAAGGTTTCGTTTAGTAGATGGAGACCTAACGGATTCATCAAGTATTGATGACCTAGTTTCGTCTATAAAGCCGGACTACCTCATTAACTTTGGAGCTAATTCGTATGTAGGCGTTAGCTGGGATGTCCCCTTAAGTGTTTTCGACATCAACGCCTCTGGAGTAATTCGTTGTCTTGAGGCTATCAAAAGAATTAAACCAGATTGTCGTTTCTATAGCGCTGGTTCTTCCGAGGAATTTGGAGATGTCGATTACTCACCCCAAGACTTAAAGCACCCTATTAAACCTAGAAGCCCGTATGGCGCTTCTAAAGCGGCAGCAAGACACATTGTTAAAGTCTACAGGGAGTCTTACAGTATTTATGCTGTGCATTCCATCTTATTTAACCATGAAGGCCTTCGCCGAGGAGAGGAGTTCGTCACAAGAAAAATTACAAAGAAGGTAGCAGAAATTAAACACAAGATTAATGCAGGAGAGCCCTTTGAAACCCTCAAGCTTGGTAACGTAGACTCCAAAAGAGACTGGAGCGATAGCAGGGACTTCGTAAAAGGTATCTGGATGATGCTTAACCAAGATGAACCCAAAGATTATCTTTTAGCTAGCGGAGAAGTTCACTCTGTTAAAGAGTTTGTTTCTTTGGCCTTCCAAAACGCCGGAATTGCCGGTTTATGGAGCGGAGAAGGGTTAGATGCTAAATTTAGAGTTTTTCAAGACAACACACCGCTTGCAGAGGTTGACAAAAAATGGTTTAGGCCAGCAGAAGTTTCCATACTTCACGGAGATCCATCTCTTGCTGAAAAAGAATTAGGATGGAAGCGAGAAATTTCATTTGACAAAATGGTTAAGGATATGGTAGAATTAGATCTGAGTTCTTACAAAGACGAATAATGTTTGACCTCTCTTGATACTTAATGAAAGCATTTATTATTAAACCTAAGGAGGATTAAGCGTTGAAGAAGCGCAAAAATATAAATGGAAGTTTTGCAAAGACCCAGAGAACGTAAACTGGCCCAAAGAAATTGTAATAGGTAAGTCTCTTATTAAAGATTTTGGCGAGCAAATATTTAAAGACTTAGATTTTAGCTCGTTAGAGATGGAGAGCTTAGCTCAGTTTCGCACTGAAAAATTTAAAAAATATCTTAAAAAACAGAAGAAGCTTTCTAGCCTTGACTTTAGAAAAGAACATGCTACAATAGATAAAGAAACAAAAATAGACAAAGTAGAGATAGAGAAGAAACTATGACAGCAAAAAAGAAAACAAAACAAGTAGATAACGTTCTAACAGCATCAGAGCAGTTATCATCATTCCTGAAGACACACAAAGAAGACCACTTCAATTACGAAGAGGCCATAGAATATAAAGTCTCGTCAGGATCCCTAACCTTAGACATAGAAACTGGAGGAGGGTTCGGTCCGGGACTGCATCGCTTCTGTGGCATAAACGAAGGAGGGAAGACGTCTGAAGCCTTAGAGGTAGCTAGAAACTTCCTTAAGATGCCCAACTCTAGAGCGGTATACTTCAAATGCGAAGGGAGATTAACCCCCGAGATGAGAGAAAGATGTGGCGTAGACTTTGTAGATACAGCAGATCCAGAAAGCTGGAAAGACGGAACGTGTTTCATATATGAGAGCAACATTTACGAATCTGTTTTTGACATGGTTAAAATGTTGATTCAATTTAACGAAGAAGGAAAGAAGTATATATTCATATTAGATTCTATTGACGGACTACAAACAAAAGGCGACAGCGAGAAAGCCCTTAGCGATGCAACGAAAGTTGCCGGGGGAGCGACTATTAGCTCCGTCTTTATGAAGAAGGTCGCAACAGCATTGACAAAGAGGGGTCATATGGCTATATTCATAAGTCAAGTGAGAGCGGACATACAACTAGACCCCTATTCTAAAGCGCCTATAAGACAAACCTCGGCTACAGGAGGCAATGCCCTGCTTCATTTCGCTAACTGGATTCTTGAGTTCGAAGCAAGATTCAAAAAGGATTATATTTTAGAAGACGATAAAAAGGCAGCAGACAGAGTAACTAATAAAATCTTAGGGCAGTGGTCTAAACTTACAGTGAAGAAATCTCCCAACGAAAAAACAAACGTAGTAATATCTTACCCAATTAAGAGAGGGAGAGTAGGGGGCACCAGTATATGGAAAGAGCTAGAAATTGTCGATCTTTTACTCCAGTATGATTTTGTTACTAAAGCAGGAGCTTGGATTAGAGTCTCTCCTGATATTGTGGAAGAGCTAGCTTCAATTAAAATAGAGATACCAGAAAAATTCCAAGGCAAAAATGGTTTATTTAAATACTTAGAAGATAACCAAGAAGCTACAAATTATTTTTACAATAAATTCAAGGAAGTCCTATCCTAATTACTGTGCGGAAAAACTTATCTTGGAGAAAAAAGCAACTGCGGCTAGCGATCGCCAGCCAACCAAAGGAAATGAAAACTTGCTTTAAATGCAAAGAGGAAAAACCTCTTTCTGAGTTTTATAAAGAAAAAACTCGGTCGAAAGACGGACTAACCTCTTCATGCATATCCTGCATAAGCATTTATAAAAAAAATTACTACAAAGCTAATAGGGAGAAGATAGTGACTAATGCGAAAGTCTACCGCGAAACCAACAAGGAGGAGCTAGAGGTCAGGAGGAAAGCCTACCGCGAAATCAACAAGGAGAAGATATCGACCAGAGAGAAAGCCTACTACAAAGCAAACAAGGAGAAGATATCGATCAGAGAGAAAGCCTACCGCGAAATCAACAAGGAGGGGATAAGCGCGCGCAATAGAACCTACTACCAAATCAATAAGAAGAAGATAATAGCTACAACTGCGAGATGCAAAAAACTACGATACAACAACAACCCCGTATTCAAACTTAGTTGCGTTATTGGTCAGGCCATTAGACGCAGTTTAAAAGCGGGAGGATTTAAAAAAACGTCTAGATCCTATAAAACTCTGGGATGCTCTTTCGAAAAGTTTAAAACCCACATCGAAAATCAATTTGAAGAAGGTATGACTTGGAAAAATCATGGAAAATGGGAGCTTGACCACATAGCTCCCGTAAGCCTTGGCGTAACTGAAGAAGAAATTATATCTTTGAACCATTACTCAAACTTCCAACCTCTATGGGCAGAAGAAAACGGTCCGTCGAACAAAGGAGACAAGCTAATCCCAATTCTGATTTCTCCAGAAAATAAGATAAGATATGCAGAAATGATTACTAGAAATGAGGCTTCTTAATATATACGGCCGACTCGAAAGAAAAAACGTAAATAAATACCTAATAAAATGGGACAAACCTAGCAGGTCGAAAATCCAATTCGAAGTAAAGCGGTTTCTTAAAAGGTATTGGCAGTCTTGTGTTGTCTACGAGGAGTTCCCTGTTTATGGAAGTCGAATGAAAGTCGACATACTAAATGCTACAAAAAAGATAGCAATAGAGGTAAATGGAGCTCAACATAGCAACTTTAATAAATTTTTCCACGCAAATTCTCGCGTTAATTACCTAAACTCTATAAAAAGAGATTTTAAAAAGTTGGAATGGCTAGAGCAAAATAGCTATAACTTAATAGAAATAAACCATGACGAGATAGACCTTCTATCAAAAGAGTTTTTTAAAAAGAAATTTAAATTGGTTTTATAGTGTAATTTGAGACATGGATGAAGCTAGTAATTTCACATTACCTTCAAGCATAATAAGCCAATTGAACGAGTTCTCTTATGGAGGATTCCTTCTTTTTTCTTTTGATGATACCGGAGCTCCTCGCTTCTATGCCCAGTTTGATAACGAACTTAATATGATGGGCTTACAAAAATCTGCCGAGTTGTGGCTAAAAGGGGTTAATGATATTAACGCTATGAATATTAAAAACCAACTAAGCGAGCCTATCGACGACTTAGACGAAGGAAGCGAAGACGAAGGAAGCGAAGACGAAGAGCATCAAGACGAAGAGTGGACTGACCTAGACGACGAAGACGATTTTTCTTCTTGATTTATCTTTAAGTTTAGGTTATAATCCTGATTGGATGTCGAACATTTCTTCCCTTAAAATAGAAAGGCACGTACTTGGCGGCCTAATCAAGTACCCAGATGTCTTTTTTGACATAGACAGGTTTGTAACTACCTCTGACTTCGTTTCCAAAGAGCATTATATCATTTATTCTACGATAAAAGATATTTTATCCTCAGGTAAGAAGCTGGATAAGACTCTACTGGCTCATCAAATCAAAAATCTAGGAGTCTCTTTTAAAAGCGAGGTAGACATTTTCAACTACATAGAAGACATCTCGTTCACTCAAATAAAAAGGCCCGCAGTTTTAGAAGCATGCCAAGAACTATGCAAAATAAGAATCAGAAGAGACATAGACGAGACAGCAGATAAGCTAAAAGGTTTCGTAAGGACTAATGGGCATAGAGACGCAGACACTATAATAAGCGAGGCTGACCAAATATATAATGAGAAAATACAAAATTACTCCAAGCTTAATGAGCCGGAAGATTTATTTAATGGAATAGAAGATCTTATACAAGAAAGAGGAAATGACCCCAAAGAAGAAATGGGGCTGAAGACTCCGTATAGGAACTTTGATAGAATGTTTGGGGGAATAAGGAAAGGGAATATTTACGCTTGGGTTAGTAGGCCCAAACACGGCAAGTCTACCATATTGTCTCATCTCGCAACAGGGATGTCCGTCTTAAATGACTGCCCTGCTTTAATATTAGATACAGAGATGGCAACAGTCGATGTTCAGTTTAGGATTGCTTCTTCAGTAACAGGAATACCGGTCTGGCACCTAGAGACAGGAATGTGGAAGAAGAACGAAGAGATGGTAAAAAAGTTTAACGATAATAAAGGTAGACTTGCGTTAGCGAAAGAAAAAGTCAAGCACATGACGGTAGCAGGAAAGCCAATTGAGGAAATTTGCTCCATAATAAGGCGCTGGTATTATTCCCAAGTAGGCAGGGGGAACGACTGCGTGGTTGTTTATGACTATATAAAACTGACAGGAGAGAACTCTTTTAATAAAAAAGAGTACGAACTCATAGGGGAAAAAGTAAATTCCCTCAAAGAACTGACTCTAGAGTTAGATATACCCCTTTTAACAGCCTGCCAGCTTAATAGGTCTGCCGAAAGTGGCGTAGATGACAGTAGCGCCATAGCTCAATCGGATAGGTTGCAATGGTTTGCTTCATTCGTAGCTATCTTTAGAAGGAAAACTCCAGAAGAGATAGCAAGCGAAGGGCAAGAATATGGAACACATAAACTGATACCCCTAGCTACGCGTTTCCAAGGAAGGGAGGCTCAAGGGCATCATGATTTAGTTAGAGTCGCAGAAGGAAATAGGTATAAATATGTTCCTAACTTTATAAATTACAACATAGAAAACTTTAGGGTTACGGAGCACGGGACCCTGCAAGATGTAATCGAGAATCAAACGCTACAAGCGACATTAGGTGATCAAGAGCAAGGAAGGGAAGAACTTTTGTGACGACTTTAGATCCAGACAATATAAGAGATATTTTAACGGAGATTGGGTATTCTCTAAGTGATCAAGGTAAATACTTTAGAGCCAAGCCTCTTTACAGAGACTCGAGTAGTAGCACCGTGCTCAGCATTAGAAAGTCAGACGGAGTATGGAAAGACTTTAGAGCAGACATAGGAGGAAGCCTAGAAGACCTAATAAGGATAACATTAAGACTCAAGTCTAAAAGCGACACTACCTCGTGGCTAGTTAACAAGGGAATTAACCCAGACCAACAAGCTAGGAAAGTGGAGCCGCGAATATCCCAAACAAAAATCTTCAAGAACGAACTACTACATAAACTTGAGGCAGATCATAGTTATTGGAACAAAAGAGGGATTAGTGACGAAACTATTAAGCCTTTTCAAGGAGGAACCACTCAGACAGGTAAAATGGCAAATAGATATGTATTTCCTATTTTTAATCACAAAAAACAAATAATAGGCTTTGCTGGCAGAGATTTAAAACCAGAGGCAAAAGACAAGAAATTCTTTAGGCCTAAATGGAAACTAATTGGGGATAAATCAAAGTGGCGCTACCCCTTAATAATAAATCATAATTTAATACGAGAGACAAGACGCGCTATATTAGTAGAGAGCATAGGAGATATGCTTACTCTTTGGGAGAATAAAATACAGAACTGCATTGTAACCTTCGGGATAAGTCTGTCTCCAGACACAATGAGCTTACTAACTCGACTTGACCCTGACAGAATCTCCATAGCCTTCAACAACGATTCCTCAGGTAACTCAGCAGGAAATAAGGCCGCTTATACAGCTAGAAAAAAACTATTGCAATTCTTTGATAAAGACCAAATAACAATAAAGCTTCCAGAAGGACACAATGATTTCAACGAGATGCACCTTAAAGAGCCCTCTCTTATAAAAAACTTTTTTAATGAGACCTAGTCAACATCAATTTATTAAATTTATTTCCGAACTACTACCGAGCAAGAGCGTTTGTCTAGAAGTAGGAGTACTGAGAGGGGATTTCTCCAAAGGAATACTAGAGCACGTCAAACCTAAGAAGCTGTTTCTAATAGATCCTTGGGGCGAGGAGGACGGGAAAAACGATACGCTTAGATACTCAACAGGCGCGTCTACCATAAAATCAAACGAAGAAACCCTCAGCTTTGTTCAAGGAAGATTCTCCAACGAGATTAACGAGGGGGCAGTTGTCCTAAAAAGAGGGTTTTCCGAAGACTTAATAAAAACCTTCCCAAATAATTATTTTGACTTTATTTATATCGACGCTTCTCATTTGTACGAATCCGTGAAAGCTGATCTAGAAATAGCTCTTCCCAAGCTAAGAAAGAACGGCTTTTTATGTGGAGATGATTATACATTTTGGGCTACCGAAGAAAAAGGTTTCGGAGTAGTTCGGGCTGTTGACGAATTCATCCGTGAAAACAATGTTGAGTGGTTCACTAAACCGACAGGAGAAGGTGACGATCTGTTTGACCCGAATGATAACATGGCTACTCAGTGGGCCTTAAAGAAAAAGTTATGACAGAAAAAATAAGGCTCAGCGCGAGCAAAATAAAGACTCTGGATACGTGTAGCTGGCTTTTCTTCTCCAAATACCACCTCAAGGTACCAGATACCACAAATGACGGAGCATGCAGAGGGACTATCGTTCATCTAATTTTTGAATTATTGTTAAAACCCAAACATAAAAAGAAATACTTTGCTAAACTTAAAAAGAGCCCCACATCAATACTGAGGATCAAACCTGTTAACAGGCTGCTGAATAAACACGCAAAGAGATTGAACGTTAACGATAAAGACAACATGGCTTTAATATACCAAATGCTATACGTTGGATTTAATCATAATTTTTACTGCAAAGGCTGCAAAGATCTAAAAGAAGAAGAGCATTTCGAAATAGAAGGAGAAAATTTTGTTATTAATGGCTTCATTGATAAAAAAGCTTTTTATAAAAATAAAATAGATATCTGGGACTACAAAAGTAGTAAGGCTAGATTTAACAAAGAGGAAATAGAGGCTAATTATCAAGCCTTGATGTATTCGTTGGCCACTTTTAAGCAAGACGGAATCATACCAGAAGTCAAGTTTCTATTTCTAAGGTTTCCGGATCGTGCCGAGCAAGCCGCGCCTAAACTAACAGAAGAAGAGCTAGATGGATTTGAGATATTTTTATCGGAACTTGCTGACCTGTTATCAGATTATAACGAGGATAAAGCGGTAGAAAACTTAGCTAAAAACGGAACAAAGTACAGATGGTTGTGCGGCAGCGAGAAACCGGGCAAATGGATATGCCCCGTAAGGAAACCCTCTGAATTTTATTCCCTAATTGAAAAAAGCTCTGGAAAAATAATCAAAAGCTCATACACAGAAAATGAACTAGAGGCGTCAGAAGGCCAAGAAATAACGAAACAGGACTACGGGGGATGCCCAGCTTGGAATAGCTCTTTCCAGTCTAAGACTAAACCGGCTTTCGATTTTACTGATTTTTGACTTGACTTTGTAGTTAGTTGGAGTTATCCTTAACTAGGAAGATGCAATCTATTCCTTTATTTAAATCTCATTATAGCATTGGTAAATCTATCTTGACCCTAGAGGATCAAGAAGAGAAGACGCCGAATAACCCCTCCTCTATCATCGAGATAGCAAAGAGGAATAAGATGGAGACAGTTTTCTTAGTGGAGGACAGTATGAGCGGATTCTTAGAAGCTTTTAAAAATTGCGAAGAGAACAAAATCAAGTTAGTATTTGGCCTTAGGGTCAATATATGCGACAACGCGCAAAACAAAAATAAAGAATCCCTAGAAAAAGAGTGCAAGTATGTTATTCTTGCCAGAAACCAAGAAGGACACAAAAGACTTATTAAAATCTCCAGCGTAGCTTCTTGTGACGGCTTCTACTACCAGCCTCGCACAGATCTTAAAACTGTGGCTAAGTATTGGAACGATAAAGACTTACAATTATGTGTCCCCTTTTATG
>LWDU01039905.1_pt1 | contig 10616 bp, 9 predicted proteins | sample 727161 | NCBI WGS metagenome assembly LWDU01 (sample SAMN04566230, study PRJNA314399) | hydrothermal vent metagenome | isolation source: deep sea hydrothermal plume seawater | place: Mexico: Gulf of California, Guaymas Basin | collected 2004-07-11 | reverse complement strand
TGGCCGCAGTTATGCTGAGGGCAAGTTGAGCTATTTGGAACTATTGGGCGCGCAGAAAACGCTGAGCGAAGTCCACGAGGAATATGTCGCGGCCCTCTTTGATTTTCGCACGGCTTTCTACCGTTTAGAAATGGCTACCGGCGGTCCGTTGAATGATACGACGAGCTACTAAAGGATGGTTTATATGAAAGAATCAAATTACAGGACGTCGGTCTTTGCAGGTTGGCTAGTGGCTCTGATGCTGGTGGGATCGGTAGGAATCCGCCCTGGCATAGCTGAAGTAGCCAACAAGAATCCTCATGTTGAAGAAGAGGGCCATGACGAAGATGGGCACGAAGAACATCAGAGCGAAGATGTGGTGCGTTTGCATGCCGAGGCGATACGAGAGTTCGGCATTGAAATTGGCGAAGCAGGGCCGGGTAATTTAGCGAAATATACGCGTTTACCGGGTGAAGTGGTGATCGATCCGGATCGCTTGGTCCATGTAGTGCCCCGCGTGTCCGGGGTGGCGCGGGGGGTGTATAAGAGGCTTGGGGACCAGGTGAAAAGAGGGGATGTGTTGGCTGAGTTGGAGAGTCGGGAACTGGCGGAATTGAAATCGACCTATTTGGTCGCCAGGGAACGCTTCGGGCTGGCAGAGAAGACTTTCACCCGCGAGGAAAAACTCTGGCGGGAGTCCATTTCGTCCGAGCGCGACTACCTGGCCGCCGAGCAAAACCTGGCCGAGCAACGCATCGAAATGCGCGCCGCCGAGCAAAAGCTGCACGCGTTGGGTTTTCCCAACGCCTATTTGCAGGTGCTGACCTTTGACGAGGACGAGTATTTCACGCGCTACGAACTGCGCGCTTCATTGCAAGGGACAGTTATCGAGAAGCACATAGCGCTGGGCGAGGTAATTAAGGACGATGCCGAAGCCTTTGTTATCGCCGACTTGAACTCGGTGTGGGTAAAGCTCACGGTTTACCAGAAGGATCTATCTTCCGTGCAACCTGGTCAAAGCGTGCGCATCAGTAAGGAGGACGGTTCGACGGTCACAGGAAAGATATCCTATGTCAGTCCGGTGGTGGACGAAGTGACGCGCACGGCGGTGGCGAGGTTGGAACTCAAGAATGAAAACGGCCAATGGCGGCCGGGGTCGTTTGTTGCCGGCCTGGTGGCGGTGGAAGCGCATTCGGTGCCGCTTTTAATTCGCAAGTCGGCCCTGCAGACCATAGAGGGCGAAATGGTAGTTTTTGTTGAGACGCCGGAAGGGTTTGAGCCACAAAAAGTGCGGGTGGGGCGCGGCAACGAGGTCGAGGTCGAAATCGTCGCTGGTTTGGCAGCAGGCCAGCGCTATGTGGTCGAGGGCGCGTTTACGCTGAAAGCCGAACTGGCCAAGGGCTCGTTTGGCGACGGCCACAACCATTGATTGCGGTGAAAAATGATCGATAAAATCATAGGCATTGTACTCAGGAACGAACTCTTAGTGGGTGTGTTGGCCGTCTTGGTGATGGCGGCAGGTTATTATAGCTATCGGCAGTTGCCCGTAGATGCCTTTCCCGACGTCTCTCCGAATCTTGTACAGGTGTTTACGGTTACCGAAGGGCTCGCGCCCGAAGAGATAGAAACCTATGTGACTTATCCCATCGAAATCTCGATGAATGGATTGCCCGGCATAGATAATATTCGCTCGGTCTCTAACTTCGGTCTTTCGGTGGTTAATATTTATTTTGCCGACGGGGTGGATATTTATTTTGCTCGACAGTTAGTCGGCGAGCGTTTGCAGGAGGCGCGCGAACAGATTCCCGCCGGCTTCGGCGAGCCCGAGATGGGGCCGATTTCCACGGGCATGGGTTTGGTGCTGTTCTATTATCTGCAAGACGAGACGGGCGAGCGCACATTGGAGGAGTTACGCACGATTCAGGACTGGTTGGTGAAGTCGCATTTGCAGACGGTGCCGGGCGTAACGGAAGTGTTGGGCATCGGTGGTTATGAGAAGCAGTATCACGTCGTAGTCCAGCCCGACGCCTTGCTGCGCTACCAGGTGACGCTCGCGGAAGTGCTCGAACAGATCGAGGCAAATAACCTCAATGTTGGTGCGCAATTTATAGAACGTGGCGCCGAGGAGTTTGTAGTGCGATCGGTCGGTTTGCTCTCTTCGATCGAAGATATCGAAGAAATCGTTATAAAAGCGTCCGACGGCACGCCGACTTTTCTCAAACAATTGGCCGAGGTGCGAATCGGCGGCGCGGAACGTCGAGGTGTACAGACCTATAATGGCCTGGGCGAGGTCGTCGCGGGGATGGTGGTCAAGCTATTCGGCAGCAATTCTTCGACGGTAATCGGGCAAGTAGAGCACAAGATGGCTGAGATCAATCAGATCTTGCCGACGGGGCTGCGATTGGTCCCGTATTACGAGCAGAAGACCTTGGTGGTCGCTTGCGTCGAAACTGTTACGGATGCTTTGGTGCAGGGCATTGTGCTGGTGGTGGTCGTGTTGGTGGTGTTTTTGGGTAGCGTGCGCCCGAGTCTTGTCGTCGGACTGTCGATTCCTTTCTCCGCTCTTTTTGCGACGTTGTGGATGAACTATTTGGGCATTTCGGCGAATCTGATGTCGTTGGGCGGGCTGGCGATCGCGATTGGTATGATGGTCGACGGCACGATTGTGATGGTGGAGAATGTCGACCGGATGTTGCGCAAGGCGGACCCCGATGAATTGCGCATAAAGGTTGTGGCGCGCGCGTGCGGCGAAGTTGGCCGGCCTGTCGTCTTCGCGATTTCGATCATAATCATCGTATTCCTGCCGCTGTTCACGCTACAGGGCGTCGAGGGAAAAACCTTTCGGCCCTTGGCGTATACCGTGGCTTTGGCGATGCTGGGTTCCCTGGTTTTTGCACTATTTGTCGCACCGATGTTGTCGCAGGTTTTAATGCGCCGTCCCGCCGCGCGGCGGGACGGGGAAGGGCAGCAAGAAAGCTGGCTGGCAGCGTGTTTGTTGCGGTGGTATAGACCTCTGGTCGATGGTTTTGTCGCGCATAGGGCGAGAGCGGTGGCATTGGGGGGTGGGTTATTGCTTGTCGGCGTTCTTGTTTTTCCTCGTCTAGGGGCTGAATTTACGCCGGAACTGCAAGAGGGCACTATGGTGCTGCGCCTGACGATGGCGCCCTCGATTTCGCTGACCGAGAGCACGCGGTTGACGACTTTGGTCGAACAAAAACTGATGAAGGTCCCCGAAATCACCGGCGTCGTATCGCGTATCGGTCGAGGTGAAGTCGGCGCGCACACAGATCCGGTTAATAGCGCCGAGATGTATCTCTTGCTCAAGTCCAAGGAAGAATGGCGAACGGCAGAGAGCCAGGAAGAGTTGCGAGAGGTTATACGCGCCGAATTGGGTGAGATCCCGGGGGCATTGACTAACTTTACACAACCGATCGCCATGGCCGTTGACGAGCTATTGGAAGGGGTTCGCGCCGAATTGGCGATTAAGTTGTTCGGTGATGATCTGGATTTGCTCAAGCAAAAAGCCGATGAGATCGCGCAAGTCGTTGGCGAAGTAGAAGGCGCTGCGGATGTGCAGGTGGATCAGGTGTCGGGTATGCCGCAGTTGTTGATAACGGTCGACCGGCAGGCGATCGCTCGCTATGGCATCAATGTTGTCGATGTGCAGGATGTCATCCGCACGGCAGTTGGCGGGGCGACTGCCGGCGCGGTGTTTGAAGGCACCCGGCGGTTCAATATTCTCGTGCGCTATGCCTCCGAATATCGCCAGACGCCTGAAGCTATCTCGCAGATTCTGGTTCAGGGGCCAGAGGCGATTAAGATACCGCTGAATCAGTTGGCGCGTATCGAGGAAATTGTCGGTCCTCGTCAGATCACGCGGGTGAACGGCCAGCGTTTTATTACCGTTCAGTGTAATGTAAGCGGGCGGGACATCGTATCCTTCGTCGAAGAGGCTCAGCAGGCGATTGAAGGTGCTATTGAACTGCCGACTGGTTATCTGGTGACATGGGGCGGGCAGTTTCGTTTGCAGCAAGAAGCCAATGATAGACTGGCTTTAGTTATCCCAATAACGCTAATGGTCCTCTTTTTGTTGCTTTTTTCTAGTTTTAATTCGGTGAAAAACGCCGTATTGATCTTACTCAATATTCCCTTGGCGCTGGTGGGGGGGGTAGTGGCTTTGTTCAGTGCCGGCATCGGTCGGTTTTATCGCCTTATTCGGTATCGCGCTGGAAAACGGCATGGTCATGGTGACTTATTTCAACCAACTTGTAAGAGAGGGGATATCGATAGACGAGGCTTCGGTCAAGGGGGCTTGTCTGCGGGTTCGTCCAGTGCTGATGACGGCGCTGACTACGGCATTGGGGTTGATCCCTTTGTTGTTGTCCACGGGCACCGGTAGTGAAGTGCAGCGACCGCTGGCCACAGTAGTGATGGGGGGCTTGATTACTTCGACGGTGCTGACCCTGTTGGTCATACCGGCGCTCTATAAATGGTTCGCCATCGATGCTGATCGTGCGGATATCGCGGCTTAATATGGTGATATGGCAGAAATTATTAGGAAGATGGCCATGAGAATTCTGGTTGCCGGTGCCAGTTCCGGTGAAATGGTCGCGCGGCGCTTGGCTACAGACGGACATCAGGTTGGGTTGATGGCCAGGCGCGAGCAGAAACTGCGCGAAATAGCGGCGGAGTTAAACGGCGTTATCGCGGTGCCGGAGATGTGGCTAAGCCGGACGATTGTGAGTCGGCGGGCTCGATGCGCTGGCCAACGAGGCGGAGCCAAGGCCCGATTTGGCGTCTTTGCATACGGGCAAAAAACGCGATCGCCTTAGTCGCGATGAGGTGGCCGATGCCGTGCTGTTTATGCTTTCCCGCCCAGCGGGCGTCAATGTCGACGAGATGGTGCTGGCCCCGCTGGAACAGATCTTCTAGGACGCTTGACCCACCGTACATAACTTCGTTAATTGCCAGGAACATAACGGCACAAGGGGCATTCCGTCTATTGCTGATTGGCGAGAGTGTCCCTGTTCGTAGTGCAGGCGCCTGAAATACGCGCACCCGTAGGCAAATCTTATCGCCCGATGGAGCGTCTTTACTTTTCACATCGGATAACATTGCTATGGGTGTCGGGCCAGATGAATTTCAACGATTAAATCAAGGGAGTGAGCATGTTGCCTATTGTCGATACGCATCAGCACTTGTGGGATACGGAGCAGTTTTCTTTGCCGTGGCTGGACGGGGAAGGCATGGATTTGTTACAGAAGAACCACACGATGAGCGATTATCTCGTCGCTGCTGAAGGGGCCGGTATTGCCAAGACCGTATATATGGAGGTTGACGTTACGCCCGCACAACGCGTCAAGGAAGCGGGGTTTGTCAGCGGTCTTTGTGCCAGCGATGACAATCCGATGGTTGCAGCGGTGATTGGCGGTAGTCCGGGTATGGAGGGGTTCCGTGAGTATATCGGTGGGTTTAAAGGCAATAGTTATATAAAGGCCTGAAGCCGAGCAAGGCCGCTGTTTGCAGGAGGCTTTTGTCAAGGACGTGCAGTTTTTGGGCGAGCAGGGATTGAGTTTTGATCTGTGTCTGCGCCCGGGGGAGTTGGTGGATGCCGTCGGCCTAGTCGAGCAGTGTCCCGATACGCGCTTTATCGTTGACCACTGTGGCAATGCCGATGTGCAAATCGTCGGCGGCAAGACCGAGCACCATCCGGAGAACCCCTTTAGCCACAGTAAGGAGCAATGGCAGCGCGATATGGCCGCGTTGGGTGCAAGATCTCGGGTATTATCGCCCATGCCCCTGAAGGATGGACCGCCGACACATTAGCGCCGACGGTCAATCACTGCCTGGACAGCTTCGGACCGGAGCGCGTGGTCTTCGGCGGCGATTGGCCGGTGTGTAATTTCGGTGCGAGTCTGGGCGAGTGGGTTGCGGCGTTGAGGCAAATCGTCTCCGGGCGGCCGGAGGAAGATCAGGCAAAACTGCTCGCCGGCAATGCCGAACGGCTCTACGGGTTGGTGTAAGTCGTGGATCCTTTCGAGAAAGTGGCGATCGGCGATACGGGTGTAGAAGTGACGCGTTTGGGATTGGGCGGCGCGCCCCTGGGCGGGATGGTATTGGCCGACGGGATATTCCAGGGCAGCGGCTACCAAGAGGCGTTGGCACTTATCCGCCGGGCGTATGAGCTGGGTGTGCGCTACTTTGATACCGCGCCGATGTACGGCGACGGGCGCAGTGAGACGCGTTATGGCCGGGTGCTGGGCGAGTTTCCGCGCGCGTCATACGCGATCTCGACGAAGGCTTCGAGGATCCTGCGGCCGACGGATCCGGATGACCTCGAACCCTATAGCGAGGACGGGATCCCGCATCTTGTCTATGATTTCGATTTCAGTGCTGTCGGTATTCGTGCTTCGCTCGGTGCGAGTTTAGAGCGCTTGCGGCTGGAAGCGGTGGATATACTCTTTGTGCACGACAGCGACTTCAAAGACCAGCACGAGGACGATGTCTTTATTGCAGCGCTGGAGGCGGCCAGCGAGCTGCGAGCGCAGGGCGTGGTTAAGGCGATCGGCATGGGCATGAACGAGTGGGAACGCTCGGCGCGCATGGTTGAGCGCTTTGACTTGGATTATATCCTGCTGGCGGGGCGTTATACGTTACTGGAGCAGTCGGCGCTGCCAGAGTTTATGCCATTGTGCACTGAGCGAGGGGTCAAGCTGACCATCGGCGGTCCGTATAATAGCGGTATCCTCGCCCGTGACTTAGATCAGCCGGTGGCCTTTGATTATCAACGTGCGCCCGAGCATCTGGTCGACAAGGCCAAAGCGCTGAAGGCCGTCTGTGACCGGCATGGTGTCGAGCTGAGGGCGGCGGCGTTGCAGTTTATCTTTGGGCATGAGGCGGTGATCTCGACGGTGCCCGGTGCGGCGACGGTGGCCGAGTTGGAGGATAACGCGCGGGTGATGCAGGTGGAGATTCCGCCGGCGTTGTGGGATGAGTTGAAGGGGCAAGGGCTATTGCCGGACAACGCGCCGACGCGTTGAGCGATTTGCTGTATGTCGTGCTGGGCACTTATCTGTCGCACGGGTTGCAAGACAAAGCAGAGCGGCTCTTTGATGAGGTACATCGCAGCAATATGTCAAAGCTCGACGAGGAAGGCCAGCCGATATACCGTGCTGACGGCAAGGTGTTGAAATCGGGACTTTACTTACCGCCGGATTTGGCCCCGATACTAATAGATGATAGTGAGTGATCGCATCAAAGCGCTGCACTTGCATTGTATTTGATGATTGCCTTCTCGTGTTTTTTAATGGATAGAGGAGGCCCCGTGCTCGACTATTGCGATAACGTCATCCCGCCGCAGCATTTCCAATTTTGTCCGTTATGCGCGGCCGAGCTGACGCGCAGAGTGCTTTTCGAAGACGGCATAAACCGAGTAACCTGTGCGCAGTGTAACTGAACACAGATGTTGTCGAATGTGGTCAACGTGGTGAGTGTGGCGGACGATGAGCGGGGCATCGTCGCGATCATTTGGTCCTATCTTTGTTCCCAATCAGGAATGGCCCGGACCGATGGTGCAGTGTATCTACGAGGTGAAGATCACCGCCGGTTAGGTGCGCTTGTAGCCGGTAGAATCGTTCCCGGATATCGTGTCCTCTACTAGAGTGGGTAGTCAATGTGCCATTGCGGCTTTTTTGCAGCAACTGGGAGAATAGGCATCGTGTGATGAATGGCCTGGGTGCGGAAACGGGAAAGGGTTGTACGGGCAAGGCGCTAATCGTCGGGTTGCTCGGTTCGGCCTGTTTGGGATTGGGATCGACCTATAACGATATGATCATCAAGGGATCGGGCTTGGCGGTTTGGAACCTGACACCGGGGGCGATCTTTTTGTTTTTTATCGTTATCGCCGGCAATGGGCTGGTGCGCTGGACCTATCCTCGTATAGCGCTGGTGCGAGGGGAGTTAGCGGTGGTATTTTTTTTATTACTGCTGGCCAATACACTTTCTGGACGCGGTCTGCCGGTGCAGCTTTTGCCGGTGATGACGGGGGCCTATTACTACGCGACTCCCGAGAATAACTGGAAAGAGCTAGTGCAGCCCTTTTTGCCGGACTGGCCGTTGCCGCAGGGGGACGAGGCCATTCGCCAGTTTTACGAGGGCGCGCCGGACGGGGCGATCCCCTGGGAAATTTGGCTTTGGCCGCTGGCGTGGTGGGCAGTTTTTGGCCTGGCGCTCTTTTTGGCGATGATCTGTCTGATGGTCATAGTTCGACGCCAGTGGGTCGAGCACGAGCGGCTGAGCTATCCGATGGTGCAATTGCCGCTGGCGCTATTAGGCGGGCAGGGGCAGAAGCCGCTTTTGCAGAGGGGCCTGGTGTGGATCGGTTTCGCCGTGCCTTTTGTGCTCGGCTCGATCAACGCTCTGCACAATTATTATGCGGTGATTCCGCAGGTGAGCTTGTCGTTGGGCTCGCTGGAGATCGTGCGCGGTATGCCCGCGCTCGGGTTGGGGCTCAATCCGTCAATGGTCGGTTTCTCATATTTCGTGCCGCAGAACGTCGCCTCGGGGCTGGTGTTTTTCTTTTTGTTCAATCGAGTGCAGAGCGGATTGCTGACGCAAATCGCCTGGGGCGGCAAAGACGCCAGCATGGGGCCCTATAGCCAATACACGGATTCGATTATTATCTATCAGGCGATGGGCGGCATGTTGGTATTGGTGTTGGGCACATTATGGGTGGGGCGGGAGCATTTGCGGGCGGTGTTTAGCCGGGCTTTGCGAGGCGATCAGAACGTTGCAGACGGCGACGAGATTATGTCCTATCGCGCGGCGGTCGCTGGTGCGGCGGTCAGCTTTATCATAATGACCATCTGGTTATGGCGCACGGGAATTCCATTGCCGGTGGCGGTGATGTTGTTGGTTGGATCTTTCGTGGGATTTATCACGATTACACGGGTGGTCGCCCAGGGCGGGGTGGCGTCGATGTTCCCGCCGAGCAATGGTCCGGATTTTGTTATTTCGGGAGTTGGGGCGTCGCTCTTGGGCTTTAAGGGCACAGCGGGACTGGCGTTGGCTTATGCCTGGGGCGTAGATCAGTTGATTCTGTTGATGGCGGCCTTTGCCAATGGCCTGAAGTTATTCACGGAGATCGACTTGGCCGGTCGGCGGCAGATGTTTTGGGCGATTCTGGCGACCATTGTGTTGACCTTGAGTTCGGTCATTGGCTTGACGCTCTATCTGGCCTATGAACACGGGGCGATCAACCTGTCGAGTTTTTATTTTAATAATGTCGCGCAATATCCGTATAACTTCATGAGTAAGAATGTGCAGGCGCCGCAAGGGCGGTGCGGCGATTATGGGCGCGCTGATGTGGTTGCAGTACCGCTTTGTATGGTGGCCTTTTCACCCATTGGGTTTTCCGATCAGCTGTGTCTTCGGTACGATGTGGTTTTCGGTCTTCGTGGCCTGGGCAATCAAGGGGGTGGTGCTAAAATACGGGGGGTTGCGGCTTTTTGAGCGTTTGAAACCAATGTTTTTGGGGCTGATCCTGGGGGAGGCGGTCGTCGCCGGCTTCTGGGTAGTGGTAGACTATTACACCGGAATGCAGGGCAGTCGCCTGGGCAATATCATAATGGGTTAGCACCCGCGTCACGGGGAGAAGGTTATGGCCGAAAGGCTGGTTTATTTTAATGGCGAGTTTATTCCCGAGCATGAGGCGCGTATCTCGATCTTCGACTGTGCTTTGATGTACGGGGATATGGTTTTTGAGATGACGCGTAGCTTCGGACAAAAGCCCTATCGACTGCGAGAGCACCTTGAGCGGCTCTATAGTTCGATGAAATACGCGCAAATCGATTGTGGGCTCGATATAGACCAGATGGAGGCGGCGACGCACGAGACGATTGAACGCAATTTGCCGGCTGTTGGCGCGTTGGACTTTCAGATAATGCACGATGTCACGCGCGGAGCTTTGCCGCTTTATAACACCTTGGTCAAGGAGGGCACCGCGCCGATCGTCACGATCAATGTCTTCCCCTTGGTGCGGCATATCGGCGGAACGGCGGACACCTATTCACAAGGCGCTCATTTTGTCGTGCCGGCGCAGCAGTCTGTGCCCTCGCGTTATATCGATCCCAAGGCTAAGAACCGCAGCCGTATCTTCTACAAGATTGCTGAACTGCAAGCGGCAAATATGGAAGAAGGGGCACAGGCGCTATTGACCGATGAGCACGGTTTTATCACCGAGGGGACGGGTAATAACTTTTTTATGGTGCGCGATGGCCAGATCATTACGCCGAAGGGACACAATATTCTACGCGGGGTCTCGCGCGGGGCGTGTATGCGGTTAGCCAAAAAAATCGGCATTGATCTATATGAGGCCGATATTGAACCCCATGACGTGCGCGAGGCGGATGAGGCTTGGTATACCAGTACGACGATCTGTATGCTGCCAATCACGCGATTTAATTTCCAGCCGGTCGGCGATGGCCAGGCGGGGCCGGTGTATAAGCGGTTGTTGGCGGCGTGGTCGGAGGAGGTCGGCGTGGATATTGTCGCCCAGGCCCGGGAATACGCCGGGATGATGGATAGCTGGAGGCCCTAAAAGGAGCAAGGTTGAGATGCACAAGATTCGTGTAGGGGTG
>LWDU01036762.1_pt1 | contig 10617 bp, 5 predicted proteins | sample 727161 | NCBI WGS metagenome assembly LWDU01 (sample SAMN04566230, study PRJNA314399) | hydrothermal vent metagenome | isolation source: deep sea hydrothermal plume seawater | place: Mexico: Gulf of California, Guaymas Basin | collected 2004-07-11 | reverse complement strand
CATGATCACCGATCCCTTCGACAACGGTGTTGGCGCCACTGTTGCGCACACAGAATCGCTCGGCCGCTATACCACGGAAAAACGCCTCACCGCTGGTTGCGCCGTAAAGCACGACATTGCCGATCAAAATGTTCTCCTCGGCAGCAAAGCTGCTGTTTTTGGGAGGATAAATAATAAGGCGGCCGCCGCTCAATCCCTTACCTACATAGTCGTTGGTATCCCCTTCAACTTCAAGAGTGATACCACGGGCGAGGAATGCCCCGAGGCTTTGACCTGCGGAGCCGTCCAATTTGATATGGATGGTGTCATCGGGGAGTCCTTCCGGTCCTCGGCGTTTTGCCCTACGACGCGATTGATATTCACAATCGGCAGCTTGATATCAACGCGTTCACCTCCCATGATTGCGGGTTGAGCCTGCCTAATGATTTCATTATCCAATGCCAGTTCCAGGCGATGATCCTGCCCGATGGTTTGATAGGTTCCGACATCGTCGTGAGATTTCTTTGCGGGCGTCAACAAAGCAGCTAAATCAATACCATCCGATTTCCAGTGATGAATGGCTTTATCCATTTCCAGCACGTCCGTTCGCCCCACCATCTCGTTAATAGTTCGGAAGCCCAGTTTTGCCATGATGCCACGCAATTCCTCAGCCAGCATAAAGAAGTAATTCACTACGTATTCCAACTGGGGATCCTGAGTGGCGATGCCGACGGGACAAGTATTCAGATGGCACTTGCGCATCATGAGACAACCCATTGTAACCAATGGGGCGGTGGCGAAGCCGAATTCTTCGGCACCCAGAAGCGCAGCAATAGCGACGTCACGTCCGGTTTTTAATTGGCCATCGGTTTGCAGGACAACACGGGAACGCAGATCATTCATGACCAAAGTCTGGTGAGTTTCCGTAATCCCCAGTTCCCAAGGTAAGCCTGCGTGTTTGATGGAGGTAATCGGGGAGGCTCCGGTTCCTCCATCGTGGCCGGCGATCACAATATGATCCGCTTTGGCTTTGGTGACCCCCGCAGCGATGGTGCCGACACCCATTTCAGCGACCAGTTTCACGCTGATTCGAGCTTCTTTATTCGCGTTTTTGAGGTCGTGGATTAACTGTGCCATATCCTCAATGGAGTAAATGTCATGGTGAGGAGGGGGGCTGATAAGACCTACACCAGGAGTTGAGTGGCGTATTTTGGCAATATACTCATCGACTTTTTTTCCGGGCAACTCGCCTCCTTCACCAGGCTTGGCACCCTGTGCTATCTTAATCTGAATTTCATCGGCGTTGGCTAAATAGTGTGCGGTGACACCAAACCGGCCGGAGGCAACCTGTTTGATGGAGGATCGTTTCGAATCGCCATTGGGTAAGGGTTCAAATCTCAGGGCATCTTCCCCCCCTTCACCTGTATTCGATTTCCCCCCCAGACGGTTCATCGCGATGGCCAGCGATTCATGCATTTCAGCTGAAATGGAACCAAAGCTCATGGCGCCGGTGCAAAAACGTTTCACAATCTCCTTGGCTTCTTCAACCTCTTCGAGAGGGATGGGGCCCCCGTTGGCATTTTCCTTAAAGGCCATTAAGCCACGTAGGGTGCAACCGCGGGTCGCTGTCTCATTGGAGGTTTTTGAAAAGCGTTGATAGGCATTTCGGTCATTGGATCGTGTCGCGACCTGAAGCGATGAAATTGTATCGGGGTTCCACATATGACGCTCGCCCTTGTCACGCCACTGCATTTCACCTGGGTTGGGTAACACCTCCATGCTATCGGTTTGTCGGCAGGGATAGGCCAGTTCATGTCTGCGCAGAGCCTCTTCTGCGAGCACTTTGAAACCAACGCCTTGTACCCGGCTCGGCGTTCCCGTAAAACAGCGGTCAACCACATCGTGGGCAAGACCGACGGCTTCGAAAATCTGTGCCCCCTTGTAGGATTGCAGGGTTGAAATGCCCATTTTAGCCATTACTTTCAGCATGCCTTTGGCGACCCCTTTACGATAAGTGGTAACGATCTTATCATCGGTATTGAAAAGATCGCCTTCCAATAGACCTTCCCTTTGCGCATGCCAAATGGATTCAAAGGCCAGATAAGGATTGATGGCGTCCACACCAAAACCGATCAGCATGCAGTGGTGGTGTACCTCACGTGCTTCACCGGTCTCGACGACGATTCCGATTTTGGTTCTTTCTGAGGATTTCACCAAATGATGATGGACAGCCCCGGCTGCCAGAAGGACGCTAACCGGTACACGGTCTGCATCAGTCGCTCTGTCGGACAGAACCACGAGACTGAAACCTTGAGTAATTGCCTCGCTGACTTCTTCGCAAACTCGAGTCAGTGTTTTTTCGAGTCCTGAGTGATCTTCGGATTTCGGGTAGGTAATATCGATTACTCGAGACTTCCACCCTCTGTGATCAATATGGCGTAATGCCGCCATTTCTTCGTTGGTTAAAATGGGATGAGGAATTCGCAACCGATGGGCATGTTGCTCAGTCGTTTCAAGCAAATTACCTTCAGGTCCAATGTAGCATTCAAGCGACATCACCACCTCTTCACGGATGGAATCGATGGCCGGATTGGTTACTTGTGCAAACAGTTGTTTAAAGTAGTCATAAACCATGCGCGGTTTATCGGAAAGGCAAGCCAAAGCACTGTCATTTCCCATGGAGCCCACAGGGTCTCGCAGCTGGTTTACCAGTGGTAGAAGCATGAATTGAAGGGTCTCTGTCGTGAAACCAAAGGCCTTCATACGGTCCAGTAAAGTCACCTCGTCGAACCCGTGGGATTCCTCATCGGTGTGCAGGTCTGCAAGGGCGATACTTTGGTTTTTCAACCATGCTCCGTAAGGGCGGGCAGTTGAAAAACTCGTTTTCAATTCAGTGTCATCGATTAAACGTCCCTGCTCGAAATCGAGGAGAAACATCATGCCCGGTTGAAGACGTCCCTTCGATTTAACATTGGCAGGATCGACTTTTATCACGCCAACTTCAGAGGCCATGATCACCAAATCATCATGTGTGATGTAGTATCGACTTGGGCGAAGACCATTTCGATCCAATACCGCACCGATGTACTTGCCATCGGTAAAAGCAATCGATGCGGGCCCATCCCATGGCTCCATGATGGTGGAATTGTAATTGTAGAAATCCCGCTTTGCCTGAGGCATCTCTTCGTCATTTTGCCATGCTTCGGGGATCATTAGCATCACGGCCTCCTGAAGAGTGCGTCCCGTCATCAACATGAATTCGAGGATGTTGTCAAAGCTGCCTGAATCGGAACAGTCAGGTTCTACGAGAGGAAACAGTTTTTCAATCTCATCTTTGAATAGATCGCTTTTAACAACTCCTTCACGGGCGCGCATCCAGTTGATGTTGCCTTGGCGAGTATTGATTTCGCCATTGTGGCTCATGAATCGGTTGGGTTGTGCCCGGCTGAATCTTGAGTGCACCATCGCGAGGTGGACAGAATAGTCTTCATCGCTTAAATCCGGATAGAAAGGCATCAACTGACCCGATGTCAACATGCCCTTATATACGATGACCTTGGATGAGAGAGTGCAGATATAGAACAGATCTGACTGAGTCAACTCCGGATTGTTTCGCAGGTTGCGAGTCGCTACTTTCCTGATAATATACAGTTGCCGTTCAAAGGCATCCTGTTCCACGTTGTCGGCTGCAGCGATGAACACTTGTTCGATATGAGGCATTGAAGAAAGCGCCGTCGGGCCGATATCTGCTTTTTCAGGCTCAACAGGTAATTGGCGCCAGCCGATCAGTTTCTGGGCTTGCTCTTCGATAATTCCAGCCATTACTTCTTTGCACTTGGCCCGCTCGGATTCATCGGTGGGTAAAAAGACGTTCCCCACTGAATATTTCCCCTTTTCCGGCAGATCAATTCCGAACTCGGTCTTAGCTGTTTTCGCTAAGAATTCATGAGGCAGAGTAGTGAGGATTCCCGCGCCGTCACCTGTGTTTGCTTCACAACCACAACCACCACGATGGTCCATTCGTTTGAGGGCATGATCCGCCTCCAAAACGATTTTGTGACTCGGGCGGCCTTTCATGTCCGCAACAAATCCAACGCCGCAACTATCTTTCTCATTAGCCGGGTCATACAGTCCGCGCTTAGCGGGTCTACGCAGGGTTACTTCCTGGGTCATATAAATTTTCTCCAATAAGCTGCTTATTGGAGATTCTCTAAAGCAGCAGAGGGTTTGCATCGAGTGCTGTGATTGTTCCCTCCTGCGATGAGTGGGGACATTTATCCCCTATTAATCACCAAGGGGACTTCACAGCGAACAGAGCCCTGAATTTTGGCTTATGTTCTAATGGCGGGCAATTAAAACGGGCTTGAACCAGAAAATCAAATTTTTAATCCAAAAATGCAAATTCATTGGTAAGTAAAAGGGTATGCGCCAGTAATGACCAATTGTTTATTTTTTGGTTGCTTTTCTCATTTTGGGTGTTTTTTTCCAACCTGATCATCACAAGATCCATGCCCATACTGATTTCGAACTGTTCAGGTGAGCGTTTTAAAATCATCCGATAAAGTGAAATTACTTTCTCGCTGTCTGAAGCAAGTTGTTCTGAATCAAGCGATTGGATACAGCGTTCAGCTTGTATTGATGCAAAGGGACTATTCATAAGAAACAACGCTTGCTGTGGAACAGTGGTGACGTGCCGTTTAGGTTGGTGTGCATCAGGATTCGCAAAATCAAAGGCTCGGTACAATCCTGGCAGGTTTTGCCGATCAATAAATCCGTAAAGCGTTCGACGTCTGGCGGTTTCTGGGTGAGTAAGTTCTTGAGAGCGCCCTCCGACGGTTCGATCCAATGATCCGGATACGACCAAAAGAGAATCCCGGGTCGCCTCGAAATCAAGACGTTTACGGTTCATTTTCCAGAGCAAACGGTTTTCAGGATCTGATTCCATATATACCGGACGTTCCTGACTGGATTGCTGGAAGGTTGCCGAGGTCAGGATCAACCGTTGCAGGCGTTTGATAGACCAGTCGTTTTCCATCAGGTAAGCCGCCAGGTAATTCAGGAGATTCAGTTGAAGGGGGCGTTCCGCACGGAATCCGAAATCACTGGGAGAATCCACCAGAGGTCTACCGAAATGCAGTCCCCATATTCGATTGACTAAAACGCGTGCGGTCAGTGGATTCTCATCGGATGCGATTGCTTTTGCCAATTCCAAGCGTCCGCTTCCCTGAGAAAAGGGAGGATTCTCTGGTTTGGTAAGAGCCGTTAGGAATTTTCGGGGCACTTCCTTTCCGCGGTTATTGGGGTTGCCGCGGTGAAAGATGTTGGCGTTTTTTGGGGTTTCCCGGTCGTAAAGCACCATACCACGGGGAGGTGCCCCCGGATGCACTACTTCCAGTTTACGGATTTCTTTTTCCAGATTGCGCAGCTTATTCCGTGAGGGGATGTCGAACAAGCGATTGATGTCCGCGTCAGAAAGACCCGAATAGGGCCCTTTTTCGTGAAGAATCAAATGGAAGACTTCATCTTCGCTTGAAGTGGGGCGGCTGGGTTCCTGTTCTGCTTCAAGGGGCGAAAGGGAAGAATCCGCATCCGGAGATGACAGTTTCACAAACTTCTCGTTCACTCGCTGAAAAACGTTTCCATATCGTTCGGCAATCTGCTCCATGGACTCCGGAAGGGGAGTCTGCCCAAGGGCTGCTAGAATTCTGCGATTCACGAATGAATCCGTCTTCCATGCCTCCAGTTTTGCTTGGATGCTATCGGAATCAATTCGGCCGTCGATAGCAACCCGTTTAAGTTCAAACCAAGGGGAAAAGACCGAATCCTGAGATTGACTGAATTTCTCAAGATAGCTGACCCAACGTCCGAAAAGTTTTGGATCCAGTTTCTGCTTTCTGACCAAATTTTCGATAGAGGAGGGGGTGGTGAGTTTTTCAGCTTCCAATGTTAATCGCAGATACTCCCCGGATCGGCTTCGGTGCAAGTTCAGGAACTCTGACGACTTATCAGTCCGGTATTCTTTTAATTCCGTTTCTTTCTGCTTTTTTTCCTTTTGATAATTCGCATATTCGCGCGCCGAAGTCGAGGTGCCGATCAGGGGGAGTTCTCCGGGTTCAACGCTTGATGCAAACACGCCATAAAGGGAATAATAATCATCCATTGAGATCGGGTCATATTTATGGTCATGGCATCTGGCACAGGTAACGGTCAGCCCCAGAAATCCTCTGGTCACGACGTCAATACGGTCATCAATAATATCGTGGGGGTTGTTGAGAAAACGACGACCGACAGTCAGGAAACCCATGGCTGCCAATGATTGAGGATGGGACTTGGGGTGGTATCCGTCAGCGGCTAACTGCTCGATGATAAAGTCGTTATAGGGTTTGTCGGAATTGAAGGCATTGATGCTGTAGTCACGGTAAGTGTAGGAATAAGGGAATCGACGTTCAGCCGTGAACACATACCCTTTGGAGTCGGCATAGCGGGCTAGATCCAGCCAGTTTCTGGCCCACTTTTCTCCATATGTCGGGGATGCAAGGAAATGGTCGACTATTTCAGAATATCTGAATTGGGTGAATTTTCCACGCAGGTTTTCATCGATTTCATCAACATCAGGAGGCAAGCCGGTTAGGTTGTAACTGATGCGACGTAGCAAATTTTGGGGTTCTGCTCTGGGAGAAGGCGTCATGTCCCTGTCTTCAAGATTCCGGGCAACAAACAAGTCGATTGGATTCGTCGCCCAGTCCAATTGCTTTATTTCCGGAAGATCCGGTTTGGCAACTTTTTGAAATGCCCAATGGGTGGACGTGAGTTCCGAGGCGTTACCGGAGTGGGGCAAAAGGAATGCCAAAATAACGGCCGGTAAAAAATAATGACCCGGACAGAGATTCCGAATTGATCTTGAAAAACTTATAGATCTGTTGATTTCACGTGTCATGGTGCGAGGGCGGCTTAAATGACATGGGTGATGTTTTCTTGCCGGGACTCCAATCTCGGATTCAGCAGGTCAGTAATGATTCCTGCAGCTCTGACGGCGGCCCCCGGTTGGCCCAGTGAAGTGATTACTATCTTAAGTTTGCGTTGGATTTGCCTTCGTTGTTCAGGATTGTTTTTAAACTTCAGCATCCATTCATGAATCTTTTCGGGGGTTGCATCATCCTGAATCAACTCCGGGTAAATTTCTTCCTCAGCCAGGAGATTCGGCATTGCCAGATAAGGCACCTTGATCAGCATTCTTCCAAGTTTATAAGTAATCCATGAAGTTTTGTATAGGACGATCGTCGGGACTCCAAAAAACGCGCACTCCATTGTTACAGTGCCCGAGGATGCGATGGCGATATCCGATTCTCTTAAGTTTCGTTCCAGATGGCCACAACTGACTGAGAAATTCCGAGGTGTGGAAATTCGGTTCATCCACGAGGTTACGATCGGCAGAAGGGTTTCATTGGGAATCACGAGATTAAAAGACCAGGAATCAATGTCCTTTAATTCCTGGAGCGCGCCCAGCATTTCGGGAAGGTGGGCATTCAGTTCCTTTTTACGACTTCCCGGTAACAATATTGCTTTGAAAAGACGCTTATCATTTTCAGTATCATTCTGGCGGGTATCCTCCAGGGTTGATTGAAACCGGTCCAAAATCGGATGTCCGACGTATTCGACTCTCAATGAAGAGGTCCTGTCTGCGTACCATTTTTTCTCGAATGGGAAAATACTGAGTATGAGGTCGATATCCTTGGCGATCTGTTTAATTCGAGACTCGTGCCATGCCCAGATCTGAGGGGAAACATAATAAATGATCTTGGGGTCCCAGTTTGAAAACGGCCCGGACGAGTTACGGACCATTTTTTTAAGAGCCTTGGCAAATCGAAGGTTGAATCCAGGATAATCTACAAGGATTACTGCCTGCGGTAAACGGTCATAGGCCAGTTTTAACAAACGGTCAAAAATCTTTTTGAAGTGGGAATACTGTTTGATGACTTCCCAGATTCCGACGACCGCATGCCGGGTTAGATCGATCTCAAGATCAAATCCCGCGGCTTCCATTTTGGGGCCCCCGGCTCCGAAAAACTTTGCCTCGATTTGCCCGCCTGAGTTTTTCCGTGAGAGTGGAGGATTGAGCCGACTTTGACGGATGGCACGGATAAGCTCGGCTGCAAGGGTGTCTCCGCTGGCTTCGCCGGCAATGATCATGATTCCCCCCATACTCAATCCGGAATCGACTCCTCCGATTTTTGTATGGCTTTCGTGATTTCAAAAGCCAGGTCGAGGGATTGTTTTGCTGAGGTGCCACTGACCAGTGGGCTTCTGCGTGATTTGACGCAATCGATGAAACTATGCAGTTCTGTCTTGAGGGGTTCTTCCTTTTCAAGGGGGACGGGTTCCCTCACAATTTTCTTTCCGCCGAACTCGCTGACGATCTTGGAATCTTTGGAAGCTAACAGTTTTTTCAGGATGGAGGATTCTGATTCATCTTCTCTGGCAATCCGGTAAATGAATCCCTCCTGAGCCCGGTAGTCCAGGGAAACGTAACTGGTCAGGTCGCCTCCACTGAAGACGCGGATTTTCCTCATTCGTTCCGGACTTATGCGGCTGGCGGTCAGGTTGGCGACACACCCGTTTTCAAAGCGAATCCGTGCGTTGGCGATATCTTCGGACTGACTCAAGACGCGAATGCCCACGGCGTCTACTGCGCTGATCGGAGATTTGACAAAAGCCATGAGAATATCCAGATCATGGATCATCAAGTCGAGTACGACCCCAATGTCCGTGCTGCGGGCGGGGTAGGGGGACAGTCGGTGAATTTCAATGAATCTTGGATGGCGGATAATGTCCTGAAGATAACGAAACACCGGATTGAACCTTTCCACATGCCCGACTTGAAGTACGCACTTGAATTCATGGGCGAGCTGATTCAGGATTTGTGCTTTTTCCGTTTGATCCGTCATTGGTTTTTCGACCAGAACATGTTTGCCGGAAGATAGTAGATCTTTGGTGATCTCAAAATGGGTGACCGTAGGCGTCACGACGCTTAACGCGTCTGCGGAACCATAGGCGTCCTCAAGCTTGTCGAAGGCCTTTACCTTGTATTTCGAAGAAATCTTGCGGGCATTTTGACTGGACACATCGTACACCCCAGTGAAATCAATCAATCCCGACTTTGCCAATCCGGCATAGATTCGCGCATGCTCTTTTCCCAAAGCCCCGACTCCGATGACGGCTACCCTAACTGGATTATCCATGATATTTTGTAATGACCACTTGCTTTAGGTAATCATCGGGAAGGGTGGGAATCGAGCTAAAATTCGCAATTCTCCTTGTTCCATTTTCAATGGAATGCAGGATTCATATCAAAAGACCCCTAAATGCTCGCAACACAATGCCCCATGGACTAACGAATTAATCCAAATCCGAAAAATACGGGTTCAACGATCCTGCTAATTCCGCAACTCTCGAATTGTATCGACAGACACTCCTCGTCTTCTCAGATCTACGATGGCTTTAACTGTCATCGGAGTTTTGCCTTCGACCACTGTTGCCTTTACAAAGTCGGTTTTGACACCATTCCTCCTCAAGGTGATAATGTCATCCACTGTGTAGTTGCCTGCGGTCTTCACTTCATTGTAATACCCGGCTGTAATTCCATACTGGCGAAGGTGAATGATTTTCTTTACATCCATCGAATCATCGACGGGGTTCAAGCTGTTTAAAAAATCTGAATGAACGCCGTATCTCCTTAATTCAACAATATCGTTGGCATCGGTGATAATCGGAGAGGAGTGAACTGTCTGTATGAAATCCGAAGTAACTCCGTATCTTTTCAATTGAACAAGGTCGTCAGCGGTTTTGACTTTTGATAATCCTTTCAATGTTTCTCCCCATTGGGCCGGGACGCCATATCGCTTCAGGCGGGTCAGATCTTTTGATCCGTATGAGGCGTTGTTTTTCAGAAATGACGTTGCATAATTCGTGCTGACTCCGTGCCTCTTCAATTCAATGAAATCTTTTGCGTTGAAATCCGGTCGCAAAAATACAAAGTTTGTTACCAGTTCAGAGGAGACTCCAAATTGTTTCATTTGAGCTATATCGTCAGCCGTTGCCGCCGGCATCGCTTCAATAATTGACTTGGCGTAATCGGGATCAATGCTTCTTCGGAGCCAGTCCCAAAGTTGGTTTCCCGACAAATCAATGGACAACCCTGCGTATGCTTGCAGGATTTCTGGTTTGAAATTCCTTATTATTGCCAAGAGGAGTTGATCCTGGTTCATTCGATGACCTGAAAGCTGGAGAACCAGCTCATCAAATTCCTGATTGGATTGTATATCAAATTCTCCGGCCCAGGAGACTTCAACGTCTGTCTGGTTCAGGATCAGGCGGCCGGCATGCCGATCCAGAGTGATCTGCAGTTTTTTATCGGTGGAACTGTTTAAAAAAACGAGGTCTTTAGAATCAAGGTAGCCAGTAAAAGAAGGAACATTATCGATGGTTCTCTCAATTCTTATATCGATCCTATCTGAGGATTCAATAAGCCGATCAGATGGTTTGTCAATTCTCCAGGAACCGGAAATCGAATTCGGGGGGGGGTGTCAAATTCCAGCCTTAGGATGGGGGTTTGTTGAATAAAGTGAGAAGTGCTGCAAC
>LWDU01033737.1_pt1 | contig 10617 bp, 7 predicted proteins | sample 727161 | NCBI WGS metagenome assembly LWDU01 (sample SAMN04566230, study PRJNA314399) | hydrothermal vent metagenome | isolation source: deep sea hydrothermal plume seawater | place: Mexico: Gulf of California, Guaymas Basin | collected 2004-07-11 | reverse complement strand
TATTGTGGCCCAATAGGCTATGAATATATGCATATATCAAATCCAACAGAAAGAAAATGGTTTAGAGATAGAGTGGAAAAGTCTGAAGATGTTTTGCAATTCACAAAAAACGGAAAGGAAGCTATTTTAAACAAGCTAATTCAAGCAGAAGGTTTTGAAAAATTTTTACATACAAAATATGTTGGAACAAAAAGATTTGGATTAGATGGTGGAGAAAGCTTAATTCCAGCCTTGGAACAAATAATAAAAATAGGTGGGCAACTCAATGTTAAAGAAGTTAAAATTGGAATGTCTCATAGAGGGAGACTTAATGTTTTGGCTAATGTTTTACAAAAATCATACAAAAAAATATTTAATGAATTTGCTGGAGAAATTAACTTGTCATCTGAAGAAGGCTTCTAATAGAGAGTTTGGTGGTAATTCAGTTCATGTAAGTTTAACAGATAATCCATCTCATTTAGAAGCTGTTAATCCAGTTGTTTTAGGTCAAACTAGAGCAAAGCAATTCTTTCATAAAGATAAAGAGAGAAAAAAAGTTATTCCAATTTTAATCCACGGAGATGCTGCATTTGCTGGACAAGGAGTTGTATCAGAGTGTTTTGCTATGTCTGGTTTACCTGGTCATAATACTGGTGGAACAATTCACATCATTATTAATAACCAAATAGGCTTTACAACAAGCCCAAGATTTGCGCGCTCATCCCCTTATCCATCTGATGTTGCTAAAATGGTAGACGCACCTATATTACATGTTAATGGAGACGATCCTGAAGCTGCAGTTTATGCAGCAAGAATAGCATCAGAATTTAGGTTAAAATTTAATAGAGATGTTGTAATTGATTTAATTTGTTACAGAAGATTTGGTCATAATGAAGGTGATGAACCATCTTTTACTCAGCCACTTATGTATAAAAAAATTAAATCTCATCCATCGCCAGTAAAAGTTTATGGGGATAAATTAGTAAAAGAAAATACAATCTCTAATGATGACTTGATTGATTATATTAATAAATTTAAGAACTTGCTTGATGACCAATATAAAAATGCAAAAAATTATAAACCAAAAATTGAATGGTTCGAAGGTACTTGGTCTGCATATAAACCTGAAAAAGGAAAAGATAAAAGAGGTGTAAGTGGCTCAGATATTAATAAACTTTTAAAAATATCTGAGAAAATTAATAGCACACCATCAGACCTAAATTTACACAAAACAATTATTAAAATATTAAACTTAAGAATGGAGTCAGTTAAAAAAGGCTCAGGTATAGATTGGTCAACAGCTGAGGCCTTAGCATTCGGGTCATTATTAGAGGAGGGGTACCCAGTCAGATTGGTTGGTCAAGACTCAGGTAGAGGAACTTTTAGTCAGAGACATTCTGTTTTAAGAAATCAAATAGATAACTCTAGGTATATTCCTTTAAATAATATTTCAAATAAACAAAAACAATTTGAGGTAGTAGATAGTTTTTTATCTGAGTTAGCTGTTCTCGGTTTTGAATATGGTTATAGTTTAGTAGAACCTAACACGCTTACAATTTGGGAGGCGCAATTTGGAGATTTTGCAAATGGAGCACAAGTTGTAATTGATCAATTTATTGCATCAGGAGAAAGAAAATGGTCTAGGGCATCTGGATTGGTAATGTTACTACCTCATGGATATGAAGGCCAAGGTCCAGAACATTCATCAGCAAGATTAGAAAGGTTTTTACAAATGTGTTCAAATGATAATATGCAGGTGATGAATTGCACTACTCCAGCAAATTATTTTCATGCCTTAAAACGACAAATGCACAGAGATTTTAGAAAACCATTGATTATGATGACACCTAAATCATTATTAAGAAATAAATATTGTATTTCTAATCTAGAAGATTTTAGTAAAGATAATTCATTTCACAGAATACTGTGGGATCATGCAATAGATCCAAAAATTAGTGGATTTATAAAATTAAAAAAAAGTTCAGAAATAAAAAAAGTAATCATGTGTTCTGGTAAAATTTATTTTGATTTACTAGAGGCTAGAGAAAAGTTAAAGAAAAATGACGTGGTACTGTATAGAATTGAACAACTTTATCCTTTTCCAGCAAAAACTCTGGTTAAAGAACTAAAACCATACGCTAAAAAAGCAAAGTTTTATTGGTGCCAGGAAGAACCAAAAAATATGGGTGCATGGTTTTCAGTGAGAGATTATATACAATGGACATTAGGGACTATTAAAGCTAAAAATGGAGAAATTTCTTATATAGGAAGAAGTCCAGACGCATCTCCCGCAACAGGATACGCGAAAAGACATGTTTCTCAACAACAAGAAATTATTAACAAGGTTTTTAAATAATAATGAGTGAAAAAATTTTAGTACCAGTTTTAGGGGAAAGCATAACAGAGGCAACTGTTTCAAAATGGCTTAAAAACAAGGGTGATAGCGTTAAAGTTGATGAACCAATTGTAGAACTAGAAACGGATAAAGTTAATCTAGAAGTCCCTTCACCTATTGATGGAGTCTTGTCTGAAATAAATTCTGAAAATGGATCTATTGTCGGGATAGGTGCTTTGCTTGGTTCTATTAGTCAAAATAGTGATTTTACATCAGAAAAAAAGGAACTTAAAAAAAATGAACCCGAAAAAGTAGAAAATAATGTTGTTAGTTTAGAAATTGAAAGAAGAGAGCCTAAAATTTTTGATGAGAAATTAACTTTGAATGTGCCTGCTGAAAAACCTTTAATATTAACTCAAGAAATTGAAAAAGAAGATTTTAATTTAAAGAAAAATAATAAAGAAACACTTTCTCCAGCAGTTAGAAAAATAGTTGTGGAAAATAAAATTGATTTACAAAAAGTTAGAGGATCAGGAAAAGAAGGAAGAATACTAAAGGGTGATTTGATTAGTATAATGGGAGTAAACCCTCAACCATCAGAAAAAAAAATTAAATATGGTCAAGAAGAAAGAGTTAAAATGACCAGACTAAGACAGACTATTGCAAAAAGATTAAAACAAGCCCAAGAAAATGCTGCTCTGCTAACAACATTTAATGAAGTTGATATGGCAAGTATAATAGAGATAAGAAAAGAAAATCAGGAAGATTTTCAAAGTAAATATGGAATTAAATTAGGTTTTATGTCATTTTTTGTAAAAGCATGTGTTGTTGCTTTAAAGACTTTCCCCTCTGTTAATGCAGAGATTGAAGGAGATGAGATTATTTATAAAAATTATTACAATATAAGTTTTGCTGTTGGTACAGAAAAAGGTTTGGTTGTTCCTGTTTTAAGAAACGCAGACGAATTATCATTTGCCGATATTGAAAAAAATATAAAAGCTATATCTGAAAAAGCTAGAGATGGAAAATTAAGTATTGAAGATCTTCAGGGAGGAACTTTTACTATTAGTAATGGAGGAGTTTATGGATCAATGTTATCTACACCGATATTAAATTTACCTCAATCTGGCGTATTAGGAATGCACAATATAGTTGAAAGACCAGTAGCCATTAATGGAGAAATTAAAATTAGACCAATTATGTACCTGGCCTTATCTTATGATCATAGAATTATAGATGGAAAAGAATCTGTTTCATTTTTAAAAATGGTAAAAGAAAACTTAGAAGATCCAAGAAGGTTATTTTTAGATATATAAATGTCAGAAAAATTTCAAATAGTTGTTATAGGTGGAGGACCTGGTGGGTATGTATGTGCTATAAGGTTAGCTCAATTAGGAATTAAAACTGCGTGTATAGAATCTAGAGGATTACTGGGCGGAACATGTTTAAATGTAGGGTGTATACCTTCTAAAAATTTATTAAATCTTTCAGAAAATTATCATAAGGCAAAAAATTTTTCTAACATAGGAATAGAAGTTGGTAAAGTTAAACTTAATCTTAAAAAAATGATGAAAAATAAAGACAAAGCAGTTACTATTTTAACCAAAGGGGTAGAGTTTTTATTTAAAAAAAATAAAGTTACTTATTTCAAAGGAACTGGAAGCTTTAAATCAGTAAACAAAATTTCTATTTTAGACAGTCAAAAAAAAGAAACAGTCATAGAAACAGAAAAAACAGTAATTAGCACAGGGTCTGTTCCAGTTTCATTACCAGGAATTGAATTTGATGAAAAAATAATTGTTTCTTCAACGGGAGCCTTAACCTTGCAGAAAGTTCCTAAAAAAATGGTTGTAGTTGGTGGTGGTTATATTGGCTTAGAGATGGGATCTGTTTGGTCTAGACTGGGAGCAGAGGTCCATGTAGTTGAATTTCTTGAGCATATTACACCAGGAATGGACAGAGAAGTATCAACAGAGTTTATGAAAATCTTAAAAAAACAAGGAATTAATTTTCATATGCAAACGAAAGTAGAAGAAATAAAAAAAAAAAGCAAAGGTGCAATAGTCTTAACATCTGATAAAGATGGAAAAAAAGTTAATTTTGATTGTGATGTTGTCCTTATATCAGTTGGCAGAAAACCAAATACAAATAATTTAAATTTAGAGTCAATTGGTGTTCAATTAGATGAGAAGAAAAGAATTAAAACAGATAAAAGTTTTAAAACAAATGTAAATAATGTTTATGCAATTGGCGATGTAATAGAAGGACCAATGTTAGCTCATAAAGCTGAAGAGGAAGGGATTGCAGTGGCTGAAAATATTGCAGGACAATCAGGACATGTTAATTATGATATTATTCCAGGAGTTGTATATACAGCTCCAGAGGTAGCTTCTATTGGAAAAACAGAAGAACAATTAAAAGAAACAAATATAAAATATAAAATTGGTAAATTTTCATTTATGGCTAACTCGAGAGCTAAAGCTATTGATGAAGCGGAAGGATTTGTAAAAATTCTAGCAGATGAAAAAACAGATAGAGTTTTAGGAGCACACATTATTGGCCCACATGCAGGAGAATTAATTGCAGAGATAGGAGTTGCTATGGAGTTTGGAGCAAGTGCTGAAGATATTGCAAGAACATGTCATGCACACCCAACATTCTCAGAAGCAGTAAAAGAAGCAGCTTTATCAGTAGATAAAAGAGCAATACACTCTTAAAATATTTTCATATTATAATAATATGAAAGTGCCGATTCTTATACCCAACATCTTTAATCACCCTTTTACATACGATTCTGATTTAAATCTAAAAGTAGGTGATTATGTGATTGTACCATTTGGAAAGTCAAAAGTTACTGGAGTGGTTTGGGATGATTTTGAAAAAAAAACAAATAAAAATTTTGCAATTAAGAAAGTTTTAAATAAGTTAGATGTTCCTTCATTAAAAAAAAATACAATTAAATTTTTAAACTGGTTTTCAGAATATAACATAATTCCAAAAGGTATGGCTTTAAAATTGTTATTATTAAGTAGTGATGCTGTAGAAAAATTTTCAAGTGAGGTTTATGAGCAATTTAAAAATGATATTAAAGAAAATAAAATTGAACTCTCAAAAGAGCAAAAAAGTTGTTTGAAAAAAATGAATGTTTCTAATCAAAAATTTAGAGTTCATGTCTTACAGGGTACAACAGGATCTGGTAAAACTATGGTATATTTTGAGGCCTTAAAAGAGATAATTAACAAGGGTTTTCAGGGATTAATTCTACTGCCTGAAATTGGATTAACAGGACAGTTTCAAAATAAATTTATAGAATTTTTTGGATTTAAACCTGCTGTATGGCATTCAGGAATTACAAAAAAAAATAAACAGATAATCTGGAGTGGAATTGCCAATGATAAGATTAAAGTTGTAATTGGTGCTCGGTCTTCATTGTTTTTACCTTTTAAAAAATTAGGATTAATTATAGTCGATGAGGAACATGACCAGTCATATAAGCAAGATGAAGGAGTAATTTACAATGCAAGAGATATGGCGATCTCCAGAGCATCTTTTGAAAATATCCCAATAAATTTAATTACAGCAGTGCCATCTATTGAAACTTATGATAATATTAAAAAAGGTAAATATAGTCTGTCAAAATTAGATGAAAGATACTTAAATGCATCATTACCCAATTATGAGATAATTAATTTAAATAATTTTAAACTAGAAACACAATCGTGGATTTCAAAAAAAATAATTGAAAAAGTAAATCTTCATCTTGAAAAAAAAGACCAAGTTTTATTTTTTTTAAACAGAAGAGGCTTTTCTCCCCATGTTTTATGTAAAAAATGTTTTAACAGTTATTCATGTCCAAATTGTTCAATAAATTTGGTGTATCATAAGAATAAAAAAAATTTATTATGTCACTATTGTGGTTATAAAACTTTATTAGATAGAGATTGTTCAAAAAAAGAAAAATGTGATTTTATTTTTAGTGGACCAGGTGTTGAAAGAATATCAGAAGAAGTAAAAAAAAATTTTCCTACAAAAAAGATTATGATTTTTTCTAGTGACACTATGAATAAAAAAAATTCATCAGAAAGTTTAGAAAAAATTATAAATAATGAAATTCAAATTTTAATTGGAACCCAATTAATTTCAAAAGGATTTCATTTCCCAAATTTAAATTGTATTGTTGTAGTTGATATTGATTTATCATCACAAGGTCACGACTTGCGAGGTGCAGAAAAAAACCTTCAATTATATCATCAGCTTTCAGGAAGAGCTGGAAGAACAGGAAAACCCGCAACTGTTTATTTTCAAACTTATAATTTAAATACTAAAATGATTTCAGATATCACTAATAAAGATCCAGATATATTTTTGAATAAAGAACTTGAAATCAGAAGAGAAAATAATCTACCACCATTTCAAAGATTTATTGCGCTGATAATTACAGGAAGCAATGAAAGAGAGCTTGAAAAAGAAGCTTTTAAATTTAAAGATTTTATAGAAAGTTCAGTTATGGGTAGAGTTCTCGGACCAGTGAATGCTCCAATATTTAGGTTAAAAAGAAAATTTAGAGTTAGATTGTTGGTTAGAGGACCAAAATCTCTTAAAGTCCAAAATTCCCTGGCAAAAATCATAGGAAAATTCAAATTTCCTACCGGAATGAAACTAACGGTTGATGTTGACCCAATAAACTTCAATTAATGGACAAAAAATAACACTTTTAGACAATGTGTGACTTGAAGAGCTTAGGGTCATATGTTAATTAAAACGGAATTTTAACAAATCTTCAATTATTTATAAGGGATAAAAAGTTGAGCAAAAATAAAGGTTTTTCCGAAACATCAGCTGACAGATACTCTTTAGCCCTTTATGAGTTAGCAACAGAGACCAATATGCTAAGTGAGATAGAAGATCATTCTTCTTCAGTTATTAATTTAATTGAAGCAAGTGAAGACTTTAGATCTTTAATAAAAGACCCAACAAATAAAAAAGAAAATCAGCTTAACGCTATAAACAAAATTTCAGAACAATATAAACTAAACGAATTATTAACTAAATTTTTAAGATTTCTAATATCTAAGAGAAGGTTTTTTTATGTTGATAAAATATTAAAAAGCTTTGTTGGAACGTGTTCAATTATGAGAGGTGAATTAAAAGCAGAGTTAACTTCTGCAAAAGATCTTACTAAAAACGAAGTTAATAGCATAAAAGAAGAACTAACTAAAAATTTTAGTTCAAAAATAAAATTAAACTATAAGCATGACTCAAGTTTAATTGGAGGTTTGATTGTACAGGTTGGAAGTACAATGGTGGACACTTCCATTAAAAATAAATTACAACAAATTGAAAATAGGATGATAGAGGCATAAATGGATATAAACCCATCAGAAGTAACAAAGATATTAAAGGAACAAATTAAAAAATTTGGTGATAAAGCTGAAGTGACTGAAGTTGGTCAAGTTTTATCAGTAGGGGATGGTATCGCCAGAATATATGGATTAGACAATGTTCAAGCTGGAGAAATGGTTGAATTTTCTGATGGATCAAAAGGAATGGCTTTAAACCTAGAAAGTGAAAATGTTGGAGTTGTAATTTTTGGAGATGACAGAAAAATTAAAGAAGGTGATGTTGTTAAAAGAACAGGTAGTATTGTTGATACACCTGTTGGAAAAGAGTTATTAGGAAGAGTTGTTGATGGATTAGGAACTCCAATTGATGGCAAAGGTGCTTTAGACAAAGAAATAAAAAAAAGCAGAGTTGAGGTAAAAGCTCCAGGTATTATTCCAAGACAATCTGTTAGTGAACCAATGCAAACAGGTTTAAAATCAATTGATAGTCTAGTGCCAATTGGAAGAGGACAGCGTGAATTAATTATTGGTGATAGACAAACTGGAAAAACAGCAGTTGCTATTGATGCAATTATAAACCAAAAAAAAATAAATGAATCTGGTGATGAGAAACAAAAACTTTATTGTATTTATGTCGCTATAGGCCAAAAAAGATCTACAGTTAGACAAATTCAAAAAACTTTAGAAGAAGCTGGCGCAATGGAATATACAACAATTGTAGCCGCTACAGCTTCAGATGCAGCGCCGCTTCAGTTTTTAGCTCCTTATACAGGTTGTACTATGGGTGAGTATTTTAGAGATAATGGTATGCATGCGTTAATAATCTATGATGATTTATCTAAGCAGGCTGTAGCTTATAGACAGATGTCGCTTTTATTAAGAAGACCTCCAGGGAGAGAAGCATACCCAGGAGATGTATTTTATCTACACAGTAGATTACTTGAAAGAGCTGCCAAGCTTAGTGAAGAACATGGAGGAGGGTCATTAACGGCTCTTCCAATAATTGAAACACAAGGTGGAGACGTATCTGCGTTTATTCCAACTAACGTAATCTCAATTACTGACGGACAAATATTTCTTGAAACAGAATTATTTAACCAAGGAATTAGACCAGCGATCAATGTAGGTTTATCAGTTTCTAGAGTTGGGTCTGCAGCACAAACAAAAGCAATGAAAAAAGTTTCTGGATCAATGAAACTAGAGCTTGCTCAATATAGAGAAATGGCTGCCTTTGCACAATTTGGATCTGATTTAGATGCATCAACACAAAAACTTTTAAACAGAGGTTCAAAATTAACTGAACTTTTAAAACAAAAACAATATTCTCCAATGACAGTTGCTGAACAAGTAATTTCCGTTTTTTGTGGAGTTAAAGGTTATTTGGATGATGTAGAACTTAAAGATATTACTGAGTTTGAATCTAAAATTATTGAAAAATGTAAATCTGAAAAATCAGAAATTTTGGAATCAGTTTTAAGCTCAGGAAAGCTTGAGGATGATACTGAAAAATTATTAATTGAAGTAATAATGGAACTTAAGAAAAACTTTAATTCATAAAATATGGCGACGCTAGACGACTTAAAAAAAAGAATAGCAAGTGTAAAGTCTACACAAAAAATTACCAAAGCTATGAAAATGGTTGCGGCTGCTAAACTTAGAAGAGCACAGGAAAATGCCGAAAAGGGAAGACCTTATTCTGAGAAAATGAATAATATTATTCTTAATTTATCTAGTGGGATTTCCGATAAAGAAAATGCCCCGAAGTTACTTTCAGGAACGGGTGAAGAGAAAATACACTTGTGTGTGATTTTAACATCTGATCGAGGTCTTTGTGGTGGCTTTAATACAAACATTATTAAAAAAGCTAAAGCATATTTCCAAAAAATATCCGACGAAGGAAAAATTTTAAAAATTATAACTGTAGGATCTAAAGGTTATGACCAATTAAAGAGAGTTTATAAAGACAGTATTGTTGAAAAAATATCATTTAAAGATTCAAAAACTATTAATTATTTAGATGCAGAAAAAGTAGGCAACATGATAATTAAAAATTTTGAAAAAAAAGAATTTGATGTATGTACAATTTTTTATAATAAATTTAAAAATGTAATTACTCAAATACCTCAAGAACAACAAATAATTCCTTTAAAAACTTATGAAGTAGAGGGAAATTCTTCTGACGACAATTATGAATTTGAACCAGAGGAAGACGAAATTTTAAGCATCTTATTGCCTAAAAATATTTCTACACAGATTTTTAAGGCGATGTTAATGCAACCCGAAACGCAGGTGAAATGGTTGACAAACTTACTATTGAGTATAATAGAAGTCGTCAGGCAGCTATTACAAAAGAACTAATTGAAATTATATCAGGGGCGGAAAGTTTATAATTATGAGCAAAGGAAAAATCACACAGATTATTGGAGCAGTAGTAGACGTAAAATTTGATGGAGAATTGCCAGAAATTTTATCAGCATTAGAATGTAAAAATGGAGACAATAGGTTAGTTTTAGAGGTTGCCCAACATCTAGGAGAGTCAAATGTTAGAACAATTGCAATGGATGCTACTGAAGGTTTAAAAAGAGGAGATCGTGTAATTGATACTGGTGCACCTATAAAAGTTCCAGTTGGTCCTGAAACTTTAGGAAGAATTATGAATGTAATAGGTGAACCTATTGATGAAAAAGGTGATGTTAAAACAAAGGAAAAGTGGCCAATTCATAGACCGGCACCGTCTTTTACAGAACAATCAACAGAAACAGAAATTTTAGTAACAGGAATTAAAGTAGTTGATCTATTAGCACCATATGCCAAAGGAGGAAAAATTGGATTATTTGGAGGTGCCGGAGTTGGTAAAACAGTTATCATTATGGAATTAATTAACAATATTGCAAAAGCACATGGAGGATTTTCAGTTTTTGCAGGTGTTGGTGAAAGAACCAGAGAAGGAAATGATCTTTA
>LWDU01044347.1_pt1 | contig 10623 bp, 10 predicted proteins | sample 727161 | NCBI WGS metagenome assembly LWDU01 (sample SAMN04566230, study PRJNA314399) | hydrothermal vent metagenome | isolation source: deep sea hydrothermal plume seawater | place: Mexico: Gulf of California, Guaymas Basin | collected 2004-07-11 | reverse complement strand
TAATTGATTTAAAAGGAAGTTATGTTTATCCAGGTTTTGTTGATTCTCATGCACACCTCAAGGGAATAGGTCATAGAGAAAATTCTCTAAACCTACAAGGCATAGATAGTCTTAAAGAAATGTTGACCACAGTAGAAATTTTTTCTAATGGTATCCAACCAGGTGAATGGGTTGTGGGAAGAGGGTGGATAGAAAAGGTCTGGCCTGAGAAACGTTTTCCGACAAGGTATGAGTTGGATCGGTTTTCTTCAGACAAGCCAGTAATACTGGAAAGAGCTGATGGTCATGCAGTTGTAGTCAACAGCTTGGCCTTGGAATTGGCAGGTATAAGTTCGGAGTCTAATGACCCTCATGGAGGGAGAATTGAAAAAGATAAAAATGGCGAACCTACGGGAATGCTAATCGACAAAGCTACCTCTTTAGTTGAAAAACTAATACCTAAAACAACCAAACAAGAAGATAAAAGAGATTTAAAAGCTGGAATTGATAGGAATGTGTCACTTGGTTGGACTCAAGTTCAGATAGCTGGAGGTACCTTTTCTGATATAGAAATTTTAGAAGAGATAAAAGAGGAAGGGAACCTACTTCAAAGAGTTTATTTTGCGGTAAGTGCAGGCGAACCTGCAGAAACTTTGTTAAGACTTGGCCCAAAACTAGATCCTGAAAACATGCTAACTGTAAGAGGAATTAAGCTCTATGCGGATGGTGCATTAGGCTCTAGAGGTGCAGCTCTATTAGAAAAATACGAGGACCAAGACACTACAGGTCTTCTGATATTTACAAAAGAAGAAACCTTGCCAGTACTAGAAGAAGCCTTAAAGAAAGGTATTCAAATTCAAACCCATGCGATTGGAGATAAGGGAAACAGAATAACATTGGATTGGTATCAGGAAGCTTTCAATTCAATAGTGGATGAAGAAAGGAAAGTTATTGACCCCAGATGGAGAATAGAACATTCCCAAATTATCACTAAGGAAGATCAGATTCGTTTCAGGGACATGGAAATAATAGCTTCTATGCAACCTTCTCATGCAATAGGGGATTTACATTTTGCCCCCTCAAGACTCGGCATGCAAAGAGTTGGAAATGGGTATGTATGGAGAAACTTGATTGATTTAGGAGTTGTTGTTGCTGGCGGTTCTGATGCACCAGTAGAAATTGGGGATCCTCGAATCGAATTTTATGCTGCAGTTGCTAGAAAAGATTTAGATGGTTTTTATGATAAAGGTTGGCATTTAGAGCAAGCTGTTACTAGAGAAGAGGCCTTAAAAATGTTTACAATTTGGCCTGCGTTTGCTGCATTTCAAGAAGATATAAACGGAACCATTGAAGTTGGAAAGTTAGCTGATTTAACAATTTTCTCTAAAGACATTATGAAAGTTCCAGAAGAAGAAATTCTCGAAGCCCAGGTCGTAATGACTATCGTGAATGGGAAAATAGTATTTGAAGGTAAAAAAAAGGGCACCTAAGTGCCCTTTTTTACGGATTGAATTTAGAATTCCATTCCTACTTTAAAGTAGTAGAAGGCTCCATTAAATCCAAGAGGAGCTGCTTCAGGATATTCCCATCCTAAAATAAGACCTCTCTTTTCCTTATCTGGATGGTCATCAAAAGCATTTTGAGCACCAAAAGTAAGGGTGTAGTCACCTAAATCTTTTGATACTTCAAGGTCGATGGTAGACATGTCACTAATGTAACCTCCGCCGCCGCCCCATTCTTCTGTGAACCATTCATCAACCCAGTTCATTCTACCTAGTACTCTCCAGTCACCTGTATTATGTACCGCTGATAGATTCCAGCGTTTTCCAGGAAGAAGTTTCTCTAATTGAGCAACTCTACCTGAACCTATTAGGCCTCCAGTTCTATCAACTTTAGTTTCTACATCACTGTAAACAAATGTAAAAGATGTATTACCATTAGCTATTTCAGTATCGTAGGTAGCGACTATGTCAAAACCATCAGTTGTGGTGTCAAAGTCGTTTACATAAAATCTGAAATTAGTTAGATCGCCAGCACCTGGAACTCCGAGTGATTGCAGAAGAGCAATATCGGCAGCGGTAATAGTGATATCATCACCTTGAGTAATACGATCTTCTAATTCAATACTATAGAAATCAACGGTCACATTTAAGGCATCTGTAGCATCCCAAACAAAACCTAAACTGGTGTTTGTAGATTCTTCAGGGGTTAACTCTTTACCACCGTAGTAAACAGAAACAGGGTTAGTAGGAGCTAGTGTACCTTTCTGATACAAATCACCGCCAGCATCTGCAACTGTAGATATATTTGAAATATTTGCTTGACCCGGTGTCGGAGCTCTGAAGCCTGTACTTGTAGTTCCTCTCAAAGAGAGGTCATCAGTAGCTCTGTATAGGAAAGATAGTTTGCTATTGCTTGTAGATCCGAAAGTATCAAAATCTTCATAACGAACAGCTAAACCCAGAAGTAATTGTTCCGAAACATCTGCTTCTAAATCAACATAGAGAGCAAAGTTACTTCTATCCCAAGTTCCTGCCATGCTTGGAGAAAAACCTCCAAAGCCATTAGATCCAATTCCAAAACCTTGTTTGAAGTACGGACCTATCTCCCAGCTTTCCTTATTGCCTGATATTACAGTAAATTGTTCTTCTCTAAATTCAAAACCATAAGCTACGCTTAAGTCAGAGGCAAAACCCTCAACTGCAACAGGCTTAATAAAGTCGACATTAAAGTTCTTTTCTAGTTGAACATAACTTCCAGGATTGAACTCAGTTGGAGTGTCAGGTCCAAGAGAAGCATTAACTGTATTCATGATGAAATAGTCAGCTTGGTTCTCTCCTACACTAAGACTCACATCCCAAAAAGTTCCAGCGTCAGTTACTCCAGTAACACCTGAAGCAATACTCCAGTCCATTACATCTCCACCAAAACTTGGAGTAAATCCTCCTGGCCACATTTCATTAAAAACAAAACAGTTTGGATCAGCTTTTATAGATGCTAGCGCTGTATCTGTAGATGATCCAGCTCCTGAAGCAGGAACGGGAACCACTGGACAAGTTCTTGCAGCACCAGCTGTAGCCTCAGCCACATCACCAACCAATCTTGTTGCTCCACCGTCAGTAGAGAAAACACCACCCCTGTTTGTTGGGTTTCTGAAAAAGAAACCTCCTAAGACATTTCTTTCACCGTAGTTTCCAAAGAGATAAAAATCTTTTGATTCGTCTAAAGATACACCTAAATTTACAACAAACTTATAGTCATCACTCACATCAGGAGATCCCCAGATTTGAGCAGGATCAGGATAGTTCCAAATTGCGGTATTTCCGCCATCGTAGAGTCCTTGAGCATCAGCCCTTTGAACGCTTCTACTTGTAGCTTTAGAATCTTGAAGCTCTATTGATAAATTAGCAAATCCAGCTGAAGTAAATGGCATTCCAACATTAGCTGCTATTCTCCACGCGTCTCCATCTCCTTCTTTATACTCACCAGTTCTTATCTCAAGTTGTGTTCCTTCTGAATTATCTCTATAGACAAAGTTCATTATTCCAGCAATAGCGTCGGAGCCATATTGAGCTGATGCACCATCTCTTAGAACTTCCACTTGTTTTAGGGCTATAGAAGGAATAGCAGAAATATCTGGACCTTGCGCTCCATCTGAAATACCACTACCTAAGAAAGAGATCACAGCACCTCTGTGTCTCCTTTTGCCATTAACTAATACCAACATATTATCAGGTGGCAAGCCTCTTAAATTAGCTGGCCTTATTAAAGTAGCAGCATCACTAATAGGTTGTGTATTTACATTAAAAGAAGGAACTAAAGTTCTTATCATGTCAGGAAGATCCATAGCGCCTTGATTAACAAAATCAGAACCTGTAATAATATCTACTGGTGCAGGAGAATCTCCTACTGATCTTGCTTCTCTCCTTGAACCAACAGCAACAACTTCTTCTACATCATCCGCTCCAAAAGCGGTAGAAGAAATAGCAGGTAGGCCCAACAAGGCGATAGCTATCACCAGACTATTAAATAACCCAAATTTTTTCATGTTTTTCCCCAAAATTAAAAAAAATAAAAGCAAGGAAACCTCTGCAGATTGCCTTGCACATACATCACGGGTATTCTAACTTAAAGCTTGATTTTATGACAGTATTGTTACAATTTAACGAGAAATAGCTATTTTTTATGTCTTTTACAGCCATTATTGCAGAAATATCTGACATTCCAGAGTTGACTGAAGTAATGAATCTTTCTATAAAAAAGCTACAAAAACCATATTTAAATAAAGCACAAATAGAGGCTTCTTACGAAGCAATGGGGTTAGATCATCAATTAATAGAAGACAAGACCTATTTTAAGATCTTAACAGGAGATGTAATCGTAGGGTGTGGGGGTTGGAGCAGGAGACAAACCCTATTTGGAGGCAGTCATACCACAGAAAGGGATTCCGGTTTATTAGATAAAAGGACTGAAGCTGCAAGAATTAGAGCAATGTATACTCATCCTGACTGGACTAGAAGGGGTGTAGGAAAGTTGATTATTTCTCGAAGTGAACAGGAAGCCCTTAAGGAAGGATTCAATGAATGTGAGTTAATGGCCACATTAGCTGGAGAGCAGCTTTACAAGGACTCAGGATACAAGGTAGTTGAAGTAGTTAATTGGGAAAGCTCAAAAGGTGTAATTGTTCCACTCAAGAAAATGACTAAAAGGTTAGTTTAAGCGCATGAAGAAAGAATTTTTAATGAGGGAAGCCTTAGTCCAAGCAAAAAAAGCTTTAAAAAAAGGCGAAGTGCCTATTGGTGCGGTGGTGGTATTGGGAGATGAAATTATTGGAAGAGGTTACAACCAGCCAATAACAACAAAAGATCCTACAGCGCATGCAGAAATTATTGCTTTAAAAGAAGCTTCTAATAGATTAGATAACTACAGATTAAATGAAGCAGTAATTTATACTACTTTAGAACCTTGCTTAATGTGTGCGGGTGCATTAGTTCATGCAAGAATTAAGAAGATAATCTTCGCTGCTCAAGATACGAAATCTGGAGTTGTCGTCAATAACGGGGGTTTAATACAATCAGAATTTCTAAATCACAAAGTGAGTTTTGAAGGAGGAATTCTTGAAAAAGAGGCATCAAAGCTTTTAAAAGATTTTTTCTTAGAGAAAAGGTCTTAAATATCGAAAGAAGACCATATAGGGGCATGGTCTGAAGGTTTTTCCATTCCTCTTATTTCGTAATCTATTCCTGCATCCAAAAGCTTGTTATTGAGAGACTGAGTTGCCCAGATTTGATCAATCCTTAATCCTCTTTTAGGTTTATCGTTAAAACCCCTACTCCTGTAATCAAACCAGCTGTATCTGTCATTAGTATGGGGATGCAAGCTTCGAAAAGTATCCGATAGGCCCCAAGAAGTTAAATTTCCTAGCCATTCTCTTTCTTCCGGTAAAAAACTGCATTTACCTGTTCTCAACCATCTTTTTTTGTTTTGTTCGCCTATGCCTATATCAATATCCTCTGGAGAGATATTTAGGTCACCCATAATGATCAGATTCTGTTCAGGGGAGTGATTCTTTTTGAGGTGATTTATTAGGTCTTTGTAAAATTTTTCTTTGGCAGGGAACTTGGTAGGGTGATTCCTTTCTTCACCTTGAGGAAAATAACCATTTAATACAAGTATGGAATTCTTGCCAGTATTGTACTCTCCCCAAACAAACCTCCTCTGGGACTCCTCATCGTCATTTTTGAAACCCTGTCCATTTTTTGATGGGGTTTTTTTTGAAAGTAAAGCAACTCCATAATGTCCTTTCTGTCCATGAATGATCGATTTATAGCCTAAAGCTTCAATAGCTTCATGAGGATATTCATCATCATGAACTTTTGTTTCTTGAAGACCGATAACATCAGGATCATGAATTTTTATAATGGCCTCAACTTGCGGAATTCTAGCTCTGACGCTATTTATATTGAATGAAACAATTCTCAATTTTTATCCTGCTTTGTTCATAGAAATAACCGGCTTATAAGAATATTTAATGAAATCTGAAAGTATATTAGCTGCTTCTAACAGTATTTCTTCATCGATATCAGGTTCTTCTTTGATTTCTTCTCGGTCTAAGAAAGCTTGATAACTTTCAAAAGTGTTAAGACCAATTTTCTTTCTTAAATCATTCTCCATGGTCAGGAGCTCAGATTCTTTATTTTCTTTTTCTGTCTTCCGGTTGTCAATGTTCAACTCCAAAAATTTTTCTTCCTGTTGAGCTTTTCTCCAAGCCTTGAGTTTTTTATGGTGTTTAAATAAGAATGAGTCATTGACTCTTATTTCGTGTTCGGAAGAGAGCAGGCTTGTTGAAGTATTTAGTCTGTTAAAGTCCCTTACCCTTGTTTCTGCAATGGAATCATATTCCAGTGCACCTGGGAGTTTNNNNGCCCTTACTTTGAGTGCTTTTTCCTGAAACCCTATAGAACTTAGATTCAGTAAATTTAATCTGCCCAGAAGATAAAGCTTGAACTCTTTGGACAGTTCCCTTACCAAAAGTGTCTGTTCCGAGAATTAATCCTCTTTCATAATCTTGAATTGCTCCAGCTAATATTTCTGAGGCTGAGGCACTAAAACGGTTCACAAGAATTACTAAGGGACCATCATAAAATTGAAAACCTCTTCTTTCCCCCAATCCATGAATACTGCCACTAGATGTTTTTACCTGGACTTTAGTGCCTGCCCCTAAAAACAAATGAGCTAGTGCATTGGCTTCCAATAAAGAACCTCCCCCGTTGTTCCTCAGATCTATGATTAAGCCATCTATATCATTATTTTTCATCCCTCTTATCAGGTCTTTAACATCTTTACTGCTACTCCTAAAGTCATACTCCCTTCTTTGATAGGCATCAAAATCCATATAAAAAGCTGGCAGCTCTACTACTCCAAGTTTGTATTCAGAATCAGGTTTTTTTATATTAATAATTCTCTTTTGTGCGGCTTGATCTTCCAGTTTTACAAAGTTCCTAGTTAAGGTAATTATTTTGGTTTGTGATTCGTCTAAAGAAGTTGCAGGAATCACTTCAAGCTTTACTTCGGTATTTTTAGGACCGCGGATTAGTTGAACAACATCATCTATTCTCCAACCTATAACATCTGTTATTACATCTTCAGTTTCTTGGGCCACCCCAACAATTCTGTCATTCGGTTTTAACTTATTTGACTTTTCTGCTGGCCCCCCTGGAACCAGGGAAGAAATTGTTGTGTACAAACCATCATTTGAAAGTAGCGCTCCTATTCCTTCCAGAGATAAACTCATGTCTATATCAAAATCCTCTGTTCTTTTAGGTGACATGTAAGTTGTATGAGGGCCAAAAGTAAGAGCTATAGAATTAATATAAAGATCGATAACATCTTCAGATTTGGTGCGTTCAAAAAAGTTAAACTGATTATCTATCCTTTTTGTGAGCTTGTTTTTTGTTTCATTAAGGTCATTACCACTCAAATTAAGCTGGATAACGTCATTAATAAGTAGATCTTCCCAGAGTCTTTCTAAATCTTCGATTGTTTCTTTCCTATCGGACTCAGCTCTGTCTTTGAGAATTTTTCTATTCTGCCTTAAATCGAGAGTTTCTATTTCTGATAGCAAACTTTTCTGAAGCTGATATCTTTCTACATACCTTGACCTGTAAAGTTCAAATATTTTAAATGCTTGCTCAAGTGAGGCATGTTGATCATTGATCTCAGCATTAAGGTCGTTTGCGGCAAATGAATTCACTTCCTTTTCTAAAAATACACTCCTTGAAGGATCTAATCTGTCCAAGAATGAATCTAATGCTTCAGTCTTAATTGAAAGATATTTCTTTTTCGTAAAATGATGTTTCTCTAATATTTCAATGATCTCATTAGTTAGCTTTACGTGGTCATCATTAAAAACATACTCTTCAGTTTCTGCCAATAGCCCCGATAAAAGTAATTGGCTACAAAATAACAATAAAAGAAATTTGATGAGTCTTGTCATTACATAAATAGATTAAGTGAAGTTAAGAATTATATAGTTGTTGTGTAGGTACTTACAATTCTGGTTAAGTAACATTAATATGTTTTTTAAAGAGGTAATAAGTGAAAGCATCAGATTTTAAGAATTTGGGAATCAAACCATTTAACAAAGGCCTTAGTGACTTAGGCAATAATATCTACTGTTATTTGCAGCCCGATGGAGGATGGGGTTGGAGTAATGCTGGACTTATTGCCGATGGAGATGAATCTCTCATTGTGGATACTTTGTTTGATGAAGATCTAACCCTAGAGATGCTTGATTCCATGAAGAGCGCTGAACCAAAAGGGATGAAGAATATAAGGGCTTTAATAAACAGTCACTCCAATGGTGATCATTGCAATGGTAATAATTGTGTTGATACTGATGAAGTCATCTCCAGTGAAGCCACACTTGAAGAAATGTCGCATGAGTCTCCTGAAATGATGGCAGCTTTATTAAAACAAGCACCTGAGATGGGAACTTTAGGAAAATATTTTCTGGAGTGCTTTGGAAGCTTTAATTTTGAGGGAGTAACAAAAAGGTTACCTAATACTACATTTACAGGTGAAACGCAGAGGCAAGTAGGAGATAAAATTGTTGAACTCATTGAGGTTGGGCCTGCGCATACCAATGGAGATATTTTAGTCCATGTGCCTTCTGATAAAGTGGTATTTACTGGCGATATTCTATTTATTGAAGGGCATCCTATACTTTGGGCTGGACCAGTTAAAAATTGGATTAATGCTTGTGACAGAATTATTTCAATGGAAGTAGATTTCGTAGTTCCAGGACATGGCCCGGTTACAGACAACAGAGGAGTCAAAGCAGTAAGAGATTATCTAGCTTATATTGATACTGAATCTAGGGAGCGCTTTGAATCTGGTATGAGCGCTCTAGAGGCTGCAAAAGAAATAGATTTAGATTTATTTTCTACCTGGGGAGATGGGGAAAGAATCGCTGTTAATGTAAATTCTCTTTACCGTGAATATAAAGGTGAAGAGAAAAGGGAAGAGATAACTCTTTTGTTTCAACAAATGGCAGAACTTAGCGGTATTGATGAGTAATATAAAAAGAAAATTAGAATTCTTTTTTGATTGTAGCAGCCCCTGGACTTATCTTGCTTTTAAAGAAATAGAGAAATTATGTTCTAGATTGAATCTGGAATTAGTATGGAAACCAATTTTAGTAGGAGGCATTTTTAATACCATAAATCCTAGTGTTTATGAGTCAAGAAGCAACCCGGTGAAACCAAAAGCTTCTTACTCACGAAAAGATCTTAATGATTGGAGTTTGATTAGAGGAATAACAGTAAATTGGCCAGATGTTTTTCCTGTTAACAGCGTTAAGGCAATGAGAGGAGTCTTATTTGCTCTAGAAAGAAACAAAGTTTCTGAGTATGTAGAGCTAGTTTTTTGTTCTTACTGGACCAATAATTTAGATATTTCTTTAGATGAAGTCTTGGCAAAGATTGTTGAGGAACTAGGTTGGAGCTCAGATAAGTTTATTTCTTTTATCAATCTTGAATCGACTAAAGAAGCCTTAAAACTGAATACCGAAGAATTGGCAAAAAGAGGAGGCTTTGGGTCGCCCACCATGTTTGTGGATGGTAAAAATATGTTTTTTGGAAATGATCGATTGAATCTAATAGAAGAACTTTTGTATCGGTAGAACCTACTCCATAACAACAGCCACTTTGCCCACTAATTTTCTCTCAGACAAAAACTTTATGGCCTCTTTGGCCTCTTCAAGTTTAAATGTTTTGCAGATATGAGGTTTGAGATTGCCTTCGTCAGCAAGTTTCTTTACAGCTTCAATATTCTCTTTGCCTTTAACGGGGTCTCTTCTTCCAAACTCCCCGGCTCTGACACCAACAATTGAAAATCCTTTTATTAAGGGCAAGGATTCTTCCACCCCAATTTATACACCTTATGGATTCATCAAAAACATCTCCACCAACGGGATCATAAATTACATCTGCCCCTTTTCCTTCGGTTAGATCTTTTACTTCTTGCCTGAAACTTACCCCTCCTTCTTTGTGGGTTAAGACATAATGTGAAGCTCCCCAGTTTAAGGTTTCTTTCAATTTATTTTCTGAAGTCCCCGTAGCAATTACTTTAGCTCCCATTTTCTGACCAAGTTGGACCGCAGCCATACCAACACCTCCAGTGGCTCCATGGACAAGTAAATTTTCTCCAGGCTGTAGCTCACCCCTTCTCACTAGAGACACATAGGCTGTCATGTAGGCTGTTTGAAATGAAGCAGCTTCTTTAANNAAAAGGCTCCATTCCCCCATGAACCAAAGGTTATCTCGTCTCCAACTTTAAATTTTGTAACTTCAGAACCTATTTCCTCAACTACTCCTGCTCCTTCCATACCCAAGACAAAAGGGAGGTCAGGTTTATGCTGGTATTTGCCTTGAGTCATTAACAGATCTGGAAAATTTACCGAAGCAGCTTTAACTTTAATAAGTATTTGTTTAGGTAAAATTTCTGGTAGTTCTAATTCTTTTAAAGATACTCCAGAAAGATCTTCAGTTAAGGATTCACAGACCAAAGCTTTTGTTTTCATATTTTTTTTACACATTCCTCCTGTCTGAACCATAAATTAAAAGCCCATTTTTCTCCTTCAAG
>LWDU01037023.1_pt1 | contig 10623 bp, 7 predicted proteins | sample 727161 | NCBI WGS metagenome assembly LWDU01 (sample SAMN04566230, study PRJNA314399) | hydrothermal vent metagenome | isolation source: deep sea hydrothermal plume seawater | place: Mexico: Gulf of California, Guaymas Basin | collected 2004-07-11 | reverse complement strand
GAAACCAATTTTCAAGTAAAACAGGATTCGACGAAGCATTATAGATTTCAATCCAATCGGAAAAGTCACCATCTTCATCTTCCAGAATACTTTCATTCAAGGCCATGAACTCGTTGATGATCAGATCTTGTCCGGAAACTTGAACAGCAGTGACTGCCGGTAAGAAAACCGCAATAAACGACGATAGAAAAAAAACTCTCGACAACCAGGGTGCCGAGTCGCGAGTTGCTTTTTCCGGATAAGTGTCCGGAAATCTAATAATTTTTAATAAAGGAAACATACCCAAGGAATAAGAACCGCTCCTGAAATCCGGAATCGACAGAAAACATTTCACTTGCCCATAACCGGAATTCAAATCACTTTTCACTCAATACCAAATTTCTCATATAAAATCACGAATCTTTTTCGCGTTGCCGATTTGATCATTTCATGACTTCCCCAAGCTTTTTCTTGTTATGTTGCTCGGCAATATCGTTGACTGTATGGATCTTCCTAACTCTTTTTCGTGGTGACTTCTGGAAAACACGGCACTTCATTGCTTTGAAGGGGCCTGCACCAAAATTAGGCACTCTGCCCTCGGTTGCCGTCATTATTCCTGCAAGAAACGAAGCCGAACTGATTCCTCGGACATTACCCAGTATTTTAAATCAGGATTACAAGGGCTCCACAACCGTGATTCTAGTGGATGATCAGAGTACGGATGGAACCTCGGAGGTTTGCCGAATCACCGCAACAACCGGAAAGAGAAATCAATCCATTAAATTCAAACTTATTCGCAGTCGTGAACTGCCGTCTGGATGGAGCGGAAAACTCTGGGCAATGGAATGTGGCCTGAGAACAATTTCCGAAATGAAACCGGATTATATCCTGTTTACGGATGCGGATATCCTTCACCCCGACAACTCATTGAGTCGACTGGTGGCAGAAGCAGAAACAGAATCGCTCCAGTTGTCCTCGGTCATGGTTCACTTGAAAATCTGTTCCCTCTGGGATCGTCTCCTTTTACCGGCTTTTATTTACTTTTTCGCGAAACTGTATCCGTTTGCATGGACCAACGATCCTTCGAAACGAACCGCTGGAGCTGCGGGAGGGTGTATTCTCGTCCGGCGTGAAGCACTCGAAAAAGCGGGGGGACTTTTCAGAATTTCAGGTGAATTGATTGATGATTGTGCCATGGCAAAAATGATCAAAGGCCAAACAGGAAACCTATCAGCTTCAAAAATCAAATTACAACTTTGCAGAGAAATCCACAGTTTGCGTCCCTGCCAATCTCTGGAATCAACCTGGAGTATGGTTCGTCGAACCGCCTTTACCCAGTTGGGTTATTCCGTATTGTTGCTGGCGGGCACCCTGATCGGAATGATTCTGATATATGTCCTTATCCGGTCTATTCTTCTTCGTGGCACCTCACAACGGCATGGTTCCTGGGGCTTTCCGCCTGGATCATGATGTCCTTAACTTACCGGCCGATGGTGCGTTGGTATCATCTTCCCTCCTGGTGGTGTCTGACCTTACCCATTGCCGGCTTCATGTATGCCATGATGACTCTGGATTCAGCTCTGAAAACTTGGCAGAAAAATACTGGAGAATGGAAAGGCAGAACCTATTCTTCAAAAACTTGAATTCTTTGGAATTCAGGTAAATAATTCCGCTGAACGCTGAACGCCAAATGTCTATTGCAGCAAAATATGTTCATACAAATCTGGTGGCTAAAGACTGGAAAACTTTGGCTGGATTTTACGAACGTGTTTTCGGCTGTCGCGCCATTGGAGCGGAGCGGAATTATCAGGGAGAGTGGATCAATAAAATCACGGGGATTTCTGAAGAGGTCACGATCCGTGGAAGGCACTTTCTTCTACCTGGTTGTGGACCCAATGGTCCCACCCTGGAGATCTTCGAATACAGCCAAGGCGAACCATTGAAACCATCAGCTGCCAATCGTCCCGGATTCGCTCACATAGCATTTACTGTGGACAATGTCGAAGCAGCCCGGGATGCGGTCCTTCAGGAAGGCGGAAAAGATCTGGGAGAAATCCACAGTATGAATGTGACGGGAGCCGGAAGGATCACCTTGAACTATATGGTTGATCCCGAAGGCAACATCATTGAATTTCAACACTGGGATAAAGAAACAGTTGAAGATTGACTGCCTTTACCTTGAAAATCTCATTTGCCAAAAGCGCGAGCTGCCGTTAACTTCGAATCTAAATTTCAATTACATGCGGTTGATTGTTGAAAAAAAATTGCGACGACTCTGGAAGAATAAAAGAAATGCCGGTTTTGCAGTGAGTCTTCTAATGATTCCAGGAATGGTTTCAGCGATCATCATTCCCTCTCAAATTGCCGGTGATCGGTATTCAAAACCGGAGGTATCTGTTCATTTCACCCAATCGGAGAACCATTCTGCCTCCGAAATAAACAATCCAATTAAACCGAGAACACTTAGACTGATGACATTAAACCTGGCGCATGGTCGCAAGGACAGTGCCAGTCAATTGTTACTCAACAAAAGTGCCATCCGGAAAAATCTGGATGCCATATCTCAAGTAATCGTCAGGGAAACCGTGGATGTAGTTGCCTTCCAGGAAGCAGATGGACCCTGCCTGTGGAGTGGAAACTTCGACCATATCAACTATTTGGCCGAACAGGGCAACTTTGAATTCTCCACCCGCGGAGAACACATTAAAACCAGAGGGTTTTCCTACGGCACCGCCATCATTTCCAAGAACCCACTGAAAAATGCACAATCCATTCGCTTTGAGGAATCTTACCCAACCTTCCCAAAAGGATTCATCATCTCGTCGATCAATTGGGAGGGAATCCCCGGTCAGGTAATTGATGTTGTTTCTCTGCATTTGGACTTTTCGCGTAAATCCGTCCGGAGGCATCAGGTCGACGAACTGATTGGAATCCTAACTCAGAATAAACAGCCAATTGTTATTATGGGAGATTTCAACTGTTCGTGGAATCATTCCGATTCCCCACTGGGCACCTTGACACGAAAATTGAAGTTAAAAGCATACGATCCAGACAATCCCAGCCCAAAGACATTTCCATTAACCGGTAAACGGCTGGATTGGATTCTGATTTCAGAAGACCTGGACTTTATCTCCTACGAAACTCTCGCCGATCCTCTCTCCGACCATCTTGCAGTCATTGCCGAAATCCAACCTGCTGATTGAATCAGAAGTCTGTGCTTCCCTATTTCATTATAGGTTTCGTCGAACGTGGAGTGGATAAGAGTGAAAGGAGGGAGCGACTGTAGCGCATTTCCTCACATGTCTGGTTCGATGTTCAGTCTTCTGATCGATCGTATCCTGTGCAGGATAGGCAGCCTGAACCACCTCTTCGGTGTCTTTTTCAAGTGAGTCAACAGGCCAGGCCAGTCACACCCTGCCGAGGTCGAGCTCTGATTTCGGGGTACAGGTTTGAGCTTTCATGAAAATCCCAACTCACGTCGGACAGGGCTTTGATCTGCGAGACCTTGTTCGGCGCCGGTTATTCGTAGCGCGGAATCGGATCTAGATTTGGCTGAACGAACTTCTCGCGAGCCTTCTCGGAGAATAGAACCTCAGCTGAATAGTGCGTCATCATAATCTCAGTATCTAGCATTGCGGGATGCATACCGATCATTTCATAAGCAGATTCTGAATGCTCTGAATGATTCATGAAATGGTGAACAGCTAGAATCCACGCCCTAGTCAGGGTTTCATGGAACTTGGATGGGGATACCCCGTTGTGCTGTATGAAACGGATCAACGAACGGCGCATCATCTCAACGGCAACCTCCGTATCGTACGCGGACAGATAGATGTATGCCAAGCACAAGTGTACTCTGTGATTAAACTCAGCAATCGGGAATTCACAGAATTCAACTTGCCTCTTGAATTCCCAATCCTGGTCTGATGCCGAGTGCTTCATGGATTTTTTCGCCGACAATGTTAATAGGAAACGAATTTGTCATTACTAACAAGGGAACATATTTGGGTGACTTGATTAAAAATTCGCATCCCCCCCTAGAATAGTCGAATGGTATTTCATGCTTACCCTCTGTCAAGAAGGGATTTACACCGACATTGATCGTTTAATTCAACGGTGATACCCAACAAATTTCTTGTTACTATACTCTTACGCATCAAGTTTTCGGATTTAAACCTCGGAATTCTTCACAAACTTGATGCCGGGCAGAACATGGAAAATCACGTGTTTATACTCCATGAAAAGGTCCCGGTTCAGCGCCCCGGGCTTCAGGAAATCGCCGGGACTTATATTCCAGCCCATCATGTCCGACAATTTCAGCCCCTGGGATTTTCCGAAAACTTGATGCCGATCAGTATATCAAGGAATCCATCACGGTGTGGAAAACAAAATGCAAGACGACTTACAGTTTCCAGCTCAAGCATAGTTGACTTCACGCAGATGTTTGACAAGATGTCTGCTATGATGCCAGTCATGGAAACGGCCACGTTTACATTACCCGAATTAAATCGCCAACCCGCCAAAGTGCTGAAAACACTCTGATTTCACCTTTCGTTCATGAGCTCCAGAAAACGTAAAAATCGGCCCCCATCTGACTCCACTAAGAAAACTGTCAGTTCGGAAGAAGGAAAGTCGGGTCTCCCAATTTGGATTAGAATAGTGATTGCTTTGGGAATCTGTACCGGAATTTACTTTTTGATTCGATCCGAGCCAAAAAACGAACTGTCGAAGAGAAACATCACGGCATCCAATGACGAACAGCAACCCCTTTCTGAAGAAACCATCTTTGCGACTTACGCCGGATCTGAGAGTTGCCGGGAATGTCACACGGAAGCTTACGATTTCTGGAAAACATCGAATCACGGTTTAGCGGAAAGAGACATGGACTCCGCTATGGATCAATCCGCATTCGGCGTTAAAACAGAATTCACAATCGCTTCGGTTTCATCAGAAGCCTACCAATCGGGTGATGATTTCATTCTGAAAACTCTCGGATTTGACGGAAAGAATGAAGCCTACAAATTGCAGGGAGTCATTGGAGAAACACCTCTTAGACAATACCTGGTAGAATCTGAGCGAGGTCGGATTCAGGCACTGGATACGGCCTTTGCCCCACAGGAATCGGAATGGTTCAATGTCTACGGTGAAGAGGATCGTTATCCGGGCGAGTGGGGGCACTGGACAGGACGCGGAATGAACTGGAACAGCATGTGCGCGTCCTGCCACAATACCCGGTTACGCAAAAATTACATTACTGAGACCGATACCTACCGGACCACGATGGCAGAACGCAGTGTCGGCTGTGAAGCCTGTCACGGTCCGATGAAGAATCATGTGGACTGGCAACATGAATACAAAGACAGTCAGGAAACCGACCCCACCCTGCAAAAGTTCTCACCGGATCGGATTCTGGATACTTGTGGTTCCTGCCATGCAAGAAGAGGAGAACTTACAGGTGATTTCAAACCCGGGGATAATTTCTTCGACCATTATTCCCTGGTGATTCCCAATGAAACGGAACTCTATTACGCGGATGGACAGATCCATGAAGAGGACTATGTCATGACCTCATTTCTGAGTAGTGGTATGCACTCCAAAGGTGTTCGGTGTCTGGATTGTCATCAACCGCATTCCACGAAAACCATTCTTTCGGGCAACCTGCTCTGTATGCGCTGCCACAGTGGAGGGCTGCCTGAGTTCCCAACCAGCCCGATCATCAATCCCGCCACCCATACTTTTCATACCTTAAATCAACCCGGCAGTCACTGCGTGGATTGTCACATGCCCCAAACAACTTACATGCAGAAACACCCGAGACGGGATCACGGTTTCACAATACCTGACCCTTACCTGACAAAACGTTACGGAATCCCCAATGCCTGCAATCGCTGCCATACAGACAAATCGATTGAATGGGCATTGGAAAAAACCGAAGCGTGGTATGGTGAAAAAATGAACCGTCCGACTCGACACCGGGCTATTCGAATTGCAGAAGCCAGAACAGCAGACTCCGCCGCCCGGGAAGAAACCTTGAAGATGCTCTCCGAAGAAGAAAGACCCTTCTGGAAAGCTGTTGCCGCTGATCTCTTAGACCCCTGGGTATATGATCCAATCGTTAGCCGCGCTCTTTTGAAGTATGTCAACCATCCGGATCCACTACTTCGCCAAACGGTGGTACGCACCCTGGAACCTTTGGTTGGGCAGACTGATCAACCGTTCGTTCGCCCCGCACTGCAAAAACTATTGAAGGATCCCATCCGATCGGTCCGTATCAGTGCTGCCTGGAATCTAAGGAATGAAATCAATCCAGATTCAATTGCAGGCAGGGACTTGAACCGGTTTCTTGAATATCACATGGACCAACCCAGTGGACGACACCAGATGGGGATTTATCATTTGGCACAGGGAAACGCCGAGCAAGCCCTGTTGAACCTACGTCAGGCTGTGGAATGGGATGAATTTTCCCCAGCGCTACGACACGAATACGCCATCGTACTGAGCATGGCCGGAGATCACCGTGAAGCATTAACTCAATTACAGCATGCCGCCAGACTGGATCCCTCCGAGGCAGAATTCTTTTATAAAATCGGTCTCGGTTGGAATGAGTTGAATGAAATCAAACAAACCATCAAAGCATTGCAGAAGGCAGTCGAAATCAATCCACAACATGACCGTGCCTGGTATAACCTGGGCTTGGCGCTCAATGCGACAAACGAACCTGAAGAGGCGATATCAGCGTTGATTCGAGCTGAATCAGTCAATAGCCAAAACCCTCGAATCCCTTATGCCCGCGCCACGATTCTCTATCGTCTGGGAAGAATGGAGGAAACCCGGAATGCGGCCGATCGTGCACTGGAAATCGAACCGAACTACGGTGAAGNNNGCCCTACCTTTTAGGGTAACTGATGAAAAGCGGCGCGCTGGGGACAGCGAGCCCTACCTTTTAGGGTAACTGATGAAAAGCGGCGCGCTGGGGACAGCGAGCCCTACCTTTTAGGTTCTTTCAGTGCCTTTTTGATGTCCTTTAATTTTCTGGCTTCGGGGCGGGCTATATAATAGGAATCCAAGGGGAAACAACCGCTTATGATGCCGTTTCGGGGGGCCGTTGTGCAGTCACTGAACGTTCTGCAGATCGCTCGTTTTTCCAGACGCCCCTTCTCCATGGCATCCATGAAAATATGAGGATAACTGAGTACCATGCGTCCGATACCCACCATATCGGCCCATCCATTCTGGAGGACATACTGACTTACCATTGGCAGAAACTCCTGAAGATAACTATATCCGGTCCCTATTAAGATCATACCGTCTCCGACACAATCCTTTAAATCACGAACAACCTGAATCTGCCGGGCGACATCAATCAATGGGTCATGGGCGGGTTGGTAGCCATCGCTTGGAGGATAGGCAGCCGGACGTTGAATATGAGGATTGTAATAGGGAGATCCACAGCTTAGATTCAGAATTTTGATACCGAGTTCAACGCACAATTCCACGAATTTTTTTGGTTCCCGAAGATCCGGTTCCAATGGATTGTCTACATTGACGCCAAATCCATATTGATAAGGCAGACAATGTGAATAATCTTCCGGAATACCGGGCCCCAGACGTCCGGGTTGAGATTTCTCGGGATCCGGACGAAAGGGAACCATATCAAAGGCACTCAAACGAACTCCAAAATCGATCGGGTTACCATCGGCACGGATTCCATCAACGATTTCACGCAGAATCCGTGTCCGATTTTCAAAGGAACCGCCATACTTTCCCGGGCGTGTGTGTGCTCCTAGGAACTCATGCAGCAAATATCCATGGCAATGTTTGATATCGACAAAGTCAGCTCCAACTTCATAGGCAATACGCGCAGCTTTAATAAAGCACTGAATCAATTCTTCAACTTCCGAATCCGTAAGTATCACATCATCCGAATCGATCCCAAACCTGCGATCCAGAATGGGATGGCGATAAGCGATCTGAGGTTCAAGAACCTGTTTGTCGACCGGTCGGCAAAACCGTCCCGAATGCGTTAACTGATATCCGATCACCAAGTCATCGGTGGTTCCATAAAGGTCCCGATGAGCTGTCAGCAACTCCTTCCGGAGATCCCCCAAATCCTTCCGGTTCTGTTCCTGAATAATCAGCTGATTGGGATTGGCACGTCCATCAGGCCTTACCGCCATGGCTTCACCTCCGTATATCAATTTAGCTCCGGATTCACCGAACCTTTTCCATCGACGTAACATCGGTTCGGTAGCACCACCGGTCAGAGTCCCATCCCAGCCTTCCATGGGATGAACGGCTATCCGGTTTCCAACCTTTTTTCCTCTGATGGAGATATGACGAATCGGTCGGGCGAGCGGCGAATCCGGTCCTTGAAGAAGTTCCTCATCACAGGGAATCTCGACTCCAAGAGATGCCAGATGATTGCGGAATTCCTTGACCGTCTTCAGGGAGGGGATTCTTTTCAGTTTGAAGGCATCGGACATTTTTACACAATTGTTTCACTCAAGGGATCGCTCAAAAATAAATTCATCATTAGGCGGGAGCGCCGTCTTGTCGGATGCAAGGCACGAGGAGGACGTATCCCCTCAAGGGGATTCAACCGGCGAGTAACACCGCAGGCGGTATGATGCCGCCCCGCCCCTTCGGGCTGGGGCGAGATTATTTTCGAGTGGGCCCTAAGCAGTTTCATCAAAAAAGGTATAGTAGGGACGTCCCAACGCTTCCTTAAGGATCATTAAGGCCAACTCTCGGGCATGGTAATCTCCCCACATCGAACTTTCTCCATTCGGAATTTTCTGCCCCTGATGAATACAATCCCAACCATTGGGGCGATGATAAATCGAATGGAGAATGAGGCCCTCATGATTGGAATCCGTGGATAGGTAAGGTTCATCAAACAAGGCGGCAGACACTGTCAATCCTGCCTGATGGTACTTCCGGCCCTCTTTCTCATCACCGTGCCCAGAGAGGAAATTCCCTAATCGAAGCAACCCCTGGGCGGCAATTGCGGCGGCCGAGCTGTCAACCGGTTCGTGGGAATTATAGGGATCGGCTGTTTGGTTCAGGTAGTCTCCCAAATAATGCAAATTGGGTGCTCCCGTATCCCACATTGGAATACCACAGACGGAGGAATTTGCGAGATAGAAGTCCGAAACAGCAACGGCCGCCTTCATCATGCAAGATTCGATTTCGGCCTGTCCACCAAGCGACTCAAGTTCGCCAGAGTTCAATCGACTCATGAATTCCAGTTCTTCAGCAAATCCACAGATAGCCCAGGCCAATCCACGAGTCCAAGTCGAAAAGGGAGAATATCCCTGTTGGGAATTGGGACATCGGTAATGTCCATCATTCAAATTAAAGATGGCTTCATGTGCGGTTCGCCCGGAGACATCATAGGCATCCCGGTTTTCACCATAGTAAACCGAGTATTTTGCCGTTGCGCGAACATGTTCGATCATTCGCTGGAGCAGGGAAATTTTCCGATCTCTTTCCCCCATCAGCACATGCCCCATCAAATGGGCAATCCCCAAAACCCGCATGGACCGAATGGTATCAACAAACAAGGAATGTGGACCATTGAAGGAATAGACAAATCCGGTTCCATCTACCGTTTGAGTCCACCGAGAAGCCTGCACAGCTCCCGAGGTTTTCAACGCCATTTCACACCCGGAAAGGTCGGCAGCATAGGGAGTGGCTTTTCCGCCTCGGATCAGTCGTCTCAAATTCCCATAGGTGGAAACATTGTTGAATCCATGATCATGGACTCCGACATGGGAAACGTGCCCTGCCATATGTTCCATCGTCCCCTTCCGGCCAATATCAAGAAATTCCAACTCCTCGGTTGCTTCGTATTGCAACAGAGCCGAACCGAATTGAAAACCCTGAGTCCATTCAGTCCAGCCTAAAGTGGAATACCGCCCCCGAACGGTAAATACCGGGGCCCCTTCGGTTGGATTCCAAGTTTTTTCAATTTTCAGAATCTTTTTACCGGATAACTCAAACAATCGCTCAACTTTCGGCAGAAGTTTTTGCGATGTAAGTTGATAATCGATTTTAATCGCCATGATGACTTCTGTTCAGGTGCAATTCAAATTAATGTTCGATGTTCGATTAGAGTAAGTTGATTCAAATCCAGGTTTCCGAATTTTCACAGCCGGCGAATATAAAAGCCTCCGTCTAAATTAATCACTTCACCGGTTGTAAATGGCAGGACATCGGAAGACGGGACAACAACGACCCAGCAAATTCGGGTCTCAATCTCCACGCCTACCGGTTTCATTGCCATTATAATTCCCCCCCACATGATAACCCGAGGCGCTAAGAGCTACGGCACTTCCACGACCGATACAACGCGATAATCCAGCAACCAAAGCAGATTTCTTCACGGGAAAGAGCGTACCATTATTCCTTATCGGCTACGTTGACCTGCACGTGGAGATCCCGTAGTTGTCGAGGTTCCACTTCGGCTGGAGCATCCGTCATCAGATCCGTGCCTTTCGCCGTTTTGGGAAATGCGATGACGTCCCGAATGCTCCCTGTTCCACATAGAACGGCAATCATTCGGTCAAAGCCGAGAGCAATGCCTCCGTGCGGCGGGCAGCCATACCGAAAGGCCTCTAACATATAGCTGAAGCGCTCCTTGAC
>LWDU01035615.1_pt1 | contig 10629 bp, 11 predicted proteins | sample 727161 | NCBI WGS metagenome assembly LWDU01 (sample SAMN04566230, study PRJNA314399) | hydrothermal vent metagenome | isolation source: deep sea hydrothermal plume seawater | place: Mexico: Gulf of California, Guaymas Basin | collected 2004-07-11 | reverse complement strand
GTCACGAATGCACCCGAAAGATAAGCCAGTACGGCCGAGCGCTGACAGCGATCAGCACGACGATCAGGCTCACCGCAACCGAAATCTCGGAGCCCGTAAGACCGAACCGAGACCAAAGGTAATGCGGCAGAAACTCGCCCGAGTACACAGGCGCACCTGCCCTTTCGAGAAGTCGCTGTTCGAGAATCGTGAGCGGGCACGACCAACCGACGATCGTGATCAGGACCGAATAAGCGATCGCGGGCACATGCAGCCAAATGATCCAGCGATAGGGCACTGCGACCCATGCACCAGCGAAGATGAACACAATGAACCCGACATGCAAAGCAACTACCAACTTGGCTAGTACGAGGTACGCCATTTCAGACCGCTCACTTGTGTGGAAAATTCTTTTCGTAGAGCATGGACTCGAAAAAGCCAAGGCTCGTCGTCGAACCGTAGAGTAACCCTACTTGAGGATAGGAAGTTTAAACCGCATTTATCCCGGATTTCAAAAGTATCTTGATTGGTTTTGTTTGCGAAAAGAAGTCCGTGGGGTAGTTTTTGGGTAGAGGATGGTCAATGTCTGAATAGCCACTGATCTGGAGACGTCCATAGTTCCGGTGCCATAAATATTTTCCTTTGAGTTACGGCCGTTAAGTTATGAGGCTCCCCAGCGATCAATGTAGGTTTTATCAGCAGCAGGGGTGCGCGTCACTGGACCAAATCGACCTATCGGGTATCCGATGGGGATGGTTACGACGACACCAAAATCATGTGGGATACCAAAATACTCATGTAGCTCTTCTTCAAATACCTGGTGCATCGTGGTGAGTGCGGCGCCAAGGCCCAGTGAGCGGCATGCAAGCAATATATTCTGCACACAAGGGTAAACGGCGCCATAGTTAGGTGGTGCAAGACCCACCCGATCTTCTTGTGCGACTTTAAACGGCCAGTCTCGTTCGCCACACACCAGCAATAAATACGGCGCTTCATGAAGATGGTCCATCTGGTGATATAGGGCACCCAATTGGCCGTTCGTTCGATACTCACCTCGTTCTGCCGGATTCGTTTTCAAGCCAAAGCGGGACTCGAATGCCGCGGCGTATCGATCAGCAAACCACTTTTTGCGATCCGCGGCACCCACAAGGACAAACTTCCAGGGCTGTGTGTTTTGTCCTGAAGGCGCCTGTACCCCAGCATTTAAGACCTTCCACATCACGTTCATTGGAACCGGGTCAGGTTTCAATCGACGCATCGCGCGGACGTTACCTACAATATCAAAAAAAGATAAATCCTCTGTAGATTCGGTCACTGCTACTCCTGAATGATCAATAAGGGGATAAGAAGATTCTGACAAGTTAACTCAGCTCAGGTGATAATACTCGCATGAACCAATCAAAAATGTACAAGCGCCATCAGATTTCCATCTGAAATCATCCAATATGTAGTCTGGCTCTACCACCGATTCAATCTCAGTCATCGAGATATAGAAGACTTGATGGCAGAACGCGATATTGTGGTTAGCTACTTCAGGCGGCTATTGCGTAAACACCACGGCGAACCACGTAAGATTGTCACGGACAAATTGCGAAGCTACAACGTAGCTCATAGAGAACTGATCCCTGAATCAATTCACGATACATCCCGGTATGCTAACAATCGGGCGGAGCTTTCGCACGAGCCAACACGAGTGAGGGAGCGGGGCATGCGAAAGTTTAAATCCATGAAGCAGGCACAGCGTTTTCTAGGAACTCACGCCGCAGTTTATAACTTGTTCAATCTGGGTCGGCATTTGGTATCAGCAGAAAACCATCGATATCGCCGTCTGCGTGCTTTTTCGACCTGGGAAAAGCCAGTGGCAATATAGAAACGCCTAATCGGAGTTTATCTCGAATTGGTCAGGCAAACCTATCCCCTCGAATCTGATGTTGGCCCGAAGTACTTAGCGCCTTCTAAATTAAAAAACTTAAAATCTTGACCTGGGTAGGGGCTATCTCTTCCTACAAGATGCGCGAAACGTGGTGAGTTTCGTGCAATAACTTCATCCGAAATCACACCGTTTAGATCTTCCTGTGGGATTGCATACATACGCCGGAAGTATTGCGTCATGCCAACGCGTTCACCGGGCAGTTTTCGTGCGCCGGCGCTATGCCAGAGGTTGCCGTTGAAAACGATGACGGCGCCAATAGGAGCTTCGATAGGTATTGCCATCTCCATTGCGTTGGCCGGTGGGTTGCTGCGTTTTTTATGAGAGCCGGGTACGACCAAGGTTGCGCCAGATTCCAAACTAAAGTCATCGATTACCCACATGGCATTGCTAGCAACCGGGGCATCGGGCAGTGGGTCTGGCATTAAGGGTGAGTCGGTATGCATACCTTGGGGTGGATCACCTTGAACACGTACGTGAGCATGATTGCTGCTGAGTTGGCAGCTTTCTCCCATGAGGTAGGTAATGAGTGCTAGGGGCTTTTCCGCCATCACCGCTTCTTCAAAGATCCTGCCCCGAGCTAATAACCAGGGGACGAGATAGCTGGCGCCGTCTTTACCCGCAAGTGGGATAGTTTTGTTGTTTTGTCTATCTTCTTCACCAAGCTTGAGAATCGTGGCTCGTAGCTCTCCGAAGAAGGAAAGGGGCTTTGCGTCATGAACAATGGTGTATCCGTAGAGATCCAGTTCTAGAACATTCCGGCTTAGATCAAGGCGCACGATCTCGTCGTACATCCTGTCCAGTCTTTCATGGGCTTTTACTGCTTGGCGCGGTCTAACGGTCTCTGGTGTCGGTTTCACTCTGCAGCCTCTAATTGGACGAACTTAACTCACAAAATACTACAGAAGTTCTGTGGTATTAACCTCATTTGTTAACGGTTAGGCGCAAATCTAGGGCAAATCTAGCAGGGTAAATCTAGGACACCCGTGATCTAGAAGTTCAGAACATCTATAACTGTGAGGATAGTAAATTCAAACCGTATTTATCCCGAATTTCAAAAGTATCTTGATTGGGAATTTTTGTGAAAAGAAGTGCCTGAAGATAGGAAGCATAAACAACATTTTCCGAAGAACGGTCATGTATGGTGATTGCTGATGATCATTCAAATTTAAGACACCGCGATGTGGTGATCCTCCAGGTGAATGCCTACACACCCTTAATCCATCTCCTACATCACCAAACAACCGCACCTGAGACTATCTACCTGCCCGGTCGCGCCTGATACCTAGGTTGCTATCAGACTGGGCTGGGCAAAGTGATAGCCTCAAATGTGGTGGGCGCTAAACGTAGGATATGTCTCAGACGCGTTGCAGAGGATGGCTCTATGCTCTGGTTTGCCGTATAATCAAGTCACGCCGATTTGACCAGCTTGCAGGGCGTTTAATAAATTCTGCTAAATAGGATGCAACCTGTTTAGCGAAAGCGGACAGGTTTTTTTTGGTCTGATGGAAACCCATTCCATTCGGGATTTGAGTCCAGCTTGTACCCCGGGCATTTCGCCAAAGTACTAAAGAGGAGTATTCCTATGTTTCATTTCAATGATGATAATTCACTAACTGACGACACCCTCAGCGACCGTGACCGGCTGACGTTGATGACCCACCGCACTCGTGGTTTTGTAAAAGCGATGCTTGAGGATGGCGCTAACGGCAGGGAGCTTGTCTATAGCCTTACCTACATCGCGACAGATTTCGGCTTGTACCAGACCGAAAACAGCTACCACGTCTTTCCTCGTATGCTGGAAGGAATAGTGGATGCAGCGCAGAACGTGATTGAGGATGAACAGAGCCGGAAGCAAGTCGCTGCAGGTGATTCCAATGTTCTGAAGCTACCTATACCGGATAGATCGTAATCTAGACGCGACGCCTGCTTTTAGTGGTGTGACTGCCAGGCGAAGCACGAACTGCACAAGCTCCCTAGCCAAATAGAAGCAAACAATATGGAAGACGACAAAGAATATGATGAAGACCTACGCGAGGTACTAGAAAGCGCGGGGAATGTGATTGGCTCTCAAACCTGGAGTGGTGGTTCTTGGGTGACAGTCTACGAATACAAAGGCAAGTTTTTTGTATCCAACGAAGTTGAACTAACCGAATGCGATACGGCTGAGCAGGCGTTTAGTCGCGCCAACTTTGGTGGCCAGCAATACGACAAGATTGACCAAGAATTCGTCGACCCTCAATACGAACATCTTTTCGAATGACCACTCGCGAGACCTGCTACCACTGCGCCAAAGAGGGTGTGTTGGGCTATGACGTTCTACAGATTACCGGAAATATTTATACTGAAGTTGACTTATTTGGTCTTACAGTTGGTGAATGTAGCAGGACTGACTAATTTAAAGGAAGGAGAAATAACAATGAGTATTGCGGATATATTTAGCGGGCTTTTTTATACCATAATTAACGCGGTCGGCTACGTCCTAACCTACCCAATCCCTTGGCAGGAGGTGGGCGTTTGGCTGACTATATTAGCGTTACCTTTGTTAGTTTGGCTATGGGTGCTGGGTATTAAGGGGTGGTGGGATGATGCCAAACTATGGTGGGAGGAGTTAGAATCATGAGTAAAATAATTTGGCGGAGAGAAGGCCCCTACACCGTGGATGAAGAGCGGGAGTTCTACGCCAGGCAGACTCCGAAGAGGATGCACCGGAATCTTCAACAGACTCCTCAAGAACCTCAGCAAAAATCAGAGCGCCAAGAGCCGGAAGACGATGATCAAGGTGGAGGTGAGGATTAAGCAATGAAGAAGTTAATCAAAGCAGCACTACTTGCAGCAGCACTGCTACTAAACTACTGACAAGCCCTGTCTGTGGCCGCCATCTCCCCGGTGGTGGCCACTAGCCCATACTTTTCGATCAACACTTCCCACCGTTTAGCATAGCGACACCGGTTAATCGCCGGCACCCATTGGGCTGGGCCTTTGGCACCCTTACCCCTGTTCGCGGATGATGACGTTGCTAAAAGATTCTCTGGATCATTAGCGAACGCTCTTTTCCTGGCGTCAGACCATCTATCGCCACCATGACCGTGCGCCCACTTGAGCGGGATGATGTGATCGATATCTATTTGGCTCGCACTGGTTGTTGAGCCACCAGAATAGGGCAGGTTCCAACGTGTCGTCAGGAAGTCGGGCAACCGGAACCAGCTGAGATCTCATCTAGCCGCGGCCTGCTATGCTACTACCTCCCAAAACAGGTATTTACGATGTCGTTGATCGAATGGCTACCACTGGCAACGGTATGCCTGTTGGGCGCCATGTCCCCCGGGCCCAGCCTGGCAGTGGTGCTGTCACACACCCTGCGAGATGGCCAGCACTCAGGCTACGCGACCGCATTGAGCCACGGGGTTGGTGTGGGCCTGTACGGCCTTATTACCGTCGCGGGCCTGGCTGCGCTGGTTACCGGCTCCCAGCTGTTTTTTTCCAGCCTGCAACTGGCTGGGGCGGCCTACCTGATCTACCTCGGCATAAAGTCCATGAGGGTGGAGAGCGGCTACCTGGAGTCACATGACAGTGAAAATGCCGGCGGCCGCAGCAGCGCCATGCTGGACGGCTTCCTGGTCGCGTTTTTGAACCCGAAACTGGCGGTATTCATGCTGGCCTTATTCAGCCAGTTCCTGTCGGTGGACACCGATTGGCGACAGCGCTGGACCATGGTGGCAACGGTGGGGACGCTGGACGCGCTGTGGTATTCCGCCGTCGTCATGATTGTTTCACGACCGCCGGTACTGGCACGATTACGTAGGGCAAGCGTCATCATCGACCGGGCGTTGGGCGCGACACTCATCGTAATAGCGTTGACTGTAATCGGCGCGACGGTGTTTTAAGAGGCACCTGTAGACACCACCATGCTCGCGTTAACTTTCGAAGAGCGTCGAGTAACTGCTGCGTGTTGCTTCTTTCGTCGCTGATCGGACTTGTTGATGAGTGGAGAGACACGGCTCCCTGTGGCAATGATACTCACCGGTTTTCCTGTTGTTGTGACCGCCATTGCCATCTAAGCCACCACCGTAGGCACTAGCGGTTGCAGCGTAAAGCGACATTAGGAAGAAGGTAAGTCTTAGCATCTGGTTATGTTAACCGGGCCGTCCTTGAGGTCACATCGATTACAAGGAGGAGCTTTTTATGACTAGTCTTTGGTGCGGAATGACCAGTTTTCCATCGATGCTACGGCAAGCTAATCCCTTTCCATCCACCTCAGGATATTTTCATGACAAGACTAATTATCACCGCCTTGTTCGCGCTGTATACATTAAATGCCTATGCCGCTGTAAAACAGGAATCGGTAGAAAAACTGACAGATAAAGAGATGTGTACAGAAATTGTGCAAATCTATATTTCTGGTGAACTTGGGAAGTTCTCCCGGAACCCTATCACTGAGAACCATTACAAGCCTAAAAGAGTTCTTAAACTTGAACAAAGGTTTGCGGCACTCGTCGTCGAGGACACAATGCGCGGTAAGACATGTCCTGGGCTAAGTGAGTTTAACGACGAGGGTGGAATCAAAATCTAGGAGAATAGCCAGAAAACTTGTAGTCAACTTGGCTGCGCCCTCACAAACATCAGGCTAGTGTGTCTCGGGCCTGACTAACCGGTGGGGCCAGACCATTCACGATGTTAAATAACTTGGAGCAATTAGATACGCGAGGATATATTGAACTGGAAACACTTCCATGGCGGCCCTATTGCGAAACCATATTTGGATTTGTTTACGAGCGGCCCGGTGTCAGATGAAGAATTTAGGTTTTTGGTGAACAATTCGAGTGAGAACGTTGAACGACACGAGCAATCGCACTATGACCCACAAAGAAAGTGCCTAAATTCCATCCACTACAAAGATAAATATGTTGATCGGGATTTGAAGAAAGTAGACGACGATTTTCTATTAGGCGAGCGAATTAACTTTAAATTATTTCTTGCGAGAGTGGCGAAGTACCCGATGTCCAGGGAAACTTTTGAACGCTTGATTAATAGTGAAAACACTACCGATGATTATGATAAAAGCAAACAACACAGCATTACAAACTCTAACAATATTAGAAAGCTTGCGAATGTACTTCATCAGCAGGAAATCTATCAAACTGCTATAAGAGCAACTCATCTCTATTCTGTCGAAAAGCTTAATTATGATCTTGAACAGGACATAACGAAATCTAAGAATGGACATCCAGAGGAACGAAAAGCAAGGTTGGAGGGCGCAGCTAAGCTCCCCGAAAAAATTCAGATTGTATCAATTGGATATAGACGGAACCCAGATGTGATTACCGAAGTTCTGGTAAGGGCTAATGGAGTCTGTGAGAGGTGCAAGAATAAGGCACCCTTTACAAGAAAAAAGGACAAAACACCTTACTTGGAGGTTCATCATAAAGAGATGTTATCTATCGGTGGCGAAGACACAATCGAAAATGCCATCGCGCTGTGCCCAAATTGCCATCGGGAGCAGCATTTTGGCTTGTGACCTTAGTATTAACCTGAAGAAACAATCAAATTTTCCTTGGCATAGAGTTCTAGGTTCTTAGAAATAACAACCTCCTCCCAATTGCGAAAAGGGAGTGGTGGCTCATACGAATAATTCGTCGAGTTATAGGTTCCCTGAATTTGTGTCATCCGACACATTAAATCTGTTGCGGCCGCTTTCACGCCATCGTCAGTAGCCCGTGTACCACCGTAAAAGTCATTGCCCGGCCATGAAACATGGTCCCAGGCTACGATGCTGTAAAGCTTCAAATTCCGTAAATCGTCTCCTTCCTCTTCATAGTCGGTGATCTCACAGAGTTGAGCTTTTCCACTCCTTTGAGTGTATGGACGGATACGGAATGAAACTCCGCCAATTTCTTGCCGCCTGTTTTCGCACTCATCGTACGGGTCGTAGTAGATAACCTCGACATTGGGTAGGGTCGCGGCATGCCTTTCAATCAGGTCCTTAAGTACCTGAGCAAAAAGCGCACCAATTTGGCCGCGGAATGGTCCTGCAAATTGCCCTGCACCAAGCCCCGGCACAGTTACTACTGCATTCGTATTCGATTTCCTGGCATCAGCGTTTACCCATTTGAATACGGGCAGTAGTTTCAGCTCATAAAGCGCCAGATAGGTGGCATAGTTGATTTGCTTTGTGCGATCTACGACATGCCAATCTAATGGTTTCTGGCCTCTACCGTTCCTCAGTAACACTCCCGGCACGAAGAGCAGCGTTGCAGGAAAAGGCGTTTTATGAATGCTAGGAAAAGCATGGGTAGCATCGTCGAAAACAAGAACTGGAACCGCAAAGGAAATCAAACCCAGAATTGATAATTCCGTTTGGTTCCAATCTGAGCCATCGCCATAAACTTTGCTTTCTGCAAATATCTGCGGAAGCTTTGTATTAACCAGTTGCTCTATCAGTTCCGTTGGGTTGCTCGGCATAGCAGCTTGCAGACGATCATACAAACGCGTACCAGCGATATTTTGATCGGACTGCAAAGCGTCCAAGTAATGGTGCGCCTTTGTTATTACTTGGTCGTGAACAAGAACGTTGTAGATGACGAGACCTGAGCAAATGGATAGCAATCCCTAGTATAGCAAGTCCAGCTATTAGCCTCGCTCCGGCGGGGTTTTTTTATGACCGGCTCAGTTACTTGGTTCTTATGGGTGTGTTTCAGAACCGAATTCAATGGTTACGCGCTTGGGATGGAGTTTGGTCGATGGATGAAGATGCACGGGATGAACGTTTCTAGAACAAGACTTTATGACATTACTAGCGCTAATGTTCCCAATAATCCAAATAGTCCTATTCCTAGACACAGCAAGATCATTGTTCTTGTGCGGTACATAAAGTTACTCCCTTTTGTCGCTGCCTACCCTGTTAGCTTTGCTTGTGTTCGCAGCTTTATTATCTATTATTTAGTGTATAACCTATATAGGGCCACATTTTCCTAGTATGGCCTTGATAGGCAGCAGATCACTCACGCGCGTTTAAGACATATCCTACATCCCCAAACAACCTCACCTGAGACTATGTACTTGCCCGGTCGAGCCTGATAGCAATCCATGGCAAGCAAGTCTTTTGCTACATTCAGGTCCGGGAAAAAATCCACTCTCGATCAGTACAACGCTGGAAGCACTTTGAATCACATCTTAAACCCCTGCATGATCAGTTGGAATCTGCTGGAATTTGGATTGATTAGATTGCGGATCTTTACTCCGGAACCTTGGTTCAAATAGCTCGATAAGGCAGCTACCACCAACTTAAACTACAAACTCAACTCCAGCACAACTGTCAGCACCAAAGGCAATACCAGCCTGCAGCTTATTCAGATGTTCTTTTCGAGGAATTTCAGGAGGTGTTTGTAAAATTCCAACCTGTGTTCCAACTGAAAGAAACCATGCCCCTCATCTTCGGCCAGCATCCATTCATAACCATATCCTTCTTTTTCTAATGCGTCTCGTAAATTATACGCGTGCTGCACGGGTGCTCTATCGTCTTCACCACCATGTGCGATAAAGACCGGCACCTTGATTTCATTTGCGCGAAAAGCCGGTGAGTTCAGTTTTAGTTCCGCTTCATCAGTACCAATTACATGATTCAGATAGGCCTGACCAAATGATAGAAATGGTATATCACTCTCATTCATGATGGTCAGGTCATAAACTCCAGCAATGCCAATTGCACACTGATAGAGCAGTGGATATCTGATCACGCTCATCATTGCAGCGTAGGCACCATAACTACCGCCGTAGATACAAATCCGTTTACTATTCGCGACTCCTGTCTGAATCGCCCACTTCGTCGTTAGGGCTATATCATCAATCATCCCCTGCCCCCATTCTCTAACTCCCGCTTCCAGGAACTCCCGACCGTAGCCCCCTGAGCCTCTGAAGTTCACCTGGAGAACTGCAAACCCATGATTTGCCAAGTATTGGGCTTCAGGATGAAAGAGGAACGAATCACGAATTCCGTGGGGACCCCCGTGAGGAATAACCACCAACGGCAGATCCGTTTCTTTGCCTTTAGGCAATGTCAAATAGCCATGCAAACTGAACCCCTCTGGAGATTTAATTATGAATGGCTCCTGATAGGCCAGCTGGCTGCTCTCCAGGTGAGGATGGGTTCCCATTAGAAATCGAAGCTGACCAACTTTTGCATCATACAGATACATTGTCGCGGGCTGTGTATCACCAATTACAATTACCAGAGCAAAGCGGCCATCTTCGGACATACTTCTTACGCGAACCAGCTGATTCGGAAAAGCTTTATCAAAACCCTGACGGAGCTTTGCTTCTTCCGACTCAGAGAAATAGTGATTTTCAGGGTAATCTCCAATAAATTTAACCCCAATCACCTCTTTGCGATCACGGCTGAGCATCACATTCTGTGGTTCGACATCAAAGTCTGGATGTTGATAGATGATGGTCGTTTCCTGACTCTTAATATTCAACGAGGCCAGTGCTGAAGTACCCTGCTCCGACACTGCCATATAAAGCAGGTTTTCATTGTCTGGACCGAAACCAATGAACGGATCACCTCCACCTAACATGGCCTCCTCGGGCGTTATTAGAGATTTCAAAGGCTTCCAGTCACTAGAGTCACCAAGCCTATGCTGGACTTTAAACGCACCGTCAGAGTCCAGGGTATAAGCGAGTCTGATCTTCCCCTCCCCATCGGTCATGAGTTCACCATGCGG
>LWDU01011307.1_pt1 | contig 10629 bp, 18 predicted proteins | sample 727161 | NCBI WGS metagenome assembly LWDU01 (sample SAMN04566230, study PRJNA314399) | hydrothermal vent metagenome | isolation source: deep sea hydrothermal plume seawater | place: Mexico: Gulf of California, Guaymas Basin | collected 2004-07-11 | reverse complement strand
CATTTACTGCTATGGACGGAATCTTGCGACCGGAAAACTTGTCAAACCGGGAGAAGCCGTTGGAATTATTGCTGCCCAATCCATTGGGGAGCCCGGTACTCAGTTGACGATGAGGACCTTCCATATTGGAGGAACTGCATCGGCGGTCTTTAAACAGCCTAAAATCAAATCCAAGATAACGGCGACCATTCGATATAACGATATCCGTAAAGTGGAACTTGAGGACGGCAATAGTATTGTCCTGAATAAAAACGGCACGGTATCTCTGATGGATGATAAAGGCAACGAACTGGAAACTCACAATGTCGTGATCGGGGCCGTTATCGCTGTTGCTGATGGGGGAAAAGTCAAGAAAGGGCAGACCTTCGTTCAATGGGATCCTTATAACGTGCCGATTCTTTCCGAGAAAGCTGGAATTGTCACTTTTCATGATATCATTGAAGGGGTCACGATGAATCAGGAGCTGGACGTGGCGACTGGTCAGGAGGCTATGGTTATTGTTGACCACAAAGAGGATCTTCATCCGCAGATTATTATTGTTGATGAAACCGGTAAGGAGCAGGCGCATTACCCGATTCCTTCAGGAGCACATATAGTGGTCCATGAGGAGGATCATATCGTCGCTGGAACATTGATGGCCAAGACTCCTCGTAAAACCTCGAAGACCAGGGACATCACCGGGGGTCTACCGAGGGTGGCCGAGCTGTTTGAAGCGCGACGTCCCAAAGATGCCGCGGAAATTTCCAAGATTGATGGTATGGTCGACTTCGGGGCCAGTGTTCGGGGTAAGCGGTGCATTGTCATCACAGATCCCAAAACCGGTGTGGAAGAAGAACATCTGATCCCTATCGGAAAACATGTCATTGTTTTTAAGGGTGATTTCGTCAAGAAAGGTCAACAGTTGACTGAGGGGCCTGTTGTCCCTCATGAAATTCTAGATGTCTGTGGTCCTCAGGACCTGCAGGAATACTTGGTCAACGAAGTCCAGGAGGTCTATCGTCTGCAGGGCGTGACCATCAATGATAAACATATTGAAACGATTGTCCGACAAATGCTGCGTAAAGTACGCATCACCGAGGCGGGTGATACCGATTTCCTTTGGGGAGAACAGATCGATAAAATTGCTTTTGAACTTGAGAATCGCCGAGTCGATGATATGGGGGGCAAACCTGCCGAGGCTCAGCCTGTTCTACTAGGGATTACTAAGGCTTCCCTTGAAACCGAAAGTTTCCTCAGTGGGCTACAATGGGCCGAATCGACTTCCTGAAGGGATTTAAGGAAAACGTGATCATGGGGCACATCATTCCCGCTGGGACTGGTTTCAGTTACCATAGAAACTTGGAAGTTAAGCCTTTAGTTGAAGAGTTGGATGAAGAATCCGATCAGCCAAATCCTTTGTTGGATGAGACGGCGTAAAGAATTTAAAAAAAGTTGAAATACTTATTGCAACCCAAACTTTGTTTGTTATTATCCGCCTCCCGTTTCAGTAGAAAGGGCGAGGAATTAGGAAAGAAGTCTAATGCCGACCATTAATCAATTAGTTCGTAAAAGCCGGAAACGGCTCAGAGTCAAATCGAAGTCTCCGGCTTTGGAAAATTGTCCTTTTCGTCGTGGTGTTTGTACCCAAGTAATGACAAGAACACCCAAGAAACCAAATTCTGCTATGCGGAAAGTGGCTAAAGTGAGATTGACGAACGGGTTTGAGGTTATTGCGTATATTCCTGATGAGGGCCACAACCTCCAGGAGCACTCCATTGTGCTTCTTAGGGGAGGACGTGTGAAAGACCTTCCGGGAGTTCGGTATCACATCGTCAGGGGAACGCTTGATTGCGGTGGAGTGGAGAAACGTCGCCGCAGCCGTTCCAAATACGGAGTCAAACGACCGAAGGTCACCGCCAAGAAGAAATAATGCCTGAAACGGCCTGAATAAGTATTTTGAGTTAAGTTATGTCAAGACGTCGTCGAGCAGTAAAAAGACCCATAATTGAGGATCCTAAGTTCCACAGCAACTTAGTTTCTAAACTGGTGAATATGGTTATGACCAGTGGCAAGAAAAGTGTTGCCCAGAAAATAGTCTATGGGGCGATTGAAATCGTATCTGCCAAGCATGCAGCTGTGGGGCCGGTTGATATTGTAACAAGAGCTGTTGAAAATCTGAAACCGCGCTTGGAAGTCAAATCACGACGTGTCGGCGGGGCAACGTATCAGGTTCCGTTGGAAGTCGCTTCGGATAGACAACTTTCCCTGGCGATGAGATGGTTGGTTAGCTTTGCTAAAAAGAAAAAGGGAATGCCGATGAAAGAAGCCTTAGCCGGTGAGATTCTGGATGCCTACAAAGGACAGGGCAGTGGTATTCGTCGGCGGGATGACACCCATAAAATGGCCCAATCCAATAAAGCCTTTGCGCATTTTCGTTGGTAACCACAATTATTTATTATCAGCCCCGAACGCTGGATAGAATCGGGGCATTTTTATTTTTTGAATTAGTAAAATGCAGACAGCCGTAGAAGAACCAAAATCCAAAAGCTCGTCAGAGCGAAAATTCCACCTGACCAAGACTAGGAATATCGGAATTGCCGCCCATATTGATGCCGGGAAAACAACGACAACAGAACGAATTCTGTTTTATACCGGCCTGACCCATAAAATAGGGGAAGTCCATGATGGTAATACGATTACGGACTGGATGGACCAGGAACGAGAGCGCGGTATCACGATTACTTCTGCTGCAATTTCCTGCGAGTGGATTCAAAAGGATGACGGCCTCGTCAAACTGAACACCTCTATTCCGCACCAGATCAATATTATTGATACTCCCGGACACGTCGATTTCACAGCTGAGGTGGAACGTTCCCTAAGAGTTCTGGATGGTGCGATAGCTGTTTTCTGCGGAGTTGCCGGGGTTCAGCCTCAATCAGAAACCGTTTGGCGACAAGCGACGAAATACAATGTGCCCCGAATCGCATTCGTAAATAAAATGGATCGAACGGGTGCGGATTTCATGAGTGCTGTCGAAGACATGCGGGAGAAACTGGGAGCTTATGCTTACCCAATCAATCTTCCTATTGGCAGTGAGGAGAATTTACGAGGCGTAGTAGACTTGATCGGTAAACAGGCCATTATCTGGGGTGAGGATGACCCGACAGGAATTGAATATTCCGTTGAGGAGGTCCCCGAGGACATGAAAGAGGATGTGGAGATGGCTTATGAAGAACTTCTCCATGCTGTAGGGGATAAGGATGACGTGATTGGAGATTACATCCTCGAAGAAAAACCTGTGCCCCAAGAAGAATTGCGCCGAGCGATCCGACGTCTGACCAGTAAATTAGAACTGGTTCCGGTGTTTGCTGGATCCGCCTTTAAGAACAAAGGCGTCCAACCGTTGGTTGATGCAGTCATTGACTATCTACCTTCTCCTGATGAGTGTCCTCCAACTCCAGCCCAGAATCCGTATGAACCGGATGAAGTGATGGAGATCGTTGCGGATGACAATGCCAAATTCTGCGCTCTGGCATTCAAACTATGGACGGATCCTTTCGCTGGAAAATTAGTCTTTTTTAGGGTTTACAGTGGTTCCGTTAGTAAAGGAGACACTATTTACAACCCTAGAACTCGGAGAAAGAGTCGAGTCAATCGTTTGATGGTTATTCAGGCGGATAAAAGAATCGAGGTAACCAAATGCTTTTCCGGCGATATCGCCGCTTTGGTGGGGTTGAAGAACATAACTACTGGAGATACACTGACCGAAGACGACTACGACGTTCTTCTGGAACCTCCCACATTTCCGGAACCGGTCATTTCGATGGCAATTGAACCAAAAACAAAAGCCGATCGCGATAAAATGTCTATTGGGCTTCAACGCCTTTCTGAAGAAGATCCCACTTTTCAGGTTTTCACCAACGATGAGACAGGGCAATTGATTATTGCCGGAATGGGAGAGCTGCATCTTGAAATTCTTCGGCTCCTCAAATTGCTTATCGTGAAACAATCACTAAGGACTCTATAGGCGAAGGTAAATTTATCCGACAGTCCGGTGGTCGTGGTCAATATGGGCACGCTGTGATTGAAATCGAACCCAACGAACGGGGTAAAGGGATTGAAATCGAAAATAAAATCGTAGGTGGAGTTATTCCTAAAGAATTCATTGGACCTACTATAAAAGGAATGGAAGAGGCCATTGCCGGTGGGGTTTATGCCGGTTACCCGGTGGTTGACCTTAAAATCCGCCTCATTGATGGCAGTTTTCATGAAGTCGATTCCAGCGAACTGGCCTTTAAAATGGCCGGGATTTTTGCCTTGAAAGAGGCCACAAGAAAGGCCGGCCTGATTCTGCTTGAACCTATCATGAAAGTTGAAGTCAGTACGCCTGATGAATATCAGGGAGACCTTTTGGGAGATCTGAATCGACGTCGTGGAAGGATTCATTCCATTGAGTCCAATGTGAAAATGACGATTCTCAATGCAGAAGTTCCTTTGTCCGAGATGTTCGGTTATTCGACCGCGGCTCGGTCGTTGTCGAAAGGACGTGCAGACTATTCCATGCAACCTTTGAAATTCGAACCTGTTCCGGTAAGTATTGCTGAGACAATTCTCGACAGTGTGGAAAACAAACCGGCTCGTACATAATAACACAAAAACTCATTTAACTTATGGCAGGACAAAGAATTAGGATTCGCTTGAAGGCCTATGATCATCGTGTGATCGACCAATCAGCGCATGATATCGTTGAAACGGTCAAGAGATCAGGAGCACGTGTTGCCGGCCCGATTCCTTTACCAACACGGATTGAAAGGTTCAGTGTGAACCGTTCACCTCACGTCGATAAAAAATCCAGTGAAGCTTTCGAGCAGCGAACACATAAAAGACTTCTGGATATTTTGGATCCGACAGCAAAGACAGTCGATGAACTGAAGAAACTGAATCTCCCTGCCGGGGTGGATATTACAATTAAGATTTAGCAATGGTTGGATTGATCGGAAAAAAAATTGGACAGACCCGCGTTTATGACGAGAACGGGAAGTGTCACAGCGTTACGGTAGTCGCGGCTGGCCCCAACTATGTGATACAATGCAAAACTCAGGAATCTGACGGTTATGAAGCTGTCCAGCTCGGCTTTGATAGCCAAAAGGATCACCGGCTGAATAAACCGTTGAAAGGTCATTTGAAAAAATTCAGAACTCCATCATTGAGAAGAATAAGGGAGTTCAGGGATTTTACACTTGATGTTAAACCTGGGGACAAACTAGGTGTGGATATTTTCTCCAAAGGAGATTACATCGATGCAATTGGAACCACTAAAGGTAAAGGTTTCCAAGGAGTCGTCAGACGATACAATTTCGGTGGTGGACCGGCAAGTCATGGCCATGGTGGTTTTACCAGACGTACGGGTGGTATCGGTCAAGGAACGGATCCGGGGCATGTGAAAAAAGGCCAGAAAATGCCCGGACATATGGGGCAGGTACGTCGAACCGTGCAGAATCTGAAAATCATTCAGGTTCGTGAAAAAGAAAATTTACTTTTAATACAGGGAGCGGTTCCGGGAGCGAATGGTGACTACTTGATAATTCGCGAAGCTAAAAAACGCCCTAAATCTGACAAATAATTTTAACTTACTGAATTTAAAACGATGAAACTGAAAGTCTGCAATCTTTCGGGGAATGAAAAGGGTGAAATCGAACTTGGTTTCACGCCGATTGAGAACCGGAAAGGCACCCAAGTTGTGCATGATGTGGTGGTGGCCTATCGGGCTGCGCAGAGAAGCGGGACCGCCTGTACTAAAACGAGAGGTGAAGTTTCCTTTTCCAATCGCAAACCCTGGAGACAAAAAGGAACAGGGCGAGCTAGAGCGGGAACAGCCTCGTCTCCAATATGGCGTGGCGGAGGGGTTGTTTTTGGCCCAAAACCACGGGATTACGATAAAAAGGTAAATCGCAAAGCCCGAAGACTCGCTTTCAAAAAAGCACTGAGCGCCAGGATTCTCAGCGGTGATGTCATTGTTATTGACGACCTGAAACTCGAGACCCACCGCACTAAAGAAATGGTGGGTATACTCAAGACATTGAAAGTCAGCGGTAGTGTGTTGATCGTTGTTTCAAATGTAGAACGGAATTTGGCTTTAAGTGCCCGAAATATTGCTCATTTAGAATTAACCACTAGCGATTCTGCAAATGTTTACGAAATTCTAAAAAGCGATTTCCTGATATTTACCCAAAGCGCACTGGATGATATCAGCCAACGTGTGAACCAAGCTGGCTAAAGACTATGAATTCCTTTGATATCATTAAAACTGTCCGTGTTACTGAGAAGGGAACGACTCAGGCCGATTCGTTGAATCAATACACAGTGGTGGCAGACCTTAAGGCCAATAAGATTCAGATCCGGACTGCCGTCGAAGATTTGTTCAATGTTAAAGTCCTCCGGGTCAACACAATGAATGTGAGCGGTAAAGAGAAACGAAAGCGAACACACCAACGAGGCTGGACTTCTGATTGGAAGAAAGCAATCGTTACACTGAAAGATGGAGACAGCATTACGCTGACCTAATTATTTCCTGCTATGCCAATTAAAAGTTTTCGCCCAATCACTCCTGCCGTACNNNNAAAATCCGAACCATTGATTTTAAACGTAAAAAACACGATATCCGTGCCGAAGTGTTAGCCATCGAGTATGACCCGATCCGGACGGCCAATATCGCCCTTTTGAAATACTCGGATGGCGAGAAAAGATATATCATTGCTCCTCATCAACTTGCTGTTGGTTCAACGTTGATGAGTGGAGAAAAGGCAGAACCCGAGGTAGGAAATGCTCTTCCTCTAAGCAAGATTCCTTTGGGAATGCTGGTTCACAATATTGAACTGCTTCCAGGTAAAGGAGGCCAAATGGTCCGAGCAGCAGGTGCCGGTGCCGTACTGATGTCGAGAGACGAAGGCTTAGCACAATTGAAACTTCCTTCGGGTGAGATTCGCAAGGTTTTGGAAAGATGTTACGCCACTATTGGTGAAGTGGGAAATCAGGACCATGAAAAAATTGTAATCGGTAAGGCAGGCCGTTCCCGTCATATGGGAAGAAAGCCTTTGACACGTGCTGTTGCGAAGAACCCTGTCGACCATCCTATGGGTGGTGGAGAAGGGAAAACATCAGGTGGTGGGCACCCAGTGACTCCTTGGGGAGTGATCACCAGAGGATTTAAAACCCGCAAAAAATACAAACATTCTAACCGGTTAATCGTTCTCCGCCGAGATGGAAAACCATTGAAAAAACGATAACCAACAAAAATTTGACTCTAAGTTATTATGGGACGATCAATTAAAAAAGGTCCTTATGTTGAGCCAAGCCTGATAAGGAAGGTTCAGAAACAGGCCGAAATAAAGTCAAAGAAACCAATTGTGACTTGGTCTCGTCGATCATCAATTTCTCCGGATTTTGTCGGTCTTACTTTCAACGTGCATAATGGCAAAGTCTTTCAAAGTGTTTTCATCACTGAAAACATGGTAGGCCATAAACTCGGTGAATTTGCACCTACGCGAACTTTTAGAAGTCATGGGTCGCATACGGCAAAAGTTAAAAAATAAGGAATTTTAAGTATGGAAGTCAGAGCGATTACGCATAATGTTCGGATGGCACCGCGAAAAATTCGTGAGGTCACCCGCAAAATCCAAGGGTTAAAGGCTGTGGACGCTCAGGCGATTCTGAGTTTTGTTCCCCGAAAGTCGGCACGGTTGGTGGCTAAAACTCTGAAATCAGCTATCGCCAATGCTGAAAATAATCATGAACTGGACGCCGACGATCTTCGGGTGAGGATGGCAGTTGCTGACAAAGCTCCAGTGATGAAACGGTTCGTTCCTAAAGCACGGGGTTCCTCCGGACCGATCATCAAAAGAAATGCACATATTAAAATCGTTTTGACTGACGAATAACTTATGGGACAAAAAACAAATCCGATAGGCTTCAGGATCTGCGTCACGAAAGATTGGCGTTCCAAATGGTATGCCGATAAAAAAGAGTTTGGAACGTTACTGGCCGAAGACCGGCTAATCCGTGATATTCTGAAAAAGAGACTCGAATCAGCTATCGATGCCGAGTCACAATCCTGACCGCACGTCCAGGTGTGGTCATCGGTCGCAAAGGAACAGAGATTGATCGAATCAAAGAAGATTTGAGCAAGTTGACCGGTAAGGAAATTTACGTGGATATTCAGGAGGTAAAACAACCTGAAACCGACGCACAATTGGTGGCGGAAAACGTAGCTCTGCAAATGGAAAGACGGATTTCTTTCCGACGAGCTATGAAAAAAGTCATTCAGACTTCCATGGATTTTGGCGCGGAGGGTATTAAACTGCGTTGTGCTGGAAGACTGGGGGGAGCAGAAATTGCTCGAGTTGAATCTTATCATAAGGGCAGAGTTCCCCTTCACACACTCAGAGCAGATATCGATTACGGTTTTGCAGAAGCAAAAACCACCTACGGTATCATTGGGGTTAAATGCTGGATTTGTAAGGGGGAGAGATCAACAACGACTCCTACTGAACCTGCTCGCGGCGCCATTGAATCAACCATTAGCTAATAATAAGGAATCACCGCCATGGCATTATTGCCTTCAAGAACTAAATATAGAAAAGTCCAAAGAGGGAATCGCAAAGGACTGGCGCAACGTGGAAACACCGTTTCTTTCGGCGAGTTTGGTCTGCAAGCTTTGGAAAGAACCTGGATGAACAATAAGGTGATTGAAACCGCACGTGTTGCAATTACCCGAAACATGAAACGCCATGGTAAGGTGTGGATCAGGATTTTCCCCGACAAACCCGTTACCAAAAAACCGTTGGAAACAAGAATGGGAAAAGGTAAAGCGGCTGTTGAAGAATGGGTCGCCGTTATTAAACCCGGTAGAATGCTTTTTGAAGTCGATGGAGTTTCTGTGGCTGTGGCGAAAGAATCATTGCGGCTCGCCGCTATGAAACTTGGCATTAAAACCAGAATGATTTCACGACATCCGTTAGCTTAGGTATTTTTTACATCATGAAAATGTCGGAAATTAGGGACAAAACGAAAGCGGAATTATCCGCAAAGAGTCGGGATTTGAGACAGGAATTATTTAATCTGAAACTCCAACAAGCCAGTAGCCAATTGGAAAAACCTGCCAAACTGAGAACCCTGCGTCGGGATATCGCCCGACTAGAGACTCAGTTGACAATCGTAAGGAAATCAACTCCTTGATAGTTTAGGATTCAACTTTAGAAAATATGTCTGAACAGTCAGCCCAAAGGGGTCATCGGAAAATAAAAGCCGGGGAAGTGGTATCCTCAAAAATGGACAAAACAATCGTAGTACGCGTTGAGCGCCGATTTGCCCATCCACGCTATCGTAAAGTCGTGAAGAGTTTCAAAAAATTCTATGCACACGACGAAAAAAGTGAAGCCAAGATCGGAGATAAGGTCCGAATTCAGGAAACCCGGCCTCTTTCAAAATTGAAACGTTGGCGTTTGCTCGACATCACCACGCATAGTGTGGATTCGGTCCAGGCTTGAATCAAACAGGAGAATTCACAAATGTTGCAATTACGTTCAGTTACTAAAGTCGCCGATAACACAGGAGCTAAGAAAGCTGCCACGATTCGTGTATTGGGACAAAATAAGAGTTACGCTGAGATTGGGGATATAATCAAAGCACATATTAAGGAAGCCACTCCAGATGGAACCGTTAAAAAGGGCGAAGTGGTGGATGCTGTAGTTGTCCGCACCAAGAAAGCAATTCGTCGCCCCGATGGGTCTTATTTGAGATTCGATTCCAATGCGATTGTAATTATCGACAAGGATAAAAATCCGAGGGGAACCCGTATTTTCGGCCCGGTTGCCCGCGAATTACGAGAGAAGAAGTTATTATAATATGAAACGGTTTCATGTAAAAAGGGACCAGGAGGTAGTGGTCATTTCAGGTGCCGAGAAAGGAAATCGAGGAAAAGTCCTCAAAATCCTCTCGCGAGATAATCGAGTCATTGTTGAAGGCGTGAAAATGATAAAAAAGCACGTCAAAAAGAATCAGCAGAATCCACAGGGTGCGATTGTAGAGCGGGAAGGTCCCCTTCATATCAGCAACGTGATGGCTGCCGATAAATATGATGCCAAAGCGTCACGGCGGGAGATACCCACGGATTCCAATTAATTAAAGTCATGGTACCCAGATTATTTACCAAGTATAAAGAAACGGTTGCTCCCGAACTGAAAAACAGTCGGAAATATGAGAATGATCACCAAATCCCTCGTCTTGAGAAAATAGTGATCAATATGGGANATCGTAACAAAAGCAAAAAAGAGCATTTCCAATTTCAAATTGCGGCAAGGTTACCCGGTTGGATGTAAAGTCACTTTGAGGCGAGCTGTAATGTACGAATTCATGGATCGCCTTGTCTCGGTAGCCCTGCCTCGGATTCGCGATTTTCGAGGAACACCTCGCAAGGCATTCGATGGACGTGGAAATTACTCACTTGGATTGTCAGAACAGACCATTTTTCCGGAAATCGATCCGGATAGAATAAAACGTCCGCAAGGAATGGACATTACCTTTGTCACCACAGGCGGGACTGATGGCGAAGCTAGAGAATTATTGAAATTAATGGGAATGCCTTTCGCCGAG
>LWDU01039666.1_pt1 | contig 10630 bp, 9 predicted proteins | sample 727161 | NCBI WGS metagenome assembly LWDU01 (sample SAMN04566230, study PRJNA314399) | hydrothermal vent metagenome | isolation source: deep sea hydrothermal plume seawater | place: Mexico: Gulf of California, Guaymas Basin | collected 2004-07-11 | reverse complement strand
CAAGATTTCAATCTCAGCTTGTATTTTTTCCATTGACTCAGTCAACCGTTGATTGGCCAGTTGCACAGCGACAAGCTTGCCTTCATTGGACATGGGCTAAACTTTCATATGGGAGTGAGTCGTTTTTTGAAGTATATAAAAGATCCCTCGCTTGGTCAAAATAAACAAGCCCTGTTTTGTACCACAAACAGGTAGGCCTTTCACATGTGCGTACTCAGCAAGCGAGTACGTATTCCTTGGGAAAGCACCTTGCGCAGGGGTGGAGGCCCACCAGGATGGCGATGGTGGCGCGACCACGAAAATGGCTCCAGGGACTCGCGGCGCAGCGTTTATAATTATTGCGGACGAAGCCAGCTCTCAGAGCCGGGCCTTGTCGCCATGGCCCTCCCGCGGCGGCAGCCTTTGCAGTTTCGCCAGCCCCTCCTCCCCAAAGTGGTGCCGCAGGTAGTCGCGCAGCGGCACGTCCTCCGGCTGCGGCGAGGTGAAGCCGGTGCCACCGCTGGGGCCGGAGCCCAGCATCTGGCACCGGATCGGGCCGCATGTGCCGCCGAACCGCCCAAGGGCCGACATTTCATCGCGGGGGCGGAGCCAGCGGTGGGAGTAGCCAAGAAACACCATCCGCCGCGCCCACGTCCCCTCCAACGGGTTCAACGGTTCTGAGTGGAAGAGGCGGCGGTCGAAAATGACCGCGTCCCCGGGGTGCAGCGGGATGCCGAGCGCAGTCGGTGGGTCTGTAGGGTTGCCCACCCCTCCGCCTTCTCGCGGCTTGTCCCACCATTCGCTCTCGTCGTCGGTCCTGGGTCCCGACCACCGCTGGGATATGCATGCGCGGCCCCCGCACCCCTTTCCCGAGGTGTGTTCCCGGAATCACCTGCATCCCAGTGCGTTCGTCCATCTCGCTTAGGGCGTATGCAATCTTGATGCTGACCTGGTGCTCGAAGCCGGTGTCCTCGCCGTTGGGATCGCGCTCGCCAATGGAAAACTTCCCAGAGTCACGGTGCCAGCCGTGCGAGCCGTCCAGGTCCTCGGTTGCCGTCGGTGGGTAGACGCGTTTGTGCTCGCCTATGTTCAGCCGCGGCTTGTACTCCGCCTCGAGCTCGTCCATCACGGCCTGCATAGTGCGCACGGTGTCGGGCGGCAGCGCATTTCTTATCACGAAGAACCCCTGCCGCTGAAGCAGCGAGGCCTCATCGGCCGTTAGCAGATTCTCCAAGTGCGTGGCGGGCAGTTCCGCGAGAATCTCGTCCTGCGAAGGCGCCGCACGGAATGCGTTCTTCCTTATCATCACCATCACCGCCTCGGCGGAGGCAGTGTGCGCTGGGTCGGCGAGGAAGGCTATGAGCAGCTCGAACTGCTGCGCCGGCGATGCGCCGCTCTGTGTCCAGCTCGGCCGCCAGCGCCGCCCGCTCCTCAAGGTGCAGCTCCACATCACTGGTCACGACGGGCAGCCCCTCTTTCCTGCGGGGGTTGTACTTGCGTCCATCGCGCACCCCAGCAGGAAAGAGGGGGGCTAAGAGACCAATACGGCTTGAGCTAACCCTCTAAAAGGCCCTTTATAATTCCTATGCATAAGCTCAAGCGATACGAAGTGCCGCGGCATCTCTGGAAGTACTGGCCCCCCTGCTCTCAATATCTGATTGCTGTCTCCGAGTCTACTGCAGAGCGATAAAAGAATGCTGGTGAACCACTCTCTTGACTCGAAATGGCTTCTCTATGCGCGGGGTCGTAAATGGTTATATTGTCAAATGAGCGCAGGCAAGGTTAGTTAAAGATCTTACATTACCTACAAGCAAAAATTATTGAGATCGACGCTCGGATGAAGATCAAGTGGAACTAAATTTCTTGATCGAATCGAGCATAGCGTAGAACGAGTTCACTCAAATTATCAAAATGGGTCCTGTCGACCTATTCCAGTTACAGTAGTTAACAGAGCATTTCAATAAATCAAAAAAATAAGGTGAAAAAATCAAAATGAACTTAACCGCTAAAGTATTAATCGCGATGCTCTTAGGGATTTTTGTAGGGTTAACCATCAATGTCTTAAACGTGGAAGTTTTCGACAATTCCTTATTGGCTGACGGGGCCGTGCTTAATGAATACGTCGTCAATGGTTTTTTTCATATCGTGGGAAAGATGTTTGTTAATGCACTTAAAATGTTAGTGGTTCCTTTGGTATTGTTTTCGCTGATCTGTGGCGTGTGTGGTATTGGCGATATAAAGCTGTTAGGAAGAATCGGAAGTAAGTGCTTTGTCCTATATCTTTTTACGACAGCCGTGGCCATTGCAAGTGCCATCGGGGTTGCGGCAACCATTGGTATTGGCAAAGGAATGAATGCCACTTCTGACGCCCAATTTACAGGAAAAGACGCTCCACCCCTTTCAGATGTATTAATTGATATCATTCCAAGTAATCCCATTCAGGCGATGGCTAGCGGTGAAATGCTTTCCATTATTTTCTTCGCTATCCTAGTGGGCATCAGCATTTTGATGGTTGGTAAGAAAGCAAGGACGCTTGTCGAAACCATAGAACTCATGAATGAAGTCATGATGAAAATGGTTGGGCTCATCATGTCATTCGCACCCTATGCCGTGTTTTGCCTACTTGCAAAAGCAATGGCTAATCTAGGATTTGATTTGTTTTTTAACTTAGTGGGCTATGTATTCGTTTTAATTGGCGTATTACTATTTCACATGTTAGTAACGCTACAAGCCGTATTAGCTTTTTTGGGGAGACTCAACCCGTTCGTCTTTTTGGCAAAAATGAGAAATGTGCAAGTATTTGCTTTCAGCACATCCAGTTCAAACGCTACGATTCCCGTCACGTTAAGAACGGTAACAGAACGGCTCGGCGTGAATAACTCAGTCGCCTCATTTTCAGTTCCTTTTGGTGCAACAATCAACATGGATGGAACGGCTATTATGCAAGGCGTTGCCACCGTTTTCATTGCCAATATGTATAATGTAGAACTCGGAATGTCTGGCTATCTAACGGTGATTTTAATGTCGGTTCTCGCCTCGATTGGAACGGCAGGGGTTCCTGGTGTAGGACTTATCATGCTGTCGATGGTTTTTGCGCAAGTAGGACTCCCCTTGGAAGGGATCGGTCTCATCTTAGGTGTTGATCGATTGTTGGATATGGTTCGTACCGCAGTCAATGTCACCGGTGATGCGGTCGTCTCAACTGTTGTCGCTAAAAGTGAAGGTAAGCTCGAAGAATCCGTCTTCAACGATTCATCAGCGGGTATGTTTGATAAGAAAGAAACTGACTTAAGCCTTGAAAATGAAAAAGTTATAGCAGAAACAGTTTCTTCGACGGACGCCAGAGAATAACATTTTCTTTATTAGAAACTTAACGATCTCAACAAAATCCGATAACTGCGTAGAGTATCTCACACTAGAAATGGGGCAACTATTGAAGGTCACGCCAGTTTCTTACGTGGCAAAAAAATAACCTCCTAAAGAACAGGAGGTTATTTTATGGAGCCGCCACACGGAATTGAACCGTGGACCTATTCATTACGAGTGAATTGCTCTACCATCTGAGCTATGGCGGCTAAATAGTTGTCGGCCAATTGCTTGGCTGTACAATATTAAAAAAATATACGAGGCTCACATTGGTGTCAAGAGCCGCGTGAATTAAAAGAAGCTCAATAGCTTGCCCAAGGTGCTCATAAAACCACTTCTAGTCCTTTCAGTGCTGCGGACTTCACGCATTTCTCCGTGTTCGTCTGCGGCAAAACGCAATAGGCCGACAGCCGCGGCATAACTTGGATTGCCGAGTGCTTCAGGAGCAATAATGTCCCTTGGGGCGCCTATGCGGACATGGTGCCCCAAAACCTCTTCGGCCAAGGGCACGATCTGATCAAGCATAGCGCCACCGCCAGTGAGGACTATACCGGCGGACAGATGGTTGTTATAAGGGGCATTAACGAGTGCTCGATGGACGTGTTCAAAAATCTCGCGCTGACGTGCCTCGATGATCTCGCTAAACTGTTGCCGGGTCATCGTGCATGTGCGACCGGCTGTCGTGCGATAAGTAACCGTCTGGTCACCCTCTTCGCCCTGGCAGTTGACACTGCCGAACTGGCGCTTGAGTTGCTCGGCTTCGCGCGGCGGTATGCTCAGGACCACGGAGAGGTCACGAGTAATGTCTTCGCCGCCAAGCGGGATTTCTTCTACATGGCGCATCGAACCGCAAAACACAGACAGGTCGCAGGTGCCAGCGCCGATGTCGAGTAGGCCGACGCCCATATCGCGCTCGTCATGGGAGAGTGTCGCGTGGGCGGCACCAACGCTTTCGAGTAGGAAGCCCGCGATCTCGAGGTCGGCCTCGGAGGCGGCATGTCTGAGGGTTGTGCAAGCGTTGCCGGAAGCCGAAATCGTCAGCATCTCAATAGACAGGCGATTACCGTGCAACCAGAGCGGATTTTGCACAGGTTCTCCGTCGACAGCATAACTTTGCACAAAGCGGTGCATGACAGTTTGGGATTGATTCGTTTGGTCTTGCTCAGCGGCTATAAGAGCCCGGTCTCTGTCTTCTTCAGAAATGGGGTTGGAACTGCCGGAAATAGCCACGGTGCTGCAATTGCTTTGGGTGGTGATATCCTCACCAGCCATACCAATATAGGCCCCGGAAATCTTAAGGCCAGCGGAGCGTTCGGCTTCGGCAACGGAGTTGCGGATGGCTTCGACGACCTGGGGCATATCAATAACAACGCTACGGCGTAGGCCAGTGCAGGGGCTTTGGCCCATGCCCAAGATCTTGACCTGGGAATCACCTTGAACCTCACCTACAAGGCATAGGACTTTCGAAGCACCAATATCGAGAACGACGACGGGAGATCCAGCCATGGTTACTCTACCTGACTTTCTAGGCTCTGCCGCAAAATTAACTAATATGTAGCGGCTGTATATTATGTATTGGAAGAGGAGTTAAATCACCGTACTGAGCGGTGTAGAGCACGACAGGTGGGGGGTGTCTGCTCTGTAAATACTATCTGTTGTATAAGCTAGGAACAGAACCTAGGACAAGAGGGAAACTCGCCCTGCTGTAAGCACTTACAGCACTTACAGCGATTCAGTTGTTTTAGAAGAATAATCAAGAGAACCGGGAAAGTCAAGCACCAATTAAATCAATCAATTGAATTCATGTAAATTGATGTAAAAAATAGAGATCAGGACAGATCTTGCATGGTCCTAATTCGCTCGATGGCCTCGTGAAGTTGCAGTAAATCTACCGGTTTTTGGAAGAAGTCGTAGGCGCCCTGCTGGAGGAGGTCTCTGGCCAATGGAGCGGAGGCATAGCCCGATACGACTATAACCCGAATACGATCGTCTATTTCGCGTATCAGACGCAGGGTCTCTGTGCCGTCCATATGCGGCATCGAAATATCGAGAAAGACCACTTGTGGCTGATGTTCTTTGGCGCGTAGTAGTCCTTCTTGGCCATTGCGGGCGGTATGGACCGTATATCCGAGATTGTCGAAGAATTCCTCGATGGTTGCTATAAATTCCTCTTCGTCATCGACAAAAAGCAGACTAAACGGTTTCATTCGACAGAGTCTTTCATTTGCTGGATGGATTAAACCTATAGGTCAGGCTCAAGTGGGAGAGGATGCCGCCTCCGTGTCGACTTCCGCCGATGAAATGGGGACCATCGCGGAGGAAATCGCGTTCGAGCAGTCCATCGAGCAAAAGATTTGAAAATTCGATCCCAAGCCCTAATGTAGTCGTAAAAGTGGTGGTAAATGATTGGATTTTTACTTGTTGATCTGATAGCAGGAGTTCTTGCTCAAATAGCCAATTTTCCTGCCTTACGCCAGCGCGGAAGAGTATCGCGCCAACTTGCGCTTCTCCACCGAGGATCCAGGTGGGTAGTTGTAGTTTGCTCTGTCGGGTCGACGATTGCGTGTTTTGCGATTGCTCGGCCCGTTCATAGAGGCCGTCTACCGCGGCGATGACCAGTACCCCACGAGCTGGCTGAAGTTGCAGGCCTGAGCCAAGTCGTAAAGAGGTTTGCGTTCGTTCGTCCGGGTATAGGGCGTAGGCATCGCGACTGATGCCCAAATAGGGTAACCAGGTCACTTTTGCGCTCAACGGCCAGCGATAGCGGATGTCGAGGGCTAAGCCTGTGCCATCAGACTGCTTGAAAGTCGTGCCTTCGAGGGGGTGGTCTTGCATGCGGCGCAATAAGATCCCGAGACCAATATCCAATGTTGGTCTCGAACCGATTCGCATACCCAGGTGGAAGTTGGTACTGCTGGCGGAGGCCTGCCGAGAAGCTATGGCGCTGCGGTCATAGGCGAATGAGGTCGATGCGCCGATGGCGAATTTATTATTGGGTGCGTAACCGTAGGCGAGATCAAACCAGGGACTCGGGCTCATCGCTCGGAATAAGTCACTGCCGTTCTGCTGAATGTAGGCCGTAAAATCATCTAAGTCGGAAGTCTTGCGGTTAAAAAAGAGGCCGAAGGTATGTTGTGCTGATATTGGGTAGGCGACCCCGGCCCAATCGTCAAATAATTCGACTTCAAAGCGTGGCCATTCGCTAATAGTCGCCGGAAAGATGAAACCATTGCTATCATCTAAGATGGCCTGAGAAAGCCCGCCGAGCGCGGTCAGCCGGTCGACGGAGGCTTGAGCTGGTTGCGAAAAGAGGAGGCAGAAGAGCGACAGGAGGTTAAAGGCGTGGCGCATTGAGTGATAGATACTGGGAAAATTAGGATCGTGCGCTGGTGTCAAAAGGTAGATCTTCGAGTTCATCTTCATCAACCTCTAAGGCTTCGGTTGGAATTTCATCCTCTATCTCAGCACCTTCGTCGAGGTATGGGTGGATTTTCCACTCGGCTTCGAGCGCTTCTATGTCACGCAATTCCACTTTGGACACATGTTGGGGTCTAAACGATAATTCTTCGTTGACTCTATAGAGGCGTTTGCCAAGAAAGAAAAGGGTTCCGTCAAGGACGAATGCGATGCGATCCTTGCCCAATTCGTTATTAATAAGCGCAAGCAAGTCACTAAGGGGGGCGCCAGAGGCGCCAATGTCGTTGTCGTCCGGGTTGTCTTGCGGGCCTATAAGTGTCGAGACCTTGTCGGCCCGATGGTCAAAGGTGATCGTATCCGGGATGAATTCCTCCATATAGGGGCGGGTCAGGGTAGCGTAGGGATAAAAAAGGTTATTGATTACTCGATATACCCAGTCTCCTTCCCGTTCGTCGCGGATGCGCAATAAGGTGCCAATTTTGACAAGGAGCCGACCTTCGGGTTGTAGGTGTTTTCGTATTTGTACAAGGTCGAGGTCGGATATTTCGACCTTGTTACCGCCTAATTCTACGCTAAAAGTGCCCTTGCGGAAGGTGTTAAGAACGTCAATTTTGCCGGTGTGTATATAGGATCGAAATTTGCCAGTTTGGGCGTAGGGCATGTCTTGGGTGAACTTATAAAAGGTATTTTTGTCCAGTATTAGGGTTTCGCGGCAGATATTGGTTGAACCGGCTTGTCTAAACACATCGCGCAAATAATTTATTTCGTCTTGGGTGATGACCTTGCCCGGGCCACCGATCGTGTTGTTTTGTGTTACTGAGACTTCGAGAACTTCGCTGTCGGCTATGGTATTGGCCATTGCCCATGCCTTGAGCTGTTGTGCAGAGGCGACGACCCCCTCTCGCCAGATAAAATAGACTTTACCGTGTGGGCTAAACAAAAAGGTCCCGCGTTCGATGGCGATGTCTTTGGAGGCCTTGCTCGCTTGTAGCGCGAGTGTTTCGATGGGAATGCTCTGATAGGTGGATTTAAGGGTGAACATCGCATCGAGGTCGGCAACGTTCTTTTTTAAAGGCAAATGGATGTTTTCGAGCATAAGGCCTGAGAGGCCACCGCCGCGGCTGATAACCAAGGTGCCTTTGGTGACGGTGCTGGCGGCATCCGAAGTGTCGTAGAAGATATCCTCTTTTATCAGAGTAAAATTCGAAGGAATATCTACAAGTTTCTGCAGACTGTTTTTGGCCGTGCTTTCGGTGAGCGGCAAATAGTCGAGAATACTGCCAATCTCGCGCCGCAGTGGTAGGCTGAGTTCAGAGAGCAAAAATCCAATGGGATGGCCGCCGGGGCTGATGAATACTGTGCGCTTGCGCAATTTCGTCGCAAATTCCCGGTCCTGATGGAGAATTTCGTCTTTTAGTAGCTGGGAACCCATCGGAAGAAAAACCGCTTGGTTGGGGAGCAGTTTACGCAGGCAAATGTTCTTGAGGATCGCGATGTCGACCTCTTCGATGGGATCGAGCAAAATACATTTAATGCCGTGGCGCTGGCTTATAAGTACGGTGCCGAGATTTAGCTTCGGAGGGATGCGCGGACTCTGGTTTTTGGTCGGATGGACCAAGGGATCCAAATCGAGCGCGGGTAGTTGAAAGGGGGCTAGCATATCGCGGCGTGGAGAGCGGTCTTTGCTGCTTTTGCGCGACTTGCTAAAGTTCTTGGCGTGTTGGGCGTCGGAGGAAGGGCCTCCGATGATTTTTCTTAACGAGCCAAGCAGGCTTTTTTTTGGCTGCTTTTTCTTTGCCACGAGCGTTCCCTAGAGGGGATTTAAATGGCGTAGAGAGAAGAAATTGCGTCGTTCGGTTAATGTAGGCACAAATGCCTTTTTGTCAAATAATATAATAGGTTACGCACATGTTGTATGGTCTCGCGACACCTTTGAGGCTTGACTGGACAAGAGCGCGGTCGTAAGATATCCGAACCTATTAGGGTGTGGAGCTACCAACGCTGTTTTGCGGGTCCATAGAAAGGAGCAGATTTATGGCAAGGGGGGTAAATAAAGTCATCTTGATCGGCAATTTGGGCGCCGATCCCGAGGTGCGCTATACGCCCGATGGCGCTCCGGTAGCCAATTTTAATTTGGCTACCTCTGAGAGTTGGAACGATCGTACAAGCGGTGAGAAGCAAGAGCGGACCGAATGGCATCGGCTCGTGGTGTGGCGCAAGCTTGCCGAGATTGTTGGTCAATATCTCAAAAAGGGCAGTAAAATTTACATCGAAGGCAAATTACAGACGCGGTCTTGGGAAGATCAGTCCGGTCAGAAGCGTTATACGACAGAGGTCGTTGTCAATGAGTTGCAGATGCTCGATTCGCGTGGTGAAGGTGGAGGTGATGGAATGTCTCGAGATCCAGGTCCAGCCGCTCAGCCCGAATATGGACCTCCTCCTGGCGGCGCTGCCGAGGAGGACGATCTACCCTTCTAAATCGCGTTTGTCAAACAACTAAGATCCAAGGCCGCAGGAGTGCGCTTCATCCTGTGGCCTTGTTTGTTTTGAGGTAAGAAAACCATGGCCGGAAGTTTCTTTCATTTGTGGTTAGCCGAACAGGCCTTGCCCATGGTTTTTGCTGATGGCGAGCCTACGGATCAAATGAGAGCGGCTTTTGCCGCGGGGGCTGTTGGACCAGATATCGGTTTTTTTCCGGGTGGGCCCTTTGCATTTTCGCATCGGGTACACCTCGAGCACTGCGCTGATTTTTTACGTGGGCTTAGCGACGGGGCGAAAAGTGACGTAGAGCGGGCATTTGCCGCGGGGTGGGGGCTGCATGTTTATACCGACATGGCTATACATCCATGGATCGAAGGCGAAGTGGTAACTCTGCTGGATTCCGGAATAATGCCAGCGCTCCCGGATCTCTGGCATATGCGTTTGGAGTGGGGTGTGGATGGTCGCCTGCTTTCACAGGAGGGTATGGAGGATCTTTGGGCGCCCGAATTACATTTTCCTAGTCGCAGAGACGGCAGTAGTTTGCTCGGAGAAGTGGGGGCTGGTTTTTATGGTGGGGATGCTGGTGAAGACCTGCTGAAAAGTGGAGCAACGGCAACTGCGCGATGGCTGTCTCGCATTCCCAAGATCTTGTGGTGGGGGGGGCATGCGGAGCGTCGGGGGCAAAGACCGAATCCCTGGTGTACTTTTCTATTTGCGGGATTGGGGCGCAAGGTCGCAGGAGAGTGGTTACAGCGCTGGCCCTATTTTAAAGATGTAGTGGCCTTGGCTAGTCCAATAAAACCGACCGATGAATCCTGGAAGCGAGTGGTCGTGCTCGGCGATAAGGCATTGCGTGGTTTTTGCGATGCTTGGCAAGGTGGCTTCGCCGAGTTGGGGAATATGGATTTATACCGAGGCGAGGTCGCCGATGATCGAAGGTGATGAATTTCGTTTCTGGCTGGGCTTAATTGTAGTAGCCGGCATTCATGCGGCTGTGTTGTACGGCCGCCGCTGGGGTGATAAACCACGATTATTGGCTGACTTGCTCGATTCTCGCTTGCACTACGCGGTTACAGGGCTTGTGCTCAGCTTGGCTGCACCGGAGGGGATGCGGACGACGATTGGTGAGGGGGTTGATATTGCCATGGTCTTTTTGGCGGGTATATTTGGCCTAATCGTCGGGGGAAGTTTTGATTGGCGGCTGATAAAGCGGTTTACTAAGCCCCTGTTGTGGCTTGAAGTGGGGCATCTGGCTTTGCTCGTAATGACGGTGTGGTTATTCACCTATAGTTTTTTTAGCGGCGTTGTAGATCAGATAAATGGAGGGGGCGGGGCGCTGATGTGGGCCGTCTGCGGGTTAGTGGCAGCTGGCTGGATGCGGCAAAAT
>LWDU01038552.1_pt1 | contig 10632 bp, 10 predicted proteins | sample 727161 | NCBI WGS metagenome assembly LWDU01 (sample SAMN04566230, study PRJNA314399) | hydrothermal vent metagenome | isolation source: deep sea hydrothermal plume seawater | place: Mexico: Gulf of California, Guaymas Basin | collected 2004-07-11 | reverse complement strand
TTTCACCGTGCTGCTGCCTTTCACCGTGAGCGCGCGGCCCTTCGCGCTGGCTTTCATCGCGGCGAGCTTCACTTGCCACCGGCCGTCTTTGCCCGCCTTGGCGGTGTGAGTTTGGCCGGCGAACGAAACGGTCATCTCCGTGCCCGCGTCATCCCAGCCCCAAATCGGGCACGCCGCGCCCTGTTGCAAAACCATGTGGCTGCCGAGGATGGAAGGCAGCCTGGTCTCCGCACGCGCGAAAAAAGTAGTGAGGGTGAACAGGGCAACAAAACAACCGAGGGATAAGAAACGTTTGGTCATGCGCCGATTGCAACGCCATTCGCCCCGCGCGTCAATGCGGAAAATGGTGCAGGGATAAGTTTTATTTTGGCAAAGGTTGATTTAGTTCCTTAGCCAGGTTTTTCAACTGGCCCGAAAGTGCGGCTTCGATTTTTTCCATTAGGGTGGGGCCGGTGCGATCGCGTTGGGCGGGGACGGGGATGGCGTCGCCGATTTCGAGCACCACGCGAAGCGGCCGATGGCGGTCCACAAACTTGAAGTCGTGCTCGAAGCGTTCCACGGTTTCGATAAGGCGCTCGATGCACGGCTCGGCGGCCAAATAATCGGCGGGATACGCGTCGAGATGCAGGGCGAAGGTGCAGTCGCGCAGTTGTTTCCAGCAATGCTCGCGCCGGGCGGCCGTGGCATCGCCGTCCACCAATTCCTTGAGCATCACCGTACGGAGCGCCTTCACGCGTTCATACACGCCGCGGCCTTCGCCGGGGCGTTCCCATTCCTTCTCGATGGGTTTGAGGATGCGATCGATGAGGCGGTCGAGGCGTTCAAAGAGCTCGCCGCTCTGCGCTTCGCCAAAATATTCCACCTCGCGCAGGCCGAGCAAGCCGGTGCCAATTTTGCGCACGCGATCCAATGGCGATAAATCGGTTTGTGGTTCCCACGAAAGCTCGCGCTCGAGGTCGGCCAGTGCGGTGGAAAGGGTTTCCTCCAAATCACCGGCAAATTGATACTTGAGCGCCACTGGATGCACCACCACTTGGCCACCATCTGCGCCGCGTTTCTTGGCCGCGCGTTGTACGATTAGCGAAGTGCCTTCCTGCAAGGGGCTAAGTTGGTCGTTGTGAAACGAAACGGTGCCCTCGGGAAACAACACGAGCGGTCGGCGTGCCTCGACGAGAATGTCGATGGCGGTGTTCAGCGAAGTTTTGTCCAAGCCCTCGCGATGCACGCTGAAGGCGCCCAGCTGCCGCACGAGAAACCGCTGGAACCATCCCTGCTTGAACACGTGCCAGCTCGCCATAAAATGAAAATGCGAGTCCACATATTTTGTCAGCAAACCAACCACCAACGCATCGGGATCGCGCACATGATTGGGCGCAAGCACAATGCCGTGACCTGCCGCCAGCGAGGCCCGCAGTTTTTCCGCGCCGCGCACTTCGTGCCCCACAATTCCCCACGTGTGTTTCAACTGCAGCGGCAAAACCGGCTGCATCAGGCGCGCCACCAGCGTGCCACTTTTGGGCGGCACAAACTCGTACGGCTCCGCCACGATGACTTCCGCCGTCTCGGCGGCCAACCCACTGGGTGCGCTGTGCGTTGAGTTTTCCATTGCTCGCGCGGAGCATACGCGCTTCCGGCCATTTCACAAAATTGAAACGAGCGGGCGCACTATTGATTTTATCAATGGCATTGCCACCCCGAACCCCGCCGCCTACACTCCGCCCATGCCGAAGTGGGAATACAAAGTGGTGAAACGCGCCGAGGTGTCGGAAGAACAACTGAATGGACTTGGCGCGGAAGGCTGGGAATTGATGAATTTTGTGCTGCCCCAATGCAACATCCCCGGCAGCTTCGACGAGATTGACGTGGAAATCGTGCTGCGCCGCGCGCTAGCCGAGTAGGCTATACATCATGCAAATTGTACGTGTGCAATTTGCGATGTAGCGTGCGGCGGCTCATGCCGATTTTTTGGGCGGCTTGGGTGCGGTTGCCTTTGCATTCCTTCAACGCGCGGATGATGAGCGCCTTTTCGGCGTCCTCCACGGTGAGGGTTTTTTTGCCGAGCACATCTCTGGCTTCGGGATGGGACGCCCCGGAAGTTTCACCGCGAACGCTGGGCGGCAAATCGCGCGTCGAAATCACATCGCCCCGGCACAGCACCACCGCGTGCTCGATGGCGGTGCGCAGCTCTCGGACATTGCCGGGCCACGGATGGTTCATCAGCGCCTCGAGAGCATCGGGATGCAGCTCCGCGATGGCTTTGGCGTTTTCTTTTGCAAACTCGTTCAGAAATTCCTTGGCTAACAGAATGATGTCCGTGCCGCGATCGCGCAACGGCGGCAACTGCATTTCTACCACGCGTAGTCGGAAAAATAAATCCTCGCGGAAATCGCCATTGGCCACCGCCTCCTCGAGGTTGAGATTGGTGGCGGCGATGAGCCGCACGTCGGCGGAGATGGTTTGGTTGGATCCGACGCGTTCGAAAGTGCGCTCGCCGAGAAAGCGCAGCAGCTTCACTTGAATCGCCGGATCAATCTCGCCCACCTCATCGAGAAATAGCGTGCCGCCGTTGGCTTGCTCAAACCGCCCGATGCGCCGCTCGTGCGCGCCGGTGAAGGCACCCTTCTCGTGCCCGAAAAGTTCGCTTTCCAAAAGCGTGGGCGAGAGTGCCGCGCAGTGCACGGTGACCATTGGTTGCTTGGCGCGCGGGCTGAGATTGTGAATCGCCTTGGCGATGAGTTCCTTGCCCGTGCCACTTTCGCCGAGCACCAAAACGCTGGCGCGCGCGGGCGCGACTTGCTGGACGATTTCAAAAATTTCCTGCATCACCGGCGATTGGCCGATGATATTTTCGAGGCCAAACTTCGTGTCAATCTGCGAACGCAGCTCGCGGTTTTCCGACTCCAGTTTATTGGATCGCAACGCGCGCGCGATGCGCATCTCCAGCTCATCAATCTGCATTCGCCCCTTGGCGATGTAGTCATCCGCGCCCTGCCGCATCGCGTCCACGGCCATTTCCTCGCTGCCGTAAGCGGTCATCAAAATGCAAATCGGCGGCTTGCTCAGCGACTTCGCGCGCTTGATCAAATCCAATCCGCCCACGCCCGGCATCCGCAAATCAGTCAACAGCACGTCAAAAGCATCCTCCTCCAGCAACCGCACCGCGCCCTCGCCATCCTCGGCAAGGTACACATCGTACCGATCCTCCAGCGCCGCGCGCAATCCCTCCCGCGTCGGCTTTTCGTCATCAACTATTAAAACAGTAGGTTTAAGCATTTTCAGTTTCCTCACCGCCGGTCAGGCGCAGCGGTTGTTTTTCAGTGAGCGGGAACCACAAACGAAAGGTGGTGCCTTGGCCGGTGTGGCTTTCGAGTTCAATGCGGCCGCCGTGTTCGCGCACGATGCGCTGCACAATCATCAGGCCAAGGCCGGTGCCTTTTTCCTTGGTGGTAAAATACGGTTGGAAGATGCGGTTGATTTTTTCCTGCGCAATGCCGCCGCCGGTGTCGGCCACGTGCACCCACACGCCGTCGGCATCGGCGAGCGTGGTGAGCGATAGTGTGCCGCCGTGCGTCATCGCTTGGATGGCGTTCTTGATGAGGTTCACCAATGCTTGCTGAACCTGCGCGGCATCGAGCGGCGCGGTGGGGAGATCGCCAGCAAAATTTTCTTCGAGCATCACACCGCGGTTTTCAATCTCGGGGCCCAGCACCGTAAGGGTGTCCACCACGATGTCGTTAAGCGAAACAGGTTTGCGCTCCGGACGGGTCGGACGGATGGCCTGCAAAAATTGGCTGACGATATAATCGAGTCGATTGATTTCGCCTTTTGAAATTTCAAGAAATCGGTCGAGCTTGTTGACCGCCGCAGTGAAGTTGGCCTGCGCGTCCGGGTCATCCGCATCCGTGGCCTTCAGCTTTTTTACCTCGCGCTCCATCAACTGCAAATGGATGTGCAACGCGCCAAGCGGATTGCCAATCTCATGCGCCACACTCGCGGCCAAAAGCGTGAGTGCCTCCACACGTTCGCTTTCGATGACCTCAAAAGTTTGCTGCTGCAACTCCGTGGCATCATTCACGATCACCGCCAATCCGCTCGAACCCTCGCCCACCAATGCCGCCGTGTACACGCGCAGGAATCGCCGGATGGGATACGTCAACTCCAGCTCGTGCCGCGTTACGGTGACACTGTCGCTCGCCGCGCTGGTGCAAAGGGTTTCCCAATCCAGCCCCGGCAAATAATCCGCGAGCGCGCGCCCCTCCGTTTCCGCCAGCGGCAGCCCCAGCAAATGCTCGGCGGATTGGTTGTGCCACGAAATGTGCGCCTTGGAATCCAGCACCACCACGCCGTCCTCAATCGTGTCAAAAAGCGTTCCCAAAAAATCCCGCTCGCGCGCCAACCGCTGCACCACCGTCTGCAACCCATCGGCATCGAGCTGATCAATTCGCCCAACAATTCGGTCAAAAAAGCTGTGTTTTTTCGCGGCCATTCGAGTTTGGTGCCATTTTGCCCCGAGCAAAAACAGGGCCGAATGCGCGCCAAAATGTCCCACAATACGCCGAGTTTGGCGAGAGGAAAACAAACCCGTTTCTGGTTGCGATTGTGATGTCTTGACCGCGCGGCGTTTCCCTGTTGAATTGGCACTTCACCAAATGAGTCACAAATTACTCCAATGAAATACACATTCCGTTTTCTCGTGATGGCCGCCTTGGGCGGGTTGATGCTGCAATCGCAACCGGCACAGGCCGCGCCGAAAAAGATTTTGGTGATTACACAATCGCGCGGGTTCACCCACGGCGTGGTGCGACGGCCGAAGGATGGGCTGTGCGTGGTGGAAAAAACCCTCGCCGCCATCGGCAAGGATAGCGGCGTGTTCACCACGGTGAATTCGCAGGACGCCATCAAGAGCATCACGCGCGAAAATCTCAAGCAGTACGACGGCATCTTTTTTTACACCACCGGCGTGCTGTTGCCCGCGGGCGATCCGCGCGAGGCGTTGATGGAATTCATCAAGTCCGGCAAAGCCTTTGTGGGCACGCACAGCGCGGGCGACACCTTTCACGGCAAGGGCGGTTTCAGCAGTTACGTGAAAATGATCAACGGCAGCTTCGCCGGCCACCCGTGGGGCGCGGGCAGCAACAACGGTTTTCTCAATCACGACCCCCAACATCCCACCGTGGCGATGCTCGGCAAGTCATTCATGTGGAAGGATGAAATTTACCAGTACAACAATTTTGATCCCAACGTCGTGCGCGTGCTCTTCAGCCTGAACATGGCCAAGAGCAAACCGCAAATGCCCTACCATGTGCCCGTGTGCTGGGTGCGCAGCTTCGGCAAGGGGCGAGTGTTCTTCACCAACCTCGGCCACAACAAGTCCACATGGGAAAACGAAACGTACCAAAAACATTTGGTGGAAGGCTTCAAGTGGGCGCTCAAAATCACCGACGGCCCCTCCGCGCCCAACCCCGAAGTGCAAGCTCAACAAAGCATCAACGCCTTCGCCCTCTTCGCCTCGCAAAAGCTGAAGCTCAACCAAGCCGAGCTCGTGAAAAAAATGCAGGCCAAAGCCGGTGACAAAAAATTCATCACCCTCCTCCGCGAAAACAGCTGGAAAAGCCGCGGCAAAAATATGAAGCTGATTCAGGAAGTGCTGGATGCGTTGAAGTAACGTGCCTAGAGTTGAACGATATGAGTACGGCCACGATTAAACTCTTTCTAGTAAACGGTGATCCTAAGCGTCTGCGGACAGGTGAGATTTCAAACTGGAGTGGCAAGGCGGTGGCGGCCCCAAGGACCGACCTCGATGAACTGCTGACGCGAGAAGAGTTGCAAAAACCAGGAGTCTATATCCTCATTGGGACGGATCCAAACGAGGGGAGTCCGGCTTGCTACATAGGTGAGGCTGAAGTTATTCGTGATCGCCTGAAGCAGCATAGAGCTAAAGATTTCTGGATTCACGTGATTGTATTTGTCAGCAAAGATGAAAACCTCACTAAATCCCATATTCGATACTTGGAAGGACGCTTAATCGTTGGCGCCAAGGAAGCTGACAGGTTTCAAGTGGTTAACTCGCAAACGAGTGGATCGAAACTTCCGGAATCAGATAGGGAGGAGACGGAGGTTTTTCTTGGTAAAATTCGGCAACTGCTTCCTGTGCTTGGTTCTGACATCCTTACACCACGTCCACAGGCAACAGATGTCGTTGCGGGTCCAGCAAATCATTTGGTCTGTGAGATAAAAGGCCTAAAGGCGAATGGTCGACGAACTGAGGATGGCTTTGTTGTCTTTGCAGGTTCCCAAGCAGTTAAGGAACTAAGACCGTCGGCACCTGTCCGACATTCATTTGTTGTAAAGCTCCGTAATGATTTATCCATCGATGGAACACTCGCTGGTCAAGGAGATCATTTAGTTTTTACTCGCGACGCCGAGTTCTCAAGTCCGAGCACAGCTGCAGCAGTAGTTTCAGGCGGAGGAGCAAATGGTCTCACAATGTGGCGTACAAATGATGGTATTACTTTAAAGAAATTAGAGGGTAAGACTGATAGTTAGCATACTCCTCGGCGACCCGAGTACGGGAAACCATTCAGCTATTTTTTCCGTGGCCGCCAATCGAGATTTTTGGTGGGAGCCTTCGCGTTCGTTTCCTTTCGCCATGCATCGAGTTTTCCACGGAGGCCTTGGCTTTGGTTGGCTGAGTGGCGGCGAGGTTTTTGGTTTCGGCGGGGTCGGTCTTTAGGTTGAAGAGTTCCATTCGGTCGTCTTCGTAATAGTGGATGAGTTTCCAGTCGCCGGCGCGGATGGCGCTGGCGGGGGTCATTCGCGGATAATAATGTGGGTAATGCCAAAACAGGGCCTCGCGTTTGAGAGGGGCTTTGGGATTTTTCAGGAGCGGGAGCAGGCTCACGCCATCGTGTCGAGGGGCGTTGGTTTGGCCGAGGGCATCGGCGAGGGTGGGGAAGAAATCCTGCGAGGTGACTTGCACGGCGCACTCGGTGCCGGGGCGAGTGCGGCCGGGCCAGCGGATGATGAGCGGCACTCGCAGGCCACCTTCGTAAAGCGTGCCTTTGCCGGAGCGGAATGGGGTATTGCGCGTGGGCGGGCGGTGGCCGGATTTTGCGGTCGGGAAATCCACACCGCCGTTGTCGCTGGTGAGGATGACCACGGTGCGGTCGGCGAGTTTCAAGTCGTCAAGCTGGCGCAGCACGCGGCCGATGTTTTCATCGAGGCTGGCGAGCATCGCGGCGTATTCGGCGTGGGAATGGATTTTGCCGGGCGGCTTTTTTTCAAACCGCTTCACCAATGCCGGCTTGCCCTCGATGGGCGTGTGCACGGTGTGAAACCAAAGGCTCAAAAAAAACGGGCGGTCTTTTTGNAGATAATCGCCCGGCTTGCCCGGCCCCACCGGCACATAGCGCAGCTCGGGATCGTTCTTCCCCCACGGCCCGCGATAGGGCCAGTGGAATGTCGCCGGCGCGCCCCAAAATGTTCCGCCGATGTTCACGTCGTAACCCTGCGTCTCCGGATAAAACGCCGCCTTGCCGAGATGCCATTTGCCGATGTGCGCGGTGAAATAATTTTGCTTCTTAAACAACTCTGCCAGCGTCACCTCCGCAAGCGGCAGATTGGCCACGGCCTTGGCCTCGAGCAGCCGTTTGTTTTTCGAACCACCGCGCACGGCGCCCTCGTGCCAAATCGTCATGTCCAGCCGCGCGGGCGATTTGCCGGTGAGAATGGCCGCGCGCGTGGGCGAACAAATCGCCGCCGCCGCGTACGCCTGTGTGAAGCGCATCCCCTCGCGCGCGAGCCGGTCGATGTTCGGCGTCTCAAAAAAATCACTCCCCTGCACCCCCGCATCCGCCCAGCCCCAGTCGTCTACGAGGATGAACACCACATTCAATTTCACCGCGTCCGCATGCGCCGCCATTCCCCCCGCCAAAAAAATCCAAAGCAAAATCCGCATGAGCAAAAGAGTATCCGACCGCCTCCCGACTTGCAATCAACGGGGATTTGCGCACACTGCTCGGCCTTTCATGAGAGAACAAAAACAGGATGTGAATCGGCGCGACTTTATTGCGGCGGGAAGTTCGTTGGCCGCGATGGCGGCGATGATGGAGGCGTTTGAGGCGCGTGCGCAGGACAGCGAAGGCAAGGGCTCGGTGCGGCGTACGGATGATTCCACGCCGCCGACCAAGATGGGGCTCATCGGTTACGGGCCGCACGGGCGGGAGATTGCGCGCAACCTCGCGCAGCTTCCGAGCGCGCCGCTCGTTGCCATAAGCGATACCTATGGCCCGATGCTGCGCCGCTCCAAACGCGAGCATCCCAAGGCGAAGGGCTACGCGAAGTATCAGGATTTATTGGCGGATAAAAATGTGGAAGGCGTCATCATCGCCACCGCGCCGCACGAGCACAAAGCCATCGTGCTGGCCGCGCTCAAGGCGGGTAAACACGTCTACTGCGAAGCGCCGCTCGGGCACTCCATCGCTGACGCCCGCGCCATCGCCAAGGCGGCGGCTGATAACCCGAAGCAAAATTTCCAAGCCGGTCTGCAGTTTCGCAGCGAGCCGCAGCGGCATTTCATGTTTCCTTTCATGCGCTCGGGCGCGCTTGGCCGGGCGGTGCAGGCGCGCACGCAGTGGCACAAGAAAACCAGTTGGCGCCGCGTGTCGCCCAATGCCGCGCGCGAGAAGGCCATCAACTGGCGGCTGAACAAACAGCTTTCGCCCGGGCTCGCCGGCGAGGTGGGGATGCATCAGGTGGACTTGGTAAATTATTTTCTCAACCTCAAACCCGTGGCGGTGAGCGGCTTCGGCAGCACCATCCAATGGCGCGACGGACGGCAGGTTCCCGATACGGTCAATCTTGTTTTCGAATATGAAAATGGTTTTTCACTGACGCAGGAATTGACCCTCTCCAATTCCTTCGATGGCGAATACGAGGTGATGCACGGTACGAACAGCGCGGTGATGCTGCGCGGTTCGCAGGCGTGGATGTACAAGGAAGCCGACGCGCCGCTCATTGGCTGGGAAGTTTACGCGCGCAAGGAGGCACACTACGGCAAGCCGGGCGTGGTGCTCGCGGCCGGGGCCACGACGCTGGGCAAGGGCGGCAAGAAACTTTATCAGGAATCGACTTTTACGCAGACGCCGATTTTTTATAGCCTTGAGGCGTTCGCCTATAATAGTCACCAAGTGCAAACAACCGTGGCCGATCTCATTGAGGCCTTCGGCGAGCCGGATAACGAAACGGTCACGGAATTTTTGAAGGAACAACTCGGCGGCACCAACAGCCTGTTGCCCGCCGCGGATGCTGTAGAAGGCTACCAAGCCAATGTGATTGCGTTGAAAGCCAATGAGGCCGTGAACACTCGCAAGCGCGTGGAAATTGCCGCCGCCGATTTAATGGTTTAGTCCAAAAATATTATGAAAAAAGCGATTATCCTTTTAGTGCTCCTCCTCGCCCTGCCCGCAATGGCTGAGACGTACAAATCCAAATTCGGCAGCAGCGTGAAGCTCGATGGCGATTCCAGCGTGCACAAGTGGAAAGTGGAAAGCAAACTCATCGGCGGCACCATTGATGTCAATGCCGCTGCGCTGGGCAAGCCCGGCAAGCTCGACGCCAAAGCAACAGTGTTCATCCCCGTGCGCTCGCTCAAGAGTGGCAAAAAACGGATGGATGAAGTGATGCATGCGGCGATGAACGCGGCGAAGCATTCGAAGATTGAATTCACGCTTAGCGAGATTACCGTGAAAGCTGCCAAGGGCACGCTCAGCCAATGCGACAGCAAAGGCACGTTGAAAATTAATGGCAAAATCAAGCCCATCAGCATGCCCATCACCGTGTCGCGCGCCGGCGGCAAGCTCACCGTGAAAGGCAACATCACGGTGAAGATGTCGGACTTCGGCATTAAGCCCCCCTCACCCAAACTTCCCAGCGGCAACATCGTCACCAAAGACGAAGTGAAGATCACCTTCTCGTGGGTCACCAGCAAGTGAGTGACGGTCATGCCAAGCCGTTGCATCCGTGGTACACCCGCCTCTATCGGCTGGCGCGCTTGGATTATCTAAAAATCATCCGCACCCACGGTGCCCCCGCACAAGTAGCCCGCGGCGTGGGCTACGGCATTTTTGTGGAGCTAATTTTTTTCCCCACAATGGGTCTTGGATTTTTTCTGATTTATCCTCTCAACAAATATCTCAAGGGCCACCTCGGCGCCTCCATCGCCGGATTTTTTTTCGCCAAGCTATTCGCGGTCTTCACCATCCCGCCCAGCTTCATCCTTGGCAGCAAAATCCTCAGGCTGCAGGATTTTGGTGCAAGATTTATGGCGGACGACAAGCTCAAGTCATTAGGTGAAATTTGGGTCACAGTTAAGCAACTCTTCAGCTCCGGTGAGCTCTTCCAAGCCCTCGCCGGCTGGGCCGCTGGCGCGGCGGTTTTCGGCGTGGTGCTCGGTGCCATCGGATTTATCTTCACGTTAATCGGCCTGAAAAAATATCAAGCCCACCGTAAAGAACGCCGCGAAGAAATCCTACGCGAAAAAGAGGCAGCCAAGGCGTAGTTACCCAATCACGTCCGTGATCACTTCCCCGCCCACATCGGTCAGGCGGAAATCACGCCCGTTATAGCGGTAGG
>LWDU01032833.1_pt1 | contig 10632 bp, 11 predicted proteins | sample 727161 | NCBI WGS metagenome assembly LWDU01 (sample SAMN04566230, study PRJNA314399) | hydrothermal vent metagenome | isolation source: deep sea hydrothermal plume seawater | place: Mexico: Gulf of California, Guaymas Basin | collected 2004-07-11 | reverse complement strand
AAATTTGGAATACCAGCATATGTTTTAGCAGATACAACATGGGGAACATGTGATCTGAATTCATTGGGTTCAAAAGTTCTAGGGGCAGGAATTCAATTCAATATTGGACATACAATAAACATGGAATCACTAGAAAAAAATCTAATTCTAATTGATGCTTTTGATGATGTTGAATTTGATAGTGTTGCAAAAAAATGTACAGTAATGTTAAAGGGAAAAACAATATCATTAGTTACAGATAGTCAACATTTACATCAGATGGATAAAGTTGAAAAAATTTTAACAGAAAGTGGAATTATAGTTAAAATTGGAAAAGGGAAAGGACAATTAAATGATGGTCAAGTGTTTGGTTGTGAATTTTATCCTGCATCAGAACTAAAAAAAGAAGTTGATGCCTATGTATTTTTAGGACAAAGTAATTTTCATGCAGCAGGAATTGCACTATCAACAAATTTACCAACTTATGTTTTAGATCCTTACTTTAATGAGGTAAGAGAAGTTACTGAATTTGCACAGAAATTAAAAAAGAAGGCAACTCTTGCAATATACAAAGCAGCCGAAGCAAAATCATTTGGAGTAATAGTGGGACTAAAAGAAGGACAATTATCCAAAGTATTTGCTTTAAAAATCAAAAAAGAATTAGAAAAAGAAGGAAAAGAAGTTCAGTTATTTGCATTAACAGACATTACAAATGATAGATTACAAAATCTCAAAGGGATTGATGCTTTTATTCAAGTTGCATGCCCAAGAATTTCTACAGAGCAAATGCACTACTCAAAATTTTACGACATGAGAGTATTGATGAGTATTTAGAAATACCACATTGGTTGTAATTACAATACTAATTTTTGAAATCTAGTATTATTTGATAATTTTTCAAATGATTTAGATTTTATTGCTTTAATTTTATATTGAATTCCTTGAGAAATTGCATGTTCAAGTATATTCAATGCATCATCAATTTTTGAAAGCATTACAAAATTACAGGATTTATCAAATAAAACATCACCATTATCAGGATAATCTTTCAATATACTATTACAACATAAAATAGAATCCTCAAATTTTTTCATGGAAAATAAAACTCGTTCTTTATGATATAATGCAATATTATATTTTGGATTATCACTTAAAATTTTATTGCAGATTGACAATGCTTCAATAAAATTTCCTTTTTTTCGAAGAGACGAGATTTTATTTACTAATACTGAAAGATCACCTGGAAATTTCTGTAGTGCAGCATCATAACACATTATAGCACTATCAAAATCTTTGAGTTTACTTAGTGCATATCCTTTGTTGTTAAGAGAGCTGAGATGTTGAGGATTATAACTTAAAATTTTATCATAATATGTAATTGCATCTTTTAGTTTTCCTTGTAAAAATAATCGATTTCCTTCATCTAAAATAGAATTTATTTTGGGATCTGTCATATCAATTAGGTTTCATTAAGATTTTTCCAAAAAGTCCTTTACCTTTTAGCATTTTTGTATGAGCTTCTGCTGCATGTTCAAAAGAATATACTGAATCAATAATTGATTTAATTTTACCTTGAGCCATCCAATAAAGTCCTTGTTCTAATTCAGCCCTAGTTCCTTGAGATGAACCTAAAATATTAATTCCCTTAAAGAATATATGACGCAAGTCGGTCTTTGCATCATAACCTGTTGTAGCTCCAGTAGTCACAATTGTTCCACCATAGTTTAGCAAAGTTAGTTCTTTATTCCAATGAGTACCACCAATATGTTCAAAAATTATATCGACACCAAATACATCCCCATAAGGTTTTGAAATTTTTTTTGCAAGTGCTCTAACTTCTTTATGCCAATCTTCTTTTCTGTGATCAACTGCAAAATCTGCTCCAAGTTCAAGACATTTGTCTAGTTTGTCTGGACTTGCTGTTGCAATTACAGTACATCCAAAAAGTTTTGCAATTTGAATTCCATAATTTCCAACACCTGAACTTCCACCCATTATCAAAACTAATTGTCCAGGACGAATTTTAGCTCTTCCAACAAGCATATGCCAAGATGTAACTAATGTCATTGATGCAGCAGCTACATCATCATATGAAATACCTTCAGGAATTTTTACAACATTAACTTCTGGAAGATGAGCCCAAATGGTTCTCTTTGTACAATCAAATTCTCTACCATCAGTACATGCTTTACAAACTCTGCAAGACATGTTTCCATGAGAAACAACTCTATCTCCAACTTTGATATTTTTAACATCACTACCAATTGCAGTGACTTCACCTGCAGCATCAGTTCCAGAAATATGTGGTAATGGAATTGCCAGAGGTTTACCACGCATACCCCAAATATCATCATAATTGAGAGCCGTTGCTTTTACTTTGAAAACTACTTCGTTAGATTTGGGTATAGGAGAAGGAATATCTTTAATTTTTAATATTTTAGAAAAATCATCATCAGTAGTATATGCATCATATACTAGAGCCTTCATGATTTCTTTCAGATTTTTGAAGATATATGATTTATCAAGAATTCTCGTACCACAAACAATTATAATCACAACATCAAAAATCACAGCATGTCAGATAATACAACATTTCCAGGAGACAAAATAGCATCAATTGAGGAATATGAGGCTGGATACAACACTTTTGATGATGGCAATATGGTTAGAGCAGCAACTATAGGACAAAAAGACATCAACAAGACAACACGAATCATAAGCATCAATCATCCAAAAATGCTATCAATTCCAAAAGTTGGAGATATAATTATCGGGACAGTTGCAGCAGTAATGTCATCAATGATTGCAGTTTCAATTGATTACATTAATGGAACACCCACAACATCAAAAGTAGAATGCATATGTGGAACACGAAATCTTAGAATAAGAAATGTTGCGCTAGTTAATGATACAGTAACACTAAAAATTATCAGTCATCTTAATGGTACAATTCATGCAGGAATTAGTGAACCAGGATTAGGAGTATTATTTACAAAATGTAGAAAATGTGGTGGTAAAGTTGTTACAATGCGTGATGCTATAAAATGTACAGATTGCTCATGGATTGATGAAAGAAAACTTTCATCAAACTTTGGGAAAAGTGATTTTTTTAATTTGAGAGATTAAAAATGATTAATGTTTCGTTCCAAGGTGAACGAGGGGCATACGGTGAAGATGCTGCAAGATCATTTTTTAATGAAGAGATTAAAATGATTCCTTTTACAACATTTGCAGATGTTTTAAAAAATACATCTATGAATAAAACAGAATATGCCATTTTACCTGTAGAAAATTCGTTGGAAGGAAGTGTTGGTGAAAGCTATGATTTGCTATATTCAACATCTCTAAATGCAACAGGTGAAATATATCATAAAATCGAACATTGTTTAATTAGCATTGGAAAATTAGAAAAAATAGATACTGTTTATTCACACCCACAAGCTTTAGGACAATGTAGGAAATTTATTGAACAACATAACATGAAAACAATTCCTGCATATGATACTGCAGGTAGTGTGAAAATTGTTAAAGAACTAAACAAGGAAAATTATGCCTGCATTGCAAGCAAAGCAGCATCTATCATTTATGATATGCCCATAATTACTGAAAATATTGCAAATAATCTAAACAACTATACTAGATTTTTAATATTATCTAAAAAAGAATCACCTGAAACAAGAAATGATAAAACTTCAATTATTTTCTCAATAAAACATGAACCAGGTTCATTACATAGAATTATAGAAAATTTTTACAAGGAAAATGTTAATCTTACAAAAATAGAGTCAAGACCAACCAAATCAAACACATGGGAATATAATTTCTATGTAGATTTTGAGGGACATAAAAAAAATCCTAAAATTTTAGAAATGTTGAAAAAAATACAACAAGAAACACTATTCATGAAAGTTTTAGGTTCATATCCTTCAACAAAATTAAGCTAAAAGCCTTTTGGTTTTCTAATAGTAAAACCCATACTAAATCCAATAATTACTATTCCAGATATCACTACCATTAAATCAAATGTAAGTCCAAGTGGGTTAGGAGTTTGTGTGGTTATTGCGGTAATTTCTAATTCATCATCACCTGTATTTTGGATTTGAATTTTTGTATCACCATTTACTAAATGAATCCAATCTAAGGTGAGTTTATCTTTGTAGGAGGTTTCTGGAATTTGTAATCCATCGCCAGGACTTTGAAGTTCTAGATCAAAAGTACTACCAATAATTATCATGGATTGTGGTGCATTTTCAGGTGCAGGAATTGTGAGTGTAGTTAATTCACCTACTTGAACAAAAAAATGTTCTTCCACATCAATAGTAGGTACCATGTGTATAATCAAAGAATAACCACCAAGTGTGATTATTGCAATTCCAACAATCAATCCAATAGTGGTTCTTTTTGATAACATGATTCAATGATTCAGTATGGTGTTTAAAAAATTAACTACATTAAAGAAACATCATGAGGTTGACTTTCTGCAAATCCTGCTCTTGACATTTTGATAAACTCAGCATTATCTTGCATTTGTGGAATTGAATGTGCACCACAATAGCTCAATCCAGAACGAACACCACCTGTCAATTGTTTTAACATATCAACTACAGTTCCTTTGTATGGTACCATAGCCTCAACTCCTTCTGCAACATAATCATTAAGATCATCATCAAATGAAAACGATCCTGTTTCTTTGGTTTTTCTACCAATAGATGCAGCAAGTGATGCCATTCCACGATAAACTTTGAATCGCTTTCCATTTTTAGTCAAAACTGTACCTGGAGATTCATCAGTACCTCCAAACATACTACCTATCATTACAGATGAAGCACCAGCAGCCAAAGCCTTTGTTGCATCACCAGAAGTTCTTGTACCACCATCAGAAATTATTGGAATCCCATGATCCTTACCAATTTTAGCACAATCCATAACTGCAGTTAATTGTGGAACACCAGAACCAGTAATCACTCTAGTAATACAAATTGAACCAGAACCCACACCAACTTTTACAGCATCAACACCTGCTTTAATCAAATCTTCTGCACCTTGAGCAGTTGCAATATTACCAGCAATTAATTCACAATCTGGAAATGCTTTTTTAATATTACGAACTGTGTTTATTGCATTTTCACTATGACCATGAGCTATATCAACAACAAGTACATCAACACCTGCATCTAAAAGAGATTCACTCCTTTCTAAAAAGTCACCTTTTACACCAACTGCAGCTCCAACTAATGGTCTTCCTTTCTTATCTTTGGATGCATTTGGGAAATCAGCATTGATTGTAATATCTTTACTAGTGATCAACCCTTTGATAATTCCTGAATCATCAACTATTGGTAATTTTTCAATTCTGTGTTTGTGCAAAATTTCTTTTGCTTCATCTAATGTAACACCAGGTTTTGCAGTAACAACATCTTTCGTCATGATATCACGAATATTACCATCTGAATTAGCAAATAGTAAATCTCGTTCAGTAATTATTCCTACCAATTTAGAATTGGAATCAATTACTAATAGACCAGAAATTTCTTTATCTTCGGCATAATTCAAAGCATCTTGAATGGATTTCTCAGAAGAAATTGAGTATGGATTTTCTATTATTACGCTACCGGAACGTTTTACTTTAAGAACTTCATTAGATTGTTCTTTGATGGTTAAAAATCTGTGAATTATTCCTATACCACCTGCACGAGCCATAGCTACAGCCATAGAAGATTCAGTGACAGTATCCATGTTTGCACTTACAAAAGGAATGTTAATTGAAATATTTCGAGATAATTTTGTGCCTAAATTAGTTTGAATTCTACTTGTAATATCTGAATATTTCGGTACAAGGAGAACATCGTCAAAAGTTAATCCTTCTTTGAATTCCAATGAAACCTTGTTCAGAAAGCTAAAGATTGATTATAAGCCTTTGTGTTATTTTGAGAGTTTTGATGCTATTGTTATTGCATCTTTAGTTGCTTCTACATTATGAGTACGAATGATGTCAGCTCCATTTATGACAGATATGGTTTCAGCAGCTATTGAGCCAAATAACCGATCAGATGGATTTTCTTTTCCTAAAAGATTTCCTAAAAAAGATTTGTTTGAAACAGAAATTAAAATAGGATGATTCTGTTTTATAGATTTTAAATTTTTGATTATTAAAAGATCTCGATCTAACCAATTAGATTTAATTTTTGTGAAAAAATGTCCATCTCCAGTTTTTCTAAAAAATCCAACAGCAGGATCTAATACAATATGTTCAGGTGAAATATTTGATTTTTTTGCAAGTTTTAAACTTTCTCTGAGAAGTTTTTTTGTTGCATTAATAGCGTTGCCAGAAACAGTTTTGGAATCATATGCACATAAAATTAGAGATGGTCTAAATTCTGAAACAACCTCTTGCATTTTTAGATCATATTTTAATCCAGAAATATCATTAATTATTTCAACTCCAAATTCTAAAGCATCTTTAGCAACTTTAGATCTACATGTATCAACAGAAATAGGAAGATTAGACATATTTTGGATTATTTTAATTGCATCAAGAATTCTTTTTGATTCAACTTTTTCAGATACTGTTGTAGATAAATAAGGAGCAGTAGACATTCCTCCAACATCAATAAAATCTGCACCTTCATTTTCCATCTGTTCAATGGTATTTTTTACATGAATTTTGGTAGTCTTGATAGATTTTTTGTAAAATGACTCAGGGCTTGTATTTAGAATACCCATAATTCGTACAGGATTTTTTCCACCTACGCCTATTTTTCCAAGGTTAGCCACATGGTTTATCAAAAACTAATGCAATTTGAGTCATATGATGATTTCAGGATGGGAGAAAAAATATTCAGATATTTTAAAAGAATTCAAGTACAGTGAAAAAAAAGATAAGGAATCTGCAGTTATTTTAAACTTAATTTTAAAAAAATCAAATATTAATAAAAAAATTGTTAATTTAGTGAAAGGTAAAACAGTTTTTGTCATAGGTTCTGGACCTTCATTATCAACTGCCATTCCAAAATTAAAAAATTTGAAGAAATCTATTAAAATTGCTGCAGATAGTTCAATCAAACCATTATTAGAAAATAATATCATTCCAGATATTGTAGTTACAGATTTAGATGGTGATGAAATTACATTAAAAAAAATTGGAAAAACAAAATCAATATTTGTTGTACATGCACATGGTGATAACTCAAAAAAAATGGAACTTATAAAATATTTTAAAAATTGTATTGGGACAACTCAATCAAAACCTTTTAGTAAAATACAAAATTTTGGTGGATTTACAGATGGAGATAGAGGGGTATTTCTAGCAAACCATTTTGAAGCAAAAAAAATTATTTTATTTGGTATGGATTTTGGAAATAGAATTGGAAAATATTCAAATACGAAAAAAACTGAAAGACAAATTAAATTAATGAAGTTAAATAAAGGAAAATTTCTTTTAGAATGGCTATCAACTATTACAAAATCTGAATTGTTTACCACATCAAAGCCAATTAGAGGATTTAAAAAAATATCATACAAAGATCTAGATAACATAATTACCTAGAATGCATTTAATACACATCCCACATTATTCAAATTATGAAATTCACAGAGGAGCAAATAAAAGATATTGTTACTTTGAAGGAGAGTTTGATTGAACAAATTGATAAACATCAAGAAGGTATAGAGATGTTAGAAAAAAATATTACATCGTTAGATCTAATGTTAAAAGAATCTAGTTTTACAAAAGCTTCACAATTAGAAATACAAAAAGTAGAGATTGAAAATAAAATTGAAACTACAAAAAAATATGAAGAAAATTTAATTCCGATCAAAAGAGTAAATGATGGTAAAATAATTGCAAATGCATATGTCACACCAGAACAAGTTTCCATAATTTTAGATGATGAAATTGAGATTAATGCAGATATTCCACCATTCAAATCATTCTTTTTAGATAGAATTATTGGTGAAATGAAAAAGAAAGATTTTGCAGAAGCAGAAACTGGAAAAATCCAAAAAGAATCAATGATTGATTATATTATAAATAAAAAGGGTTCAGATATTAGAGAAATTATAATCAAAAACTATAGACAAAAAGAAAGAATTAATGAATTAATCAATACTGCAGGTTGGTCATTAACACGAATGCTTGAAAATGTCAACAGATGATAACATGGACAAAATTGTAGTTTTAGATTTTGGATCTCAATACAGTCATTTGATTTGTAGAAGAATTAGAGAATTTTCAGTTTATGCAGAACTTGTTCCTTATGATATTAGTTACGAAGAATTACAAAAACATAATCCAAAGGGAATAATTTTTTCAGGAGGACCAGCAAGTGTGTATAATTCAGATGCTCCAATTCCAGACAACAGAATTTTTGATATGAATTTACCACTACTTGGAATTTGTTATGGACATCAATTAATCGTAAACAAATATGGCGGTAAAGTAAAAAGAGCAAACAAAGAATATGGATCATCATTACTTACAATTGATAATGATAAAGATCTTCTTAGCGGTGTAGGAGAATCAGTCAGAGCATGGATGAGTCATGGAGATGAAGCTGAAAAAATTCCACCTGGCTTCAAAATAATAGGGCATACAGAAAGTGCAAAATCTGCAGCGATTGCATCAGAAGAAAAATTAGTTTATGGGATTCAATTTCATCCAGAGGTAATCCATACAGAACAAGGCATTGAAATTCTTAAGAATTTTGTTTTGAAAGTATGTGGAGCAAAACAGAATTGGACTATGGAGGGTTTCATAGATACTGCTGTAGAAAAAATTTCAAAGATAGAAGGAAATGTTCTTTGTGGGGTTAGTGGAGGAATAGATTCCACAGTAGTTGCATTATTAATTCACAAAGCAATAGGGGATAGACTCAAATGTGTTTTTGTAAATAATGGTCTGTTAAGATTAAACGAAGAAACAGAAGTAGAAGAAATGTTCAAAGATAATTTTAAGGTAAATTTTACAGCAGTTAATGCAACTGATAATTTTCTTGGAAAACTCAAAGGAATAGAAGATCCTGAAAGAAAAAGAAAGATAATTGGTGAGGAATTTATTCATGTTTTTACTGAATTTGCAGAAAAAAATGGACCTTTCAAATGGTTAGCTCAAGGTACACTTTATCCAGATGTAATTGAAAGTGGAGTTTCAAAAGGGCCAGCAGCTCTAATTAAATCTCATCATAATGTAGGAGGGTTACCAGATTGGCTAAATTTGGAAATTTTAGAACCATTAAGAGAACTGTACAAAGACGAAGTAAGAAATATTGCAAAAATCCTTAAAGTTCCAGAAAAACTTTTCATGAGACATCCATTTCCAGGCCCAGGGCTTGCAGTTAGAATAATTGGGGAAGTTACACCATTAAAATTACAAATTTCCAAAGTTGCGAGTAAAATTGTTGAAGAGGAGTTAGTCAAAGCAGATTTGTATGATAAAGTTTGGCAAGCATATGCTGCAGTAGGTGATGATCGTGCAGTAGGGGTAGTTGGAGATGAAAGAAGATATGGAAACATAGTAATGATACGTGTTGTAGTACCTCACGGACTATTAGAAAAAATGAGTAATCGAATTACAAATGAAATTGAAGATGTTACATGGGTAACTTATACAATTTCAAGTAAACCACCAGCAACCATTGAACCACAGTAGTGATAAATTTGGAATACAAAAATTTATGATGAAATTTTAGAATGTGGTAAAAAAATTAGATATGTAGGATATATAATTATGGTAAACTTTACGATAAAATGCGTTCAGGATTAAAAAATTATTTATCAAGAGAAGAGACAGAATTATCTTTACTCCCTGCTCAAAGTAACAAAATATCATATTAGCATAATCTTCTGAGTTACATCCAAACATATTGCAGATCATGGAACCATTAATTACAATTAATCAATCCTAAAAGGGAGAGTTATTGTAATAATGAAGATTTAATTTCCATAAAATAACTGCAAGATTTTTTAGATAATTATTATTTTTGGTTTATCATATAATGGGCAATGGAATGTTTCAAATTCATCAATAAATGGAATCAAAAAAATTACTAAAAATGAAAGAAAGAGCATAATGATTATCAGAAAATTCATGTATCAATAACCACATGAGCAATGTATTATAGAATTAAAGATTAAATTTTAGAATTATACTTTCAAAACAGTTGATACAACATTACTTACTGCTTCATCAAAATTAGTATCAATTTTAGACTGAATTTCAGATAATTGAGTTTCACCTTGTTGAATAATTTTTGCAGATTCAGTAGTTGCTTTATCTTTAGATGCGTTAATAATTAGTTCAGCCTCTTTTGTAGCCATTTTTCGAATTTTTTCTAATAAGACATCAATTTCAGATTGTGCTTTAATAGACAATTGTTTTTTCATGTCAGATACTTTACCATTTAGAGAATCTAAATCATCTTCTAAAATGTTCAAGGACTTGATAATTCCAGTAACCTTAGATTCAGCCATACTAGACATTATACTAAAATTCAACATTCCATTACTTAAATCATTCATTTTCGGTTAATTTTTAGGCACAAAACTGGCAAATATGAAGAAGTTAGCCAGTAGTTAAAAGTAGTATTGCTCTTGCAAGATCGCCTTCAGATTCCTCTAAAGCAGTTCTAGCCTTTTCTTCATCTACACCAGCTTGTT
>LWDU01037481.1_pt1 | contig 10633 bp, 10 predicted proteins | sample 727161 | NCBI WGS metagenome assembly LWDU01 (sample SAMN04566230, study PRJNA314399) | hydrothermal vent metagenome | isolation source: deep sea hydrothermal plume seawater | place: Mexico: Gulf of California, Guaymas Basin | collected 2004-07-11 | reverse complement strand
CGGCTTCTACAGGCTCACCCTGTCGGCGCGTGCCCTGCAGGCCTATATTGCGCGGCGAAAGCAATGCGACGACCTGCTGCGTGAGGCCTTTTCAGGCCGGGTGAAAATCGCCAGCGGCAAGGGCGAGAAATCCGTGGTGAGAAAAGAATGAGCAAATCGATCTGTCCGATCTGTGAAAGCCGGTCAGCTAATCCCAAATTCCGGCCCTTCTGTTCCAAAAGATGCGCCGATGTGGACCTGTCGCGCTGGCTGAAGGGTGGTTACGCCATACCGGGTCGGCCCGCCGACCAGGCCGAAGAAACACCGAGCTACAAGGAAGAGCGCGACGAGTAGCAGGCGCGGTGTTTTGGTGGCAGGCTACTGACTGCCTCAAAACGAAAGCTCTCGCCATGCGCCCATACCTGTTCTCCGCCAGCCTTCTTCTTCTCGCTGCCTGCGCTGCACCCGGCGAAACCGCGCCAGATGACCCCAATCCCGCCGCACCCTATGAGCGCATAACGTTCGAAGGCGAAGTTGCCACTCCGGCAGAACGCGCGCGCTGCGAAGCGGCAGGTGGCACAGTGCAACGGGCCGGCATGCTTGGCTGGGAGAACTGCATCCAGACCTTCGCGGATGGCGGAGAGGTCTGCTCTGACAGTGCCGACTGTATGGGGGAGTGTCGCAATACCAGCGAATTTGCTGAAGCGGGCGCGGCAGCGACCGGCCAGTGCACCATGAATGACAGCATCTTTGGCTGCTATCAGACGATCGAGAATGGGACGGCAGGCGCCGCGCTCTGCGTCGACTGACGGGGGGATCAGGTCGGCCGGGTTCGCATGGCGCCCGGCATTTCGTCATGCGTGAGCTCGTCCGCGTGGGTCCAGAGCTCGATCAGGATGTCGGCGGTATCCGGCTGCTTGGCCATATAGGCGAGCTTGTCAGCCGCCCCCATCAGGCTTGAAAAGCTGACCCCATCCGGGAAAGGTCCCATGATGGCACCGATATTCGCCGCGACATGACAACTGGTACCTGAATAGCTGACCGGTTGGCTGACAAGGTCGCTGACCTTGGTGAGCAGGCTTTCAACCTCGGCCCGCCTCAAGCCGCCGCGGATCAGGATGATAAACTCGTCGCCCCCAATACGAAAGAAATGTGCCTGCTTGGGCAGAACTGCGGAAATCCGGCGACTGATCTCGGTTAGAAGGTGGTCGCCAGCTGCATGTCCATGTGTGTCGTTCACAACCTTGAACTTGCGAAGGTCCATCAGGGCAAGAGCGCTCAGCTCGAGATTGCCGCCATCGAAACGCCTTGCGCATTCCATCATGGCGCGCCGGTTAGGCAGGCCTGTCAGCATGTCCGTACGCGCCGCGCGGGCCTCGCCGCGATATTTGAAGGCGAGAACGGCGTTGAATCTTAGCGCAGTCAGGAAAAGTCCCAGCCCGACCAGATGGTGATTGATTGGCAGATACGGCGTGATGTCGATAAGGCGGCCATAGATCCAGACAGTGGCGAGGATCGTCGGGCACCAGCCAATCAGCAGCCCAGCGGCCCGTCCCTGTCGCTGAAAGGTGAGCGCGCCGAGCAGGCCAAGAATGATGAGGGGCGCGACAATGAACGCAAAAAGGAATGCTAGCGACGCGACGAGTCCCCCTAGGAACGGGGCAAGCAGTGTCGGCAATGCAGCAAACTGCAGAACGCGGAAGGTGCCGTCGATGATCGGCGTGGCAATCGGTTTGATATTGGCGCGAAGGAAGACGACCGCAGTCCAAAGCAGAACAGCTTGCGACGTCAGCAGTAAATGCCGCGTATCGAGCATCACGTCGCCAAAAAGGCTTCCCATCAAACCGCTTGAAATGAACACATAGACGGCCGCACTGATCGAAAAGCCGACAAAAGCGGCGGTGTCCGACCGGTCGAGCACTCTGCCAAGCGCCAGTGTCTGAAATGCGAGTGCCAGGAAAAGCACGATCAGCGCCACGCTGATGACGCCGAAAACAGCCACTTCTCCAATGATGCGGGCGGGGCTGGCGATCTCGAACGGCAGGATCAGGAAGTCCGGATGGGCAATGCGCACATAATAATCGGTATAGGCGGCTTGGTCAGCCAAAGGCAGTGCCCAAACCGGATATTGCAGGGGCAGGGGCGCGATTTCGGTCATGATTTTCCGGCCATCTGGAGAGATGGACGCAGCGTGAAGTGTCACGTCTTTCAGGTAGGGGAATTTGAGCTGCAGCCATTGCGGGGTTTCGCAGGCGCCTTGCCCCTCATGCGCAAACCTCAGCCAGAGAACGCCTGTTAAACTGTGGCCCTCGAAAAGGCCGCCGTTAGAGCCGCTAATGGCGGCAAAATCGCTCGTTCGTGTCGCCACCTCGCCAATATCGACGGCTGGATCGGCATTCTGGTACACGCTCGCCACGTAGTCACAGTTCTGGGCATTGGCCGCGGCAAAGCTCGCGGACAGGATCAGTGTGACAATGAAAACCACTGCGCGCATCAGGTCGTCCTTCAGCCACGACCGTATCAATTCTACGTTGCGCCCGCGTTAAAAGAACGAGCGAATTGAGCACAATATTCCGCAACGGAATGGATAGGCGCGCCCTGATTTTTACCTGCGCACGGTCCTTGAGGTGCGAATGAATTGCATTTACACGCCCCGATATTGAGATTTTTGAGGGGTCCCGGCAGATGCCAAAGAGACATAGAACATTGCTCGTTGCAGGCGCGTCTATCCTGGCTTTGGCGCCAGTGGCAATGGCGCAGGACGAAGCTGGCGACGAAGCCCGACTCGACACCGTGATCGTGACCGGTGAAGCTTCGCAAGTTGAGCTGCTGGAGGCGTTTGAGGGCGGCCAAGTCGCACGCGGTGGCCGCGCAGGACTTCTCGGCAATCTCGATTTTCTCGATGCGCCCTTTGCAGGCACGGCTTACACCTCGGATCTTGTAACGGCGCAGCAGGCAGACAGCGTTGGGGATGTCCTGCAGAACGACCCAGTCGTGCGCATTGCAAAGGGTTTCGGAAACTTCCAGGAAGTCTACGTCATCCGCGGCTTTCCGGTCTATTCAGATGACGTCACCCTGAACGGTGTCTACGGCATCCTGCCGCGTCAGTTCGTGGCAGCAGAACTTCTGGAGCGCGTGGAAGTCTTTCGCGGCGCCAATGCCTTCATCAACGGCGCAGCCCCAGGCGGCAGCGGTGTGGGCGGGACCATCAACCTCGTGCCGAAGCGGGCGCCGGACGAAGGCATTCGCCGTGTGACGGTTGGCTATGAGAATAATGGTCAGGCGTATGGTGCCGTTGATCTCGGCACGCGCTTTGGCCCCATGGGTGAGTGGGGCGTGCGGGTGAACGGCGTGCTGCGGGACGGCGAAACCTCTATCGATGGCCAGGACCGCTCGCTCGGCGTTGCCTCCATCGGTACAGACTATGATGGCGAACGTTTCCGCTTTTCGGCAGACTTCGGCTATCAGGATAACCGCATCGACGCGCCGCGCCCGCAAGTGACCCCGCTCGGCGCGGTCCCCGAAGAGCCTGACGCAGACAGCAATTTCGCCCAGCCCTGGACGTATACGGATGAAGAGCAGCTCTTTGGCGTCGTTCGCGGCGAATACGACATCACCGACAATTTGACGGCATGGCTCGGCGGCGGTGCGCGCAATGGCGAAGAAGCCAACGTTCTCGCCAATCCGAGCGCCGCAGCAGACGGCTCGCTCACGGCCTATCGCTTCGACAATACGCGCGAGGATGATGTGGTCTCATTCGATACCGGTCTTCGCGCTGAATTCGAGACGGGTCCGATCGGACATCGCCTCGTCGTCTCAGCGTCGACCATCTCATCGGAATCCAAGAATGCCTACGCCTTCTCGAACTTTGCGGGCTTTGCGACTGACCTCTACAATCCTGTCGATGTGACGCCGCCGGCACCAAACTTTTTCATCGGCGGCGACCTCGATGACCCGCTCGTGACGGAAGAGGTCGACAATCAGTCATTTGCGATCGCCGACACGCTGTCGCTCTTCGATGACCGGCTGCTCGCAACGATCGGCCTGCGCCAGCAGAAGATCGAAACAGCGACGTTCGACTACAATACGGGGGCCCGCCTCTCAGGCTATGAGGATGAGAAAGTGACGCCCGCGCTTGGTCTTGTCTGGAAAGCCAGCCCAAACCTCTCCATCTATGGCAACTATGCCGAGAGCCTTCAGCCCGGCCAGATTGCACCAGCCACGAGCGGCGGCACGCCAATCCTGAACGCGGGCGAAGTGCTTGAGCCGTTCACTGGCGAACAGGTCGAGGTCGGCGCAAAATACGATGCAGGCAATTACGGCGCGACCGTATCGCTCTTCCAGCTCAGCCGCCCGAATGCAATCGTCGCCAATCAGCGCTTCACCGCGTCTGGTGAGCAGGAGAATTCCGGCGTTGAGTTCAGCGTCTTTGGCGAACCAGTCGAAGGCCTCCGTGTCATCGGTGGGGCGACCTTCATCGACGCAGAACTCTCTCGCACTCAAGGCGGTGTAGACGAGGGCAACACGCCGATCGGTGTTCCGGAAATCCAGGCAAACCTGAATGCTGAATGGGACGTTGCTGCGGTGCCGGGTCTCACGCTCGATGGCCGTGTCGTCCACACGGGCGACCAGTACGTGAACACGGCAAATACGGTGGAGCTTGATGGGTGGACGCGACTCGATATCGGTGCGCGCTACACCACGGACTTTGCTGCCCGTCCAGTGACGCTCCGTGCACGGATCGAGAATGTGACCGATGAGGCCTATTGGGCATCCGCGGGCGGCTTCCCGGGCGCGAATTACCTCATCCTCGGTAATCCGCGTACGCTTATGCTGTCAGCTTCGGTGGACTTCTAGGCACCAGAGGACAGGGCATGGGTAAGCAGACGATCAAGTCATGGAGCTGGGTCCACAAGTGGACAAGCCTTCTGTGTACCCTGTTCCTGCTCATGCTCTGTCTCACGGGCCTGCCGCTCATCTTCCATGATGAGATCGACGGCGCGCTGAACACGGACAGCTGGACGCCGGCCAATCCGGCGGCTGAACACCTGACGCTTGACGAAATCCTCGACACGGCGCTGGAGAACCGCCCGGGGGAAGTGCCGATCTTCATGAGCTTCGACATCGACCGGCCGGTCGTGAACGTCACAAGTGGGCCAAGTGCGGACGCACCCGGTAGCGCCATGCACTTTGCCTCCTTTGATCTCACCAGCGGCAATCTCGTCCCGCCCGCCGACAATGGCGAAAGCGTGATGGAGTTTATCCTCCAGCTTCACACGGACATGTTTCTCGGCCTGCCGGGCATGCTCTTTCTCGGATTCATGGGGATACTCTTTGTACTTTCCGTCGTATCCGGCGTGGTGCTGTACGCCCCCTTCATGCGCAAGCTGGAGTTCGGGACCGTCCGGCGCCAGCAGTCAAAGCGGCTGAAATGGCTCGACTATCACAACCTCCTTGGCATCGTCGCCGTCGCCTGGTTGCTCGTCGTCGGTCTGACCGGCGTTATCAACACGCTGGAAGAGCCCATCATCGAAACATGGAAATCACAGGAACTGGCGGGCCTCGTCGCATCGAATGAGGGCGTGGCCGCCTCCGCCTCGCGGGCCTCGCTCGATGCGGCCGTCAACGCTGCCATCGAAGAAGCCCCGGACATGGAGCTCCAATTCGTTGCTTTCCCGGGAAGCGGCTTTTCGACGAAAGCCCATTACGCCGTCTTTCTGCATGGTCGGACCCCGGTCAGCGAACATGTCATCGCGCCCGTCCTGATCCATGCCGGGACGGGCGAAGTCGCCGGACTGCGCGAAATGCCCTGGTACGCAAAAGCACTGTCGCTTTCGCGGCCCCTACATTTTGGCGACTATGGCGGTCTCCTGCTGAAGCTGGTCTGGGCTGTACTCGACCTTCTGACCATCTTCCTGCTTGTAACCGGTGTCTATCTCTGGCTCGCCCGCGGCAATCGCCGGATGCGCGTTGAGCGGCAGCTCGATACTGGCGAGGTCCTCAAAGCATGAACGTCAACAAGCCACGCGTGAGACTATCCGCAAAGCGCCTCGGCGCCATCTTCGTACTGCCGGCGTTGATCTTCGCGGTCAGCCTGGCCGGGCTGGTCGCAGCGCTTCTCGTTGAAGGCCATGCCGACATTATCTTTGCGATCGCCTCAGGATTTGGATTGATCGTCGCCGCAGCGGTTTTGGCTCGGCGATAGAGAGCCCATTTTAAAGGCAGCGCGCTTTAGGAGGCGAGCTTCACATTATCCGGGCGCGGCGCCACAAGTTGAGGCCGACCAACCCAGTACCCCTGGATCTGGTCAGCACCAAAAATCTTCATCTGAAGCGCCATTTCTTCCGAGCTGACGCCTTCTACGCACGTCACCAGCCCAAGCTCTCTGGCAAGTCTCAGCGCACCGCGCAGGATCGCTGTTTCGGTGGAATCGCCATTACGGCTCGCGGCATGAACAAGGCTTTGGTCGATCTTGATCATGTCGAGCGGCAGGCGGCTCAGAAGAGAGAGTGAGGAATAGCCTGTGCCGAAATCATCGAGCGCGATTTTCATACCGGCACGTCTTGCCTCCTGGAGCGCCTCAGCATTCGCAGCGAGATTACGAAGCGCAACACTCTCGGTGATTTCCAGGGTCACATCGCTGGTGAGGAAGTCATGGCCGTCGATGACGCGGCAGAGCTTCGAGACAAAATCATTCGTCTGCAGCTGGCCGGGGGAGATGTTGATCGAGACAGCGCGGCTTTGAGACGGCCAGTGCTGCAGGGCAACGTCCAGTGTGGTCCAGAGGAGCTCGTTCATCAGGCCGAGCTTTTCAGCCACCGGAATGAACTCGTTCGGCGTCGGTTGGCGCGAGCCAGTTGATGAAGTCCAGCGGGCGAGGAGCTCGTGGCAGACAATTTCCTTTGATCGCGCATCGGCAACCGGCTGCAGGGCCGGGCGAATATGACCCGCACCGAGGGCCGGAGGAAAAGAGATAGCAAGCCGCGAGGCAGAGATTGCTTCAGCGTCGATTGCCGGCGTAAAGCGGCCAAATCCACCGCCGGTTGCCTTGACCCGCCGCATCGCCGTATCGGCGCGGCTGAGGCAGGCCTGAAGATCGCCTTCCTTGCCGCTCGTTGTGGCGTAGCCGAGGGAAACGCCGACATGAAGGAGGCGATCCTGCCAGCTTACATCGTGGGTTAGGGAGGCGTAGATGGCGGCGATGGACTTGTCGGTTTCGCCCGCAGAAAGGCTCGGATCGATAATGGCGGCGAATTCATCCCCGCCGGGCCGGGCGGCGGAAATGACCGCTTCGCTCTGTTCGAGCCGGGCGGCAATCGCTTTCAGGACGGCATCGCCGGCTGCGTGGCCAAACTGGTCGTTGAGCGGTTTGAAGCTGTTGAGATCGATAAAGGCGAGGGTCAGGGCCGGATACTGGCTGACTGACGTTTCAAGNNNTCGCGAGCCGGTTTTTCTCAATAATAACAGCGACAAGCCGCTCATCAGTTTTCTGCCGGGAGATCTGGACCAGCGCCAGCAGCACAATAAGAAGCCCGCAGAAACAGGCCATGGTGGCCGTCAGGATCTGCTGCTGGAGCAGTGTTTCCGCGCCGAAGGGGATGACTTCGATATAGAGCGGCGTCACCAGCCAGATCATCACGCCGTGCACCGGGGCGAGGGCAAACTGGAGGCGATAGTCGAGGCCGATGGCGATGAAGACCGGAATAAAGATCGGATAGAGAAGCGTATCGACCGAGATATCGCCCACCCGGAATTCGGTATAGGTGAAGGTCCAGTAGGCGAGGAAGAGGACAGTCAGCCCGCCATGCAGGAAAAGGCGTGTCTTGTAATCGCGGTGCGCCGAGAGCGCGATCGCTGACAGGATGACGGTATAAGTCCCTGCTTCCATGTAGGATTCTGTGTTGACGCCGCCGGTCACCACGGAGACTAAAAACGCCGCCCCGACGAGAAGCAGGCCAACCAGACCCACGCGCAGCGCAATCCGGCGGAACCGCTCATGCAGTTCCGACAGGCCTGGCGCTAAGTCGGTTCGGTCCCTCTCCATCCATTACTCATGGCATGAAGCGGTAAACTAGAGGTAATCAGATACAAAATTCTGGGGGGGGCAGCCGGCAGCGACCGGTCAAGCCCTGCGGCCCGACGCGCCTAGCCCGTATCATACCAGCCGACAAGCGCCCGCGCGACGCGTTCGGGCAGGGTGGCGGCGATGAGGGAGATCTCTTCGCTGGCGCGCTTAAGATTGAGCGGTGTGAGGCAGAGCGGACGCGGGGCACCGGCGGCGCGAAGGCGGGCGAGCGTGAAGGCCATGCGCCGGGCCGCGCGTTCGGGGCGGCGGAGTACACCCATGATGGTGCAGTAGCGGTGTGCCAGCGGTGTTTTCGAGCGGAAGGCAGGGCGTGGCCCCGAATGCTCGGCCGACAGGAGGGCAAACAGGTCAGACCCTGGTGGGGTGCGCTCTCTCAAACGGGGGAGGTAGGGGAAGCCCCGCTTGCGGGGGTGTTTGGGGTGTGAGGGTGCGGAGGGAGGTTGGGAGGGAGCGATTTGATTGGCCGAGGTCCCGGATAGCGGCTTTGCCGCTTCCGGGATGACGGGCATTTTCACGGACACTTCAATGGACGCCGCCATCAGGACGAGGAGGCGGCGCAGCAATGTCTCGATCAGGATGAGGCGGGCGCGCAGCTGCGCATAGAGCCGCCGGCCAAGCCCGCCGTCACCAGAGGACAGACCGGCTATGAAGTCAAGATCGGCCATCTCTTCGCGCAAGGCCCGAAGTCCCGCTGCCACAAAGCTGGATGTATCCTGCATGGCAGGGAGAATAGAGCGGGGCGCTCTACGGTGGGAAAGTCTAGCTGGTTTCGCAATTTGCGAGCAGAGAATTTTCGTCGGCAATTTCACCACCACCGGCCAATGCGCCGTCACCGATAGCCCGATTGGCTGCTACCCATGGTGCAACAACGGTGTGGCGGATGGAATGATCTGCGTGGATTAGTTAAAAAAGGGCCTTGATGTTCATTTTCTGTTCACCATATCCTCAGGTGACGTTTACTTAACAGGAGGTTAGTGGTGGGCGAAACAGGTTCGAAGGATGTTGGAGCAAATCTGAGCATTGTAGCGATTGTGCCATCGAAAAGCGATGTAACTGAAGACCAGCTCAAGGAATTACTCGACGAGGCTGGTGTAAAACCTGACGAAGTGCATTGCATCGATGAGAACGCCGAATTTGATGAAATTGATTTGGCAAACTGTACGATGATTGTGGTTTTAGATCAGCAAGTTCTTGAAGACGAAAACGTATATAACTCGGCGAGAGCCTGTGGGGTAGCTGGGGCAAAAGTCATAGTTCTGATCGGTGACGGCTTTGATTATCAAGACCTACATCCTTTGGCCAAGAGCTATGGCACACAATGTGGTTGGTCGGCCAAGGCTGTTTCTGACGCAATCATCGCGCCATCGCTAGCGGAGCCTGCCGGCCAGGATGGGAGCCAGTTGCAGCGCCCTAAGCCTAGGCAGGTGGATTGTTAGAGGTAGAGGTGCCCATAAGTGAGAACTTACGCATATCGTCTCAATCATGATCTAGGTTTTGCGCCCAATCCTTTTTTTGGTTGGTGCACTTTAGCTTGTTGCATGCCAAGAATCCGAGAGCGCGCAGTTGATGGTGACCTAATTGTCGGAATGGCTGGCTCAGGAAAACAGGGGCTGAAGCGAATATTCCCACAGTTAATCTACTGGATGCGAGTTACTGAAAGCCTTAGCTTTGACCAGTATTGGAATGATGCAAGATTTATACGCAAGCGTCCAAGTATGAGCGCTCCGACTTTCATGAATGTAGGGGACAATACCTACCGAAAATCGGAAGATGGAACTTGGAGATTTGAAAGTTCAATGCATTACGTTCCCGGCTCTCGGCAGCGCCATGATGGGCATGTGAAAATCGATACTAGTGTAGATAGAGTGCTTTTAAGTACAGAATTCACTTATTGGGGAGGTTCTGGTCCAAAAGTTCCGGATTCATTGCTTGAAATATTTCCTGTTACACGTGGATATAAAGTTAGCCACGACACTAAGACGCTCGCCGATTTCCACGGTCTTATTGGAGTAGATAATGCTCGTGGAGTAGTGGGCGATCCCGCTGATTGGAATAACCGGAAGTATTTCAACTGAGGGACGCATCATGAAAACGTTGGAACTATATGAATTCGTGAATGAAACTGATCTCTCGTTGGATGACGGTGTAGAGCAGCGAAAACGAATAGCAATCTTGGGCCTTGTTTCTGAGATAGGTTCGATACTTGCTGCGTTGAAAAAGGACCTACTGGTTGCCAACAATAAGGAAAATACAAGAGAGCAATCGTTAGTGAGAGGCGAGCTGATCGAAGAGATTGGCGACACCATTTGGTATGCGGTGATGTTAGCGCAATGCATACTTGAAGATGAGCAGGCGGATGCCGCCCGCGACATTTTCAAGTCAGGCATCAGTCGGTTGAAACAACATCTAACTGGAAAGAGCCGGAATAACCGTCGAACCCAAGCGCAGTTGGAACCTGAAAAAATATCTGCATTTGTTAAAGAGGCGGATATCTTTCTGGAATCCGAAAATGCTTCAATCGATGAATTTCAAATTTTGGCTTATAAGACCCGCAGAACCGACGATCGA
>LWDU01033734.1_pt1 | contig 10633 bp, 9 predicted proteins | sample 727161 | NCBI WGS metagenome assembly LWDU01 (sample SAMN04566230, study PRJNA314399) | hydrothermal vent metagenome | isolation source: deep sea hydrothermal plume seawater | place: Mexico: Gulf of California, Guaymas Basin | collected 2004-07-11 | reverse complement strand
TAACAGCAATTACATGTTCGACTGTTAATTCATACAACGGATTAGTTCCTAGAGTTGGAGGTTTTGAAGGTGGAACTGTAACTTGGGCGCCAACTAATATTACTTATGGTCATAATAATAGATCTGCTCAATTTCGATTACCTCAAAATAGATATTGCATTGAAAATAGAGCAGCAGATATGACGATGAATGTTTACTTAGCATTAGCAATGACCGTATCTTCTGTAATGGATGGTATTAAAAATAAAATTGATCCAGGTAAAGCAACTGATCAAGATTTATATCAAATGACAGGTGCAGAATTAAAAAAATTAGGAATAAAAAGATTGCCAAAAAATTTAATGCAAGCAATAGAGGCTTTAAAAATTAATAAATTATCAGATGAAGTAATGGGATCTGTAATGAAAAAATCTTTTTTATCTTATAAAAATGATGAGTGGGAGCGTTATCATCAAGCAGTTACTGATTGGGAAGTAAAAGAGTACCTTAGACTTTACTAATTAATGAAAAAAAATGAAAAGTTTAACTTAGGAAATATTAAACTTTTATCAGGAAAAATTTTAAAATCAGCGCAGCTAGTTTACAAAACCTATGGTAAATTAAATAAAGATCGCTCAAATGTAATAATTCTTCCTACATTTTATACTGGAAGTCATACTAGAAACGAAGGTTTTATTGGAAAAAACAGAGCTATTAATCCTAATAAATATTTTATCGTATCAATTAACATGTTTGGAAATGGTCTATCTTCCTCACCAACCAACACTATAAAATCTCAATCTGGATCAAAATTTCCAACTATAACATTGTGGGATAATATTTATTGCCAACATAAACTTATCACTGAAAAACTAAAAATTAAAAAAATTGCTCTAGTTACTGGTTGGTCAATGGCAGGTTGTCAATCATATCAATGGGCCGCACAATATCCTAGCATGGTAAAAGCAATTCTTCCTTTTTGTGCATCATCAAAAACTTCTATACACAACCATGTTTTCTTAGAGGGTGTTAAAGCGGCACTTACAGCTGATAAAAAATGGAATAATGGAAATTATAAAAAACAACCAATTGAAGGTTTAAAAGCATTTGGAAGAGTTTATGCTGGTTGGGCTTTCTCTCAAGATTTTTATAGAAAAAAACTTTATAAAAAATTTGGTTTTAAAAATGTAGAAGAACTACTTAAAGATTGGGCAAATGATCATGCAAAAAATTGGGATGCAAATAATCTTTTATCAAAACTTAAAACTTGGCAACTAAACGATATAAGCAAAGGTCCTATATATAAAAATAATTATATAAAGGCTCTTAGATCAATAAGAGCAAAAACAATATTAATGCCTTGCAATCAAGATTTATACTTTAGAACTGAAGATAATAAATTTGAAAATAGATTTATTTCCCGCTCTATTTTAAGACCAATAGATTCTCCATATGGTCATTGTGCTGCTAATCCTGGAAATGACAAAAATTTTGAAACAGAACTAGATAAAAATATTAACAAATTGTTACAAAATTAGAGTAATTCAATAGATATTAGTGTTAAGAATAATAAAAAATTATTATTTATTAAATATTTTATTAATTGTTTTATCTAAATTAGTTATCTTTTCTTTATTTTTTTGTTTTATGTCTTCTTTAGGTTTTACACCTTCTTTAAATTCTGAAGGAAGTTCATGTTCATAAGTAAAGGAAGGGGCAACTAAATTTGATTTACTTACCAAATTGTTTAATTCTTGTATTTGACTTTGTATTTGATTTTTTTGTAATCCAAGCTCAATTAATTGTTTTTTAACAGTATCATTTTTTTTGTTCGAATTAAAAAGTTCATTTGACAGTCTTAAATTTTCTTCTTGGTAGAATTTTAGTTTATTAATTAATTCAGTTAATTTTTCTTCTTTACTTGTTAAATTACTATTTGCTTCTTCTAGTTTTAATATTTTTTTATTATAATTGTGATTTAAACTTTTTAATTCTTTAATTTTGTCTTCTCTTTTATTTAAATTATTATTAACTTTTTTTAAAATTTTTTCTTTTGAACTATTTTCCTGGTTTAAATTTTTATTATTTTGGTTTATTTTTACTAGATTGTAAAAAATACTGGTATTACTAGTTTTAAGAATAATTTTATTTTCATTTAAATGATTATTTTTTTTTTTAAGCGCTTCAATTTCTTTTTCTTGTTCAAAAATTATTTTTAAAGTATTTCGTCTAATTTTTTTATTAAAAAAATTATAAATTTTGTCTAGTGTTTTTTTTGTAGTTTCCTCATCAATTTCATAATTCTTTTTAACATTTGCATTTTCTGTGTATGAATCATTTAAAATTTTTTTTTCTACTTCACTACTTGTTTCTTCTAAAATTTTCTTTTTATTAATTACAATATTTTTCGTTTTTAAATTTTTTTTAGGCTTATTTAAAATATTATTAGAAGCTTCAATTATTTCTGATAGTGAATAAATTTTATCCATAGAATACAACCTTCACTCTAATGGTTTTTAATTATATATCAAGCTTCACAACAAATGAGATAAATAGTTTATTTTAACCCGCATTATTTAAGCTTGAAAGGTTTTTGATAAATTTTATTTAATTGAAAAAATATTTTTAACTTTTTTATTTATGTCTTCTAATTCTTGATTCTTTTTTTCAAGATTTTTGGTGCTTGTATCTGGTTCTATTTTTAAGTTTCCTTTAATAGTGGTCTCTGAAATATTTTGCACATTCTGATTTTGCGAAAATTGTTCAATTTTACTTTCAACAATATTATTATTGTGAATAGTTTTATTTAAATCATTAATTTGTTCTTTTATTTGGGATTTGTTATTTTCAGCTTCTTGAAGTTGCGTCTTAGTATTTTCAAGTTTTTTAGAGTTTTCAAATAATTCTTTTGAAAGTCTTAAATTATCATTTTGATAATGTTTAATTTCATCATCTTTATTTTTTAGATCATTGTTTTTTTCTTCTAAATTTACTATTTTATCATTATTTATTTTATTTAAATTTTTTAATTTATTTATTTCATCTTCTTTATTTTTTAGATCATTGTTTTTTTCTTCTAAATTTACTATTTTATCATTATTTACTTTATTTAAATTTTGAAATTCTATTATTTCATCCTCGTGTTTTTTAATTAATTCTTTTTGTTTATAAATAAATTCGGACTGTAAATGATTTCTATTTTTTTGAAAATCTAGCATATTTTGATTTAATTCACTTTTTTCTTCATATAATGATTTAAGTTGTTTTTCTTGCTCTATAATAATATCATTAGTTCTCAATCTCTCCTGCTCTACATCGTATAGATCATTTTTTAAATTCTTGTCTTTTTTGATTTCATCAATTTTGTTTGTTTTATCAATGTTTGTATCTTCTTTTTTATTTGTTTCTTGTTTGTAGAAAACGGCGCCTTTTTCTAATTGTGCAATTTTATTTTCAACTAAAGATTGTGTTTCAATTTCTTTTTCAGTGTCTGATATTCTTTTTTCAAAAATATCAATTTTGCCCTCTAACTTCTTTTGTTTAGCCAATTCATTTTTATTATTTTTTAAATCATTTTCTAATTCAGCTATTTTAACTAAATTAGATTTAAGACCAAGATTGCTAGCTTCTAGAAGTTTGTTATTTTCTTTTAAATAATTAATACTTTTCTGTAGTTTTTTAAATTCTAATTGCTGATCAACTATTATTTTAAGAGTATTTCTTTTTTTTTGTTTTTCAAAAAAAATACTAACTTCTTTGATTATTTCGTTTTTAATTTTTTTGTCATATTGTTGATTTAAATTTTTTAATTCTTTTATTTCTTCTTCATACTTTTTAATTAATTCTTTTTGAGAAATTTCTTTTTTTTTTAATATTGCTTCTTTTTTAATAAAAGATTCGAGCTGTTCATTTATATTGTTTTTAATTAGATTGTTGGGGTTTGTTTCATTGTCAACTTTAAGTTCTTGTTCTGGTTGTAATGGATTTTCCAATATAAGTGTCCCTCTATGATTGTTTAATTTTTTTTCTTTAGGTAGCACTTATTATTAATCCTATGATTTATTCTTATTTTTTTTTACTTCCTTAAACTCCTGGTCTAAAGTTTTTTGACTTAAATCCCAATTTTTAGTTTTATAAAGATTGTTTATTTCTATCTTTTCATCTGATAAATTTTTTTTTTTAAAATATTCTTTTACTAGCTCTCCTGTATCGGCAGCAGGAGCATCTTCTTTTTTGTTTGCGTCTGACCAAAAATTGAACCTGTTTCGTTTTTCTTCATTATTTATAATATTCTTTTCTACTGGTACATTGTTATCTTTTTTCTTTAACTCACCTAATTCACTATTTTCATTATACGATGAAATTTTCTTTTCAAGCTCACTTGCCTTTTTCTCTAAATTTATTTCATTATCAGAAGTTTCGGCTGTTTTATTCTCTACTTCTTGTTGTAATTTTTCTAAATCTTCCAATTTATCTTGCAAGTCTTCAGAATGAATTTTGTCTTGAAGTTCGTTCGTCTTTTTCTCCAGATATGTATTTTTAACAAAACTATCGAATGAATTTTTTTTAATTTCTTTCTCTAATTTGGAAATTCTATTTTCTACTAAGTTTTGTGATTCGATTTGTCTTTCGGTATCTTTAATTCTTTTCTCAAAAAGATGAATTCTCTCTTCTAATTGCTTTTGTTTTTCAAGTTCTTCTTTTTTTGTTTTTAAAGATTTTTCTAATTTTCTAATTTTATTATTGTGACTACTTTTTTTCTCAACTAAATGTAATTCTGTAGCATGTAAATTTCTATCAAGCTCTATTAATTTTTTTTCTAAAATTTGTGCTTTAGACTCTTGAAACCATTCCTTATTACAAGTGCTGCATTTAACTAACCTTCCGTCATACCCAACATCTTCTGCATCAATTGCAAACTTATTTTTACAATACTTACAATTTATTATCATAGATTATACCCCCCCCCTCGGCTTATTTTTAAATAAAAATTGTATATTCCATAATATTGTGAGTCAATCGTTTAGATTGCATCTGTTTAATATTTTTTTAAGTATTTATAAAATAACGTTCTTCATTTAAATCATTTAAGCAAACACAGGACAATTTGCCTGAAAAATAACAACCAGTATCTATATTTATTCTATAAGGAAAATTAACAACATTTTTTTCAGGCGTATGACCATGGACTATGATTTTTTCAGCTTTAAATTCTTTATGAAAAAAATCATCAGACCTTGCCCATAAATAATCTTGTTTTGACTGATCTGTTAAATTTTTTTTTGGATTTATGCCTCCGTGTACAAATAAATACTGAGCTACAGAAAATGTTAACTGTAAACTCTTAAAAAAATTAATGTGTTCATTTCCTAATTTTTCTATTAAAACTTTTCGTAGTTTAGCAATAATTTGATCTTCAAAACCATCTTTAATAAAATCAACAACTTCTATATCATAGCTTTTAAAAGTTTGATCGGCACCATAGTTTAACCAATTTTTTAAATTATTAATTTTATTAAATAAAAAATCAATTATCATTTCCTCATGGTTGCCCATCAAAAAAATAGATTTAATTTCTTTATTTTTTAATTGAAGTATTTGATCAATAGCCTGTTTTGATTTTGGGCCTCTATCAATATAGTCACCTATATATATCAATAAGTCTTCTTCTTTTTTATAGTTTTTATAATTAAAAATTTGATCATGAATGGAGGTTAGTTGATTTAGACAACCATGAATATCACCAATAGCAAAAATGTTCATTAGTATAAAGCTTAGTCAACCTTTTGGAATAAAATGACAAAAACAGTTTTAATCATAATGTAAAAATCCAACATAAGGTTCCAATTTTTTATATAATATAAATCATATTGAAAACGTTTATTCATTAATCCTTCTTCATTTGTTGGTCCTCTTAATCCATTGACCTGTGCCCACCCTGTTATACCGGGTAAACATTTATGTCTTTGCATAAAATTTCTGATCTCGTCAGAATAAAATTTTGTATGTTCAGTCATATGAGGCCTTGGTCCAACTATAGACATATCACCTTTTAAAACATTAATAAATTGAGCCAATTCATCAATGCTAAATCTCCTAATAATTTTACCAACAATTAAAAGTCTACTATCTCCATGCTTTACTTGTATAGTTTTTGATAAACCACTCCTTTTATTTATAGATCTAAGTTTATAAATATTAAAAGATTTTCCATCCCAGCCCGTTCTTTTTTGTTTAAAAAATATAGGGAAACCATCTTCGATGATTATAAAAATAGCAAAAAACAAAATTACAGGAAAAGAAAGTATTAAAAAAAATATAGATAATATTTTATCCAGAAAACTTTTTATTAAAAAATTTGTGCCATAAAAAGGAGAAAAAGATACATTGTAAAAATCATAACCTGACTCACTATCCAAGCCCTCTATAAATTTAAATTTAGATTCTGGTTGAATTAATCGACAATCAACAGAAAAGTTCATAAATTTTTCAATCAGATTTTCTATATAAGATTGAGTTTTAACTGATGAAATTATCCATACTTGCCCTATAGAGTGATGATGAAAAATATGGTTATAGTCATCTTTTAAACTAAAGCTAGGAATTCCATAAAAATTTAAATCTTTGTTTTTTATTTGATCGATTGCTATTATGCATTTAATCACTGAAGTGCTCTTTTTTTTGGGAAAATTCTTAATTATATTTTTACAAGTATGGGCATCTCCAATTAAAAGGATATTTCTTTGAATAGAATTAGATTTTATTAAATAAGAATAAAAAAAATCAAAAATAACTTTTAATAGTAAGAAAACAACAGCTGATATGGTAAAATTAGCAAATAACCATATACGGGAATAACTGTCTGTAATTTTAAATATTACAGTTAAAAGAATTGCAATTAAGAATGTTTCAATTAAAAAAACAAACTCAACTCTAAACCATTGTGCGGTTCCTTTTATAAATCTATCTTCTTTTGATACTGCAATTGATAAAGACCAAAAAATCAATGTAATTAAAATTGAACCTTCTATATAAGCCTCTGATAAATTCCAATCCTGATTTCTTATATAATAAGCACTTAATGAACCAATATTTAATGCTAGTCCAAGAATTAAATAATAAACTAGTAAAAAAAATCTATCATTTCTTTGAAATATTTTTTCAAATAAATGCATAAATGATAATTATATATTTTTTAATTAACAATTTATAGATTTAATATTAAAATCTAGCTGTAGCTCTTATATTTTGAATAATAACCACCATACTGATAGTAACCATAGTAGCTAGCTTTTGATGTATCAAGATCATTAAATATTAAACCGTCTATTTTTACATTTACATTCTTAATTTTTTTTATAGCTGATTTAATCCCTGCAATTTTTGTAACATTTGATCTTGCAATAAGAATATTATGGTCAGTTGCCTGAGAAATAAATAAAGTATCACTAACCGGCTGTATGGGTGGGGTATCCAAAATAACATAGTCATATGTTTTTTTTAATGTGTCAAAAAAATCCTTAAGTTTTCCTGGGGTAGTTAAATCAGTTAAATCTGATCTTCTTGTTCCTGATGTCATTAATTTTACTTCAGTACCCGGAAGATCAGTGAGAGTATCAGAAAAACTAACATTTCCTTGTATAATGTCACTGAATCCAGGTTTTTTAACTTCTTCAGTTTTGCTTATTATATTTAATACAGAAGGTCTTCTAATGTCAGTTTCTATTAAAATAACTTTTCCAATTTTAGAGAATGCTAAAGAAGTATTTAAAGCAATAGTAGTTTTTCCTTCCCCTGAATAAGTTGAACTTAGCAATATAGTTTTGTTTTTTTGAAATTTAGCCACCAAAAGTGTTCTTAAAGATCTAATAGATTCTGAAAACTCTGCATTAACATCTTCCATAAACAATTGAGATAAATGAAATCCTTTATCAAGTTTTTTTACACTCGGTAGTGTAGCAAGTACAGGAATATTTAAAACTTCAAGATTAGAAGGTTCAACCACTGTATTACTGTGAAATTCAAAATAAGTTATCAAAGTATATAATCCTAAAAATGATATTAAATAAAACAAAATTGTAATTTGGGTAATATTTGGTGATATGGGTAAAATAGGTAGAAGTGCTGATTGAATTATTCTTACATTAGAAGATTGAAGTTCCTTCACTTCGTTTGTTTCTTTCATTCTTTGAAGAAAGGTTTCGTAAATCTTATTGTTCATTTCAACTTCCCTCACATATTGCTGTAGAGCGACATCTTTTTCTTCAAGATCTTGTAAATCAGATTTCGCGCTATTAAGCTCTTTTTCACTTGCTGAAATAAAATTTTGCAAGTTAGCTAACTCAAACGCACTCGCTGCAATATTTTCATCTAAAATTTCTTTAAGTCTGTTATCAAGATTTTCTTTTGTTTTAAACATTTTTTTAACTTTTGGATGTTCATCAGTATAAACTATTTGCATTGCCTCAATACTATTATTCGTAGCATTAATATTTGTTCTGATTGCATCAACTTCTTTTTTGTTTCTTAAATCAGCTATTGCTAATAGTTCATCAACATCACCTTCCGCAAGCTTAATTGCTGTTAAGTCAGTTTGTTTTTTTTGAAGTTCTCTATTAGCATCAATAATTCTTTTTGAAACTGATGTTATTTGATCTATTTTTAATTTTTTTATATCTCCTATGTCAATTAAATTATTTTCTTTTTTATACGCTAGAAGTTTTTTTTCTGATTTCTCCATTTGTTCTAAGAGATTTGAAAGTCTCGAATTAATTTGAGCATTTGCATAATTAGTAACTTTAATTTTAGTATCTACATCATATCTTAAATAAGATTCTATAACCTTTTCTAATAAAAATTTTGCAAGTTCTGAATTACGCGAAGTTATACTAAGATTGACTACATCACTATTTCTTACTTGAATAACATGGAAGTTTTTTTGTATATATTCTTTAAGATCTATATTTGTTTCTATTTTTTTTTGTTTGTTTGGGAGAATTTGTGTTAAAAATTTGAAGTTTCTAGAAAAAAATTGCTCTGGCATTTTTTTATGTAATTGCAAAATTTTATTTTTATCTTTTTCATTTAATAAAATTGAACCTATTACTTCATCGCTTTCTAAAATTTGGATTTGATTATTTATATAGTTAGAATTACGAAACCCACCTCTAATTTCTCCATCATATACCTCTTCGATATCTACAATATTCTTTACCGACTCTTCAATTACAAGGGTGGCATTGCTTTGAAAAATTGGATTAATATTTAATGCAATTAAATAACCTAATGCAGCGATAAGAATTGGTGTAATTAAAAGTATTCTTCTGTATTTTAAGAAAACTATCCAATAATGAGTTAAGTTTAATTGCTCATTAATGTTTTCCAACCTGTCTAATAAAGTTTTATTTTCCATTTATTGCATTCATTTTTAAATCTTCAATCAATCTCGTAGATTTTAAGAGTAAGTGTTATTAATACACTTGCAAGTTGTTTTTCTTAAATTGACCTAGGAAACTGCCAGTAATAGTCGTGGTGATTTGAAACATACAATATATAGAAATATTGAAACAATATTAATTAGACATGACAATATCCCTATTAAATTTAAATTATTTTTTGAAAGAATTACAGAATTTTGAAAATTTTTCTCAAAATCATTTAGATCAATATTATGACTAATTTGATAAAGCAATTTATTATTCCAATAAGAATAATCAAGTGCTGATTTTTTTTCAGTAGTACCCAAAAGGTAATAAAGCTTTTTACTGGTTTGATTGTTAGATTGTAGTAAATTTTTTGAATAACTAAAAGGTTTTTCAAAAAAAATGGAGTGTTTATAGGGCAGATAATTAAAAAATTTAGTAAAATAACTATCAATTTTGTAATTAGATAACAAAATAAAGATAGAGAAAATGTTATAAAAAACGATTATAATTAAGCTAAAAATTAATAGTTTATTAATGCATTTAATAAAAAACATAACTAATCTTATCAGAAAACATACTAAATTAATATTAGAAAGAGCTCTTTTAATAATAATTTTATCAATTTTATTTTTAAACACTGGCCTTGAGGCGGAAGAAAAATTTATTGGATTTATTGAATCTATAGAAGGCAAAGCAAATAAAGAAGAAAAAGAAAAAATTATTAATTTAAATGAATTTGATCAAATTTTTGTAAATCAAAAAATAATAATTGATTTAAACTCTAGTGTTACAATTTCATTTATAGATAATTCAGTTTTAACTTTAGGCGGCGACTCTGAATTCATTGTCGAAAAATTTGATAACATTTCACAAGATCCCTCATTTATATTATCTATTACTAAGGGTAAGTTTACATTTGAGTCTGGAACTATAGCTAAAAATGATAATGGTATTATGAAAATTAAAATTTCTGAAATGGAAGTTAATCTTAAAGGTACCTTGGTTGCAGGTTCTAATTCAAAAGAAAATAAACAAATATCTCTTGTTGAAGACTCAATGGGAAAAGTTGGAACATTAGATATAACCGTTGATGGCAGTACTACAACTTTAACTGAACCGTCAGCTGGTATTAATCTTTCTGAAAACAATGAAATTCAAAATACTACTCTAAGTGATGAAGAAACAGAGCAAATTAAAACTAAAGTAAAAGAAATGGCAGTAAATTCTGC
>LWDU01000995.1_pt1 | contig 10633 bp, 3 predicted proteins | sample 727161 | NCBI WGS metagenome assembly LWDU01 (sample SAMN04566230, study PRJNA314399) | hydrothermal vent metagenome | isolation source: deep sea hydrothermal plume seawater | place: Mexico: Gulf of California, Guaymas Basin | collected 2004-07-11 | reverse complement strand
CCTCGGGATCGGTCTCCTCCTCATGGCTGCCCCTCGGGACGCCATCCTTCTTCTTCTTTGTTGGCGTATGATGGACCATATTCGCGTCCTCGCCTCCTTTCCTAGTGGATGAATTTACTACTACTTCTTCTCGATTACCGTACCAATTCGGTTGACTTGTTGTCCTGGTTGACTCCCGCGTGGATTTCTTAGGCTTGGACTTGTCCTCTCCGCTCATTGGGCGAGGTTAGAGTCCAGGTTTTGCACCATCACGTTGTTGCTCCATGTATGAACAGGTGATCGATAATGAGAAGAGACAAGATAAGATCCTGCTGGGTTTGCCAGGATCAGATCCTAAACCAATGACGGACTGACGATGCCGTCTGGATGGATGTCGCGGTGCCTAGAACCGATCGACAGATGCCCGGAGGAATGAAGCGATCTCCAATCCCTGGATGAACGAAGGAATACCGGAGTGAAAGGCCACAAAGCAATAATACATGTTTTGGTAACAATGTTTAGTGCTTTATTGCAAATGGCGTAATATCAACTGATGATGAAATAAACAACAAGTACGTGGTCACGTGAAATCGGATCGAGTCATAGAACGAGTCTTAGAACTTTCCTAATCTACAATAACACCTAATCCATACAATCCCCGCGATTAGGGAAGTCTAAAGGGTGCAACCCCTGGGCCAAATGGGAGGGGACTTTAACTTACTTGTGTTTTTTAATTTTACTTTTTTATTGCTCAAGTGAGCGCAAGAAATTAAGGAAGGACGGAAAGAAATCTTTTCGCCGTATAATGGTCAGACCCTGAAATCAAGGGAATGCTTAAATTAATTCGAGGTTTTTCACATTTTGAGCTTTCCTGGGTGGAGTTTTTTTCTGCTTATTTCAACCTGTCTTCGCGCGACAGATCTTCAAACTCGTCGGCTCTTTTTCGTCGGACGATCAAATCTTCGCCCACAGTGTAGGCGGCATGCTTGTCATACAATTTACTCGTAATCATGCCCAGTCTCTTCGCATGTTGAAATTCTTCTCTCAGTGTCATCAGCATTTCTCCGTGATGTTCAGGCTTGTGGCCGATCATTCCATCTTGCGGGCAAACTCCATGAAGCAGGGTGCAACACCCCGAATTGTGATCGACTCCTTGGCACATCGCGACGTCGCACTGGAGATCCTCCCCTGACGCCTGGCACTCGTTGGCCAAGTGATCCTTGCTGTCGCACCTCGTGCAATGATGGGGGGCGGCATAGCCGTCTTGGATGGACCTGTCCACGAAGCTTGACGGTTGGGCCGTGGTGTGGAGGATGTCTGGATATTTCCTGTAGTAGGCTCTGGACTCTTCTGTCAAATTGTATTCGTCCAACGACCACCTCATCTTGTCCATGTCAGTCATGACCTCCTCCGTTGTACGGTAGAAACCAGGGTAGTCCCCATGGGCCGTGAAGGCTCTGAGCCTGACTCTTTCTCCTTGGGCGTTGACGTAGGTCTCGCCCCTGCTCCAGTCCCTAGGCCTGGCCACGTATGGCCTGCATCGGCGACTTGGAACCTCCAGGATCGAGGTCAGCCAGAAATGCTCATGCCTCACCACATCCGCATGCTCTGACATTTTTGCGAACGTCATTGACCTCGCCGCCAGGTACCTCGGGAGTGCCAAAGCGATGACATTGTCGTAGATGTTGTACCTCGTCATCACCTCTTCCCAATTCCTGTACGACCTCGAGAAGTCGTTGAGGATGTAGTCGATTTGAATTGCTACTCCGTCTGGCGGCCGATCGAGGCCGTCGAACCTGTGCCAGAAGATCTTCGGCATGTCCATTAGCTCGGCGATGTGCCGCTTGGAGGTCTTGATTGAAGACATTGGCTTGCCCGTTTGCGGCTCGATGAGTTGGACTAGGTTGTGGACGTCGCACCAGGAGTTGATCTCAATGCCGTTCCGCTCCAACCTTCTGATGTCATCCCCGATGCCAAGGCCCAGGACTCTGATCTGACGATCCTTGAGCACTCGGAGGATCTCTTTTGGGACATCGCATCCCCCCACTCGGTTTTTTCTGCCGTCGAACAATGACTTGACCATGACTTCCGTTCCTCCTGGGGCCATGAAGTGGACTACTGCGTAGCAATCCTCATCTCTGCCGAGGCCCTGTGGATTGCCGCTTTCTCGATCTTGTATCCTGATGCCTTCCAGTTTGCTGGCGCTCCAGTTCTCGGTGTCGACCGCGATTTCCTTGAAGCTTTCCACCGCCTGGATGAATTTGGCCTTGTTGAGGTGGTACTGCATCGTTTGTTGATCCGTGGGAAGGCCACCCTCTCCAAACTTGAGGACGACTCTATTGCTGTCTCTCAGCCTGTTGATCACATCAAACGGACCCTCCATGAACTGGAGGTCCATCCTGGCCTCCTTGAGGGAGCGTGTTGGCATCGGAGGGATGTCCGTGTCCTCCCACTTGTCCGCCAGGTACCTGGGGGCTCGCACGTGGCAAAACACTTCTTGGCAGAGGGACTCCTGGGAGCCTCCATCGCGACTGTGAGCTACCATCCACCTGCCCGGGTAGAAATCCTTGCAGCCTGAGGGATTCAAGTTTCTCTCCATCCTCTTCATTTGAGACTCGTCGAATGCCACATTCGGCCCTGGGTAAGACCAAGCCCTTGCCTTTCCGCTCTGTGATCTTGACCTCGAGCGTGTCCTCCTTGATCGTCGATCATCGATCCTCTGTGTGGGCCTGTCAAAGTCGTCTGGGTCGTCGAAATCCGGATCAACTAGGCCTCTCTCAGCCATTTCTGCAAAGGTGGCCTCGGCCTCCGGCCTTTCCTTGTAGACGATGGGTGTGACCGGTTTCTTTTTGTCACTGGGGGTCACTGACGAGGACACGTCGATCGTTGCTTCCGGCGTTGCTTCAGGCTCAGAGCCTAATTTAGCCATTGCTGCCCTCAGCTTCGCCTGGAGGCTGTCGACAATCCTCTGTCTGGCATCCTCCTGAGGCTCAGAGCCTGATCGTCTGGCAGTGAGAATTTTCCTCAGGTCCACCATCAACTCATTCATGCTTCGGGCCGTGTGTGGATCGAAATTTTCAGGCAGCGCCCGACACGGTCCTCCGCTAGGTCCTTCACCAGGATCGACATCCATTGTCGGCCCGTACACTTCCGGCCAGTTTTCTCTCCTTACTCGGTCGTCCTCGAAGAAGGCTGGCACATCACGTACCATCCTGCCACCCCGGGCGATGTAGTCATCCCTGATGTTCAACGAGCTGGGTGCTGCCAGAGGCTCCCAATCAATTACGGCCGTGTCCACCCAGTACTTCTCCTTGGCCTTCCATTGGGCGTCTGAGTCACCTGGTTTTCGCATTGGTCGCCTCTCCCGCTTGTCCATCTCCACCCAGGCGTCCTGCGCCTTCCTGGCCCTATCCGCGGGGATGTTGCCCGTCAAGAAGGCCCGGCCGGCACACAGATCCCTCTTGATTGATCCGTACAAGTGGGGGTGCGCGTACAACATAGTCGTGGCCACCGGCAATTGGTCCGCCAGACCTCTCAGCCTCGCAAACTCACGTTGGCGATGTTGTTTTCTCCTGCCCCTCCTCACCGCGTCGCCGAGTGTGATCCTCCTGTCATTTTGCTGTGGCTCGCCGTAGTCGGTGATGTCACCCAAGATGTAGGTGGATGGATCCCCGTAGCGAAAAATTCGCTCATCCCTTGGCAGAGCTCTCCACTCATTTCCATAGATGGCCGTCGTGACGTGATTCCATTCTTGGATCGTTTCTTCTCTTACAGCCTCGAGTGACCTCCAGCGGGAGGAATTGATCAAGGCCGGAACTATTTCGGGCGCTTGGGACGCGACGCCCGGTCTCGGTGTTGTTGGGGTAGCCCCCTGGGCGGCTTGAGGCTCAGAGCCTGATGCTCCTGGCTGCGGGGCCCGTGTTGGACTTCGGCCACGCGTTGCTGGAGGCGAACTTCTGCCTCGCGGTGATGCCCCTCCTATATACGGACGTTGAGACGATTGTCGGTCTCTCCAGGATGACTGGGTTCTTTTTCCTGGCGGTGGTCCCCCACCCGTCATTCGGGATCTGGGCGTTTCCTCACCTTCCACGATTTGCCGCCCCACCCGGTCTCTCAAGGCACCTCTCGTCCGCTTTGCCAACGGAGGGGAAGAATTGCCCGCCGAATTTTTGAAATCCTTGTTGATCTCGCTCCACCTCCTCTTGCCACGCCTCTCCTCGTCCGAGCTCTCGTCGTCGCTCATGCTGAGGCCGCGATCAGTCTTCGAGTTCAGCCTTTTTTCACTTCGTGTTTGCTCACAAGTTTTTTGGCGGTCTTTTGCCTCTGAATTCTGCTTCGTCACTGTGGGGCGGATGTGACGTAATTTTGGCGCTACCAGATGTTTTGGTCGTATGTAGTCAAAAGTTGTGAAAAGCGCCACTTCGTACTTAACAAGTTTGAAACGCGTCACTTTGTAGTTGACGGCTTCGGAAAAAGCCGTTTTGCCCCTCTTTTCTTCAAATTTGGCCATTTTGTCAATTTCAGGTTCTGAACCTAACTCGCTCATCATGGCTTTATGGCGGTTATGTTGGGGTTTAGAACTCATACAATATTTCGTTGATATCTTCACTTTTGGATTCGCTGGATTAGATTTGTTGAATTGGAGACTCACTTTACTATATTTTTGTGCTCTGGCCAGGGTCCGAGACCCAGAGCTGGAACTCGGTTGCTTATTCCAGCCCATCGAGTGGCACAATTTGACGAACGTTGCGTATCAGTCTACGCGGCTTTTTCTCGTCATTAGGTTTCGTTTCCAATTCAACTCTTCTGTCCAACGCGTCCTTCGAATCCAGAATTTTTGCTACTCGTGCCAAAGGCCAGTCCCACCGATGTAGGGCGTCCTCTGCGATCAGCACCACTTGTCCAACTTTCAGCTCGCCTACTGCTTCTTGCCACTTTGGTCGTCCATGAAAGGATGGCATTACCTCGGCAATAAACCTCCTGCCCACCTCCTCCATGAGTTTGACTGTTTGAGTCCATCTCATTTGGGGGTCCTCAGCAATCCTTTGCTCCGCCATGGGCCTTGTCTCACTGCCCATTCTCTTCACTAGGAAGTGGTTGGGGGTGAGCACTTCGATGGCCTCCCAATGATCATTTGGGACGTATGACAACGGCCTGGAGTTGACCTTGTTTTTTGCATAGGCTAACATGGTCTCGAATTGTTCCATTGTCGGCAAGCTTCTTCGCATCGTAGTGTGCATTGCTCTTTTCATTGCTTTGACCATGGACTCGCTCAATCCGTTCTCGCTTGGGTTTTTTGGCGAGCTGAATTCCCAGGCTTGGATGCCTCTCGTTTTGGCCTCTTGGCGGAGCTTCTCCCAGTCGATGGCTTGACTTTTCCGGATCAGATCCGTACTCTCGTCCGGATCGTCCTCGGGGATCAGCAATTTGGCCGCTTTTACAAAGTTGCCTCCGTTGTCCGAGTAGTTTTGGACAATTGGACCCAGTTCCAGCGTTATTTTTGCTATCGCATTCAGCAGCGCCGACGAGCTCAGGTCCCATAGCTTTTCAAAGTGGACTGCTCGGACTTGAGCACACACTACCACTAGAGCGTACACCTTGACCCTCAAGCGTTGGACCTTGACTACAAACGGTCCCGCTAGGTCCATCGTTGTCTGCGAAAATGGTTGCAAGTTGGAGAACTGTCGGTCTGGCAACGGTGCCATTTGTTGACTCCTTGGTTGCTTGGTCATCTTCTGGCACTCCACGCATTTCACCACCACTCTTTTGGCCGATTCTCTGGCGCCTTCATGGAGGAACTTGGCCTGAATGCTTGCCAGGTCAGACCTCACACCTTGGCCATGCCCGTTTGCAGCATGCATTGCCGTCAACAATGGCTCGACTCCTTTTTCTTTTGGCAACAATATCGGCCTTCTTGTTTCATAAGGGATGTTTTCCTGATGATCCAATCTCCCCTTCGCTCTCAACAAACCATTGACATCGAAGTACGCATTGTTCCGAGCTAGAAAGGAGCCCGGCTTCCATCTGTTGGAGTCCTGCCCATCTCCGCGTCTGCGATGATGACACGTTTGCAATCCAGGCCATCGCGTAAGGCTCCGAGCCTGACCCCTCCACTCTGCTTTTCTTTGTGAGTAGAACCGTGATCAGTTTGAGTGTCTTTTTCCAACTGAGAGTCACCCGCTCGGTGGGAAACATCTTTCTTGCTTCCTCCCTCTTTTGGGCCTGTCTCGCCGCCCACGATTGGTCCTCCGCCTCCTCACACGCCGGGTCATTGCTGCTCACGAGTACACCCTCAGAGTCAACTTCCAATCTGGCCTTTGTTCTGTGGCCTTCTTCCTCGCTCCTCCTCGTCATGCTCCTGGTGGTGACCACTGCCGTATGAGCTCTCATTGCCCACAGGTCTTCATCGGTAGTTTTGATTTGGAACTTTGGCCATTTTTCGATTTTTTGTCTGAGGAACTTTGGACCCTTCCACCACATGTCGTTCACCGCCAAGGCGTCAATGGACATTCCTCTCGTCGGGAAATCTGCCGGATTATTTTTCGTGCTCACATAATGCCACTGGTCAATGGTCACCAGATCGTGAATTTCTCTGACTCTCCCCGACACGAACGGTTTGTGGCACCTTGCTGGTTTTGAAATCCAGGAGATGACACACGTCGAATCGCTCCACAGATGCGACTGAGCCTCCGGGAATAACTTCATCGCTCTCTTGCTGAGGGCGGCTCCGATCTCGGCCCCCATCAACTCCGTTTCTGGGATGCTGCGACGAGCCAACGGATTGAGCCTTTTTCTGGCTATCACAAGGTTGCAATCGATCTCTCCGTCGTCATACTCCACCCTCAGGTAAGTTGCCGCTGCATATGCTTTCATCGAGCCGTCCACAAAGGTGTGGAGTTGAAGGTTTTTTGGCTTCCGCTTGATCAATACTCGCTTGAACCTAACGAGGCTGAGCCTTCTTGTCTCCTCGGCGAATACTTTGAATCTGGACAACACCTCCTGCAAGTCTGGGTTCTGAAGCTTGGTGAGGTCTTGTCGCCAGTTGAATCCCAATACTCTTGCCAATGGGGCCAGGTCTTGGACACACTCCAGGGCCCTCACCGTGAATGGCGCCAGCACGTTCAATGGGTCGTATATCTCCGCCGGCAATTGCGACACATCCGCTCTCGATATGGACGTCACGTCTGGGCTTTTGTTTTCGAACGTAAAGTCGTCTGAAACTGGCAGCCATTTCACCCCCAATGCCGAATGGCCCTCTTGCTGCATCAGGCTCAGAGCCTTGCCCTTCCGTTCTTCTGGGATCACATCCCATACTTTGCTGTTGTTTGTCACAAACTTGCCCAACGGAAGCCTCGCATCGTCGAACACCGTGAACATGTTCTTGACCAACTCAATCGCCTCCTCCTCGTCCAGGACCGATGTCAGTACGTCATCCATGTACAAACATTCCTTCACCACCCGCTTCACATCCTCGAAATCACAATTCTTGACGTGCTCATTGGTGATGAGGAGTGCAATGAAAGGCGCGCACTTGCTACCGAAGAACCACACCTGGAACTCGTAGATTTTTCCTTCGTAGAAGAACCGATGATACTTTCTGTCCTCCTCCGCTATGGCAAACCTGTGGTACATCTTCGAGATGTCTGTTCCCACTGCCACCGGATACCTCCTGAGCCCTATGATGACGTCTATGATGTCGTTGTGCAACTTTTCTCCCTTGTACATGAAGTCATTGAGTGAGACTTGAGGTTTTGAGCCGAACTTTTGTGCGCAATTGAACACTAGTCTGACCGGCGTCGATTTTTCCCACTTGACTACTGTAAACCAGGACATATACCGGCCATTTTCGATTTCGCTCCTCGGGATCTCCTTGATGAAGCCCTCTTGCTCCCATTTTTGCAACTGCTCGACAATTTTTTCATTGACTTTTGGGTCACGCGTGATCTTTCCCAGCATGGCCGTCGTGATCTTTTCTGCCAAGTGTGCATTTCTTGGGAAGAACTCCGGATTTTTGCTCCACGCCACCGCTGCTTCATAATTGCCCTCTGGAGTGCGTCGCAATGAATCAAGGACTTTTCTTTTTGCGTTTTCTTCTGCTAGGCTCAAGGCTGGGTTTTTCAACTCCTCCTTGGGGTGGATGCCCAACGTTTCAAGCTCGTAACTACTTCTGATCAAATTTTCCCACCTCTCATCTCGATCTTGCTCCGTAAGGCTCAGAGCCTGATCCACAAACGCCACTGTTGCTTGTGGCTCGGCTCCTTTTGGATGGTACACCAATGTGTTCCCCCAAACTGTTTCTCTGCAGTACGGTTCGTCCTGTTTGGAGTCGTGTTCTTTGACTGATCGGTGGCAATTGAAGTTGTCTAGCCCCAGCAGGATGTCCACTCCTTCTCTATTGGCCGCTTGATGAAACGGTATGTTCTTCATGAACGGGAATCTTTTCCTAAGCGCCTCCAACGGTGGTGGTTTGAGACTGTCTGGAATGTTCCACTGCGTAGCCTTGGTCGTAATCTTGACTGCGCCATCAATTGATTGCAAACATACTTGGCCCTCTCGCACCACATCTCTGACTCTGGAGCCCATTACTTTGATCTCTTGGACTGATTTTTCGCCTTTCATCCCGAGCCGTCGTCCCAACCACTTTGACACGAACGTTGTAGATGACGTGTCGTCTAAGGCCATGTTGACTTTTACTCGTTCCTTGCTTGAGTCATTCAACGCGATCCACACCGGGACTACTCTGAACAGGACATTTAGCTCATCCTCTCCGCTCACTGCGTTAACTGTGTGCTGCTTGCTCTTGTCCTCTGGTTGGTCTTCTAGGTGCTTGAGGGCTTGTGTTAGCAAGTAAGCTAATCGGCCCTTTTGCTTGTCCTTGCCCTTTCTTTCCTTCGGTGAATCCTTGATTTGATTCTCCTCTGGGTGGACCAGTGTGTGATGTTCTTCAGAGTCGCATTTTTTGCACTTGGCTCCTTTCTTGTCGCAGTCGCTGGCTCGGTGTCCTGGTGTCAAGCAGATGTAGCAAAGCCTCGCACTTCTCACCGCCGCTCTCCTTGCTCCTATTTTCAATTTTTGGAACTTGAAGCATTTGACGAGCTCATGCGTATTGGATTTGCAATTGGCGCACTTGCCCTCCTCCGTGACGAGAGTAGTGTGATATGGCTCTGAGCCAGACCCCGAACCTGCACTTTCGTACGTGTCGGATGACTCCGAGCTTGCCGCCTGCTGAGTGACCAATGTAACTTCGCCCTGTTTCTTTTTGGACAAATGTTTGACCCCTTGTTCTTCAAATTGTCGTCTTTCTCGGCTCTCGACCCACTTTTGGAACGTGTTCAACTCGACCGCGTAGACTGACTTTTGTTCGGCAAAGTCATAGTACTTGTCTTTCGTCCTCGCATCCCATTTGAGGGCCGCAAATATTGCCGTCTGATGGCTCCTTGGATTAATCCCTTTTCGGACCAGATAGACCACTAGGGCCTGTGCAGTATTCAAGGCCTCGTTCAGCGTATGCATGTCCTTGATGTCTACCGCATCCAGCCTCGACATTTTCAACAGCAGCGCCTCTTCGTGGTTGCAAAATTGTCCAAACTTCTTGTGGAGCATCCTAATCGCCAACAGGTAGCCGTCTCGGGATGGAGAGCACTGATGCGCCACTGAGTCTAACGCCGGCGGGTCCAACCACGCTTTCAAGTTCGCTAACTTGTCCGGCCAGTTGAGGTACCTCTTCGTGTTGATGTTCATATGTACGTATTCAATGAACTCCGGCCAGTATGTGACATCCTTGCCATCGAACTTCTTGGGCGTCCGGATATCCTCTTTGATGAACCGTACTTTGGAGCTGTAGAATTTTCTGTCTACTTTTCCAGAACACAACTCGTCGATGTCGACTACTGCATACTTGGTGTTGATCAGCGTGCTAAGGAGATCTTCTCCCAGAACAACCGGTTGATTGTCTGTTGAGTAGTCCTCCTCGTAGACGTCGTCGTAGTCGTCGAATCTTCTGTCATAGCTTTGGCCGCGATAACCTCGGCCTCGGCCCCTGCCTCTACCTCTCCTTGGTGGGAATTGATAATTTCTTTGGTAATCTTCGTAGCCGTCATCCCCATCATCATACGGGCCATCCACCTCCTCATTAGGCTCAAAGCCTGACGCCAAGCCAACGTTTTCAGGCTCAAAGCCTCCACCCTGTGAAAACCCCGTATATTCCAAGGGAGAGACATTTGAAAGGGATGTGTGGGCATTCATTGACATTTTTGTGGCATGGGGTTGGTCCGTTGCGGGCAATTTTCCCTTGCTAACCCCCTTCCCCTTGCCATCACATTTTATATACAACGACTCTAACTTATCCCTGATCTTACCACGATGCTTATCAATTAACACTTGAGAATTTTTCGTTTTAATCAACACAGCACGATACTTTTCCTTGACCTCTTGACTGGCCGCGCCTTGGTCGTGGTAGGCTGTTTGAGGCTCAGGGCCTGGCCCTGCGGCACGCTTGGCTTCACGCGGAGGTTTCTGATTTTGGCCGCGTCTTCCCTCAGCTCGAGGATTTCTCTTTTCCTCCTTGCTGCCCTCCTGTGGTTTTTTGCCTCAATTGCCGACTCGTTGAACGCTTCGACTGCTTCATCCGCTATTTCCGGCTCACCCCTCGCCA
>LWDU01038035.1_pt2 | contig 10634 bp, 10 predicted proteins | sample 727161 | NCBI WGS metagenome assembly LWDU01 (sample SAMN04566230, study PRJNA314399) | hydrothermal vent metagenome | isolation source: deep sea hydrothermal plume seawater | place: Mexico: Gulf of California, Guaymas Basin | collected 2004-07-11 | reverse complement strand
GCATCTGGCACAACTGGCTCATCGACGCCCCAGCCAAGAGATCACTCATCGCATACGACCACTGAAAACGATCGGACTCACTCATCTAGGTAGCGCTCAGGCTCAGCCATCGCGGATGCCGAGTCTCCAGCGATTTCCGTGAGGGACACGGCCTCCGCGAAGAAGCCAGTATCGGCGGCGGGGTCGATGCGGCCCACGACAAGCGCCGCGCGCGCTCCGGCGACCTGCGCCAGCCGCGCGACGACCTCCGGTACCTTGCCTGCCGCCGTTGCCCGGTCGTACGCGCCTTCACCCGTCACCACGATCGTGTCGGGCGTAAGGAGCCTGGGCAGGCCAATGAGTTCGGCCACATAGCGGGCGCCGGACACGATCTTCGCACCCCAGACATGCATAGCGAACCCGGCTCCACCGGCGGCTCCCGCGCCCGGCACGTCCGGCGGCGTCCCCATCTTCGCAGCCCACGCCGCGAGCGCCGCATCAGCCCCGGCGATCTCGTGGACACGCAGCCCCTTCTGGGGACCGAACACGGCAGCAGCTCCCCGAGGACCGCACAGCGGAGTGTCGACGTCGGCGAGCACCATCACGCCGCCCGAGGGCAGGGAGGCGAGCCCTGACAGGTCGACGCTTGTGACATCCCTGAGGCCGCGAAGGCCCGGCGCGATCGGCTCGCCATCCGCATCAAGGATGCGTGCACCCAGGGCGCGGAGGATCCCGGCCCCGCCGTCCGTGGAGGCACTCGAACCGAGACCGACCATGATGCGGGATACGCCGGCTCGCAGCGCATCGACGATCGCCTCGCCCACCCCCGTGGTGTCAGCATCCCAGGGACGCAGACGACCCTGTAGCGCTTCGATTCCCGAGGTCGACGCCAACTCGATGACTGCGGTAGTGCCGCCCCACGAACCCTCCGGAGGCACGAGCACCCACGCGCTGTCATGGCGCTCACCGTCAGCGCCTGTCGCCCGCATCGGCCGCAGCGTGGCGCCGGGGATCGCCGCCAAGAACGCGTCGAGCGTCCCTTCGCCGCCGTCAGCCATCGGACGAACAATCACCTCATCGTCGGGCCTTGCCCGGCCCCAGCCCCGCGCCAACGCGTCAGCTGCACGCCGCGCCGATACCGACCCCTTGAAGCTGTCGGGCGCGATCACAATGCGCCGTTTCACGGTCACGCCGCGAGTCTACGGATCTTCGCGAGCGCGGTAGCTGCGCGCCGCAACCCACACCAGCGGCACCTCCCGCCGATAGCCTCGAGGCGTGACCACAGCGCGCCACACCATCCATCAGACGAGCGTCATCGCCGCGCTTCTTGACGGCGTCTACGACGGCGAGACCACCGTCGGCAGCCTCCGCCGCCGCGGTGACTTCGGAATCGGCACCTTCGAAGGCCTCGACGGCGAGCTCATCCTTCTCGACGACATCTGCTACCGCATCCGAGATGACGGCACGGCTACGGTGGCAGACGACGGCGAAGGGGTGCCCTACGCCGTCGTCACGCGCTTCGAGCCTCACCTGAGCTTCGAGATCACCGGGCGGAACACGCGGGCAGAGTTCACGGCGCTCATCGACGAGAGGCTCGGCTCTGCCAACTACATGTACGCGGTGCGGGTGGACGGCGTCTACGAGCTGATGACGGTGCGTGCCGTCCACGTGCAGCAGCAGCCGTACCGCCCTCTCGTGCAGGCAACGGCAGAGCAGAAGGTGACGGAGTTCAGCGATGTCTCGGGCACCGTCGTGGGCTTTCGAACGCCGGCGTTCGAGGAAGGTCTGTCAGTTCCTGGCTACCACGCGCACGTGCTGCTCGATGAGCGCCGCAGCGGCGGACATGTGCTCGATCACGTCATACTCCGCGGCAGGGTGCAGGTGTGCGTCGGCACGGATCTGCATCTTGAGCTCCCCCGCACCCCCGAGTTCGCTCGGGCAAACCTCGACCCGGAGGACCTGCGCGAACAGGTCGACCGGGCCGAGTCCTGAGGAGGTCGGTCAGCGAACCGTCACGGATGTCGTGACCGGCGTGGGATTGGCGAACAGGTCGAGGACGGGGCAGTGGGCGTCGACGACCTGGCGCAGCCGTTCGTACTCGGCTGCGCTCGCGTCGCCGCTCACCTCGATCGAGACGCGCACCTCGGAGAAACCGGGGCGGACGGTCTCGTCCTTGCCGAACAATCGAGCCGCATCGAGATCTCCCTCGGCCGTCACCTCGATGTGATCGAGCGCGATGCCGAGCGCGTGAGCGTAGAGGCGAAAAACGACCACCTGACACGCGGCGATCGCGCCGAGCGCGTACTCGACGGGGCTGGCAGCTGAATCGTCACCGGCAAGCGCGGCAGGTTCGTCGATGACGAACTCGTGTCCGCCGGCACTGACGCGGGTCGCAACGGCTCCCTCGCCGGTGCCGCGGACGCGATAGGTGAGGTGGGCGGCCGTGCGGTCGGCGTCGATCCGCGATCCCCAGGCGGATGCTGCAGCATCCAGGCGGGACGCGCGCTCGACAGCAAGGTCTTCGGAGGTGGGGGCGAGAGTTGTCATGACGCGACGGTAGGCCCGTGAGCGCATCCAGCGAACTCCGTCCGACACGAAGGGTCACACGAGGTCACACAGCGTCACACCGCGTCAGCCGCCGTCACGCGACGCAACACTCCGTCACCCAGGTCACGCCTCGCGGGTGATCGTCACCTTCACCGACATGTCGCTCTTGAACGGTCCCGCGTACACGCCCCGCACAGGCGGCACGTCGTTGTAGTCGCGGCCGCGTCCTACGAGCACGTGACGGTCTCCGATCTCGGTGTTGTTGGTCGGGTCGAAGCCCTCCCACGATCCCGAGAACCACTCCACCCAGGCGTGCGACTCTCCCTCGACGGGCACCCCGACCTCGGCGTTGCGTAACGGGCGGGGATGCCGACCTCACGCAGCGCCCCCAACACGATGTGCGCGATGTCCTGGCAGACGCCCTTGCGCGCCTCCCAGGCTTCTGCCCCGGTGGAGTGGACGCCCGTCACGCCGTGGACGTACTCGACGGCATCCCCGATAGCCATCGCTATAGCGTGAGCGGCCTGGCCCGGCTGATCGTGCTGCGCAGCAACTGCCCGGGCTATCTCCGCAACCTCCGGATGCGGCTTGGTGCGCGAGGTCTGGCCGAGCTGCTCGACGACCTCTACCGAACGCGCCGCCTCCCGGCGCAGCTGATCCCAGGTCATGTCTGCGTGCTCGAGCGGACGCGGGCGCACCTCCACGAGGGAGCGAGCGGTGAGGGTCAGCGAGGCGTGAGGCGACAGGATGTCGAACGAGGTCACCCGCGTGCCGAAGTAGTCGACGTACTGGTTCACCGACGTCGACGGTTCGATGTCGAGCGAAGCGCTCAGCACGAACTGGCTGTCGGTGGAACCCGGCAGCATCCGCGCCTCGTTGTACGAGGCCGAGACGTCCCCCTGGTACGCGAAGGCCGTCTGGTGTTCGATGCGCAGGCGCTTCATGAGATCTCTCCGATCCAGCTCGGCTCAGCCTGCGTCGGGAAGAAGCGCTGGCGGATCGCCTCCGACGCCTCGCGGGTGACGACCTGCACGCGCTCCATCTCCTCGGGAAGATCGCTGAGGATGTCGGCGACGGGCTTGTACTCGAGCTCGTTGCGGATCCGGCCGAGCGCTCGCAGAACGCTGTTGGAGTGCCCGACGCGGTCGGCACGCGGATCGATGGCCGACATGCACGCCTCTGCCTGCTGGATCGAGTAGATGATCGAGCGCGGGAACAGGCGGTCCAAGAGCAGGAACTCGGCGGCGTTGCGCGCACTCGGGATGCCCCGATAGGTGCGCAGGTATGCCTCGTAGGCGCCGCACGACCGCAGAATCGTCGTCCACGACGGACCGGATGCCTCGGTCAGCGACCGCGTGGCAAGGAGCCGAGCGGTCATGTCGGCCCGCTCGATGCTGCGCCCGAGTGTGAAGAACTGCCACGACTCATCCCGGCTCGTCGACGAGTCCACGACTCCGACCGCGAGCGCGGCGCGCTCGCGGGCCCACTGGAAGAAGTCGTGCACCTTGTCGGTCTGCAGACGCCGCGGCATCCGGGAGTTGGTGGTGTTGAGGCACTCCCAGAGCTCGGTCGAGACGATCTCCCGGGCCCGGCGTGCGTTCTCGCGGGCGGATGCTCGAGGGGTTCATCCGGTCGACCGCGAGCCGCTGCAGCACGTCGTTACGCCCGACGACCTCGAGGCCGTCCGGCGGAACGGAGCCCATGACGCTCAGGAGCGACCGGCACGCGGTGTCTTCGTCGATCCAGGGATCCTCCAGCAGGAGCTGGAGGTGCACGTCGAGGATGCGGGCAGTGCCGTCCGAGCGCTCGATGTAGCGTCCGATCCAGAAGAGGCTCTCGGCGATGCGGCTCAGCATGGCGCACCATCCTGGGCCTGCTGCTGCTGTTGCTCTTGCTGCTCGGTGTGCGTGCGGGGACGATCCTGTGGCGAGTGCGTCGGCTCGGTCTGCTCGGGATAGATGATCGGGATCGCCTCGGTGACGGACGCCTGATCGGCGACGAGCCCGGCTAGACCGTGACCCTGCCCGTACTCGACGTGCGGCGGAGCATCGCCGCCGACGATCCACGTGTCTTTGGATCCACCGCCCTGGCTCGAGTTGACGACGAGCTGCCCCTCCGGCAGCGCCACGCGGGTGAGACCACCCGGGAGCACCCACACTTCGTCGCCGTTGTTGACGGCGAACGGACGCAGGTCTGCGTGCCGTGGCCGCACCCCGTCCTCCACGAGAGTCGGGATGGTCGAGAGCATGACGACCGGCTGGGCGATCCAGCCGCGCGGGTCGGCAAGCAGGCGCTTGCGAAGCTTCTCAAGTTCGGCAGGCGAGGCATCCGGGCCGACGACGAGACCCTTCCCGCCCGAGCCATCGACTGGCTTCACCACGAGCTCGTCGAGACGGTCCAGGACCTCCTCGAGCGCGTTCGGATCCTCGAGGCGCCACGTGTCGACATTCTTGAGGATCGGCTCTTCGGCGAGGTAGTACCGGATCAGGTCGGGCACGTAGGTATAGAGCAGTTTGTCGTCGGCGACGCCGTTGCCCACGGCGTTGGCGATCGTGACGTTGCCCAGGCGCGCTGCCAGCAGCAGGCCGGGAGCTCCGAGCATGGAGTCGGCGCGAAACTGCAGCGGATCGAGGAAGTCGTCGTCGACCCGACGGTAGATCACGTCGACGCGCTGCGGTCCACGGGTCGTGCGCATGAAGACCTTGCCGCCGATGCATACGAGATCCCGGCCTTCGACGAGCTCGACGCCCATGAGCCGGGCAAGCAGGGTGTGCTCGAAGTACGCCGAGTTGTAGACACCGGGCGTGAGGACGACGACGTTCGGGTCCTCGATGCCCGGGGGCGCCGAGGCACGAAGCGCGCCCAGCAGCTTGTTCGGATAGTCACCGACCGGGCGCACCCGCATCGACACGAACAGCTCGGGCAGCGTCTGGGCCATCACCCGCCGGTTCGAGATGACGTAGCTCACGCCGGATGGCACACGAACGTTGTCTTCGAGCACGCGCATCTCGCCGTGCTCATCACGGATGAGGTCGATCCCCGAGACCTGGATGCGCACTCCGTTGGCACTGTGAATCCCGGCAGCCTGCCGGTAGTAGTACTGCGAGGACGCGATGAGCGCGGCTGGCAGCACTCCGTCACGCACGCAGTGCTGCCGACCGTACGCGTCATCGAGGAACGCTTCGAGGGCCCGGACGCGCTGCGAGACTCCAGCCTCCACACGCGACCACTCGTCGTAGGGGATGACACGGGGCACAGCATCCAGCGGGAAGGGGCGTTCCTCACCCGCGAAATCGAACGTGACGCCTTGCGCGAGGTACGAACTCGCAAGCGAATCGGTGCGGCCGCGCAGCTCCTCTTGGGTCATCTGCGCGAGCGCCTGGTAGAGCTCGCGGTACGCCCGCCGCGACTCGGCCGACCCATCCTTTGCCGGCGCTGACGCGAACATCTCATCGAAGGGCGGGACGCCCGACGAGGTCTTCCGCGTCGATGCGGTGGAGCCGTATCCGTCGAACAGGTCACCCATGGGTCGAGCCTAGTCGCGGCCGTGTTGCACGGGTGTTTCCTTCTTTCGGATTCCTTACGGACGGGCCGCACCCCCTCCGAACGCGGTTAGCCTCGGGAACGTGGGTGACACCCGACGCAGGCAAGACACCGCCGTCGCCGCTCTCGCAGGAGCCGCCGCGGCGATCCTCGGTGCGGGCCTGGGAGAACTCTCGGCGGTCTTGTTCGCTCCGGCATCCAGCCCGTTCGCCGTCATCGGCGGGGCGATCATCGATGCCGCGCCGCCGTGGGGCAAGGACCTCGCGATCGCCCTGTTCGGGACGAACGACAAGATCGCTCTGCTGACGGGCATCGGAATCGTCCTCGTGCTGCTGGCGGGAGTGGCCGGCATCCTGCAGCTGCGCAAGCCCCCGTGGGGCCTGGTCATTCTCGGCGCGTTCGGTGTCGTGGGCGCTGTCGTCGCCCTCACCCGCAGCGATGCCAGCGGGATCGCTTGGCTTCCCTCGGTCATCGCAGGCGTCGTTTCGGTCCTTGCGCTGCACTACCTCATCCGGGTACTGCGGCGCAGTGCGGCGCGCGATGACGAGGCCACCGACACGGATGCCGACACTCGACCGAGCCGCCGCCAGGCACTCGTGTGGATGGGCGGCGCAACCGCGGTCGGCGTTATTGCGGCAGTCGCCGGAAACATCGCACGCGGCGGGGCGCGAGCGGTGACGACCGTGCGCGACGCGTTGAAGCTGCCTGCGCCCGCGACGACCGCCCCGCCAATACCCGCGGGCGCCGAGCTCGACATCCAGGGGATCACGCCCCTCATCACGCCGAACGCCGACTTCTACCGCATCGACACTGCCCTGGTGGTTCCGCAGGTCGATCCTGCGACGTGGAGTCTTCGCATCCACGGCATGGTCGAGGAAGAGGTCGAACTCACCTGGGACGAACTGCTCGCGCTGCCGCTGGATGAGAGCACGACGACACTCACGTGCGTCTCGAACAACGTCGGCGGTGACCTCGTCGGCAACGCGGTATGGCTGGGTTACCCCATCCGCGAGCTGCTCGCCCGGGCTCGCCCGACGGCGGATGCCGACATGGTGCTGTCGACGTCGGTCGATGGGTTCACCGCGGGGACGCCACTGGAGGCGCTCACTGACGATCGCAATGCGATTCTCGCCATCGGCATGAACGGCGAGCCCCTTCCGCCCGAGCACGGCTTTCCGGTGCGGATGGTCGTACCCGGGCTCTACGGATACGTATCGGCCACCAAGTGGGTCGTCGATCTCGAGGTCACGCGGTTCGATCAGGCCGAGGGCTACTGGACCCCGCGCGGCTGGTCGGAACTCGGCCCCATCAAGCTGCAGTCCCGTATCGATGTGCCCCGCTCGGGCGTCACCGTGCCCGCCGGCCAGACCGTCATCGCGGGCGTGGCGTGGCAGCAGCACGTCGGGGTAGCCGGCGTCGAGGTGAAGATCGATGACGGCCCGTGGCAGCAGGCAGAGCTTGCCACCGCGATCTCCGACGACACCTGGGTGCAGTGGAGCATCCCGTGGAACGCGACGGATGCCGGTCAGCACACCATCCGGTGCCGCGCCACGAACGTCAACGGCGAAACGCAGACATCCGATCAGGCCCCGCCGGCTCCGAACGGTGCGACCGGTTGGCACACCATCATCGCCAACGTCGCGTAGCACCCGCTTCCCGCATCCACCCCATCTTCTGCCGAACCCACACCTTCCGCGCCGAACCCACACCTTCCGCGCGCCAGAACGTGTGGGTTTGGGCAGGATGCTGTGGGTTCGCGCCTCGGGACAGGCCGGGCGCGGGGGTCACGCAGCGAGGACGAATCGCAGTTGCTCGACCGCCCAGTCGATCTCGGTGGCACGGATGACGAGGGGCGGCGCGATCCGGATGGTCTGACCGTGCGTGTCCTTGACGAGCACGCCGCGGGAGAGGAGCCGCTCGGCCACCTCTCGCCCGGTGCCGACGTGCGGATCGATGTCGATGCCTGCCCAGAGCCCCGCGACGCGGATCGCCGTCACCCCGTGTCCCACGAGGTCCGAAAGGCGCGACTCGAGGTGCTCCCCGAGCGCGCGAGCCCGCTCCTGGAACTCACCGGTCGAGAGCATCTCGACGACGCGCTCACCGATCGCGGCGGCCAGCGGGTTCCCCCCGAAGGTCGACCCGTGTTCGCCGGGGCGAATGACGCCGAGAACGTCAGCGTTCGCCACGACCGCCGACAGGGGCAGAATGCCGCCACCGAGCGCCTTGCCGAGGAGGTACATGTCGGGCACGACCTGTTCGCGATCGCACGCGAAGGTCTCACCCACCCGGCCGAGCCCCGCCTGGATCTCGTCAGCAATGAGCAGCACGTCGTGGCGATCACAGATCTCCCGGACCTCCCGCAGGTAGCCCTCCGGCGGAATGACGACGCCGGCCTCGCCCTGGATCGGTTCGAGGAGTACCGCCGCGGTGTTCTCGTCGATCGCCGCCTCGATGGCGGCGGCGTCCCCGAACGGAACCTGCGCAAATCCCCCACTGTAGGGCCCGAAAGCGTCCCTCGCGGCGGGGTCATCGGAGAACCCGACGATCGTGATGGTGCGGCCGTGGAAGTTCCCGCCCGCGACGATCACGCGTGCTGCGTCCGCGGGGATGCCCTTGACCCGATACCCCCATGCCCGCGCGACCTTGATGCCCGTCTCGACGGCCTCGGCGCCGGTGTTCATCGGAAGCACCATGTCTTTGCCGGCGAGCTTCGCGAGCGCCGCAGCGAAGGTTCCGAGCTTGTCGTTGTGGTACGCCCGGCTCGTGAGGGTCAACCGTTCCAACTGCTCCCGGGCAACGGCGAGCAGAGCCGGATGCCCGTGCCCGAAGTTCAACGCCGAGTACGCCGACAGCAGGTCCAGGTAGCGCTTGCCCTCGACATCCGTCACCCACACTCCCTCGCCGCGGGAGATCACGACCGGCAGCGGGTGGTAGTTGTGGGCGAGGTGCTCGTCTTCTGCCCGGATGATCTCGAGCGTGGTCGCGTCGATGGAGATCTGGTCGGCGCTCATGACTCGTCCCGCTTCGCCCGCAGCTCGAGGGTGCAGCACTTGATCCCGCCGCCGCCGAGGAGCAGCTCAGACAGGTCGATGAGCACCGGGTTATAGCCGCGCTCTCGCAACTGCGCCTCGAAACCGGTAGCCCGCGGCGAGATGAACACGTTGTAGCCATCGCTGGCCGAGTTCAATCCGAACACCGCGCCGTCGGCATCCGAGACCCGGATCGCGTCGGGGAAGCGCTCGGCAAGGCACCCGGCAGGTAGGCGATGTTCGCGGCATCCGGCCCGCCCTGGGCCGCGCCGATGACCGGATCGAGCACCGAGATCGCCGTGTCGAGGTGATAGAAGCGCGGGTCGGTGAGAGTCAGCGAGATGACCTCCCTGCCGAAAACCTCGCCGACCTCACGGTGGCTGTCGCCGGTCGAGCGGAACCCAGTACCCGCGAGGATGACGTCACCCGCGAGCAGGAAGTCGCCCTCGCCCTCGTTGACTTCCTCGGGGATGACGGTCTCGAATCCTGCGGCGCGGAACCAGTCGATGAAGTGGCGCTCCTCGCCGGCGCGCTCAGCGAACCGGAACTTCGGCGCATAGGCGATGCCGTCGATGATGAACCCGCCGTTGGCCGTGTAGACCATGTCGGGAAGCCCCTCGGCGGGGTCGATCAGCTCGACCTCGTGCCCGAGCTCGAGGTAGGTGTCGTAGAGCACCTGCCACTGCGCCACGGCCTTGGCGGTGTCGGTGGGCTTGGCGGGCTCCATCCACGGGTTGATCGTGTAGCTGACCGTGAAGTGCTCGGGGCGGCACATCAGGTAGCGGCGGCGCTGAGCCGTGCGGGTCGGTGCGGCGTTCGGTGCGGGCGTCGTAGTCGTCACGTCGTTCTCCTGGAGAGTGCGGCTGGCGGACGCTGTCCAGAGGCCCGGCGGAGCAGAAAGATGCCGGCGACACGGGCACGCCGGACTCTATTCTCGCACGATCGTCGCCATCGGCCGAGGGATCGGCCCCGCGGTGCGGCTAACTCCTCAACGTTGACCCCCGCGAGGTAGTTCGGGAGCTCGACCGGGCGAATCTAACGAGGGGTTGAGGAGTTAGCCACGGCGCGAGAGCGCTACTCGACCGCCACGACAACCTTGCCCACAGCATGTCCCGCGTCCACGTGCGCGAGCGCGTCGCGTGCCGCGTCCAACGAGTACGTCCGTTCGATCACGGGACGGATGCTGCCACGATCAGTCAGCTCCAGCAGCTGCGCCAGGATCTCAGGTCTCGCGGTGGCGGCGAGGGAACGGATGCGGCGGCGGCGCCGCGACAGGAAGGCAGCTTTCAGCATCCGCCCCATGGGTCCGAGGATCTTCCCCCCAGCGCCCGAGACGAGCACGACGGTCCCGCCCTCCCGGAGCAGACCGCGCAACGTGGCGAGCGGAGCGGTGCCGGCGATGTCGATGACCGCGTCGAAGCTCGCCGGGGGGAGCTCGGGCGCGCCGGGCTGCACCTGTCGGTAGTCGAACGTGTGGGCCGCGCCGAGGCCGGTCACGAGGCCGAGCGCTCGCTCGCCGGCGAGAGCCCACACCTC
>LWDU01040495.1_pt1 | contig 10636 bp, 7 predicted proteins | sample 727161 | NCBI WGS metagenome assembly LWDU01 (sample SAMN04566230, study PRJNA314399) | hydrothermal vent metagenome | isolation source: deep sea hydrothermal plume seawater | place: Mexico: Gulf of California, Guaymas Basin | collected 2004-07-11 | reverse complement strand
CATGCTGGTCGTTTTCCCCGCACCGTTGGGTCCGATGAAGCCACACACCTGCCCTCGGTCGACCTCGAAGGTGACATCCTTCACGGCCGCGAAGCTACCAAAGTAGCGATGCAGGCGACGCAGCTCAATCATCGACATGGGTTACCACCTTCCTCGCACGACGATCACGCTGTCTCGGTCCTTCGCCTTTGCGACTCCCATGGAAACGAGCGACGAAGAGGACATGATCGCGACATACGTCCGCGGGCGAAGCGTTTTGATGACTCCGCCACGCACATCGGCGATTGCATGTTCCATTAAGCTGGTTACATCATCGGGTTCTGGTAGATTTTCATCGACTTGGTAGCCGTACCAATAACGCCGAGTTCGTCGAACGAGCCCCGGATCTATTTCCGATGTGAAAGACTCGATGAGAGCCTCCCGCATGATCGTCGCGATGTCTTCCCCATCGGTTGGCTTGAGAGTTGCCGTCTCGCCGACCGCGAGCTTGTGTCCAGAGTGTAGTTGGCCCTGTTCATCGCAGACCAAAAGATGAGTGATGCTGCCGCCAAGCTCGTTCCTAACGCTGAGTTTTTCGTCGCTGACGGCGATCGACAAGTTGGCCGCGGTAGACTTTGTTGGTTGTACGACCAAATATTGACTCAACGTGCGGGACGCGATGTATCCCCTTCGTAGACGTTGGCTGCCTGTCCATTGGAGCAAGTGCGGGTTAGGCGATTGGCGACCTGAGCCAGATTCTAGCAAGATCGGGTAGACGGCGGCCGTCAAGGGGAATTGCAAGCCTCTGTAGGGAGCCATACTCGCATAGTAAGTCTGCCGCGACCAGGATTGCATGCGGCCGCTTGCCTGATCCAAATGGACATATGCTCGACGACGAACTGTCGTACCGACTCCGTCCTTTATTAATCCGTACCCAAACAGCGACACGGTTGTCACCAGTGAAATCACCGGCACTGTGACCAGCAGCAGATAGTGACGATTCCACCGCTTCATGGCGATAAAATTGATCGGCCCGATGAACGCCGCAAAAACAGTAATTACCGTCAGGAACAAGAAAATGGGAGGCCGACCTATTCCACGGATCGACCAATTCCAGAAATCGTTGTATTGCCGATTAAGCGTCATTCCGTTTCGCTTGTACCAAGCCCAGCGGTTTTCTGGCAGCGAGTTGAAGATCCAAGGTGCGAACGATGGATCGGACCATTGGGCCCCATCGGCAATGATGAATACCCGGCCCATGGCGAGCGGTTGCACCCGCGGTGCTATCAGATTCGGGTCGGCTTTTCTGTAGGCTGGAATTCGGTAACCTGTGCTATTCAGTTTCAGGCTCTGACGAAAAAGAGGCTCGCACGCCTTCCGGGGCAACGGAGTCCAAACACCAGCATGCGTACCAGATGATGTAAGGTCCAATTCGTTCTCGATCTGCCGGATTAATTCGAAGGCGTTCCCGACATCCTCGATGCACAAATTGCCGCCCACCTCAACCCACTGTTTCAAGGCTTCGATTTTCCGCGGATGTCTTTTGCTAAGCATGGCCAGGTCGCTGGCCGAGATGAAGATGAAATCGACGGTCGACAGACCCAACCATCGGTCGGGTAGGCGATGCGGCTCGACCAACGCCGAGCGGGCTTGGCTGGCGATCACTGTATGGACTGCCAAATCGTCCGCTGCCACTCGATATTGATCCTGGCTGACGACGTGCGAAGGGTATCCCGGCACCGACGTGACGAGTCGGTCCCATTTGGGAAAATCGGTCTTGCCGGCCAGCTGAACGTTGCTCCGTCCAGCATGCGACGAAACAAACAGAAGTGATGGCACGGCTTCCGACCACGGACTTTGACCGCTTACCATTCCAGCCATAACACCCGCCGCCGAACTTCTCATTTCACGGAGTTCTTTTGAACCCTCAAACATCTGAACTTGGACTGAATTCCACCAGTACGACTGGGGGCAGTAGAGTTCGATCTGGGCAGAGCGTTGGCCCCGTGCCAACTCGACGTAGCCCTGGACGATAGGTTGGTAGTGTCGATATTGGCCTGTCCTCGGTTCAAGCACGATTTGGAAGGTGCGATCGGTCGTGGCCGGACCAGCTGGCCAATTGGAGACGGTACAGCGAACGGGGCGGTAACCATTGCCAGCGGCCCAACGGCTGTCGATTTCCAATGTGACATTACTGGGCACAAATGTTCGCGTCGCTGGCAGCCTCGTTATTTGTCCCGACTCTGCATTGATGGCAGGCGGGACCGAGCTGAGGAATACAAACCACAGGGCCAAATTGCTGGCCAAGCAGCGTGATTCTGATTGCGAACGCTGGAAAATCATTCGTCGCACCCTGTGGTCCATCGACCTAGGTTTTGGGGAAAATCTCGATCGGAACGATGATTTGCTCTGGCGGATCCTCGCCGGCAAACGGCGAGCTTGGCTCGTTCGGCTTTTGAAGTCGTGACGCCATGACAAATGCCGCCGAAAACACCACGCCGAACAGAATGAAGGACGTAACCACAAAAAGTCCGGCCATCGAGAAGCACTGAGCCCAGAGGTCGCCACGAACGGCGCGGCCGACAACCAGCGAAGCTAATCCCAACGCTGCAGTGAGCCAAAGAAACGTGCGGACCGTGAATTGCGGAAGGGTCTTGTTCATGCATGCGCTCGCGGTGCGTTCGCCACGCCGAACTTCCGCGATCTGTTGAGTATTCGCAAGTCGGAAGAGTCATTACTGATTCGATGAACCACTCGACTTATTAACAGGTTCATTGTAATAAGTTTCCTTGGGGATTGTCTTCATCTGCCAAAAACACGGGATCCGGCGGAATTTCGCCCGTCGCACTCGAGTAGATCTTGCCTTGCGGTTTCATCGAGTGATTCGGTACAAAGCGGCTTCGGTTCGGATCAGGATCGAATTATCCACCACGCCGAGCGACGCGAGAGTACGTTCGCCTAGATCGTTTTCCGCCACTTTCGTGAATTGGCGGCCAGGGCGTACGACAGTGGTGATTCCATCTTCGCTTGTGAAGTAGATCTTTCCGTCGGCAAACAGGGGCGATGCGGAATACCCTTTACCGGCGAGGCGTTCCTGCCAGACCTCTTCCCCACTCTCAGCGACCAGGCAGCTGGCAACTCCCCGATCGGAAACCATGTACAACAAGTCCTCAATGACCAGCACGCTGGGCGTATGTGGCACTTGCCGCTTCACAGACCAAGCGAGGTGCGACTCAGTACTGTCGCCGTTACCGCCAGGACGAATCGCCAGGAGTGACGGTTGGTTAAATCCGGTGCAAACGTAGATCAGGCCGTTGGCGAATACTGGCTTGGGTATCACGGAGTATCCGTCGTACTTCACTTTCCAGAGTTCGTTTCCATCGACCGAGTAAGCACAAACCGCATTGCTACCGGAGCTAATAATCTGCGGCTGGCCTTTCCAGCGGACGATCGTCGGGGTCGAAAAGGAGAACTTTCGGTCGGCCTCCACGCTACGCGGTGTTCTCCAAATCGGTTGCCCGGATTCAATGTCGAGGGCGACGACAAATGGATCTCTCGCACCATCGCAGCTGAAAATGACCTTGCCATCAACCACGATGGGGCTCCCACCGTTTCCATGCACGGGCGAATACTGTACATCCTGATGCCGCCAGATGACTTTGCCCGACAGATCGAGGCAAGCCGTTCCCTGGTGACCGAAATGCACGATCAGCCGCTTACCGGTGACAACCACCGTCGGACTGGCATGAGAATTCTTCTGGTGAATCTTCGGTGCGTTTTCCCCTTGGTCGAAAATCGGTGTCTTCCAATGAAGGGAACCGTCAACAACGCTGTGGCACAAGACGGAAAGTTCGTACGAGTTCGGTTCATCAGTCGGTGTCGCAGCGGTGAGGTAAATTCGTCCTTGATTGGTCACTGGCGACGACCACCCCTGCCCCGGCAGCTCAATTCGCCAGTCGACATTGTCCGTCGCCGACCACGTCTCCGGTAGCAAATCAGAAGTGGCGTGGCCGGCCTTACTTCCGCCGCGAAACTCGTGCCAATCAGCGGCCGCCAGCATGCGTCCGGCGATGATTGAGTGCAATGTCGCCACTGCGATTGCCAAGGAGAATAGGTGACCATTTCCGACTCGTTTGCCGTGGTTAAAGTGCATCGCTCTTTGTCTCGTCGTTGATGGAACTTCCCCGGCTAGTGATTGCCGGGCCATCCACATACTAGGCGAGTCGCGGGCAAGAAACCACTACTGTACGTTGACGCGTGAGAATTGGGGTTGGAAGGTGGATGTCATGAGACGCTGTGGGTGTGGGGTGGGTTCCCGGTGCCAGTCGGGCACCACCGCAAGACGGGAATAGAGGAGGGAGAAGAACTGGTCGACAGGCAGGATCGCTTTGAACTGGATCACACCGCTGCGTTCTCGTCACTCAGAGTGCCCACAACACTTTACCCCGCCCCATCTGAATTACCCCGCGCCATGTGAATTTGGTTTCGCAAGTTGCCAACATTTTCCAAAACACCGAATTCCCGACACGATATTGAAAAACATTCCAAATCGACGGTTCTCAGGGCTGACAAAACAGCATAAAACAGAGGGTTCTGGTTTGCCCGCGGCGCAAGATCGCCACGGTTTGACCGAATAGTAACCCGTCACTTGACTTCTCCTTCCCGGACTTCTCTTTTACGCTGAGGCACCCCGATGAGACGATACCGTTTTCCACCCGCGATGCGCCGAATTTGGTGTGGTATCGCGTTGTTGCCACTTCTGGCATCTCCAGCGCTAGCCCAAGACGCAAATGTCTATGAGGATAGTTCGCTATCCGTGGTCCCGGCCGACGTCGCTTTCTACTCGGCATCGCTGCGTATGGAAGAACAATGGAACATCCTGAAGAAAAGCAACGCCGGCAAGAAGATTATGCAGAATGCCCTCGTGCAAATGGGACTCGGCCAGGCTCAGATGATGTGGAATAGCGGTGGCGATGCGAACATTCAAATGATGAAAGATATGCTGGCCGATCCTCAGAATCAAAAGTTGATCGCCTTGCTACAGGAGGCAATTTCTAAGGAGTTCTTTCTTTATGCCGACGACGGTGTGGCAGCTCAACTGGCACTGCTGAATCAATTGAACATGTCGATGAACAGTATTCCAATTGAAGCAGCCCAGTCCGACAATCCAGAAGAGGTAATGGCCTCAAGAGTGATTGAGCTGTTGTTGGACAACGCTGATACTCTGCAAGTACCTGACATGGTCATGGGATTTAAGGTCAGCGACGGCGAAGGCGTAGCGAGTCAATTGGACCGCCTGGAGGAGATTCTGACCCAGGTCTACCGCTCCGAGGCTCCGATGCTTAGCGATCGGTTTAAGCGTGAGTCGCTTGACGGTGGCGACTTTCTGACGCTTCGTCTGGATGGATCGCTCATCCCGTGGGAAGAAATTCCCCTCGATGATTTTCCTGGGGACCGCGAACAGTTGAACACGTTGGTGGACAAGGTCAAGGAAATGACCTTGGTTGTGATGTTGGGATATCGAGACGGCTATTTGATGTTTTCCGTCGGTGACACTTCCGAGCACATCGAGCAGTTCGGCAAAGGGGAGACGTTGGCCGACCGTGCTGAGACACAGAAAATGCGTCAACACTTGGCAAAGCCGATCGTCTCGATTGGCTACGTCAGCGAGTCTTTCATGAAGAACATCAATAATGTTCAAGGACAGTTGGAAAGTGTCAAGTCGATGATCGATTCGTTGGTGGAAATGGCCGGTTTCCCAGACGAGTTGAAGGAGAAAATCGCGGCCGAGGGCGCTACCATTCTAGATGACTTCAGCGGCATCGTGCCGGAGGCTGGGAGTCAGTTTGGCTATCAAATGCTCGTCGAGGATGGATTCGAAGGGTATTCGTTTAGCTGGGGTAACGCAGTCTTTGACGATAGTGCTCCGTTGACACTAACCGGTCAACTTGGAGGTAACCCGATTTTGGGTATTGTCAGTCGTGGCAAACAAGCTCCTGAAAGCTACTCCAATTTTGCCGACACGTTCGAACGTGTGGGAAAACTCGTCGACGAGGTAGTCGAGTTCCAATTGAACGACGACGAGCAGGCACAATACGAACGCGTCCGGGATCAGTTGCTCCCATTGCTGGACAAACTCGTCGCGACAACCAAAGAGAATCTTCAACCTGCATTGGCTAGTAACGAGACGGCATTCGTATTTGACGGCAAAGTCAAAAGTGCTCAGCTGCAAAACACGATGCCATTAGCAACTAACTTGCTGCCGATTCCCGAGTTAGGCATAGCCATGAAGGTCACCGATGCAGATAAACTGCGAAAAGGTGTTGGCGACTATTTCGACGTTGCCAAGGGAGTCTTGGAGACGTTCAAGGTGTTGGAGCCAAACGAGTTGGGCGAGCTCAAAATCCCCTCGCCGTTGGTGACCGACGAACAATGGGGAAAGATCTACCAATTTGCTCTGCCGCCAGAATTGGGAATTGACGACCAATTAGCACCGAATGCAGGGTTGTCGAAGCATTTGGCGGTCGTCTCATTAGCCCCGCAAACCACGGCGCGGTTAATGCTGGAGCAGCCGTTGCAATCTGAGGGATACCGGGTCGATGTAAAGCGACCGGCAGGCGCAATCGCCTATTTTAACTTTCCCGGCCTGGTAGACTTGATTGAGCCGTGGGTTAATTACGGTGTCGAACTTGGAATTGACGATGCATTCACATCCGGAATGGTGAAAGCCCAAGTGTCCGATTGGACGGCCATTCTACGCTGCTTCCGAGGCGGTATGTCGGTCACCTATGTGGATGACGATGACGTCCAGGTCACGCATTCCCATGTATTGTTCCAAGATCTGTAGCTGACCCGGTTGGTCAGGCGAACCAATGAGCAGGCGGAGGTTCCCCGGAAATGGGGAGCCTTTTTACTTTCTCGGCTCTGGCAGTGCCTTCCCAACCCCTCAGTTTTCCGTCATTTCTTTAACATCTTGACGAGCAAGTAAGACAAGCACGAAGCGGCGGCGAGTGAGTCATTTGCCGCTCTCGAGACTCACTCGCCGCCGCTTCGTGCTTGTATTTCCAATGCCCAGTCTTTCAATTTACCGGACACTATTGGGCTTTGCCAGTGTCGAGGCACCGAGGATCAGACACGACCGCACGGTAGCCAGGCTATCCCTAATCCTTTTTGCCAATCTTGTTGTTTCGCGCAGCAGAGGTCGTATAATCATCGTCGTTTGTTCGAGGGGTTCGGACTTACGTGGACTCCCTTGAGAGAGAAAGGGTGCATCGTCATGACGGAGTCGAAACGCAAAGTGACGCACGGCGGGTTTCATCGTCGAGCGTTCCTCAAAGGGTCTGGTGCGGTGGCCGCAGCCACCGCATTGCAAACCGAAGTCGCCTCAGCGGTCCAACAGACCACCCAAGTGGCTAAAGGTCGAATGACCATCGATCTTGAAGTGAATGGGAAACGACAGACTTTGGAAGTTGAGACTCGTGACACGCTTCTTGACGTGTTGCGATACCAGCTCGATTTGACCGGTGCAAAACCGGTGAGTTTAGACGGCAGCAGTGGAGCGAGTACGGTGCTACTCGACGGCAAGCCGATTATGGCGTCCACTGCCCTAGCGGTAGCCTGCGATGGCAAGAGAGTGACCACGGTCGAGGGACTCGACGACACCGTGCCAGCGGCATTTGTTGCAGCGGACGCGCAGCAATGCGGTTTTTGCACACCGGGATTCGTTGTAGCGGTCAAAGCATTCTTAGACAAGAATCCGAACGCATCCGAGACTGCAATACGCGAAGGCCTTAACGGCAACATCTGCCGATGTGGTACCTACTCACACGTCATTCAAGCCGCGGTCTCACTGGTGAAAGGAGGCAGTAATGGCTGACACGAAATACTCTTGGCCAACAAGAGAAGAGGCCCAAATTATCGGGTCACGGCGAAACCGTTTGGACGGTATGGAGAAGTCGACCGGAGCCGCAAAATACACCTACGATGTCAACCTGAAAGATCAGCTGATCGCTCGGGCGCTAGGATCTCCTCACGCGCATTGCACGATCGCGTCGATTGACATCAAGGCAGCCGAGCAGACGCCTGGCGTCGTTCACGTTGAGGTCTTAAGAAAGGTGGGATACGAAATCAAGTGGCAGGGCGACTTGATTGCTGTCGTCGCTGCCGAATCGGAAGCGGCCGCCGCAGAGGGCGTAACGAACGTCAAGATTACGTACAACGAGATGGATGTATTTGTTCAAGATGCAGAACTCGAACTGGCGAGAAAAGCCGGGCGAACGGCGCCGGCCGGAGGCAAGTCGGTGACGCAGGTTGAGCCTGGCGATGATGACGACGAAGATGAATTCGTCGAGGCCGAAATTCAGCGTCTGTACGATGCCTCCCCGCATAAGCTGGAAGGTTACTACGGAATCGACGCCATTACGCACTGCTGTTTGGAACCTCATGGTTCTACGGTTCAGTGGAAAGACGGCAAACTGTTGGCGTACCTGTCCACACAAAATGTCTCCGGTACAGATGAAGCGTTTGCCACCGACCTGGACATGACATCAGATGACGTCGAAGTGCGTTGCGAGTATATCGGAGGTGGTTTTGGAAGTAAGTTTGCCGCCGATTACTGGGGTGTAGCCGCCGCGCGAATCTCGAAGGAAACTGGACGACCCGTCAAGTTCATGCTGAGTCGCGATCAGGAGTTAAAGAACGCCGGTAATCGTCCGTCTGGGTACCTGAAGGTCCGGATCGGTGCCGACAACAATGGCGTGGTGCAGGTTTGGGATTCTCAGCATTGGGGAACAGCCGGTGTCAGGGGCGGTGGCATCAGCCAAAGCGTGATACCCTACGTCATTCAACCGCCAAACTACCGCCGCAAAGCGATTGGGATCAAAACCAACAACGGCCAGGCACGCGCCTGGCGGGCCCCCAACCATCCTCAGGCGTGCGCGATGACGCAAACGGCGATTGACGATCTCGCCCGAGTCATGAAGAAGGACGCTTTCGACGTTTTTGCTGCCAATCTGGGCAATGTGGCCAACGGCAAAGGCGATGTCTACTTGGCGGAGATGAAAGTCGCCGCCGAGATCATCGGCTGGAAAGACAAGTACCATTTGCATGGTCAAGGTCCGAGCAAAGGCGGAGTTGTCGAGGGGATGGGGTTAGCGCTTCACATGTGGGGCGGGACGGCCAATAGCTCCACCTGCCGTTTGGTCATTCGATCCGATGGCAGTGTTGAGTCATCGTGCGGCACACAAGATCTCGGCACCGGAACTCGTACCGTGTGCGCTATGGTGCTCGCCGAGACATTTGGACTTGATTTGGACGATGTCACGGTGAACATCGGTAGCTCGAAGTACCCAATGAGTGGTGCCTCCGGCGGCAGTACTACCGTGGGAGCCGTCAGCGAATCCCATCGAAGGGCTGCCCAAGACGCTTTACAGATTCTGTTTGAAAAAGTTGCTGGCCAATTGTCAGCCAAGCCTGAGGAGTTAGTGGCCGTCAACGGCGCGATCCATGTGGCTGGTGACAAGAAGCGAATGATCTCCTGGAAGGCAGCGTGTAGCCGTTTGGGAGTTCAGTCGATCGAAGTCTCCGCGTCTCACAAACGGGGTGACGCCAGTCCGTTGAGCAACTCAGGCGTCTGTGGTGTTCAAATGGCGGAGGTCGCTGTCGACACGGAAACTGGAGTCGTCAAGATCAAGAAGTTTGTGGCGGTCCAGGACCAGGGACTCGTGATTAGCCCCAAGACGTGCGAAAGCCAGATCTATGGGGCCGTCATCATGGGTATTGCCGCGGCTCTCTACGAACAGCGGATTTCCGATCCCGCCACGGGGGCATTCGTAAACGCTGAATTGTCCGATTACAAATTGGCCCGCTTGGGCGATGTCGGCGAGATTATCGTCGAGCTTTATGAACCGGAGAGTGAACGCCAACGCGGTGTCATTGGGAACGGTGAACCGCCGGCAATCAGTCCGGTTGCCGCCGTGTCCAACGCGATTTGTAACGCCTTGGGCGTACGCGTTCCAGTTGCTCCCTACACTCCACAACGAGTCCTTGAAGCTCTGCAAGGGAGGGCATAACCATGAAATCCTTTGAATACGCTGCTCCGCGTACCGAAGCCGAGGTCGTCTCGCTCTTGAACGAACGCCCCGGCACAAGTGCTATCCTTGCTGGTGGCACCGATTTAGTGGGACTGATGAAGAAAATGGTGGAGACTCCCGACCGAGTGGTCAACATCATGGAAGTCGACTCACTAAAGAGCATCCTGTCCGACGCCAGTGGTGGAGTTTGTATCGGTGCGGCTGTGACGTTGGATGACGTCCTTGAGCATCCTTCGGTTCTCCCGCTGGTGGCTTTGACCCAAGCCATTCGAGGCATCAACAGCATGCAATTGCTCTGCCAAGGAACCATCGGAGGTGAATTGTTGCAGCGACCTCGCTGTTGGTACTACCGCGATGGCCAGGGACTCGTCAACGAACGGGTGGCTGACGGAGAGAATTCACTGCACGCAATCTTCGACAATCAGGGATCCGCCAAGTTTGTCAGTGCGTCGCGATTGGCTCCGACCCTGATCGCCATGCAAGCGTCGGTTCGCGTCGTAGACTCGGACGGGGCTGAATCGTTTCGTCCTGTCGAAACGCTCTACCAGACGCCCAGACGATCGGGG
>LWDU01038313.1_pt1 | contig 10640 bp, 6 predicted proteins | sample 727161 | NCBI WGS metagenome assembly LWDU01 (sample SAMN04566230, study PRJNA314399) | hydrothermal vent metagenome | isolation source: deep sea hydrothermal plume seawater | place: Mexico: Gulf of California, Guaymas Basin | collected 2004-07-11 | reverse complement strand
CGGTGCAGGTGGACTTCGCCGGATCGGAGGATGCGATGGACAAAAACCTCGACTTGGAGTTCACGCGCAACCGCGAGCGTTACCAGTTTCTCAAGTGGGGTATGCAGGCGTTTGACACATTCAAGGTCGTACCGCCGGGCATCGGCATCGTGCACCAGGTGAACCTCGAGTTTCTCGCGCGCGGCGTGTTGAGCGACGTCGGCGGCGTCTATTATCCGGACACGCTCGTCGGTACCGACTCGCACACGACGATGATCAACGGCCTGGGCATCGTCGGCTGGGGCGTGGGCGGGATCGAGGCCGAGGCCGGGATGCTTGGGCAACCGGTTTACTTCCTGACGCCGGACGTCGTCGGCGTTCGGCTCGAGGGCGCGCTGCGTGAGGGCGTCACCGCGACCGACCTGGCATTGACCGTTACTGAGATTCTGCGCGAGGCCAAGGTGGTCGGGAAGTTCGTCGAGTTTTACGGCGAGGGAGCGAAGCAGTTGCCGCTGACGGACCGGGCCACCATTGCCAACATGGCGCCGGAGTACGGCGCGACGATGGGCTTCTTCCCGATCGACGAAGAGACGGTCAACTACCTCCGCGCGACCGGCCGCGCCGAGGAGCACTGCGCGACCTACGAAAATTATTATAAGGCACAGGGCCTGTTCGGTATGCCGGGCGTGGGCGAGATTGATTACTCGGTGAACCTCACGCTCGATCTGGCCTCGATTCAGTCGAGCGTGGCAGGGCCGAAGCGTCCACAGGATCGCATCGAGGTGCCGAGCCTCGGCAGCAAGTTTGCGGAACTCTTTTCGCAGCCGGTCGCCGAGGGCGGCTTTGGCCGGGACGCTGCCGACTTGGCTAGCGTCACCGCCGACGTGCCGGTGCAAGGCAACGGCACCGAGTCGCTTGGCCACGGCGACGTGGTTATCGCCGCGATCACGAGTTGCACGAACACCTCCAACCCAAGCGTAATGTTGGCGGCCGGTCTGCTGGCCAAGCGCGCAGTCGAGCGCGGCTTGAAACTGGCGCCGTTGGTGAAGGCATCGCTCGCGCCGGGTTCGCGTGTGGTGAGCGATTACCTCGAGAAAACCGGCCTGCAACCGTACCTTGACCACCTTGGTTTCAACCTCGTCGGCTACGGCTGCACGACCTGTATCGGTAACTCCGGCCCGCTCGATGCCGAGGTTGAAAAGGCGATTCTCGACAGCAATCTCATCGCTGCCTCGGTGCTCTCAGGCAACCGAAACTTCGAGGCGCGCATCCACCAAAACGTGCGCGGCAACTTCCTGATGTCCCCGCCGCTCGTGGTGGCGTACGCGTTGGCAGGGCGGGTGAACATCGACTTGACGACTGAGCCGCTTGGCCAAGCAGAGGACGGTTCGGATGTGTTTTTACGCGATCTTTGGCCAAGCTTGGACGAAGTGCGCGACCACATGCAGACGGCGCTCCAGCCGGAAGTGTTCCGTAAACTGTACAGCAACTTCGCCGATCAAAACCCGAAGTGGAACGAGATTCCGTCGAGCGTCGGGCACGCCTACGAGTGGGAAGACGCGAGCACGTATATTCAGGAGCCACCGTTTTTCGAAGGCTTCGGAATGGAGGCCGGCGCGATCGCCGAGATCACTGGGGCACGGCCGCTTGGCGTGTTTGGTGACTCGGTGACGACCGACCACATTTCGCCGGCTGGCGCGATCAAACCGGACTCGCCGGCGGGACGCTATCTCGTCGACAACAGCGTTGAGCAGGCAAGTTTCAACAGCTACGGCTCGCGCCGGGGCAACGACCGCGTGATGACGCGCGGCACGTTCGCCAATGTGCGCATCAAAAACCTGATGGTGCCCGGCACCGAGGGTGGTGTGACCCGGCACCAGCCAAGCGGCGAAACGATGGACATTTTTGACGCCGCAGCGAAGTACCGCGAAGAGGGGACGCCGTTGGTGGTCATCGGCGGCAAGGAGTACGGCACCGGCAGTTCGCGCGACTGGGCGGCTAAAGGCACTCGGTTGCTCGGCGTGAAGGCGGTTGTCTGCGAGAGCTTCGAGCGCATCCACCGGTCAAACCTTATCGGCATGGGTGTGTTGCCACTGCAATTCAAGGACGGCATCGGCGTCGCCAGCCTGCAACTCGACGGCACGGAGCAATTTGAGGTGCTTGGTCTGGGTGACGATCTCAAGGCGCAGCAGGAGTTGACGCTGCGAATCATCCGTACAGAAGGGGCTGACGAAGAGGTGGCTGTTCTGTGCCGGATCGATACGGACATCGAGGTCGAGTACTACCGGCACGGCGGGATTCTCTCCTACGTGCTGCGGCAGTTGGTGGCGAGGGGCTGACGGGAATTCGGTTTTTTCGCTGTTTTGGCTTGCCTTTTTTGCCTGTCCTGCAATTGATTCCCGCCCTGTTTATGAGCGAGTCGAACGAACCAGACATCATGTACCACGGCGCCGAGTGGTTTGAAAAAAACAAGGGCAAACTATTGTACGGCGCGCTGGCTGTCATTATTGCTGCCGTAGGAATCCAGTCTTATTGGAAGAACACGGCACAAACCAAGGCTGCCTCCGAGTCGGCGCTGTTCGCTGTCCAGAATCGGGACGCGACGAACTTGGAGGACATAGCCGGGGCTTACGGGGCGGTGAGCATCGATCAGGCTGGCAAACCGGTCGCCGAGCGGGCGTTGATCCTGAGCGCGAAAACGTGGCTTGAGGCGGCGGACTACGACAAGGCGCAGGCGGCATTTAAAAACTACCTTGCCCAACACCACGATGGGTTTTGGGCGGATGAAGCCGAGCTTGGCCAGGCGATTTGCCAGGAGGCCAACGGCGATGCTGCAACGGCAATCAGGACGTACCAAAGCCTGACCAACAACGAGCGGCTGCAGGAATTACAGATCGCGTTGCTTGGTGTCGAAGATGAGGCCGAGCGCGAGCCCATCGAGCGCGAACTCAAGCGCCTGCAGGATGAGCCCCCCGCAGCCATACAAAACCGCGCGACGGCGCTTCTCGAGGCGGCGCAAACCAATCTCGCCAAGCCCGAGGCACCCAAGCCCGAGGCACCTAAGCCCGAGGCACCAAAGCCGGAAGCACCTGCTGCCCTGCCAGCGCCGGTCGCCCCGGACAACAAGTAACTCCCGCAGAGTCGTGAACATCGCAATTATTGGGACCGGCTATGTCGGCTTGGTGACCGGCGCTTGTTTTGCCGAGGTCGGCCACAGTGTCATCTGCGTTGATTGCGACGAAGCCAAGGTCAAGTTGCTGCAGGGCGGTGGTATCCCAATCTTCGAGCCGGGCCTCGAGGAGATGGTCAAAAAGAATGTGGCCGAGGGGCGGCTCATCTTCACCGCAAGCACGGCGGAGGGGGTCGAAAAATCGGATGTCATTTTCATCGCTGTGCCGACACCCCCACTCGACGACGGGTCGGTTGATCTTAGCTTTATCGAGCGAGTGGCCCGCGACATCGCTGATGCAACAACCACCTACAAGGTCGTCGTCGACAAGAGCACGGTGCCGGTCAAGACCGGCGAGAAAGTCGCCGAGACGATCAAGCGCTACTGCAAGGCAGACTGCGATTTTGATGTCGTTAGTAATCCGGAATTCCTGCGCGAAGGCTTTGCGGTGGAAGATCTTATGAATCCGGATCGCATCGTGGTTGGCACGCGCTCGGATAAGCCCGTGGCGGCAATGCGGGAGATTTACGAGCCGTTCAACGCGCCAATTATTTTCACCGACATCAACTCGGCGGAGTTGATCAAGCACGCCGCCAACTCGTTCCTCGCGATGAAGATTTCGTACATCAACGCCGTGGCGGCCATCTGCGAGGCGACCGGCGCGAACGTCGAGGAAGTGGCAACCGGGATAGGCATGGACGAGCGCATTGGCCGCCGGTTCCTCAACGCGTCGCTTGGCTTTGGCGGGAGTTGTTTCCCTAAAGACTTGAGCGCGTTCATCCGCATCAGCGACGACCTTGGCTACGATTTTGGGTTGCTGAAAAAAGTGCAGGAAATCAACGCAGAACAGATGGATCGATTCCTGAAAAAGATCACCGACACGCTGTGGATTTTGAAGGATAAAACCATCGGTGTGCTGGGTTTGGCGTTCAAGCAGAACACGGACGATGTCCGCATGTCGCCGGCGATCGAGGTTTGCCAGCGCTTGCTGAAGGAAGGGGCGACGCTGCGCGTGCACGATCCCAAGGCGATGGAGAAAGCCAGGGAGTTGCTGCCGGCGGAGGGGGTCACGTATGTCGATGACATGGACAGTGTGGCTGACGGTTGTGACGCGCTTGTGGTGGCGACCGAGTGGCCTCAGTTCAAGGAGCTGGACTTGGCCAAGGCGCGGGACGCGATGACATCGCCGATCCTGTTCGACGGGCGGAACCTGTTTGACCCGGCGGAGATGGAGCAGCTTGGCTTCACCTACAAGAGCATTGGCCGTTAAGCCCATCGACGTCGCTGCCGGACTGGTTTTTCACCAGCAAAAACTTCTCATCACCCAACGCCTCGAGGGCAGTCACTTGGCGGGCTTGTGGGAATTCCCCGGCGGCAAACGAGAGCCGGGCGAGACGTTTGAGGGTTGCCTCGTTCGGGAACTTCGCGAGGAACTGGGCATCGAGGTTGCGCTTGGCCAGGAGTTTGAGGAGATCACCCACGACTACCCCGGGAAAACAGTTCACCTGAAATTCTTCCTTTGCCGATTGGCCAAGGGCGAGCCGCGCGCCATCGGCTGCGCCGCGTACGAATGGGCCACGAGAGAGAGCTTGGCCAAGCGCGATTTCCCTCCGGCCGATGAACGACTGCTTGAGCGCTTGGTCGACACTGGGGCACTCTGGCGGTAGCAATCTCGGAGCGACCAAAAGTGTCTTGGCAGTATTGCTCAAGAAATATTGGCTTTTGTCGATAATCAACACGGTATTTCTTATCTATTGTGCCAGCTTAGACTTAAATATCGCTGAAGGACTTGTTTGTAATCTGAATAGGGGCGGAATTTCCGGATATAATTGCGTGCGTTTCCTGCGACAGGGCTTTGTTCTAGAATGAGAGGGATTTCGTCCTACTACCACTTGTCCAGCATTGGGGCGCATAGTTCCCATAATTCCGCCCGGGATCATCATTAGCTTGAGGTTTACAGCCGGCTTGGGTATGGCCAAGCGCCCGATTTGTGGAAGGCCAAGCGTTCAAACTTCATTCACCCTTCGAGCCGGCGGGGGATCAGCCCGGGGCGATCCGGAAACTGACCGCTGGTTTGCTCGCCGGTGAACCACACCAGACGTTGCTTGGTGTCACCGGATCCGGCAAGACGTTCACCGTGGCCAACGTCATCCGCAACCTCAACCGGCCGACACTCATCATCTCCCACAACAAGACCTTGGCCGCTCAGTTATACGCTGAGTTCAAGGGGTTTTTCCCCGAAAACGCCGTCGAGTATTTTGTGAGTTACTTCGACTACTACCAGCCGGAAGCCTACATTCCGCAGACCGACACGTTCATTGAGAAGGACTCGAGCATCAACGACGAGATCGAGCGTCTGCGCCTTTCGGCGATGAGTTCGCTTCTCGCCCGGAGAGATGTGATCGTCGTCGCAAGCGTCTCGTGCATTTACGGTGTCGGTGAAAAAAGCGACTTCGAGCAGATGGTCATTCGACTCGGCGTCGGTGAGGAGTTCGGTCGGCAACGCCTGCTGGCGCGCTTGGTTGAGATTCAGTACGAGCGTAACGACATTCAGCTTGAGCGAGGCCAATTCCGCGTGCGCGGGGACACGGTCGAGATTCGCCCGGCGGAAACCGAAGAGGGGATTCGCGTTGAGTTTTTCGGTGACGAGATTGATCGAATTACCCAATTTGACCCGCTCACTGGCAGCACACTCGAACCGTTGCCGGGCGTTGTTGTCTTTCCAGGCAAGCAGTTCGTCACGCCGATGGAAAATATCAAACGAGCCCTCGTGACCATTCGAGACGAGCTTGGCCACCGCGTCGCTGAGTTGGAGAAAAACGGGAAGCTGCTCGAGGCCCAGCGCATCCGGATGCGCACCGAGTACGACCTCGAGATGATGCTTGAGGTGGGTTTCTGCTCCGGCATCGAGAATTATTCGCGCCACCTCAACGCCCGCCCGCCCGGCTCGCGCCCTAGCACGCTGATCGATTTTTTTCCAAAGGATTTCCTGCTGGTGATCGACGAGTCGCACGCCACCGTCCCTCAGATCGGTGGGATGTTTGCCGGTGATCGCTCCCGCAAGACGGTCTTGGTCGAGCACGGTTTTCGCCTGCCCAGCGCCTTGGACAACCGGCCGCTGAATTTTACCGAATTTCAGTCGCTCCAAAACCAGACGCTCTACCTCAGCGCCACGCCTGCCCAGCGCGAGATCGAGTGGGCCAAGGGCCAAGTGGTCGAGCAGATCGTCCGGCCGACCGGGCTTATCGATCCGCGGATCACGCTCAAGCCGCTCAAGGGCCAGATCGATGACCTCATCGAGGAGGCCCGAAAGTGTGTGGACGAGGGCGAGCGCGTGCTCGTCACGACATTGACCAAGCGCACCGCCGAGGAGTTGACCGACTACCTTGCTGACATCGGCGTTAAGGTTCGTTATCTGCACAGCGACATTGGCGCGATTGAACGGGTCGAGATTTTGCGAGCACTGCGCCACGGCGAGTTCGACGTGCTCGTGGGCATCAACCTGCTGCGGGAGGGGTTGGATATTCCCGAGGTGTCGCTGGTCGCCATCCTGGACGCCGACAAGGAAGGGTTCTTGCGCTCGACAACGAGCCTGGTGCAAACCGCCGGACGTGCGGCGCGACACTTGAACGGGCGGGTGATCCTTTACGCCGACAAAAAAACCCGGAGCATCCGCGAGTTCTTGCGCATCTGCGAGTACCGCCGCAAACGGCAGATTGCCCACAACGAAAAGCACGGCATCACGCCGCAGAGCGTAAGTCGCCCGATCGAGCAGCGCCTGGGCGACCGCTTCGGAGGCCAGCAGGCCAACGCGGCGACACTACGCGAGTCAATGGACGACCTCGACGTCGTCGAGACCATTCGCGAACTGGAAAAAGAGATGATCGAGGCTGCGGAGAAACTGGAATTTGAAAAAGCCGCGCTACTGCGCGACCAGGTCAGCGAACTCAAAAACCTAACCGGCGAGCCGGCAGAAAACGCCCCCAAGCGAAGCGCCGTCACCTACCTCCCAAAAAAGAAAACCAAGCGCAAAAACTAATCGCAGCGCTTGGCCAAGCGCTAGGTTTCAGGAAAAGCCTCACCGTAAATCCGCTCGAAAAGACGGCGTTTTCCATCAAGCCGTCAGGGAATGATGCCAGCACCATGCGCCGGACGGCATCGAACATTCGCGACCCCATGCAAAACCGTTCCTCGCCGGATAACGCCATCAGGCGATCACGCACTATCTGCTTAACTTCTGGCGGTGTGTCGTTCAAGGGTTACCCCCCCGTTACGCTTTGGAGTAAACCACCGCGCCTTGGTTGGTGAACTCGGCGGACTTTTCGCGCATGCCTTCCTGCAGGGCCTCGTCCTCGGTGTAGCCATTTTCGGCGGCGTATTTTCGGACGTCCTCGGTGATTTTCATCGAGCAGAAGTTGGGGCCGCACATGCTGCAAAAGTGCGCGGTTTTGGCGCCGTCGGCAGGGAGTGTTTCGTCGTGGAATTCTCGCGAGCGTTCCGGGTCGAGGCCGAGGTTGAACTGGTCCTCCCAGCGGAACTCGAATCGCGCCTTGCTCAAGGCGTTGTCGCGGAACCCTTGGCCAGGTCGGCGGCGTGCGCGGCGATTTTGTACGTGATGACGCCTTCCTTTACGTCCTGTTTGTTCGGCAGGCCAAGGTGTTCCTTGGGAGTGACGTAGCAGAGCATCGCGCATCCGTACCAGCCGATCATCGCCGCGCCAATGCCGCTGGTGATGTGGTCGTAGCCGGGGGCGATGTCGGTCGTCAGCGGGCCAAGCGTGTAGAACGGCGCCTCGTCGCACCACTCGAGCTGCTTGGTCATGTTGTCGTGAATCATGTGCATCGGAACGTGGCCGGGGCCTTCGTTCATCACCTGCACGCCAAGCTCCCACGCTCGCCGGGTAAGGTCGCCTTGCACCTTGAGCTCGGCAAACTGAGCCTCGTCGTTGGCGTCGGCGATGGAGCCGGGGCGCAGGCCGTCGCCGATGCTGAAGCTCACGTCGTAAGTGGCGCAGATTTTGCAGATGTCATCCCAATGCGTGTAGAGGAAACTCTCGGTGTGATGTGCGAGGCACCACTTGGCCATGATTGATCCGCCGCGGCTGACGATGCCGGTCAGGCGCTTGGCCGTCAGCGGCACGAAGCGCAGCAGAACACCGGCGTGGATGGTGAAGTAGTCGACACCCTGCTCGGCCTGCTCGATGAGTGTGTCGCGGAAAATCTCCCAAGTCAGATCCTCGGCTTTGCCGTCTACCTTTTCGAGCGCCTGGTAAATCGGCACGGTGCCGATCGGGACGGGCGAGTTGCGGATGATCCATTCGCGGGTGGCGTGGATGTTTTTGCCGGTGGAAAGATCCATGACATTGTCGGCACCCCACTTGGTTGCCCATCGCATTTTCTCGACCTCCTCCTCGATGCTCGATGCGACGGCGGAGTTGCCGATGTTGGCGTTGATCTTCACGAGGAAATTGCGGCCGATGATCATCGGCTCGGCTTCCGGGTGGTTGATGTTCGAGGGGATGATGGCTCGGCCCCTGGCCACCTCGTCGCGGACAAATTCCGGCGTAATCTCGTCGGGGATACTCGCGCCCCACGGGTTGCCGGGATGCTGGTGGGCCAGCGAGTTGGCCGGCGTTTGGCCAAGCGCTTGGGATTCTTCACGCAGCTTGGCTAGACCCATGTTTTCGCGGATGGCGATGTGCTCCATCTCTGGCGTGATGATGCCCTGCTTCGCGTACCAAAACTGGGTGACCGGATGGCCGGCGGAGGCCCGGAGTGGCTTCCGGTCGAGCCTGGGAAATTCGGTCAACCGGTTGGCCTTGTCGCGCTGGGTGGCATGGTCGGCGTGGACGTTTGAGAGATAGCCGTTGTCGAGCGGCTTGGCCTTGCGACCATCGTATTCCTCAACGTCGCCGCGGTCGCGGATCCATTTGTCGCGCAGGGCAGGGAGGCCCTTGGCGACGTCGCCGTCAAAGTCGGGGTCGCCCCATGGGCCGCTCGTGTCGTACACGCGCACCGGTGCGTTATCCTCGACGTCGCCGCTGAGTGACTTGGTGGGGCTTTGGGAGATTTCGCGAAACGCCACGCGGACGTCGGGATGGATTGTGCCGTTGACGTAAACCCGCTTTGAGTTGGGTAACTGGTCCTGGCTTGACGGCTCGAAGGAATCGGTTGATGCGATCATTTTTCTCGGTGGGAACGGGAGGGCCCCTTCGTTCACTTGGGGGTAAAGTCCGCCCAGAGTCGGGCACTGTCAAGAAACTACCAGCTTGGGTGCTCCGGTAGGCTGGCGTCGAACTCGGTGAACAATTTTGCCTCGTAGTCGCCGGCGAACGTGCCCGCGAAAAAGCGGTCAAGAGCCTCGCCGTGAAGGCGCTCCCATGACGACTCCTCTTGGCCGGGGAGGATTGGGTAAAACAGCACGCCGTTGGCCTTGGCCGCTTTGTGGTCGCCCGGCGCATCGCCGATCATGAGCACTTTTTCCGTAGAGTACTTGCTTGCGGCGGCGAACTGGAGGTGCTCGGTCTTGGTCCCCATTCCCTGTCCGGCGATTGCCTTGACGAACTTGGCGATGTCGTGCTCGTCCCACTCGCGCTCGAGCGCGTCGCTGGGAGTTTGCGAGATGACCATCATGTCCGCTCGTCCAAGCGCTTTGGCAAGGCACTCGCGAACGAGCGGGAAAGGCGGTACGCCGTGGACGATGTCGGCGATGTGTGCATTGACGGCGTCTGACCAATCCTTGACCGGAGCCAAGTCGTCGTTGCCGCCCGCGACCTCGGCGGCGAGAGTGGCGTTGCCGAGCTTGGTTTCGCGCGCCATCCACTCGTCGAGTGCGGGGTGGCTTGGAACGTTGACGTTGCGGGCCTGCACCTCGGGTCGCTCGCGCAGCAGTTCAAGCGAGCGGACCATGGCCGGGAAGCGGTTGGTACCGCGAGTCTTTGAGTAGAGGTTCACGAACTCCCACACCTGCCGGGCGTATTTGCTGACTGCCTGCAGGCCGTTGTGTTTCACGAACATCGGTACGAAACATTCCTTGTGCTTGATCTCCATTGAGTCAAACACACAGCCATCGGAGTCAATGCCTATGAAAAAGTCGCTGCCGGGCTGGAAGTCGCGCAGGACTTGTGCGGGGTCGCTCATGCTCAAGCGTTGTAAGTGGAGGAGGAGACGTTGCCGCCGCGGCCGGTCCAGTTCGTGTGGTAAAACTCGCCGCGCTCGCGGTCTATGCGCTCGTATGTGTGTGCGCCGAAATAATCGCGTTGAGCCTGCAACAGGTTGGCGGGGAGCGTCTCGCTGCGGAAGGCGTCGAAGAAGCTGAGTGCGGTCGAGAAGGCCGGTGCCGGGATGCCCTTCTTGGCGGCAGTGGCCACGACGTTGCGCCAGCCGCGCTGGCTCTTTCGGATCTCGCGCTTGAAGTGCGGGTCGAGCAGCAGGTTCGGCAGCCGCTTGCGCTTGTCGAATGCCTCCTTGATTTTGCCGAGGAACTGGCTGCG
>LWDU01038265.1_pt1 | contig 10640 bp, 12 predicted proteins | sample 727161 | NCBI WGS metagenome assembly LWDU01 (sample SAMN04566230, study PRJNA314399) | hydrothermal vent metagenome | isolation source: deep sea hydrothermal plume seawater | place: Mexico: Gulf of California, Guaymas Basin | collected 2004-07-11 | reverse complement strand
GACGGCGAAGGAGGAACGGATCTTGTTCGTCGTTGCTATCATAAGCATATGGCTCCCAGCCCTCAGGAATCTTCCCGGAGGACGTTTTTATTTCCCACTTTTGATTGCCATCCCAGTTGCCAGAAGTGCGACGGCGAAGGAGGAACGGATCAAATTCATCATTGCTATCATAGGCAAACGGCTCCCAGCCCTCAGGAATCTTCCCGGAGGAGGTCATTATTTCCCACTTCTGCTTTCCATCCCAATTGTCAGTAGTACTTGTTGCTTCTTCTGCTTGTGCGGACGGCTGAGCTGGTGCTTCTGAAACTGGTTCGGCAGGGTGTGTTTGTGCTGGAGTAACCGACTGCTGCGACTCCCCACACCCCACCAACAGCATAGCTGCGATTGTGATTAGTATGTGCTTCATGTCGCACAAATTTCAGCTATTTTGATTATTTATGCAATGTATATCAACGGCCGGAAAGGGCAGTTTATTGCCCGATAATCGCTGAATTGATTGGAGAATTAGATTAAGTTACAGAATTACAGTAGTTTAGAATCTAAACAGTACTCCTGAATATCCACTGTCTAGACCCGAGTCTAGACACAAAAAAACGCCCCTTTCTGAAGAAAGAGGCGTATTATTAAATTTGAAGAGGCTTAACCCTTGAACTTTTTAGCCACGAGACAGGCGTTGTGGCCGCCTAACAAACAACTTGGGTCACGGGTCAAAGTACTTTGCGGGCCCCCTAAACCACTTTGACCGGCGTCCAAAGTACTTGTGGAGAACTCCCCAAACTAGTTTGATCGCCCCACAAACGACTTTGGGGAGCGTATGAAGTACTTATGAGACACCTTAATCGACTTTGTGGATGCCTCGATCGACCTTTGGGACACCTCAAACTACTTCGGTAACACCCCGAAACCAGCCAAAAACCAGGAAATCATATAAAATCCAAAAAAGGCCTTATTTCGGCAGCCTTGAGTTGGCGCGGCCTTCGAGGACCTTGGAGGTGGGTTGATAGTTTCCGATGAACTCTTCGCGATAACTATCGAATGTGCCCTCAGCCAAGTGGCGGCGAATGTCGCGCATCACTTCCATAAAAAAATGCGAGTTGTGCACGCTGAGCATTCGTAGTCCTAGAATTTCACCGGCCTTGAGCAGATGACGCAGATAGGCACGTGTGTGGTGCGTGCAGGCAAAACATTCGCAGCCCTCCTCGATCGGGCTGAATTCCTCCTTTTGGTGACTGGCTCGGAGGTTGATCGCGCCACGCGAGGTGTAGGCGGTACCGTTCCGAGCAACACGGGTCGGCAGCACGCAGTCGAACATGTCCACGCCGCGTGCAACAAGCTCGATCAACTGCGCCGGGGTGCCCAGCCCCATCGCGTAGCGGGCCTTGTCGGCCGGCANNGCTTGCGGAGCTCGGGGGCATTGGCGCCCTGCACGATGCCGAAGTACAGCTGGCCCTCGGCGCGGGGTTGCTCGGCGCAGATGGCGGCCCAATCGAGCGTGCGTTTGACGGCAGCTTCCAAATCGGCAGCGGACGCGCCGTGCGGCGGGCATTCGTCGAATAACATCGCGATATCGGAGCCGAGTTCGCGCTGGATGGCCATCGATTCTTTCGGCCCGAGAAAAAGCATCTCGCCGCTGAGGTGCGAGCGAAACTCGACACCATCGTCTCGCACCTTGCGAATCTTGGCCAAGCTATAAACCTGAAACCCGCCGCTGTCGGTGAGGATAGGCTTGTCCCAGTTCATGAACCGATGCAGACCGCCGGCCTTGCGGATGATGTCCATGCCGGGCCGGAGGAAGAGGTGGTACGTGTTGCCGAGCAGAATCTCCGTGCCGATCTCGTTGAGTTCGCGCAGGTCGAGCGCCTTAACGGTGGCCTGCGTGCCGACCGGCATGAAGACCGGCGTGTCGATCGTACCGCGCTTGGTGGTCAACCGGCCTAGACGCGCCTTGCTGTGCGGGCTGGTTTTGAGCAACTCATACATTCGCGGGATGAAAAGAGAATCACCGATTGGGCAAGCGGGGCCTACCATACGCCCTCGGCTAGGAGCGCGACGGTTTTTTTGGCCAAGTCGTTGGCGAGCATCGGGAGCGCCTGCCGCTCGGCACTGGCCAAGTCCCCACCCAACCGGACGGTGGTGCGGCCGGTCAACTCGCGATCGATCAGCACCTTGCCGGTGGCCTTCTCGGCGGCGCGGACGCGGGTGACGAGTTCCACTTCGAAGTCGCGCACACTGAGGATGTCGCGTGGCTGAAAGCTCACGGCGGACCGGCGATACGCGGTGATGTTGCCGGTGAGCAGCACGTCGCCATCACCGCCGGTGGCCAGCCCAAATGTGCCATCACGCTGCAGTTCGCGGCGGATGGAGGCGTTGAGCGACTCGGTGAGGCCGGGCTGCGGCGTGTCGTTTTGGAACAGGCCCACCTCGATGGCCTGACCAGCGGGGATCGCGGGGTTCACCGGGCCAAGCCGGTAGCTGGCGCAGCCGGAGGCCACCACAGCGACGGCCAAAAAGAAGGCTGCGCGATTGGCGGGCGAATGGGTCATTACGGTTGCTCGCCCGATGCTTTTTCCGCATCGAGCTGCCGCTGCAATTCGTCGATCTTCCGCAGTGCAATCGCGGCGTTCTCGGTGCCGGGAGCGAGATCCTTCACCTCGTTGTAATAGTTTTTTGCGCCTGCCAACTTTCCGCGTTTTTCGTAATAGCGCGCAACCTTCAGGTTACCCAAAGCCTGTTCGACCTTCATGGATTTAATTCTTCCCCGGGCTTGAGGCACTCGTTCATCATTGGGATAAAGTGCGATGAAATCCGAAAAGGCATCGATGGCCTTGTGAGTTACGCCTTGGTCGTATTCCGCATCGAGCGACTGCTGTTGGTAGGCGGAGCCGGCGGCGAACAATCCCCCGGCGGCGATGTCGGGTCGGTCGTGGTATTGGTCGGCCGCCTTCTCGAAAGCCCGAACCGCCATGTGATAGTTTTTATGCTTTTCATTCTGTGAGAACTGAAAGCCGCGCGCCTTATTGATCCAAGCTTGGCCGATATTCATCTGCGCTCTGGGCGCCACGGTACTGAATGGGCCGGTGATCACGATGTCTTGGAACATGGCCACCGTCTTTTTCATCGACTTGTAAAACGGAATGCGGTGCCACAGCTTGAAGCGTTGGCCGTTCAGATACCGCGTGGCGATCGCAAACTGCCGGGACTGAACATCTTCGAAATCGACACTATGGGGATAAATCCGCAGTAGGTTTTGGTACTCGGCAAATGCCATTTTGTCGTCGCCTCGTTTTTCGTATGACTGGGCAAACAGCAACTGGGCCTCTGCCGCGTACTCGGACAACGGCCAGTCGACCACCGTGCGCCGAGCCGCCTTGAATGCGGTTTTCCAGTCTTCCGCCGCGAAAGCATCCCTCGCCACCGCGAGCTGATCCTTGGCGTTGGCGCGACGCCAACCACCACCGCCGCCGCCGCTGAGGCTCTCGTACGACCAGCCTTCGCCAGGCCGGAAAATAATCGGTGCGGGGGAGCTGTTTGGCCAAGACAGAAAAACTATCGCGGCTAGGAGCAAGGGACACATCCAACGCTGCATGGCCGGACTGTAGGGCAAGCGCCCCGGCTGCTCCAGCCTGATTTTTCTTTTGCCCGCGACTGACCAAGGCCACCCTCGGCGCGGATGGAGATTCCCGAATCGCTCATCATCACAGATTGCCCAGAGGCACTGCGCGGCTTTGCCGAAACCGACGGCCAAGCCGGCTGGGAAGCAGCCGATCTCTCTAGGCTGACCAACGGCACCCGCCGCACTTGGCAGGCCGTTGGCGGGCTTGGCCAAGCGCAGATTGTTCGCCGCGCCACCCCGTCGCCGTGGCGGCAAATCATGGCTACTGGCCACTCAGCCGTGTCACAGGTGGACGGTCTGCGCGAACTGCTGCAAACCGATGCCATGCCACCCACGCCGTTCGCCTGTCTCGCCATGACCGGCGACAACTTTCACGGCAACCGGGGACGGCCGTGGCGCGCGCTCGAGGGCAACTTGCACTTGACGGCGCTGTTCTCGCCCAACCGCCCGGCGCACGAACTTGGCCTTGGCCTGAGCATGCTGCCGACCCTCGCGGTGGTCGATGCGCTTGGCCAGTTCGACGCGCTTGGCCAAGCGCCGCGCATCAAGTGGGTCAACGACGTGCTACTTGGCAACCGCAAGGTTTCCGGCGTGATCACCTCGACGCTGACCAAGGGCGACTGCATTGAGCACGCCGTACTCGGCATCGGCATCAACGTCGCCACCACGCCGGAGTTGCCCAGCGGCAAGTTTGTCCAACCGCCCGGCAGCCTGCGCGAATTGGCGCCGGACATACTCATCACTCTCCCCGCGATACTGGCCCGGTTGCTCGAGAGCTTGGCCAAGCGGCACGCGCAGTTGCTCGAGCACGGGCCGGGCGCGTTGCACGCCGATTATGTGCGCCGCAGCTGCGTCATCGGGCGCGAGGTGGAAGTCTGGGAAGAGACCGCCGGTGAGCGCGACGACGCCCAACTGATCGCCGCCGGCAGGGTCGAGGAAATCCTCCCCGACCTCTCGCTGCGACTCGACGGCGTCGCCGAACCGGTGCGGCGCGGCCGCCTCATTTTCGCAGACTGAACGTTTTGGGCTTTGGCCCGTGGCCTCCCGTCCGTATCTTCCCGCGCATGCGAACGGTCAAAGTGCCCCTCGGGGATCGCAGTTACTCCATCAAGATTGGCAACGGCCTGCTGCCCCGGCTGGGCGGCGAGTGTCGCCGACTCAAACTGGGGGCACGCTGCGCGGTGGTGACCGATCGCACCGTGGGGCCGCTCTACGCCAAGGCGGCGCTGGCCTCGCTACGCCAAGCCGGCTTTGCGCCGGTGGAGATTCGCGTGCCCGCTGGCGAGACGGCCAAGAGCCTCAAAACAATCCAAGCCTGTTACGACAAACTGGCCCGGCACCGACTCGAGCGCAGCTCGTTCATCGTGGCGCTGGGCGGCGGCGTGGTGGGCGACATGGCCGGTTTTCTCGCAGCGAGCTACCTGCGCGGCATCGGCTTCGTGCAAGTGCCGACGACATTGCTCGCCCAAGTGGACAGCTCCGTCGGCGGCAAGGTCTGGTCGGCGCATTTCACCAGCCGCGCCTCGTGCTGTGCGACCTCGACACGCTCAAGACGTTGCCCAAGCGCGAGCTGCGCGCCGGGCTCGCCGAGGTGATCAAGTACGGGATCATCGACGACGCAGCGCTGTTCCGCCGACTCGAGCGCACGCTGCCGGAGTTGCTGCGGCTCGACGCCAAGGGGCTGGCACACATCGTCGCGCGCAGTTGCCAAATCAAGGCCAACGTCGTCGCGGAGGACGAGCGCGAGGGCGGGCTGCGCGCCATTCTGAACTATGGCCATACCATCGGCCACGCGCTCGAGGCCGTCTCGCGTTACGGAAAATACCTGCACGGCGAGGCGATCTCGATCGGCCAAGTGGCGGCGGCGAAAATCTCGCACGACATGCTCGGGCTTGGCCAAGCGGAAGTCGATCGCATCGAGGCGCTCTTCGCCCGGGCCGGCCTGCCGACCTCGGTACGCTTAGCCAAGCCGCAGTTGGCCAAAGTGTTCGCCGCAATGAAGCTCGACAAAAAAGTCAGCGCCGGGAAAGTCAAGTTCGTGCTGGCCCAAAAAATCGGCCAAGTGAAATTTGGGATCGACGTGCCAAAGGCAACCATCAAGACTGCGTTAAAATAATGTCTGCCATCAGTGAAACGATTGTTCGTGAGTTCCTTGAGACCAGCGGGTTTCTGGTGCAGCAGGGGCGCAAGTTTGTTGCGCCGTCGCGCCGGCACGACTCGCACATCGATTTTTTTGCCTCCCACCCGGCGGCGACTGAGTCGAAAGCCGCCCTGCCGTTCGAGCTGCGGCCGGCTGACTTGAAGCACATTCGCCGCGCTGTTTTTGCCGTGAAAGGCTGGCACACGGAGACGTTCAGCCCGGCGGTGATGGCCAACTCGCCGGAGATTTTCCGCTTCGCGCAGCCTGCCGCCGCAAAAGCGGCGGAGGCGGTGTTCGGTGCCGATACCGTTTTTCTCAAGATACTCGTCGCGCCGTCGCTGCCGTCCTCAAAAAAACTGCGGCGCGAAAGCGTGGAGTACCTCCGAGGCAAGGGGGTCGACGGGGTGATTGAGTTTCCGGCGGTGCTCTCCGCCGTGATCGATGCCGTGGAGAAAAACCGCAATTACCAGCGCTCCGATGTGCTGCAGTTGATCCGGGTGCTCAAGGCGCACGGGATGCTGCGCGAACCACAACTGGAGCTTTTCCGCGCCGCAAAACCACGACGCGCCGCACGCAAGCCGAAGCCGTAAGCGCGGGCGTCAGTGGGTGGTCAGCAGCATGCTAGCTGCCGACAAGGCCAAGCCGGCGGCGATGGCCATCATTTTGTAGGCGTTGAAGCGATGGCCTTCGCTGCTCTCGAAGAGGATCGTCGTCGAGACGTGCAGGAAGATTCCGATGACGATCGCGAGGCTTTCGCGGTGGTATTGGCCGATCACATCGACACCGCTCAGCAGCGTGCCCATTGGAGCCATCGCGGCGAAAACCGCCAGCAACCCGAACGCCTTGGCCTTGCCCAAGCCGCTGTTGAGCAGCATTGCAAGGAACACCATGGCAACGGGATACTTGTGTAAAACGATCCCCAGCAACAACGGCTCGACACCGTGGCCGTGGCTATGCTCGTGGCCGTGGTGGCTGTGCCCGCCATCCCCGCCGCCCAACGGCATGCCCTCAAGGAACGCGTGCAGGCACAGGCCAATCATCAACCCAATCGGCAACCCGCTATGCTTGTGCGCGTGCGCGTGGCCATGCTCGATGCCTCCCGAGAGGTACTCGAGCATTACTTGGATAAAAAAACCGACCAGGACGAACGCTCCAAAATACGCCCCCCGATCATCGCCGATGAACACTTCCGGCAACAGGTGCAGCGCGGTAATCGAGAGCAGGTAGGCGCCGCTGAAGGCGATCAGCAGCTTGAGCTTGTTGGGGTCCGACGGCTTGACCCACAGCACCGTGAGTGCCGCGGCAAAAACAGAAAATATGAGAAGCGCGTAAGTCAATTGGCGTGACGGCCAAGCGCTTGGCCAAGTGTGCTTTGGTTAGTGCAATCCATTTGCCGCTGGCGGGCACGAAAAACCGCCGCATCCTTTCCGGGCGCGACGGCTTCAAAGTCGGTTACTTCATCAGGAGCAACGTGCGGGCTTGCTTGATGGCGTTGGCCATGCGGCGCTGGTAATGCGCCGGCAACCCGGTGTACTTGCGCGGCAGGATGCGCCCGTGGCCAGTCACAAATGTCTGCAGCAACTCGGTGTTGCGGTAGTTCAACTGATCGACGGTGAAATCGATGACGGGCTTCGGGCGTGGCGGACGCTTTTGGTTCGAGTCCCGTTTTTTTTTGTCCTTCTTCCTTGGCATATTACTTGATTTCGCGATGCACCGTGTGACGACGCAGGTTGCGGTTGTACTTTTTCATCTCCAGCCGGTCGGGCTGGGTTTTCTTGTTGCGCTGCCCCATGTAACGGGACACTGGCTTGCCCTCGCCCTTGGCTTCTGTGCATTCGAGAATAACTGTTTCCCTTGCCATAAATTAATCTTTCTTTGTCTTGGTTTCTGGAAGTTCCTTTTCAGCCCTGTTCTTGGTTGAGGCCGCCGGCGTGGTAATCGTGCCCAACTGCCCCAGCGAGCGGTTTTGCAGGATGCCGTGCTCTTCAAGTTCAGTCTGAGCGTCCACCCGGAATCGCGCCCACGGGATGGCGTTCAGGCGGGTCTGCGGAATGGCCTTCTCGGTGATTTCGCAAGTGCCGTAAGTTCCCTTTTCAATTCGCTTGAGAGCCTCCTCGATCTCGTAAATCACATCCTGATCCGCTGAGAGCAGGCTCAGGTTGAAGTCCCGGTCAAAATTGTCCGTGCCGGAGTCGGCCATGTGGACGCCGTAGCTTTCCATCTCCTTGGCGGACTCCTTGGCAAGGCCGTTACGCTGGTCAGTCAACCTGTCCCGAAGCCCGAGCAAAAGCTGTTTTTGTTTCCCCCATTTGCCGCCGTTGGCCAGCTTGGTTGCCTTCCTTTTTTGGGCCGCTCTCTTGGCTGGCGTAGCAGCCAAACCCAGAACGGCCGCCGTGGTAGCCGCACCCACCTTGTGATTGTTGTGCGTGCGCGGCTTCTTCTTCACCACAGCCTTTTTAGCTGGTGCTTTCTTAGCGACCTCCTTTTTCACCGCTTTTTTGGCGGTTTTCGCTGGTTTTGTTGCGACTTTTCTTTTTGCTGCCACTTTTTAAGCTAGGTTTCAGCCTCACTTTTTTGCCTCAAATCAGCCGGTTCCGGCAGCCTCGGGCAAAGCGAGGCGCGGAAACTTATCAAAGAACTTCCAAAACACCACAAAAAATTGATGTTTTTTTGTTTATTTTGAGGGCCGTTCTCGGAGGGTTGTGTCTTTTCACGGTTATCCCCTTGGCCAAACGCTGAAGTTGCGACCCGGCGGCGGCACGGCTTGGCCAAGCGCGGTCAGTTCAGGATCGCTCCGCGCCGGATGTAGGTGGGTTGATCGAGATCCTCGCCCTTGTGAATGGTTGGCTCGCTTTTCTCGAATCGGCCTTTGGAAACGATCTCGAGCGGCAACATTTCCTGAACGATTTTCTGCCGTTTTTTTCGGTTCGGCTCCTCCTTGGCCGCAACCCGGATGAGGTCTTCCCGGCATTCGGGTGTCAATGCATCCGCCGTCGGGGCCGGCGGCGTGTAGGCAAAACCACCGCGAGATGTGCCGCCGATATCCTTCCCCAAGTCGAGATAACTACCGGTGTCCGGCACGGAGTAGGTACCGGAAAAACCGAGGTCGGATGATTGCCCGGTCGGGTCGAGATGCGCCTTGGCTTGCTCCTGCCCGGCTTCGGCGAGTTTGGCGGCGTGAGCGATGACTACGGTCACTTGCAGCCCGGCACCCTCGCGGCCCGGTCCGGAAGCCCCGACAACGAGGTTGGTAGTGGTGGCGTGGCTGCCGATTGCGCCGGTCACGGCGACAATCTCCGCCATCGACATTTCCTCCCCCGATAGGTGCACCAGCAATGTGCTGGCCTCCTGCAATGCCTCGCCTCCGCGGGCCGCGGGATGGGCGAGCAGTTTTCGCACGGCGGCGCCGGCCCGGTCGTCGCCGCTTGCCTCGACATGGACAACGGAGCCGAGACTGTGCCGGCCGCGCAGCGCCGCCTGGAGGTCGCCAAAGGAAACGTTCAACATGCCGGACTCGAGCAGCATCCGGCTCACGCCCAGCACGGCCTCGCACAGGTGGCGGTTGGCGATGTCCAGCGCCTCGTGGAGGCTGATGTCTGCGCCCTCCATGACGACGACGTCTTGGTTGGGAAAGTGGAACACCGCATCGGCAACCTGTTTCAGGTCGCGCACTCCTCCGGTGGCTTGGTTGCAGCGCCGGACGCCCTCGCATTCAAACGGTGTCGCCGCCACGCCCACGACCAGAGCCCCGGCTTCCTTGGCCAAGTTCGCCAAAAACGGAGCGGCCCCCGTGCCGGTGCCGCCCCCCATCCCGGCGATGATAAAGACTAGGTCGGCGTCCCGGACGATTTCGGCCAAGTGCTCGCTGTCCGACTCGACGGCGGCCCGGGCCAGGGCGGAGTCGCCGCCGGTTCCCAAGCCGCACGGGATCGCTTGGCCAAGCAGGAACGTCTGCGACTGGTGACAGCGGGCGAGGCTGCGGTTGTCGGTGTCCAGCGAATGCGCCTCGATGCCCTCGAGGCTGAACATGGCCAAGGTCTCGACCAGTTTCACACCGGCCTCGCCCAAGCCGATGAGGCGGATAACAGGGTTGGCGTTCATGGTTGGTTTGGTGGGATTTTTCATTGTTTGACCTGTCGCCTCAACGGCCAAAAAGTGCGGCGACCTGCTGGCGGATCGCCCGGCCAAACCCGGCGCGGCGCGGGTTGGCCTGTGACTGGAAGACCCCAAACTTGATCAGCCCCACCGGGGTGGCGAACTCCGGCTCGTCCAGCGCGTTCTTGATGCCACTCACGGTGCTGGCCCGGCCTATGGCGACCGGGAGATTGAACACGTCCCGCGCCAGTCCCGTGATATGCGGGGTGCGCGCGCCGCCGCCACAAAGCACCACACCCGCCCGGAGGTACTCGATCAGCCCCGCCTGGCCAATATCTCTGGCGATCAACTCGAAGGTCTCCCGCAAGCGCATCGACATGATTTTCTGCATGTGCCCGAGGTTGACCTGCCGGCCCGGGATCAAGCTGTCGTCGGACAGGTCGATCTCGCGGTCCCCGGCCTCGGGATCGATCAACGCCGAGCCGTGGTCGATCTTGAGTTGCTCGGCACGGGCCAACGGCACCTTCAGCCCGTAGGCGAGGTCGTTGGAGACGTGGTCACCGCCGACCGCCAACACGCCGGTGTGCTTGATGACGCCCGCCGAGTATACCGCGTACTCGGTGACGCCAGCGCCGAGGTCGATCACCAGCATGCCCAGTTCCTTCTGCTCCGTGCCGAGGACAGCGAGGGAGGAAGCCAGTGCGCTGGATGAGATGTTTTCCACCTCCAGGTGTAGTCCGCTAACGAGGCGAATCGGATTTTGCAAACGGTTGTACCGGCCGCTGACGACGT
>LWDU01035071.1_pt1 | contig 10641 bp, 10 predicted proteins | sample 727161 | NCBI WGS metagenome assembly LWDU01 (sample SAMN04566230, study PRJNA314399) | hydrothermal vent metagenome | isolation source: deep sea hydrothermal plume seawater | place: Mexico: Gulf of California, Guaymas Basin | collected 2004-07-11 | reverse complement strand
AGAAGGTTGACCGTAACGCATTCCAAGATGTACTGAAACAGTGTCGCTATAGTGTTGATGGATGTGTTTCTGGACCGCGGTTACCTGTTGATGTGTGATGAGAGCAAGCGGTGAGCCATCCGGTTGCCAGATTGTTTGGTAAGCAGCTGCACTACGTTTTGGTCTGAGACGCAGAATGACACCATGAAGAATGGGACACCAAACCCAGCGAGATAACTCGATCACACGGCGATCATGGAGAAATTCTGAGAGAAAGGATCGTACGGCACCAGCGTCCGGCCGATTCGGTGTGCCAAGATTAACCAGAAGTACGCCCGTCTTATCATCCTGATCGGCGGCGACACCCAATTGATACGCTGTCATTAAGTTTTAGCCTGATCGTTCAGTCAATTGTGTCACAGGGGAGCTACCAAGCCGAGTGGCGAGTAGACAAAAAAAGGGGGTGGCAGTTAACTGCCACCCCCGATTTCCTTAGACAACTGGGTCTTAAATCCAGCCGCTGAAGTTAGCGTTTCGCCTTCTTCTTAGCCGCTTTTTTCTTCGTTGCTTTCTTTGCTACCTTCTTCTTGGCAGCCTTTTTCTTTTCTTAGTAGCCTTCTTCTTAGTCGCCTTCTTCTTAGTCGCCTTCTTCTTAGTCGCCTTCTTCTTAGTCGCCTTCTTCTTAGTCGCCTTCTTCTTGGTAGCCTTCTTCTTGGTAGCCTTCTTTGCTACCTTTTTCTTAGTCGCTTTCTTCTTAGTCGCCTTCTTCGCTACCTTTTTCTTAGTCGCTTTCTTCTTAGTCGCCTTCTTCTTAGCTGTCTTCTTACTTGCCCGTTTCTTTGCAGCCATGAGGGCCTCCTCTATTTCAAGTTGAGTTGGGAAAGAACTGTTAAATGTAACAATGCATCGATACCTACGTATGATACTTGATCAATAATTCAATCTCATCGATTTGAACGTGTGAGTGAGTGAAGGAGTTCAATTCGCCGGAAAGTTGGCTTGATCAATTAGGAGCACACTTCAGTTAGCCCCGTACGCGCGAACTATAAGCACGCATGAGGAAAAGTCAAGCAATCGCGGTTATTAAATTATTGGGCGTTCTTTCACTATGACAAAATTTGTAAGCATATTTTATCGTTGCGATGATGCGTGTTTGTGTTCTTTAACAAGAAGATCAGATTCAATCAGTGGCATGCACAGTTCAAGTGTTCGTTGCGTTGCACCACGATTTTCTTTGATTACTTGCAGCCCATTAACGCCCATGCGGTTGCGAAGCGCTTCGTCATTGAGCAGTTTTTTCAACGCATCACTGAGTTCTTTGGGGTCGTGAACTTGTACTCCTGCTTCGTGTTTGACGATGTTGTGGCCGATTTCCAAGAAATCAGGGATATATCGCCCGAAGAGTACGGGTGTTGCAACGGCACATGGTTCGAGTAAATTGTGGCCGCCGATGCCCTTGATTTCAAGCAGACTGCCACCGACGATAGCGACATCGGCCGCAGCATAAAGCAAAGGCAACTCACCCATGGAGTCACGCAGATGAACTTCTGCTGACAGAGGAACAACAGTGTAGCCATCTCCATGGCGATGGGTGTTGAATCCTCGATCCCTGACTAAGCGAAAGACCGCATCGAAACGTTCAGGGTGACGGGGTGCGAGGATGAGCAATAACCCTGGGTAGTGTTCGCGCAACGGGCCGAGAATATCTAGCAGCACGGCTTCTTCGCCTTCATGTGTGCTTCCGGCGACGATGATTAAGCGGTGACAGCCCCAGTCTTGACGCATGGATCGAGCGGTGTCCATCGTTTTCGTTGGGACCGTGACATCGTATTTGATGTTACCTGTGGTCAGGATCCGGTCCGGGTGTGCGCCCAGCGTCATCAAACGACTCCGATCCGCCTCAGTTTGTGCGGCTAAAGCGGAAACAATCGTAAGCGTTGGACGCATCAGTGGCGAAACGCAAGCGTACCGATGACACGAGCGTTGGGACAACCGTGCGTTAGCGATCACAACCGGGATCGATCGTTTATAGCAACCATGGATAATGTTGGGCCAGAGTTCGCGCTCCATAATGATAAGCAGTCGGGGCGATATAGTGCGTAGGAAACGCGCAATGAAAAATGGATGATCAAAAGGCAGGTAACAATGCACAACTCGGTCACCCAGACGTACAGTGACTTGATCTAACCCAGTAGGGGTTGTGGTTGTTATTAAGATGCGGCAGCGCGGGCGTTTTGTTTGAAATGCAGTAACTAATGGAGTGGCTGCATTGACTTCTCCAACCGACACCGCGTGAATCCACACATCAATCTTGCCAAGATCGCGTGTGACTTTTCCGAGACGATCGCCAATGTTGCGCCGATAACGATTATCACTAGATCCCTTGATAAAAAGACGCATCAGTATCAAGGGAAGCAGCAGAGTGAGCAGTAACGAGTATAGGAGGCGCGCCATAAAGGAATTTAGCAATTACCGATGTTCGGAGGTTGGCCCCGTGATATTCACGGATACTGCTGTGTCAGCAGTATTACCAATTTTTCGTCAACGGAGGCATGAGATCCACGCCCGCGGTTTGAGGAATGTTAAAAGAAGCGCCTCTTCGGGTGAGCCAGGGTGAGGTTTCCAATCGTAATACCAGGCGGCCTTCGGCGGCAGTGACATCAGGATGGACTCGGTACGACCACCACTTTGCAATCCAAAACGGGTGCCCCGATCACAGACGAGATTAAATTCGACATAGCGCCCACGACGATAGAGTTGGAACTCGCGTTGTGAACGACCGTATGGTGTTTCCCGTCGCCGCTGCACGATAGGTAGATAAGCGGGCAGAAAATGATCACCGATGCTACGGGTTAACGCAAAAGCTTGATCAAACCCCCCTTCTTTAAAGTCGTCGAAGAAAAGCCCACCCACGCCGCGCTGTTCGTCACGGTGTGGGAGAAAGAAATATTCGTCACACCACTGTTTGAAGCGTGGGTAGAGTTCTTCACCGAACGGTTGGCAAGCTTCATAGGCTTGAGTATGCCAATGTACTGCGTCTTCTTCGAAGCCATAGATCGGTGTCAGGTCAAAACCACCCCCGAACCACCAAGTTTCTTGTGGGTCATCGGCAACAAAGAAACGAACGTTCATGTGTGCTGTTGGTACGTATGGGTTCAGGGCATGACAGACTAAGGAGACCCCCATTGCCTGATAAGGTCGGCCGGTGAGTTCAGGATGGCGCGCCGAGGCGGCTTCGGGTAGTGCATTGGCGCGGATATGGGAAAAATTCACACCGACCTGCTCAAACAAGTTTCCTTCCCGTAGTATACGGGTGCGCCCATCCCCGATGGCACTAGACCATTTGTCCTCATGAAATGCTGTCTTATCTTCAGCACTGATGTTTTGACACAAGTGATTTTGAAGCGCCAATAAGTACGCTCGAACTTTGTCGGAAGGTGCAGCGGTCATTTCCTCACCATTGCTCCTGTCGAAAAATCATAAATTGAGCTAGCCGCATTTGCGTTACCGATATTTTTTTCTACGACGAAATCTAGTGCGGTGCCGAATTCAGAACGAACCTCCGCTGCGGTTAGCGCTGGTTGACACTAGGAGACCACCACTGTTGCGGCACAACTCCACTGCGGTTCGGTGAGCCGTGATGCGGACTGCGACTGAATCATGTCGCCCTCTTATCCAGCGAGGGACCCGTGTCAGTGCGGGCAGCAGCCACGTATGAGGACCGGGCCAGACCGATGTAAGGCGCTCAATGTCCCTGATCTGATCGAAGTCAACCAAGCGTCTTAGTTGGACTAAGTTGGCGGCGATGATTATTACGCCTTCTAACCAGGAGCGTCGCTTTAAGTGGAAAATTTTTCGAACGGCATTTTGGTTGAATGGATTACAGCCAAGACCAAAACAGTATTCTGTCGGATACGCAATGACGCCGCCGCTGCGAATATGGTCAGCTGCTATGACCAACTGTCTCTGAGTCAAGTGCTTAACTGCCCTAGTCTGGCACGCAACGCATGATCTTTCTCTTTAACTTGTTTTGCGTTAGCCGCTCTTTCGTGGGCCAGTCTTGTCGCAAGATCAGGATCGCTCAAGGCAAGCATTTGGGCTGCCAGATAAGCGGCATTGCGTGCCCCTGCCTTGCCAATCGCAACGCATGCGACAGGGATGCCGCCAGGCATTTGAACCGTTGATAATAGCGCGTCATAGCCTTTAAGCGGCCCACCGTCCATCGGAATTCCGATGACTGGTTTGAGTGTGTGTGCGGCGACGGTGCCGGCCAGGTGGGCAGCAAGGCCGGCAGCGGCGATAAATACGGCGCAGCCGCCTGATTCTGCTGTAGCAACAAATTCACGTGTTTCATTAGGGGTTCGATGAGCGGAGGTGATTTTGACTTGCCAGGGAATTTGAAGCCGATCGAGAATATCGAGCGTTTCCTGCACAGTGGCGAGGTCAGAATCTGAGCCCATTAGGACCGCAACAAATGGATGATTCATAGTTAAGATCCGGTGTTCGAAAGCCAGTAGGATTAGTTTTTCAACGCACGGTGGCCAATGTCGTTGCGATAGTACGCGTCGGTCCAATGAATTTTTCGTGCTGAGGAATAAGCCTGATTTTGGGCAGACTCGATGGAAGCACCTAGTGCAGTCACGCAAAGTACTCGGCCACCAGCGGTATAAAGTCGTCCATCACGCTCGTTGGTGCCGGCATGAAAGATTTTGACGTTCTTCTCCGGACAGTCATCTAGACCATTGATAACGTTTCCCGTCTGGTACTCGCCGGGATAGCCTCCACAGGCCATGACAACGCCTAACGCGGTACGCTCATCCCATTCCACCGGGCAGTGCTTGAGGCGACCGGTAAGTGCCGCTTCACATAAGCTCGCCAGATCGCTTTTGAGGCGCATCAAAATAGGTTGGGTTTCAGGGTCTCCGAAGCGACAGTTGTATTCAAGAACTCTTGGAACCTTGTCGTGGCCAATCATCAACCCTGTGTATAGGAAGCCGGTGTAGATATGCCCGTCCTGTGCCAAGCCTTCAATGGTTGGTTGTACGATTTCCCTCATGATCCGTTGGTGAAGTTGTTGCGTGATGACCGGTGCCGGCGAATAAGCCCCCATGCCACCGGTATTTGGCCCCTGGTCTTTTTCATCACGCGCTTTGTGGTCCTGGGACGTAGCAAGTGGCAACGCAAATTCGCCATCAACGAGGCAGATAAAACTTGCTTCTTCACCCACCAGACATTCCTCGATAACGATTCGATCTCCCGCACTACCGAATGCTCTTTCCCGAAGGCATTGGTGAATCGCGTTTACAGCTACCTGCTCGGTTGTCGCGACGGTTACGCCCTTCCCCGCTGCCAGGCCATCGGCTTTAATTACACATGGCCCGGGGTGTTGTTTGACCCAGGCAATTGCCTCATCCGCATCATCAAAAACAGAGTAGGCGGCGGTGGGTATGCGGTGTCGTTTAAGAAATGATTTAGTAAATGCTTTTGATCCCTCAAGTTGTGCGGCCCCGCGGTTGGGGCCCAGGCAGCGTAGTCCAACCTCGTCGAAGGCATCGACCACGCCGTTAACCAGTGGTGCTTCGGGACCGATCACCGTAAATGCCACTGTATTATCCTTAGCAAAGGCAACCAATTGATCGATCTCATTAATGCCAATATCAATGTTTACCACGCCCGGTTCCTGCGCCGTACCCGCATTGCCAGGGGCGACGAAGACAGTCTCGACGCGCGGCGATGCCGCCAGTTTCCAGGCAAGCGCGTGCTCTCGGCCGCCACCACCGACCACTAGAACGTTCAAGACGATTCCTCCTAAACTCAGTGACGAAAATGGCGCATGCCGGTAAACACCATCGCCATCCCATGCTGGTCGGCCGCTGCAATTACCTCGTCATCCCGTACCGAGCCACCCGGTTGGATCACCGCGGTGATCCCGGCTTCGGCTGCCGCGTCGATGCTATCGCGGAACGGAAAGAAGGCATCCGAAGCCATCACTGCCCCGCGCACCTCAAGGCGCTCGTCTGCTGCTTTGATAGCAGCGATTCGGGCCGAATAGACACGGCTCATTTGCCCGGCGCCAATTCCTATCGTTTGTTGTTTTGCGGCATAAACAATCGCATTTGATTTGACGAACTTCCCGACTCGCCAGGCAAACAGCAGGTCACGGAGCTCTTCGGCATTGGCGGTTCGTTGGGTCATAGATCTCAAGTCAGTTTCAGCAATCGTTCCGAGGTCTTGGGTTTGGACCAGTAGCCCACCACTCACTCGGCGGAGTGACAGGTGGTTAAAAGGCCGTGAGTCTGTCGGACCCGATTCAAGCACTCGGATATTTTCTTTTTCAGCCAAACGTGTGCGTGCTTCTAGGGTGATAGATGGGGCGATAATTACTTCCACAAACTGGCGATCGAGGATTGCTGTGGCAGTATTTTCATCCAATGCGCGATTAAAGGCGATGATGCCACCGAAAGCTGAGGTAGGGTCCGTCGCAAAGGCTTGTTCATAAGCTTGCAGCGTATTGTCTGCGATAGAGACTCCGCAGGGGTTAGCGTGTTTTACGATCACACAGCCGATATCTTCGAATGCGTTGACGCACTCCAGCGCCGTGTCGGCATCAGCTACATTGTTGAATGACAAGGCGCGACCCTGAATCAGAGTAGCCGCCGTCAGGCTGCCACTCATCGGGACAGGATCTCGGTAGAGTGCTGCGGCTTGGTGTGGGTTCTCCCCATAGCGCATGGCACTGTGTTTGAGGAACTGTAGACCAAGAATCTCCGGGAACGGGTTGTCTTCGGTGTGTGTGCCGAGGAGATAGTCAGAGATAATGCTGTCGTAGCGCGCGGTCTGGGCAAATGCGGCGGCCGCGAGGCGTCTCCGCGTAGTCGATGAGATACCGTTATTTGTCCGCAGTTCCACGATTACCGCCGAGTACTCGTTCGAATCGACAATGACTGTCACCGCTTCGTGATTTTTCGCTGCGGCCCGGATCATGGCAGGCCCACCCACATCGATATTTTCGATGGCCTCTTCACGGGTCGCATTCGGCGATGTGATGGTCTGTTCGAACGGATAAAGGTTCACGACAACGAGGTCAATGGGGGAAATACCTGCCTCGGTCATGGTCGCCTCATCAATGCCGCGGCGACCCAGAATACCGCCATGAATATGCGGATGTAGCGTCTTGATCCGCCCGCCCATCATTTCCGGAAAACCGGTGTGGGCGGAAACATCGATTACCGGGATGCCTTCTTGCCGCAGTAGTGATGCGGTACCCCCGGTCGAGAGGATTTCAATGCCAAGATCGCTCAGCGCCTGAGCGAACGAAATGACACCAGATTTGTCGGAAACACTGATTAAGGCGCGCCGCACAGGCGCTAGGTCATCGCCTAACATAGCCGTTGCGCTTGGTGTTCAACGGTCCAGGCCGTGGGTTCGCAGTTTCTTGCGTAGCGTGTTGCGGTTTAGACCGAGCATGCGCGCGGCACGAGACTGGTTATTCCCGCTTTCGCGCATTACCACTTCAAGTAGCGGTCGTTCCATCTCGGTCAGCACCATCTGGTAGAGGTCGGTTGGTTCTTCACCATTCAATTGCTTGAAGAAACCATCCAATGAACGCTCAACCGATTGACACAGCGGTTTGGGCCATTTTTTCATCTGATTTGACGTCACGGTGTCGTGGCGCGAACTGTATCGATCGCGCAATTCGAAGTTGGGGCACGGGATCCGCTGCAGCGCAGAATAGCCGCCGACTTCTCTCATCTCCTCCCTGCGCGGAAACGTACCACGAAAAATGTTTTCGTGCGATCCGAACGCCATTCCGGGCGCCGTAGAACCGGTAGAGGTGTTCTAGATGTTGAATTAACGTCAGTCGCTTCTCCGATGCCAAGGGTTCACCCGGATCCCATCCCTCCCGCAGGTATCGATCAATTCTCCCGAATAGCCAAGGATTGCCTTGTGCTGCGCGGCCAATCATCACAGCATCGGCACCGGTATAGGCGAGAACAGCCTGTGCTTTCTGTGGAGAATCGATATCCCCATTGGCGATCACGGGCAAGGTCACCTCGTCTTTGACCGCGCGGATCGTGTCATATTCCACTGGGCCTCGATACTTGCACTGACGGGTGCGGCCGTGAATGGTGATTGCCTGGATACCGGCGGATTCCGCTAGGCGAGCGATCCGTACCGCATTGCGTTGCCCTGGTTCCCAGCCAGTTCGCATCTTAAGCGTTACTGGCACAGGGACCGCAGATACGACGGCATCGAGTATTTCTCCGATCAGATGTTCGTCTCTCATGAGGGCTGAGCCGACCAGTTTCTTGCAGACTTTTTTTGCTGGACAGCCCATATTGATGTCGATTAATTGTGCACCCTGGTCAACACTGTACCGAGCGGCTGCGGCCATGTGCTTCGGGTCGGCACCAAGCAGCTGAATGCTGATCGGACCGGGTTCGCCCAGGTGATTCATGCGCTGACGGGTTTTCTGAGAATCCCGCAGTTGCGGGTCCGTTGCTACCATCTCGGAAGGGGCGAGCGCGGCGCCATGATCGCGGGCAAGGGTGCGAAAGATGCGATCGGAAACGCCAGCCATGGGTGCCGCGAGGACACGACTGGATAGGTCGATGGTCCCGATTGACCAGGGGAATGGGTTACATAGGGGCTTCAAGGAAGTCACTCAAGTACCGACCACTTCGGTTTCGAAACCAACCGCTGTCTCATCAGGGTCGGCTAAATTAAGCAGGATGATCTGTGTGTAACTGCCCGGAATCTTTTCCACAGGATCGGGGTGGCCGTATTCTCTAGGGTGGTATGTCCGTCGACCGACAACGATGCCCTGATGATCCGATAAGGTGAGTTGTAGTCTCGGATAAGATAGGACTTTAAGCGTCCGATTTGTTAAATGCACTCTAACGATCAATGCGCCAGGATGGTCTGGATGAAGATTAACTGCTGACTTTACGATACGTAGGGCAGGTCCATGGAGGGCTTCAGGCACAGTGCAGCCGGTGAAGTCGCAAAGCGTTGATAATCCCGGGCGCATCGCGGGAATCGCTGCCAGTTCGTTGAAGAATAAAACCCGGGCCTGAAGGAACAACACGCCCGCGAAGAATATGCTGGCCAGTGCCCAAAAACTGGCGGTGACCCAACTGGACTGATTTTTTTTGGGCGCTGTCGTTACGGCGATCGCAGTTTCTTCCCCGAGCCTTTGCTCGTGTTCCGGCGGTAGTCGACTGAGGTGTGGCTCGCTGCGTCGTGGGCTTTGGACCGCTGCAATGGGCTTTGGTCGTGATAAGGATCTTCCCTCCGACTCGCCATCGCTTCGACGGAGTTCTGCCAGTGGTTCGTCTGCCAGTGTATTCGTGATGGCAGTGAGGGCGGCTTCGTCGATGTCCTGGTTGAGTGGAGAGATTTCTGTTCTTACTATTGGCTGCGTAGAGACTGAATCGGGCTCGTCTACTAAATGCCATGTGGCGTTGAAAACGCGCTCACACTCACCACAACGTACCAGCCCTGCGTGTTGTTCCAACTGCATATCGGCCACTTCAAACAAGGTAGCGCACGCTGGACAACAGCACATCAGTACGAGTGGTTCGGTCATGTTGGTAAAACGGGTCTCTTGCGGCCTACCAGCAGTGCCCACTCCTGTCGGTAAAGTATGTCAAACGAGAAGGTATCACGGTAGTGTGCCATTACCCGTTCTGTCTGGGATCGAGTCACACCAGAAAGCATCAGCGTGCCGTCAATTGTGGTGTAATGCTTAAGTATCGGCGCGAGCGCAATCAGTGGATTGGCCAGAATGTTGGCCACCACAATTTCGAACTGGGTTGTTGTCGCCACCGCTTCGGGCGTTACCCACCGGATCGATTGATGAATGCCGTTGCGTTCAGCATTGTCCTGACTGACGGCCAGTGCCTGAGGGTCAATATCCACACCAAGTGCTGAATCTGCCCCTAATTTGTATGCGCCAATCGCCAGAATTCCCGATCCGCAGCCCCAGTCGAGAACCCGTTTTTTATGCAGCGAAAGCCCTGCTAAGTGGCGCAGGCAAAGTGCAGTGGTTGGGTGATAGCCGGTACCGAAGGCCGCTCCTGGGTCGATGATGAGTGTGGTTACGTCGGGTTTGGGTGGCGTATGCCAACTCGGACAAATCCACAGATTGTCGCTGATCGGAAAGGGCACAAATTGCTCACGAGTGGCAAGTTCCCAGTTGCGGTCAGCGATGGTTTCAACTCGGATGTGTGTATTGCTGTCACCGATGGCCTTCATGAACGACGACACTGTGTCAATCGAAAAGCTCGGCTCGAAAAGTCCGCTGACGCTTGTTCTGCTGAGCTGCTTGGCTGATGGTTGCCTTTTCGCGGGTAGCGGCTCACCTTCACCGGTGATCGAGACCGCGATAGCGCCAAGTCCTTCGAGTGCTTCGGCTAGACGGCCAGCCGCACACTCGTTGGTTTCTACTAAAATCTTGATCCAGTGTGTCATCTAAGGGTTGCACCAGACCCGGAGAAACTTGATCAGCGAGTGTAACGGCGTTCGAGATAGTGAATGTCGAGGGGGCCTTGCCGAAAGGCAGGATCGGCGACCAGCGCTTGTTGTAAAGAGATGTTGGTGGTGATGCCATCGACTACCATTTCTTCCAACGCACCGCTCATTCGCCGCATCGCCTGCTCG
>LWDU01035052.1_pt1 | contig 10641 bp, 10 predicted proteins | sample 727161 | NCBI WGS metagenome assembly LWDU01 (sample SAMN04566230, study PRJNA314399) | hydrothermal vent metagenome | isolation source: deep sea hydrothermal plume seawater | place: Mexico: Gulf of California, Guaymas Basin | collected 2004-07-11 | reverse complement strand
GGCGTCTAGCGGCTGGCGGGCGTATTAATCGGTCGCGGCCAATCAGATTTTTCTTCAACGGTCGGGTACTGACTGGATACGAGGGTGACACCTTGGCATCTGCGTTGATCGCCAACGGTATTCGTACGGTGGCGCGGAGTTTCAAGTATCACCGTCCACGAGGCATTGTTGGGGTTGGGGCTGAAGAACCGAACGCTATTTTCCAGGTGGGCGAAGGGCGCAAGACAGTGCCGGGATTGCGAGCGACGCAGGTGGAACTTTATGAAGGGCTCAAGGCCTATTCAGTTAATGGTTGGCCCAGTGTAGACCACGATATTTATGCCATTAACGACCTGATTGGCCGCCTGTTACCGGCTGGCTTTTATTACAAGACCTTCATGTGGCCGCGTTCCTTCTGGAAGCGTTATGAGCACTGGATCCGCCAGATGGCGGGTCTGGGTCGTGCCCCTGACGCATCCGACCCGGACACCTATGACAAGCGCAATATTCATTGCGATGTGCTCGTGGTGGGCGCTGGTCCTTCAGGATTGATGGCCGCCTTGACGGCGGCACGTTCTGGTGCTCGAGTGATTGTGGCCGATGAGCAGTCAGAGTTTGGTGGTGGTTTGCTGGGTACAGGCATTGAGGTCGGCGGAATGGTCGCTAGAAAATGGGTTAAGAAGATGGTGGAGGCCCTGGCAAAATGGCCTGAAGTCATGATGCTCTCTAGAAGTACTGTCACTGGTTATCACGACCATAATTTTCTGGTCATCAATGAAAGGCGCACCCATCATCTGTCTAACCCGGCGTCTTTGATGTCGAGAGAACGGATGTGGCGTGTTCGTGCAAAGCAGGTGGTCCTCGCGACCGGGGCGATCGAACGTCCTTTAGTATTTACAGACAACGATCGACCGGGAGTGATGTTGGCCTCGGCAGTTTCTGTTTACATGAAGCGGTATGCGGCTGTGCCAGGGCGGTCGTTAGTCGTTTTTACCAATAATGATTCTGCTTATCGCGTGGTGCACGATGCGATCGATGCGGGAGTGGTTGTCAAGGGTGTTGTTGACCTGCGAGATGATGGTGTGTCGGCAGCGGCTGATGCGGCGCGGTGCGCCGGTGTGCCGGTTTATCTCGGACATGCGGTGACGGCGGTTAAATCCAATTTTCGCGGCGTGAAGAGAATCAATATTGGTCGTCTCTCGGCTGATGGGCGAAGTGTGGTTGCGCATAAGGGCGCGATTGAGTGCGATGTTCTGGCCATGTCCGGCGGCTGGAATCCAACCGTCCACCTGCATGCACAGTCAGGTGGACGGCCTGTTTTTGACGAGACGAACGCTTGTTTTTTTCCAGGGGTTTCTGTGCAAGCGGAGCGCTCTACGGGAGCGTGCGCGGGAGAATTTGATCTATCTCTTTGCCTGGTCAGAGCAGTCGAGGCGGCATCCGAAGCGCTTCGCCAGGTGGGCATTGATCCTGTCACCGTGGATACACCGGGGACTGCGCAGCACAGTGAGGCACCGCTGCGAGCGTTGTGGAGTATTCCGGGCGATCCGGTGATGCCAAGGGGTAAGAAGTTTGTCGATTATCAGAATGACACCACCGAGGCTGATATTCGTCTGGCCGCCCGCGAGGGCTATCGTTCGATTGAACACGTTAAGCGTTATACCGCTCTGGGGTTTGGGACCGACCAGGGCAAGCTCGGTAACGTTAATGGCATGGCGATACTGGCCGATGCGCTGGGTCAGAGCCCGGGTGCGATCGGTACCACCACCTACCGACCCAATTACACGCCGGTTGGCCGTGCTGTGGGCGAGGTCCTGTTCGACCCGATTCGACGGACACCGATGCACGAGTGGCATGTTGAGAAGGGAGCGGCCTTCGAAGACGTTGGTCAGTGGAAAAGGCCGTGGTACTACCCGCTTCCTGGAGAGGACAGGGAAAAGGCGGTGTCCCGGGAGTGTCTGGCCACTCGTCAGAGCGTAGGCATCCTCGACGCGTCGACGCTTGGCAAGATTGAGATTACCGGTCGTGATGCTGCCGAATTGCTGGATCGTATCTACACCAACGCCTGGAAGTCGTTGTCGGTTGGGCGCTGTCGTTATGGTCTGATGCTTGGCGAAGACGGTATGGTGATGGACGACGGTGTGACGTCACGGCTGTCTGAACACCGTTATCTCATGACCACGACCACAGGTGGGGCTGCGCACGTGTTGAATTGGTTGGAACGCTGGCTACAGACAGAGTGGCCAGAATTGGAGGTTTTCCTCACATCGGTGACGGATCGTTGGTCGGTGACCAGTATTGCCGGACCCAAGAGCCGTGAACTGCTGGAGAGTCTGAGTGAAGGCATCGATTTGTCTCCTGAGACTCTGCCGTTCATGAGTTTTTGCGAGGGCCACGTAGCGGGTATAGCGGCGCGCGTGTTTCGCATCAGTTTCAGCGGTGAAGTAGCCTATGAGATCAACGTCAGTGCAGACCAGGGCTTGTCGCTATGGCGCACTGTCATGGAGGCGGGTAAGCCTTTTGGCATTACGCCTTACGGGACCGATGCCATGCACGTGCTTCGGGCAGAGAAAGGCTACGTGATTGTCGGTCAGGACACCGATGGATCGGTGACGCCCATTGATCTGGGTATGGACTGGATTGTTTCGAAGAAGAAGGATTTCATCGGTAAGCGGTCACTTTCTCGTGCCGATACGGCTCGCGCTAACCGAAAGCAGTTAGTGGGTCTTAAAACTGAAAATTCAACGGTTGTGTTGCCCGAGGGAGCGCAGCTGGTGAATGGGTTCTCCAGCAGTCGGCCCGTACCGATGGTGGGTCACGTGACATCAAGTTACTTCAGTGCCACGTTAGGACACTCCATTGCGCTTGCGCTGATCAAAGGTGGGCGTGCTCGACTCGGGGGAACCGTTTATGCGCCATTGTTGGATGGCCAACTGATTAAAGCGACGATTACCGAGCCAGTCTTTTATGATTCGGACAACGTACGACAGAGAGATTGAGTGCATGGGTTGGTTTAAACGTGATTTGATTCGTTGTCTTGGGGTGTTTTGTCTGGGGTTTGGTTTGACTGTGTCGGCCTCAGATGTTGAGAAGGAAGGGCGTTGGGCCGAAGAGGTCGTGGATCAGCTGTTTGACGGCGAGCCGGTGTGGTTGCTCACCGATACGGTGCGATTTCTTAGCTTACATGTGGTGCCCGAGTCTGGGCATGGTGGCGGATTGCTGATCTTGCATGGCCGAGGTGTGCATCCCGACTGGCCACAGGTAGTTAACCCCCTACGCGTCGCATTGGCAGAGGTCGGCTGGCACACTTTGTCGTTGCAGTTGCCTGTGTTAGCGAATGGGATCCCGGGGCGTGATTACAAAGCGCTTTTACCCGAAGTGCGCCCTCGTATCGAAGCGGGTCTCCGATTTCTCGAGCGGACAACGTCAGGTCCTTGGTTTGTCGTCGCTCACAGTATGGGTTCAACGATGGCGGTTCATGCATTAACGCAAATGCCGCCGCTGCCCGTGAAGGGGCTGGCCTTGATTGGCCTCGGTAGCGGACAGGGCGGGCGCGGTTTGGATCCTAATGGCACGGTCTTTAGTCGCTTGTCGTTACCTGTGCTCGATCTTTTCGGTGAACAGGATCTTGAAGGAGTGATACGAGGTGCCGGTGCGCGCGCAAAGTTTGATCACGGTTTCGACTATACCCAGGTCAAACTTGACGGTGCCGATCATTTTTTCGATGGCCACGAGATGGAACTGATCGCTGTAGTGTCGGGCTGGTTGAATCAGAAATTGGCACAGTGACGTGGGGCGCGTTGATGACAAAGGAGGCAAAGCCGTGACGACCGGTGTGCCAGGGCAATCCGCGCTTGATTTCCCCTCGGGGGGGCGTGCCGTGCCAGGCGTTGAGGGTAGGACCGATGTGTGGTTTGAAGAATACCCCACACTGACGCATCTCAATCTGCGCGGTAATCTTGACGAGGTTGATTTTACCGCGAGTGTTACTGGAGTCCTGGGCATTGCCCCACCCGGAGTGCCAAACCGGGTGGCGCGCACGAGCGACACTTGTCTTCACTGGTTGAGCCCCGACGAGTGGTTGATTGTGTCGACGCTCTCCGCAGCGTTAATCGAGAAAGGACTGGCAGTGTCACTTGCCGGTCGGCATTACGCATTGGTGAATCTCAGCGGTGGACAGACCGTGCTGCGTATTGGTGGAGTGCGGGCGCGGGATATTCTGGCAAGTGACTGTACGTTAGATTTTCATCCCCGCATTTTTCGTCATGGGGACTGCCGGCAATCACTATTGGCGGGCGCTCCGGTCTTGATTCGACGCGTTGATGAACTGGATGACGTGGCTTTTGATTTGGTGGTTCGACGGAGTTTTTCCCGCCATCTGTTTGACTGGTTGACTGATGCCGCGCACGAGACAGGGTATATTTTGCGAATACCTCATTGTGCATAATTATAAACCGATTGGCCGGAGCGCCTGACGAAGGAGCACTATTTATGGCAAACGTTGCCCTCATTGTTCATCTTGATATCAATGCCCAAGCATTATCTGAATTCCTTGAGCTGGCGCGTGCGCACGGCACTAACAGTCAGCGAATTGAAGCGGGTTGTCTACGTTTCGACGTTCTCGTGTCGACTGAACGCGACAACCATGTTGTCCTGGTCGAGGTTTACGAGGATGACGCGGCGCTCGAGTCACATTGGAACTCAAAACATATGGCGCGTTACCTGGAGCAGGTGGACGGTATGATTGAAAACCGCGAACGATACCGCTGCGAATGCTAACGGCCAGCGAGTCAGGCAGGAATGCGATAGAACTTGCGGGCGTTGGCGATGAAAAGGTTGTCCTGCTGGGTCGGTGGTAGATCAGAGACGATTTCCTGAAAGCCTGAATACAAGGTATTAAAATCGACGCACAATCGGTCCACCGGGAAATTGCTGGCAAACATCGTGCGTGTGTGTTCAAAGATAGCTAATGCATCGCGTATTACGCCTCGGTTCGCTTCTGCGGTCCAGGGCAGCCCCGCCTGGCCTAGCCCTGATATTTTTATCGCCGTATTGTCCTGTTGGGCCAACTTTTCCAACGCTTTGCGCCAAGGCGTGAGGTCATGGCGGTGTCGACCGAGCGGTAGGCCGGTGTGATTGAGAATTAATGTTGTCTCGGGAAAGTCGCACGCGAGGTCGGCTGCCTGATCCAGGTGCCAGTAAGGCACCTGCAGGTCGAACGAGAATCCGTACTGCGCTAATTTAGAATAACCATCGCGCCAGATTTTATCGTCCATAGAACCGGCTTGGCCGCGCTTCACTGTGTCGCTAGTCAAGGCTGCCCGGGGTTTTTGGCGAACGCCACGTACTCGCTCGAACGCGGCGTGATTTGATAGGACGTCATCGACATCTTCGCGCTCAAGCCGAGCCTGTACAACAAGAACCACGGGGTGGGGTAACGTGGTCAGTGTCTCGTCCAGCCAACGGGTCTCGCCCACCGGATCGGCGGGGTTCCATTCAGCTTCCACGTGCACGCTGCCCAGCACTGTGTGGTCAGCCGCATCGGCCAGATAATGTTCAGCCAAGTAGTTACGACAGATGGCGGCGTAGTCGCCATAGCGAAACGGAATGCTAGGTTGATCACACAGCCAGGGGTGGTTAGCGCCTTCCAGGTCCCACAAATGGTGGTGGGCGTCGACCAAATTCACGCCGAGTCACTCGCGTTCTGTGTGTGGGGTAATGCTGTCGTGGGTACCGCCAATTCGGTGCTCAATATTCATGATATGGCCTAAGTCGTAACTTCGTGTTTTTACATCGACGACCCTGTCATCTGCCCATACTTCATTAATGTCAAAGGCTGCTGAAAAAAAATAATGAATCGAAATAATGAGACCCCAGATGATAAACGGCCAGAACAAAGACCAGCGTACGCCCAGTACCCATTCGATGCTCAGTAACAGGCAGATTGCACTGGCTAGGACTAATGCGTGATAGCGAAAGTAAAATCGGGCAGGCAGAAAATGCCGATTTCCCCGGAATCGAGTCATCGTTTGAAGAGTCGTCTCTTCGGTGTGTCCTGATCGTCACCCTCCCGCAGGGTGGAGTAGTGTCGAGTGATGCTAACGATGCGACGTGAGTACCACAGCAACAGGACTAGGACGAGGGCGACGAGCAGCGTATCGAAGAGAGAGTGGTCCGAGCGAAGTCCATAGAAGACGAGGTAAGCGAGACCCGCCAGTGGTGCGGCACTGAGATAAAGTGCCGCGTTGTAGTGCTTCGCATAGGCAAAAATGACGCTCGCAACAGTGACTGATAACGCGTAAAGCGAAATGTTCGGTGAGCGCCCCTGGGGCCCGACGTCGGTTAGCGCTGTAATGGAGATCACTCCAAATAAAATGCCGATAAAGACACTATAAGCCAGGATTTCGTAGTCAGCCTGCTGACGCTTCAGTCGATGGACTGGAATGAGATAGGGCGTTGTCCGGTCATCCCAGACGTATCGTTTGAACAGATTTTCCCAGTCAAGCATACGATTTTTCGCCCCTAGCGCGTCGGGACTATTTTCAGTAACAGGAGGAGCAGCCCTATTGCCGACTTTTTGCCCGGTCCGCTTCAGTAGACTCACGCATTTTGCGGGACTGCACCTCGAGCTGATCCTCCACTTTGTCGAGTTCCACCCTTTCTTTGCCTTCGACGAAGCCGCCTTCTTGCTCTGGCCACTCCAGTGTCATCAGGTCGTAGCGTGTGTTTTTGGGGCCAAACAGCACCATGGCGACCTGTAGCCAGACTGCGATGCCAGCCAAAAGCGCGGTGACGAGACCAAACACCAACACCAGCTTGATGATCCAGCGATGGGACATCCCAACCAGAGAGGCTGAAATTTCACCACATTGCCACCAAGCACAATCGGGAGCGCGATTGAAAGCCCAGGAGTCGTAGGCATACATAGCGGCGTAATAGATGATGACGCAGGTAAAGGGCACTAGGAAGATAGTCAATCCGATAAATTCCAGCCAGGCCTTCTTGCGGAAAGCTAGTGTTTCCCGGACCAAATCAACTCGGACATGGGTATTCCAGATATAACCGAAGCCCAGCACGAGCGCGAAGAGGGCTGTGTGCGAGTGCCATTCAAGTTCTTGTAACAACGTGGAATCGAAGACCGGACTGACGTTTTCACGCAGCCAGATTTGTATCGGTTCGCCCTGAATCTTAATCATCCGTGCTTTGCGGATAAATAAGTCCAACACGGTAATCAGAATCAGGGGCATTGCGAACCAGGAGCCAAAACGCCCAACCGCGTCGACGAATCGCCGTAATTGCTCGGCAATTTTAAGGGAAATGGGTAATTCGTCGCCCGACAGGTGCGTCAGCTCTGTTGCTGGCACGGTGGCGGATGTGGTTTCGTTCACTTGGATGTTCTCCGTTAGTCAGATGCCAGGCACTAGTAGTCGTAGGCAAGTTTCATCAGCCACAGGGCAACGTTGGGTTTCCACATCACCAGAATTAATCCGCAAAGCTGGAGCAGAACGAATGGAATGATGCCCTTGTAGATTTCCTGAATCTTGACTTCTTTGGGCGCGATGCCCTTCAGATAGAAGAGCGCGAAACCAAACGGTGGTGTAAGGAATGAGGTTTGCAGGTTAATGGCCATCAGCACCAGGAACCAGAACACAACGTCTTTGGAAGCGATGTGTTCGCCAAAATCGAGTCCGACAATGAGTGGTGCAAAGACCGGCAGCACAATCAGGGTAATTTCGATCCAGTCCAGAAAGAACCCCAGCATAAACGTGATGCCCATCAGCAAAATCAGTAATTGCCAGGAGGTCAATCCTGCTGAGAGGATCAAGTGTTCAACGATATCATCGCCGCCCAGCGAGCGATAGACATAAGCGAAACAGGTCGCGCTGATGATGATGAAAAAGATCATCGCGATCGTGCGCGCTGAGGTGTGACAGACACCCTTGAGCAGATCGAAAGTGAGTCGCCGATTACCAATGGCGAGCAATATGGTTCCAAAGGCTCCCACGGCACCTGCCTCACTGGGCGCTGCGACACCGAAGAGGATCGAGCCTTTAATCATAAAAATCAGTAGAACAGGCGGCAGAAAACTCTTGAAGATCATGCCCGGGTATTTGTTTCTCGGCACATAGAGCAGTTCTGCCGGCAGACTGGGGGCGACCTCGGGTTTCATCTTGGCATAGACAGCGACAAACAACAGATAAAAGAAGGCGAGCACTAATCCAGGCACGATGGCGGCCATGAACATATTGCCAACGGACACTGCCATCAAGTCGGCCATGATGATGAGCATGATGCTCGGTGGGATCAGAATCCCGAGCGTGCCAGAGGCCGCGATACAACCACACGATAGCGAATTCTTGTAACCCTGTTTGATCATGGTCGGTAGGGCGAGAGCGGTCATCATGGTGACCGACGCACCGATGATGCCAGTCATTGCAGCCAACACTGTGCCCATGACGATGACGGCCAATGCGAGGGACCCGGCCACATTTTTCAGTAGTACCTGTACGCAGTAGAGCAAGTCGTTGGCCACTCCGCTGCGCTCCATCATGACACCCATGAAGACAAATGCGGGAACAGCCACCAGTACCAGGTTCTCAGCACCCTGAAACCAGATTCTGGGTAGGAAGTTAAAAAATTCGATCAGACTGAATAAGTCTAACCAATAGCCAATCATGCCAAATAGAAAGGCAATGCCGCCAAGGATGAAAGCCACCGGAAACCCTGAAAACAAGAGACTCGCAAGGGTGCCAAACATGATGATGGGGAGAAAATCCTGCACGGTATACAGGAGGTCTTCTTGTTCCTCGGGGTTCATGCCGAGAATCTTCACGTAGACAAAGGCGATCACCGCAAGGATGGCGACAACGACTCCGATGCCCCAGTGGCGCCCGGTGCTTTTTTGGACTTCTTCCATTCCGTGACTCCGTTTTCGAATAGTAGTGTCGGTCGATGTCTTCAACCGTTACGCAATTTTCCCTGGCAGCCGCCGTTGTCCGGCGCCTTCCATTTCGTCTTCAAGGGATCGATCCAGCCTGAAACCGGCCTCAAATCACTGGATGTTCCAACTGGCCGGCGTATCCTCCTTAACCTCTGCCGCGGATGTTAGCTTATAAGGCAAGCACAATTCCACACTGTATTCGAGGTCCAGGTGGCAGATGACTAGAATCCCACCTGATCTGCTCCCTTAAGGACCAGCATCTCGCGCGCCTCATCTGCGCTCGCAATGTCCATCGACAATCGTTCGACAACCCGCCGAATGATCGAGACCTGCTCGGCATTGGATGTCGCGAGTTGTCCCTTCCCCGCATATAGGCTGTCTTCGAGCCCGACACGCACGTTGCCCCCCATGATCGCGCTCATGGTGACCAGCGGTAATTGGTGCCGACCTCCAGCGAGCAGACTCCACACGTAGTCATCACCAAACAACTTATCGGCGATGCGGCGCATGTGGGTCACATTTTCAGGATCAGCACCGATACCCCCTAAAATGCCAAAAATGGATTGTACGAAAAGCGGCGGTTTGACCAGTCCGCGGTCTAGAAAGTGGGCAAGATTATAGAGATGGCCAATGTCGTAGCACTCAAATTCAAAACGCGTGCCGCACCCCTCACCCAGTGTTTGAAGTACATGCTCAATGTCTTTAAACGTGTTGCGAAAGATAAAGTCACGACTGTTTTCCAGGTGTGCCCGCTCCCATTCATAGCGAAATTCGTTGTAGCGTTGCAGCATCGGGAAAAGCCAACACATTTCGGGGCTGATTCTGAGCGGTGCGGCGAGACGCTCGTCCAGGGTCATGCCATGGCCACCACCGGTGGTAATGTTGATCACGGCATCGCAGCCGTCACGAATGGTGGGCAGAAACTGCATGAACATTTCAGGGTCTGGGGTGGGTCGACCATCGACTGGGTCCCGCGCATGCAGGTGAATGATAGCGGCACCCGCTTCGGCCGCATCGATCGATTGTTGCGCAATGTCCGCCGGGGTTAGTGGCAGGTGGGGAGACATGCTTGGCGTGTGGATTGACCCAGTGACGGCACAGGTGATGATAACTTTGCGGCCTTTGGCCATAACGTGCTCCCTTGAAAAATCGGATGTTTTAATCGAGTGTTTTAGTCAGTTAATCGATCGAGAATGGCTTCGGCTTCGATTTCGACTTTCAGTTCTGGGCTGACAAGGGCTGGAACCCCGACCAGTGTCGAGGCAGGCCGATGTTCACCAAAGTACGCCTGCCGAATGGGGTTAATCTTTTCCCTGTCGTTAACATCGATGAGGAAAACCTGCACGCGGCGCGCAGCGCCCCGTCGAGGTTGTGCATGGCGACCTCAAATTGTTCGACGACGTCTGTAGGAACCGAACCGTCTGGGCGGATACCCACGGTGCCGGATAGCCACACTCGGTCACCTGCCCTCACCGCATGGCAATAGTGGCTGACTGGCTCAGGTTGGTCCTCAAGCAGGTATCGTTGAATCGTTGTCATTGTCAATCACCTCGTCGTGCGCTATCGATCACGCTATCATGATTGGCTTGCCTCTGCCAAACCCGTCATCGCTGGCGATGCCCGGCGCTGCGGAAATTTGTACGGGTATACGGCTTGGCCACAACACGAGTATTGCAGCTCTTGAATGACTCGACATCTGCCGGAGACAATCCGCCGCGTCG
>LWDU01034513.1_pt1 | contig 10651 bp, 9 predicted proteins | sample 727161 | NCBI WGS metagenome assembly LWDU01 (sample SAMN04566230, study PRJNA314399) | hydrothermal vent metagenome | isolation source: deep sea hydrothermal plume seawater | place: Mexico: Gulf of California, Guaymas Basin | collected 2004-07-11 | reverse complement strand
CTTCTTCTTCATCATCAGCTTCACCAAATGCCTCTTCAGCATCGATTTCATCTTCGTTTGTTGTGATATCATCTAAAAAATCATCTGACTCTTCACCACCGATAAAATCATCTTCAGCAATTTCTTCTTCTGCCATTTCATCTTGTTCCACAAGATCAGTCCAGATCTCACGGGCCTTGTCTACAAAAGCCTCATGTAAAAGCTCAGACGCTGTTGCCTCTTCACCGTTTACTAAGCTCTCAATAATCTTTGTATAACGATCTTGAGTATTCATATTATTCTCCATAATAAATTCATTTTAATAAAATAAAAAGGCACATAATTCGCACTTTCATTTCGCTTTAATTATATTTAATTAATTTTAATTATATTATAAAAAAACACGATTAAAATCGTGTTTTTTGTTAGTTTGTATGTATTGTTTAATACATTGTATTTATACTTTATTGGCCGCGTGAGCTCGAATACATCTCTTGATATTGCGATGTCTGCTCAATATGCTCGGCTCTTGCCATCTCGCGCATATTACGTAATTTATTTAAATGTTTTAACGTTAGTCTTGGTCTACGGGTATCATCAAAATCCCATGTACCGTAATCATCATCTTCCGCATTTCTAGCTACTTCACTGAATCGCATTTTGTGTATCTCCTATATCTGCGGGGACGCCTTCGTTGCCACTTATTGGACTATCTAGGCCGCCTCCCATTGCTATTTCCTGATCATCGTCATCTATATCACCATCACCATCTAAATCAGTTGGTTCAAAGCCAGATATATCTCCGCCTCTAACTCCCATCCCACCTAAATCAGCACGTGGATCATTATCAAACTCTCCAGTGGTTGGTTGTGTTGTATTCTCTTCTCGCCACATACGCTCATTATCTACCATTTCTTCTTCACTTAATCCTAAGTACTTCTTAAGAATAAAGCGTCTACTTAGATAATCAACACCTTCAAGTTGTGAGTACAATCCTGCTTTAGATGTCTCAATCTCAATATCACGATATTGGCTGAAGCTTTGTGCCTCATTAAATGTAAGATCAAACATATTACTTGATATCTCTATACCTCGATGCTTTAAAAATAATTTAAATTCACGATCTAACACTGGTTGGATTATCTTCTGTAACCGTTCACAATACTTTGAAAATCTATACTCTTGAATAAGGGCTGTACCTACTCTACCATCATTATATGATGCTGTGCCGTCTTCTAAGCCTGTCGGCAGGTAACTACTTGGTACTCTTAGTCCACGCATTAATTTATTATTAAAGTACTTCAAATCATCAATTTCACCTAAGTTTGAACCACCTTGTAATACTTCTACCTTTGAGCCTCTACCTTCTGCTGTCTGAGCAAAAAAGTAATCTTCCATAATACTTAATGGATTATACGAGGCATCCATAACACTTGCACCGCCACCATTTCTATTAGGTATACGTGTCTGGTGTACTTCGTTCTTTACTCTTTCAACAAAGCCCATTGCCTTATGTGCTGGCATATTACCAACATCTACGTAAAATACTCTACGTTCAGGTGCTCGTTGTACTCTATAGATAATAATACTATCTTCAAGTAATTCCTTTTGTTTATATACCTTAAAAACACTTTCTAAAATACTTAACCCAAAAGGCCAATTAGTTGTCATACCATCAGTCATTGCTACATGTATCACATGTCCTGAATCAACAGCATATTCTGTATTATTTGAATTCGACTGTCCTTTGTAAATTCCAGACCCTTTATTTGGCTGTGTAACAAACCCAGCGCTTGAATCCATACCTGTATTTTGTACTTTCTTTGTATCAGTCGTTACTAGATCTTGCAAGTTTAAACTTACATTTTTAATAATATACTGGTCTATCTCTTTTCCGGCTGATTCGTTAACGATTGCCTTTGTGACATCTTCAGGATTTACCCATATTAACTTAAATGTTTCCGGATCACGGATGAAGAAATGATCTCCATATTTAATAGCATTTCTAAAAATATTAAAAATTCTTCTATCAAATTCATTAATCTTAACCCATTGTTGCAACGATGTTTCAATTGCTTTAGTTTCGCTCTCAGTAGTCTCATCGTGATAAGCTACAGTAAATGGCAAAGATGTGTCTGAATCAGATTGTGTTGAAAATTCAGAGATAGTATCTAATGCCGTGTTAATTTCACTGTCCATATCCATATGATCATACTGTGTATATCTTTCGACTCTGTTTGGTTGTCCTGAATATACTTCAGGTAACCAACTCTGCCAACGGTTTGCGCTTCCTCTCGGTGTTGCTCCGTTATTGCCGCCATCATATCTTGTAAAATGTTTTTTCCAACTCATATTATTATGCCTAGGGTTTGTATATGTATTTATGTTGCCACGTCACTATCAATTCTGTATATCTTATATAGAGCGTGTTGAATTAGATCTATCCATGGCAACTTGTTTCATATTAGCCACAGTAATTTTTAATTCTTCTGTTAATGATAACATACTTTTGTGGTTTTGTAAAGTAGTAGATTGATGATCTGTAATTAATTTTTCATGTGCCGTCTGTGTTATTGTAACATCTGGGGTTGTACTGTCACTAATCTGTGAGGTACTGTCATTTTTGATGTCTTTATTTTTTTTCTCGGGGATTATAGCAGAGTCTTCAGAGATTCCTTTTCTCATTTGTTCGTCGATGTGTCGAGTTTCCTCAACACTAGACTTAAAAAGACTAGCATCGCTGGTATCGTCGATTCGTTGTTGTTGTTTTGATGACAGCTTCTCGCCTCTAGCAATTTTATCAGTGAGTTCATTTAAATCTAAAAATGCTTTTTTCGCGTCCTTGGCTTTTTTTACTTCCCATTCATCATCGCCTGTCTTTTCTACCTTAATATCATCACGCCTATATCCAAGTGTGTTTATCTTGTGAATTCTATCTAAGTGTGCCATTACCTCATCGTTTCCTGCCAGCAAAGGTATACCGTACTCTTTAAATCTGGACTTAATAGAAGCAGATAGCGCGACATCAACAAACATTCTAAACGCAGAAGATAAAGAGTATAAAGATTCGGAAGTTTTATCTAATGGTAGCAATACCTTTTCTTGTAATTCAGCTAACATTATTCCAAAATCATTCATAGTCTGAACAATTGTTCCAGATTCACCCAGCTTCTGACCGATATCTTCCTTATTCGTTGTATCAAATCCTTTTGTGCCTGTTGATTTATCTAAAGTGTCTTTATTAAGTTTGCCAAATGTCTTTTGCAATAAGAGCATATACGTATACATCGTCTCTACTCTGTACGCGACGCCGGCGCCGGTTGAAATAGTTCCTGCTTCACGATCTTCTTTACTTTTTATCCAGGCTTGAATAACTTCTACCGTATTTGTAGAACCACTGTCTTTGATCTTGGCAAAGACGCCGTCAGTGTCCATTTGGGATATCATCTGTAACGCTGTAGAGTCTGCTTCGGATCCTGAGGCATGTTGAGCCCTTAAGAAAGTTAGTGCCATGTCAACGTTGCTGCCTGATTGAACTAAATGAGTTGAAAAATCGTTAAATAGCTTGGCCATCGGGTTTGAGGCACTGGCAACACCGTAAGTCTTTGTTACTTGCTCTGCCGCCGATTGTTGTGCGGTTGTCATCTTACCCAGCATCACAGCGTAATGATTATTTTTAAGTGCATCTCTCAGCGCAGATCTCTGATCCTTTGACTTAATACCAGTTAAATTTGCCAACTCTGTAGTCTCAAACATTAAATTAGCAAACCCATCCTTTAATTTCTTCTGGGCTATCTCTGTGCTTACATCACCAATTGTTCCTTTCAATCTTTCCATTTCTACATATTCAGCAAATTCTTGCATCATATCAGCCGATTTAAGACCAAAGTCTCCAAATTTATCAGCACCTTCATTTACATCTTTAAATAAAGATAAGAATTTAACCTGACCACTTGATACGCTATCACCCAGTGCTCGTAGTGTCGTGCCTGATTGTTGTACTAACTGTGTAAATATATCATATGATACACCGGCTTTAATTGCTTTCTTATATAAATCATGAAATGATTGTTCACTCTCCAAAAAAGCTGCACCTGAATCAATCATACGTCGCTGAGATTCTTCGAACTGTTCAAACTTCTTTGCATTCATTCCTAAAATTGTACTAACTGCTATTCCGGTAGCTTTACCAAATGCACTATACATTTTCATTGTTCTAGATGCATATCTGCTCAGGTTTTTGCCAGCCTTAGTAGAACCAGAATCCATATCTTTAAACAACGTCTCAATTGATCCTTTCATCATATCCAATGATGCACTTAATGGCCTAGACGTATCACCCATTCCTTTTGCTGCTCGAGTTGCTGCCTTAGTAAATCTACCAACACTCTGCTGTGTCTTTTTATCTAGTATTTCTCTCTTTTTTGTCTCTCGCTGAGTTGTACTCTTTAAGTCACGCAGTATATCATCAATACTTCCAGTTTCGTGTACAATTCCCGATAAAACTTTTAGTAATTTTTCGTCTAATTTTTTTGAAGCCGATGTTTCAGCTACCAGGCGGCGCAGTGTTTCATCTGTTGCCCATGCTGGTAGAGGCACAGTCGTGCCATCTGGCAAAGTAATATTATATATATTTTCAGCCATAACTTAAAATTCCGTTAATATCAGATAAATCACTATTTATTCGAGTAATATTTTTAATTATACTAGCGACCGCAATTGTATCTGTTTTTATTTCGTTCATAGAAGTCTCTATCTTAACATTATCGTTATCAATTAATTGGTCAAACAGCTCCTGGAATTTAGGGAATTTCTCATACATGGTCTGCTCAGCAGCTCGCCCAAACGTGGGATCGGCTAATAGTTCTAATAGACCGTCGATGTCCTTAATTACAGTTTCACTATCTACTTCTTTATAATTGGGACCATAGCCCATATTCTTTAAAACAAGCTGCAGCATGGTTGGCAATCTCTTCATAATTGGACTGGACATTTCATATCCTTTACCAGTACTGGCTTTCAGTGCTTGGACCGACAGCCAATGAATTAGGTTGTCAAACATCTCCTGATCAGTAAGCTCAACACCTTTTGTACTTTTATAATAAGTGGCGCCTTTCTGAGGATGATCATCTGGGCGTATATATTTTGTCGTATCATAAGCTGGATTCGGACCCGCGTTATTTTTATAGAACTCAATCAATGTATCAAAATTATCAGTTGGTGTGTTCGGCACAGGTGCCCCAGCTGCCTCACTAAACGCAGCGTATATGTCATACATTTTTGTAAGTTGTTTCGTTGTTGTATCCATCCATGACTTCCCCATGCCCAATAAAGCTTCATTATCCTCAAATCTAGGTGATACTGTTTGATGTAATTTCCGCATAGTTATACGAAGATTACTCATTGCAGCTAAAATATCGGATGCTGTGCTTATTTGTGCAGCGGCTTTTTTATCGAATTTAGCTATGGGGTTAAGCCTGCCATCGGCTTTGGCTTGATGGATACTGGCCAGAATCTCGACGAGATTTTTGCTGTCAAGAACGAAAGGTGCTGTTTTTAGAGCGGCTTTATACCTGTCACTGTCGGTGGAAAGATTAGAATCATTTTTTAGGGCGGTGGTGAAATCGTTAATATTTTTAATTGCGTCCTTCCCAGACGCAGCATCTTTAAAGAACTGCTCTACCTGAGGCCAGACGCCAGCCTGCTGATACTTCCGCAGCAATTCTGGTGCTATGCTCGCAAATTCAGCCGATGCATCGCTATCAAGGTTCAAATTACCAATCATTACCGCCATTATTTTTTCGAGTTGTACGGCATCTTCCGGACCAATTATTGAAGCAATAGTTTGAATGCCCTGTGTAGCTGTGTTTTTTATATTGTTTTCGGCGTCTGGTCCCAGATCTGCTATTATTTTTGCAGATTTGTTCATCGCAGTAATTAAGTCTATGCTTTCCAGAGATTGTTTCATTTCAGCCAACATTGCTTCTCTACTTAATCCAAAATGATTGGCTAACCTAGTCGCTAATATTGATGTCTCGACTACTCGGGCATTCACCTTCTTTAACGACACCTGATCCATTGATTCAATCTTTCCTAATTTGAACATCGTCTCTGCTTGTGCTATCATAATAGTAGTATAGTCACCTATAGTATATCCTAACTTTTTCGCCTCACCCTTTAATTTAGTTGAAATTTGGTGTGCCAATGATCCTGCAGAATTTATTATACCACCGTTCATATTAGCAAGAGCAATCGATGCTGGTGCTATTTTTTTGATCATTTCCTCAATACTTACACCAATGCCAGCAGCTGACTTACGAAAAAAAGTAAACATACTTATATCCTCAACAATAACACCATATTTTATCATTGCCTCTGATTCTGCTTGCTGTAATTTAATTACATTAGAAAAATAGGCCATTACTGGTATGGATACTGCCTTCAGTGCGCCAAAAACTGTTCCGATACCACTAAATAAACCAGATATAGCTTCACCTATTTTTTTATTCCATAAACCAAACATACTTGCAATCGCACCTGTTCCACCTTTAACTCCAGCAACGGTAAACTCAGCAGTCGTTTGGAATATCTTCATAGCAGAATCAACTGGATCAGTTGAAGAAATTACACTTGTTAAATCAGAAACAGCATTCATTGACAATGAAGTATACTCTTCTTGTGCTACTCTATTATCAGAAATATCTATATTATTAAGATCAATATCTAACCTCTTCGCAATACGTATTAATCTAGAATTATTCACACCTGCTATTCGAACTAGTGCTTCCAATGTAGCCTCACTGGCCCATGGGTATTTCGCGTGTACTAAATTTATGTCGCTTAATTCCATAATTAACTATGTGGTTATCTTATAAATACATTATATACTATTTATTCGGATTAAAACCATGAAAGATAACGCACTCATATCAGCATATAGAAAACCAGAATTATTTATTAGTCTACCGAGTGGCGGGAAATACTACAATATAAAACCAAAATTAAGTGTTGACAATGAACTCGCAATTTACAGTATGACCGCGAGAGATTCACTTTTAACAAAAACGCCCGATGCTTTGTTTAATGGTGAAACAAATATCGCATTAATAAAAAGCTGTTGTCCTGACATTGAAGATCCAAAACAAGTGCCAGTAAATGACCTCCTAGCAATCTTACTTGGAATTAGAGTTGCTAGTTATGGTAAAAATCTAGATCTAGATATTAAATGTCCAAAATGTGAATTTTTAAATATGCTAACCACTGACTGTTCTACATTCTTATCATCAATCAAACACACAACTGTTGATAATAGTGTAACATTAAAAAATGGATTTATAGTAAAACTAAAACCATATAGTTTAAATGACCGAACATCATTACAAATTCAACAAATTAAACAACAAAAATTAATACAACATATCATAGCAGAAGCCGAAGATAGTGATGATGATTTAGAGATTAATGAAAAGGTAGGCCATACCTTTATAGAAATTGCCGAATTAACTGTTGACCTAATTACAAATTGTATACACACTGTCACTATTCCCGATTCAGATAATCCCATTGAAGATGATGAGACTATTGGAGAATGGTTGACCACTATATCATCCGTCGACTATAATCAAATTAAAGATCATATTGATGAACTAAGTAAAGATCATATGGATACTACACTGCACGCTACGTGTTCAGAATGTAACCACGAATGGGATACAAGTATAGATTTAGATATCTCAAATTTTTTCGAGGGCTGATATTATCAAGTCAGCCCGCCGAAATTGACAAATTAGTTAAAAAATACAATGAAGATTTAAAATTAACCGAGAAGCGATATCTTGATATCATAATACACAGCAACGGGGCATTAAATTATCAAGATATAATGACAATGCCGCTAACTTCCATTGATTTATTTGTAGAACGACTAAATCATGCCACTGAAGAAAAGAACAAGGCGATGAGTACTAGTAATATATAACGATTCTATCCGCCAGTTATTATCTTATAGTAATCAGCTGACCAACTATCATAATAATCAGTAGCATGTAAATGTTTTCTTTTTTCTTCTATATCATCAGTTAATTGTATAAAGATACAATTAGTAAAGTTTTTTGCAAAATATCCAGATGTTGGTGTACTAGTAAAATACAATAAATCTCTATTATCATTGCGCATTGTATCTGCGATATCTTCAGCGACTGTCATATCATAATCATCACCTAACCACGCAATACCAATATCATAGACTTCTTTATTAAACGTTTTTAGCTTATCTAAGGTAGTATCTCTGGCATCAATGAATTGTATTTTATTGCTTATGCGCGCCTTTTTGGCATATGGGCACACGGCAAAGCCATCTTCTTTTTTCTGTTCGATCGTGTTTTCACTCCAATCGAGAAATTGTTCTATAAATGTTTCAAATGTCATATTTTATTGGGTCATATTTTAGATCATGGTATTGGTTGTCGTATATATACCAATTAGTATCAGTATTTATACGTTTATAAATCGCACTCATTGCTCTAGAGCAATGTTCAACTTCACAAATCATCCGATTTGTTTGTTGACTATTACTATTATTCAAACTATTATACAATAGATAATCTATCTTATATAAGAAGAAACCTATCGAACTGTATGAATATAGTTATCATTTCCCAGAACTTTCATCCACACTAAGCCTTTACAGGCCAAGTGTGAAATTTTTTTATTAAGGATATTTCCCGTCACAATACAAACACATTGTTATATTAAACCTAAATTAGCGATTAGGAGAGGCGGTTACGCTGTACCTCTATTACATAATGCTGAGTAACGCAGAAACACTAAATGTCATAACAACACCATTTAGCTATCTACAGGTTCTTAGAGTAAGAGAGCCTGTTCATTTTGGTTGGTCAAACCATCGCATAGACCTGCTATACTTTATTTGTTTGGGTATAGCTGCACACCAGAATCTAAACGAAATTATTTCTAACATCGCCCTCAAGGTGAGTCGAGGTGCCCCGACTAAACATTGCTTGTATGCCTATATTTGCCTTACGCCGTACTGTTTATTGCCATATTCTCTATAGCGTCAGTATTTTGTTTTTGTGCCATGAAGTCATCCCAGAAAGTTATAGTCCAGGTGCCTTGAGTCTTTGAAGTGTAGTCTATGTATTGTGCCAGTTTAAATTGTTTTTTGAGAGCCTGAGGGAATACTAAATATATTCCTTTTCGATTGAATTTCATAAAAATTAAATCAATATCATTATCATCATGTGCGTCCAATGTTTGGTCAATCCATGATTCTAATAATGGTATACTTTTATCTTGAAGTAAGTGGTGGAAAGGAAAATCAGCGTAATTTTTACATTCGCAATTAAAATATCTCCAATCATCTGGTGGAATAATATCACCTTTACAGGCAATAATTTGATTCTCAGTTAAATGATTCTTTCTTACAGCATTAATGCCAGCAACAAATGCGCCTGAATTAGGAACACGAACAAAGTTATCATTATAAATGTTTGCTAAGATTTTACAAACATCTCGTTCAAATGATTTACCTTTATTTTTGCTTTTACTTGCCATTTGGTTAGTAGTTAATGTAGTATATGTATATAGTCTAACTATACTACAAAAACGTCAGAATGTCAACACTTAACGATAAAAGATTCACAAAAAAGGTGCAATGAAGCACCTCTTATTATTTTAACTAAAAACTATTAAAATTCTAATGTTAACACTGCTTCTAACAGTCCATCAGTATTTTCAGTTTTAGTGTAACCGTATTCCATCACGCCACGCTTTAATTTACCAACGTATGTTGTAGCATCGTTCTTATCAATGTACTTACCAGTTACTTCACCAAATGCCGTGCCTAATACAACAACACCACCAGCAACGGTAGAATTATTATTAGCATCTGAGATATCACCTAAAATACCGTCATTTTGTGTTACACCAGTAGTATCTTCTACATCAATATATACGCCTGAGAACTCAACACCAGCAACTACAGTCGTACCTACTACGCCAGTATTAGTACCCGCTCCAGATTTTTGTCTCTCTACATCAAAGTCAATACCACCAACTGATGTAGATATTGTAACAAATCTTGAATCATTTGTCATATTTTGAACAGCTATATCAATACCACCTACTGTAGATGAAACATCAACAGTAGCATTGCTATCACCAGATACTTGATTAATGCCAACACCAAATCCACCTAACGTAGTAGATAGTGCCATCTTGTTAGTCGCCGCTGATTTTTTCTGTAATAAGCCATCACCATTTTTCCCTTTAGACTTACCACCTTTAAAATTAATGCCTTCTATTGAAGTTTCAACAAATAATTCGTTTGTAGTAATATTATCACCACCCTCTAAGTTTTCCATTGTAGCTGTTACAGATCCGCCAGCAACTGTACCAACTAAAGTTAGGTCTAAATCTTGTGCATATGTTGCTGATCCACCTTCAGAAATAGTACCTTCATACTTACCAGTTAGTTCGATACCAGCCATTGCTGATGTTACTGATGATGCCGCCAATAATGCGATTAGTTTTTTATTCATTTTATACTCCATATAATTAAGTGTTATGTTAATACAACACCTGTTGTATTTTTTTGTTATTGCGTTGTATTTATATAAATTAGAATATTATAATACAGTTTTAAGCATGTTTA